>JGI1221J13441_10000129_pt1 | contig 38924 bp, 43 predicted proteins | sample LakVidmifraction_4_FD_13441 | JGI IMG/M metagenome (IMG submission 13441) | reverse complement strand
CATCTTTTAATGGCACTTGGAATGAAGTTGCCGCTAATTCTAACGCCCCGATGCAGGCACTGTTCCCAACCGGCACCCAAGATTCTTTGCGTAGCATTAGCTTTAACTATTGGGTCCCTACTGGAGCTCCAGCGCCAGCAACTGTTGCCACTTATTTTGCAATGGTAGTTAGTAGTGCACCGATAGAGGTTGGCGGGGTGGTTGAATTCCAATCTATTTCACTAGTAAGAGGAACTTTTGGTACAGATCCAATGCCACAAACTACACAAGAAGTTCTTGCAGATTGTCAGCGTTATTACCAAAAAACCTACGATGCTGGCGTGCTACCAGGCACTGCCGCTACATATGTTGGCATGAAAGCCAGCATCCAAGGTTGGGTGTCTTATGATACAGAGCTTAATAAATTTTACAATGGTCGTGCAGCTGCTTTTGAAATTGCCTTTAAAAACACTTTAAGAGTAATTCCTACTTTAAGCTTTTACTCACCGGTAACCGGAACAGCAGCACGGGTTAGCTACAATTATGTGAGTAGCGATAGCTTCCCACTAAGCGATGACGCTCCTCTCACCACTCCCACTGGCGCATTTGGCTCAAGCTCTACAGCAAATGCTATACGCGGAGTAAACATTTTTGGGATGGGTTTGACAGGACTTGCAAGTTCTCCGCCATACATTACTTACCATTACACCGCTGACGCCCGCTTAGGCGTTCTTTAATTAACAGGAGTTTTCATGTCCACTCAATACAATATTTCTACTTACTCTAAAGGTGTTAATGGTTTTGGCCTACCTTTTTGCAACACTATTAGCACCGTTACACTTGCGGCAGCAACTGAAGCAACTGTTGCTACACCAGGAGCAGGCGGCATGGGCACATTAGGTGCAATTAAAGATAAATACATTGCGGTGTTTTCTTATAAACCAGGCACTTCAGTTTGGGTTGCAGTGAATGAAACTGCAGCAGTGCCAGCAGGTGCCGCATTTGCTGCATCTACTAGCGAACTTAATCCTTCTGCTAAATATTTAGCTGCTGGCGATGTTGTTCATGTAATTAGTGCTGATGCAAGCGCGCATGTATCCGTCGCATTTTACACTTTTCCAGAATAACTACCCTAGGGGAACCCTATGATTATAGATTATGAAGTTGGCGTAACTGGGCTTGCTGGTGTGCAGCCAACCTTTGTTTACATTAATACGAATGACACGTTGGCGACAATAACGGTGCCGGGATATTTAACTGCTTTAGTTGAGCAAAATCCAGGGGAGTTTTCTGTCAAATTAGCTGCATTAGTAGCAACATCCGATTATGGCTCAGTAGTGCTACAAATCTCCTCCACTAACGGCGAATGGTCGTTAGAGCAAACCCTTTCTAGTGGCGGAGTATCTACTGTTAATGGAGCTGCTGGCCAAATCAGTTCAACACTAGGCGCAAACCCAATTCTAGGTTTAGTTGCTACTGGTGTGGCAGCTGGCGTATACAGCAACCCTACTGTTACTGTTGATGCTCTTGGCCGCATATCTAATGCAGCTAATGGTGTTGGCGGAGGCGTGCAGAGCGTTACTGGCACAGTTAATCAAGTTACTGTTGGCGGCACAGCTGCTGATCCAGTGCTAAGTTTATCCGCTACTACAGTCTTCCCAGGAACTGTTACATTAAGTGCTAATCCAGTTAGCGCGTTGCAAGCGGCAACTAAACAATACGTGGATTCACTAGCATGCGGCATTACCTTTAAAAATGCATGTGATTTAGGAACTACCGGCGCACTAACAGCCACTTATGCTAATGGCGCTTCTGGTGTTGGCGCAACATTAACCAACAGCGGGGCTCTAGCAGCATTAACAGTTGATAACGTGTTAACTGTTGCTGGCAATAGAATACTAGTTAAAAACCAAGCTTCAGACTTTGAGAATGGTATTTACACCGTAACAACTGTAGGTAGCGGCGCAACTAATTGGGTGCTAACTCGAGCAACCGATTACGATGTAATTGCTGAAATCGTGCCTGGTGATTTCGTTATTACAACTTTTGGCGACACCCTAGCTAATTTAGGCTGGTTACAAGTAGCTACCGTTGCTACTATGGGCACAAGTGCGATTACGTTTTCCCAATTTTCAGCAGGCTCTACCGGAGTGCAAACTGTTACAGCTGGTGCCGGCGGAATTGCAATTGGCGGCACGCCTTCAGCGGTAACCGTTGGTCTAACCACTACTGCGGTAACAGCTAACTCTTACACTAACGCATCATTAACCGTTGATGCTTATGGCAGATTGACTGCAGCTTCAAGCGGTACTGCGCCAGTAACCAGCGTTACTGGCACAACCAATCGCATCAGCTCAACCGGTGGCGCAACTCCAGTTATTGATATCTCTGCCGCTTATGTAGGCCAAGCTTCAATAACTACCCTGGGAACCGTTACAACCGGAGTGTGGAACGGCACATTAGTTGGCGCAACTTATGGCGGAACAGGCGTTAACAATGGTGCAAGCACTATTACATTGGCTGGCAACGTAACTACTGCTGGCGCGTTTATCACTTCTGGCGCTAACTCGCTAACGCTAACCACTACCGGCGCAACCAACGTTACATTACCAACTACTGGCACATTGTTCAGCACTTCAAGCGTAATACCTGTTGCTAATGGCGGCACTGGCGCCACTACATTTAATAGCTACTCGGTAATTTGTGCTGGTACAACTCCAACTGGACCTTTCCAAAACGTACCAGGCGGCCTTGGCGTTGCTGGTAGAGTGTTAACCAGCAATGGTCCTGCCACACTGCCTACTTGGCAGCTATCTGCAGTTTCTTCAGTAAGTGGCACAACTAATAGAATCACCTCTACTGGCGGCAACACTCCGGTAATCGATATTGCAGCAACGTATGAGGGTCAAAGCAGCATTATCACTTTAGGCACAGTAACTACTGGCATATGGAGAGGCACATTAGTTGCATCTTCCTTTGGCGGCACGGGTGTCAACAATGGTGCAAGCACTATTACATTAGCCGGCAACTTGGTAACGTCAGGCGCCAATTCATTGACGCTTACTACTACTGGCGCTACTAACGTAACCTTGCCAACTTCTGGTACTTTAGCAATTGTAGGCAGCAGCGTTACTAGCATAACTGGTACACCTGGTCGCATAAGTGTTGGCGGCCCTGCAACAAATCCAATTATAAATATAGGGACAGCATATACTGGGCAATCAACCATTATATATTTAGGTACTATCAGTACTGGCACTTGGCAGGGAACAGTAATCAGCGTAGAATACGGGGGAACTGGTTTAGCCTCTGCTACGGCATACGCAGTTCTTTGTGGTGGCACCACTTCAACCGGCGCATTGCAATCAGTTGCTGGCTTAGGTTCATCAGGGCAATTGCTAACTAGCAATGGCGCTGGCGTATTACCTACCTGGCAGAATTCTGCAGCTGGCACAGTTACTGCGGTTAATGGCACAACTAATAGAATCACCTCTACTGGCGGCTCAACTCCTACTATTGATATCTCTGCCGCTTATGTCGGGCAGGCATCTATAACTACATTAGGCACAGTAACAACTGGCACTTGGAATGGCACTCTTATAGGTTCAACTCATGGTGGTACTGGCGTAAATAATGGCGCAAATACTATCACTTTAGGTGGTAATGTTAGCACTGGTGGTGCATTTATCACTACCGGCGCAAACTCAATAACCTTTAACACTACTGGCGCAACTAATTTAACGTTGCCAACTAGCGGTACTTTAGCAACTACTGGTGGAGTTGTAATCTCTGTTACCGGAACTACGGACCGAGTAGGTATTAGTGGCGCCTCTACCACTCCAGTTGTTGATATTGCAGCAACATATGTTGGGCAATCATCATTAACAACTTTAGGTACCATCACTACTGGTACCTGGAATGGTACGGCAGTTAATGTGGTATACGGTGGTACTGGTAATACAACCTTTACTGCTTTCTCGCTAATCTGTGCTGGCACCACATCTACCGGGGCTTTCCAAAACGTAAGTGGCTTAGGGGCTTCGGGACAGGTGTTAACTAGTAATGGTGCGGGTGTATTGCCAACTTGGCAAACAGTGGCAGCTGGCACGGTAACCAGCGTTACTGGCACAACCAATCGCATCAGCTCAACTGGTGGCGCAACTCCAGTTATTGATATCTCTGCAGCGTACGTTGGGCAAGCTTCAATAACCACTTTAGGCACAGTAACCACTGGTACCTGGAATGGTACGGTGCTTGGTGCTATTTATGGCGGCACGGGTGTCAACAATGGTGCAAGCACTATTACATTAGCCGGCAACTTGGTAACTTCTGGTGCTAACTCGCTAACACTGACTACTACTGGCGCTACTAACGTAACACTGCCAACCACTGGCACTCTGGTTACCACCGCTACTGCAGCGGTGTTAAACGCCACTAATGACTTTAACTTTAATATTCTTCAAGAAGCGCAAATGAAGAATTACAGCGAAACAGTTAGTGTTAAAGGCAATACTGGTGCGGCGGTTACATTTGATTTAGTAGATGGTAACGTATTTAGTGCTACCGTTAGCGAGATTACCACTGTTACCTTGTCTAATCCGGCTGCTTCAGGTCAATGTTCAAGTATTTCAATTGTATTAACAAATGGTGGTGCATTTGCAATAACTTGGCCAGCATCTGTTGAATGGTCTGGAGGCGTTCAACCAACTTGGACTGCTTCCGGAGTTGATGTGTTAACATTATTTACAGTTAATGGCGGCACCACTTGGTATGGCGTACAAGCTGGCGCGGCATTCGCATAAGGAGACAAATATGAGTGAATATGCATTAGTCGAAAATGGAAAAGTTACGCTAACGGGGAAAGTCCCGTCTAGCTTTAAAAACGTTAGTGGCTTTAATACTATCAAAAATCCTGAAAAATATAAACAATATGGTTTCCTGCCATACTCTTATGTTGAGCCTGAATATGATGTATGGACTGAGTCTTTAGGTGGGTACACTTATGAGATTACTGATGAAGAAGTAATAGCTACTCGTGAAGTATTCCCTATTCAAGTCAAACAAATGGAAGAGCAAGTTAGTGGTCAAATTAGAAATATTACTAATATTTTTAATGAAATCATGTATAACACCGATTGGATTTTTGCTGGTGACAGTAATTTAAGTGCTGAACAATTGACAGCTTATGTTGCTTTACGTGCAAGTGTTGCAACAGCTAGGCAATTTATAGTGGCTGGTTTTGGCTACAAAGGATTGACTGAGCTTTTTAATGCTTTAAGCCTTGGCATGCAAGAAATCAGCCTGCGTTTAGCAGATTTTTCTAGCTCAATGTTAGAGTTGAAAGTTATTGTGGATGCTATCGGAGCATAAAACATATGTTAAAACAAAAATTGTTAGTAAATGAGTCAGCGGCTCCTGCCCCAGTAACAACTGGGGTTATTTATACACTGGGTAACTCAGATGTTCGCGGCGGCACAAGCGGGGTTTACTTATCACTGCCCAACCAATTAGGCTCAGCTGCTGAGTGGGTTTCTGTTGCTTCTGAGCAATCTGCAGCATACTACATTAAATCAGATGGCACTTTATGGTATACCGGCATCCCCGGTGGCGGCTTATCAGCTGTAACTGTGTTGACGCAGGCGGGAGTTGCTACTAATTGGAAAGCGGTAAATTGCGGCTGGAATTTCTCCATAGCAGTTAAAACTGATGGCACCTTATGGTCTTGGGGTAGTAATGGTAATGCTGGCCCCGGTCAAGGCACCACTGTCGGCAATACAACTTTTGCCACGCAAGTAGGCAGCGCAACCGACTGGGCAACTGTTGGTTCTCACTTTTACGGCTCGTTTGCCATTAAAACTGATGGCACCTTATGGTCGTGGGGTAGTAATACCAATTATGCTACCGGTTTAGGGACTAACTCTGGCACTACTAACTCTCCAACGCAAGTAGGCAGCGCAACCGACTGGGCTAAATTAGGTCAGTCTGCTATGTATTGCGGCTTTGCCATTAAAACTACTGGCACCTTATGGTCATGGGGTTCAGGACTTACTTATCAATTAGGTAACGGATCAACTGGTCCTAGACCTGCTCCAACACAAGTGGGGGCGGCTACAAATTGGTTTTCAGTTGGTAATGCTGGCGATGGCGCGCAAGGTGCAACATGTGCCACCAGAACTAATGGCACCTTATGGTCGTGGGGTGGCAACGTCAATGCAGGCACGGCACAGGGGACCATTGTTGGCAACACTACTGCTGTAACACAGGTTGGAGTATTAACTACTTGGCTGCTAGTTTCTGGCGGCAGCTTGTATAGCATCTCAGCGTTTAAAAATGATTATACCTTATGGGCATGGGGTGCTAATTCTGCTGGGACTACTGGGCAAAATACATTAAGCGGCAAGCAAAGCACTCCTGCGCAAATTGGACTTAACAGTACCTGGTTTACCATGGTTAATGGCGTGTATTCACTTATATTGCTTGCGACTCCTTTTGTAGCTGGTCCTGGTAAGTTATTTGGTTTTGGTGGAAACAGTGCTGGTCAGTTAGGAGATGGTGGAACTTCAACGGTAACAACTCCAACGCAGAGTGGGGTCGCTACTAACTGGGTTAAAGTAATTGGTTGTATTGGTGGTGGCGACGGGGGTATTACGTTCCAACACGGATTTTCATTTGGTATTAAAGATGATGGCACATTATGGGCATGGGGGAATAATGGTGATGGCCAGTTAGGCATAGGGAGCACCATCAACCAAACTTCGCCGGTGCAGGTGGGTAGTGCGACCTGGAGCAATGTTGTTGCTGTATCATCTGGCTGGGCTTCTTTTGCTTTAGGTGTGCGAACTGATGGTACTTTGTGGGGCTGGGGGAATAATATTCAATACCAGCTTGGAACTGGAACCACTACAAACTCTACTTCTCCCGTGCAAGTAGGCTCAGCAACAGATTGGTTAAAAGTTTCAGCCAATGGTAATTTCTACAAATTCTTCTCCCCAGCAGTTTATTTTGCAATTGCTTTAAAAACTACTGGCACCTTATGGTCATGGGGTAGTAATGGAGATTATGGTTGCACGGGCCAGGGCGTCACCACCGGCAATACAACAACTCCTACGCAAATTGGTTCAGATAACACGTGGACAGATATTTCTTGTGGTGGTGACGGATCCTATCGGGCTGGGGGCAGTGTAGATTCTTGTTTTGCATTAGCTACGAGATCTAATGGTACATTATGGGGGTGGGGAGCAAACGCTAATAATCAACTTGGCAATGGCACAACCACACCGCAAAGTTCTCCAGTTCAAATTGGAAGCATAACGAATTGGTTTAAAGTTTTTGCTGGCAGTGGTGCTTGCGCGTTTGCAATTAACAATGCTGGTCAATTATATTCTTGGGGTGTTAATCGAGATGGGCAGACTGGTTTAGGAACAACAGCTGGCAATACCACTACGCCAACAATAATAGGTAGCGCTACTATTTGGCAACAAGTTAGTCATGCTAACGCAGCTTCGTCTGGGCAAGGTTTTGTGATTGGTATAAGAACTGATGGCACTTTGTGGACCTGGGGTCTTAACTCTGCATATAATCTTGGAAATGGCTCAACTAGCCCTGTTAATTTTAGCTCGCCAACGCAGGTCGGTGCTTTAACTACTTGGAGTTATGCTGCAGCAGGCGGTCAATATCTTACGTCGTCCGTTAGGTTAAGCTCTTTAGCGGTGAGAACTTAAGTATTTATAACTATGCTGTGATAATTGTGTCACAGTATATAATTTCAACTAGGAGATAATGTGTCAATTTTAAACATTCAAATGGATTCCACTGGGCTTGCCGGGGTTGTACCAAGATTTATTTATATAGATACCGATGATGATATTGCAACGGTTACTACCGTTGGCTACTTAAATGCAGCTAAATCAGATGGTCTGAATTTTTCTAGAAAACAAATTGCAATGGTTAGCACCGTCAATGCTGGCGTACCAATTGCTTCTTTGTACTATATTAATATTTCAGCAGAAGGCGTTATCACTCTGGCTGCTTACTAGCAATATCTTGGGTAAGCCTAGTTTTTAGCTAGGCTTTATTCATCTAAAATGGCAGATCATCTAAGCTATCATCAATGCTAGTAGCCTGCTGGCCATTGGCTTGTTGATGCTTGACGGCCATATAATCATAATTGCTTTTAGCTTGTGGTTCGTGCCCTTGTTGTGGACTCGAGCTGGCAGTATTTTTGCTGTCTAACATTTGTAAGTTACTAGCAATAATTTCAGTATTATATTTATCTACGCCGTTTTTATCAGTATATTTAGAAGTTCTAATTGAGCCTTCAATATAAACTTTGGAGCCTTTGGCTAAGTATTGCTTGGCTATCTCACCTAAACGACTAAACAATGTCACCTGATGCCATTCGGTGCGCTCAGCCATATTACCGTCTTTGTCTTTCCAGGATTCAGAAGTGGCAAGTTTAAGTTTAACTGCAGTGCCAAATCCTTCTGGATCAGCGCCTAAATTACCAATTAAAATTACTTTATTTACGCCTTTTGACATGCTAAGCCTAACCTATGTTGTGAATTTATAGGTCAACATTTTAACACATTTTTTCAACATATTGTATAATTTACTTGTAAAGTTAGGAGAAAAACTAATGGAATGGTTAGTGATAGTTATTATAGTGGCATGCGTAGGCATCGGTAAATATTTTGAGCATTACACGGATGATATTGATTCGCCTGGTGAGCAAGCGGTTGAAGCAATTTTAAAAGAGCATAACATTGATGAAGACTTTTCAAAATTGAAAAAGAAAAAAGCTGAGGAAGCTAAAGCTAAAAAACTAATTGACGAACAAAAGTAAGTTTGTAAAAAGCCGCTAAGGAATCAGCGGCAATATCTACACGACATAAAGAATGTAAAATGAATTACCTTTTAAGGATAACATAAATGACTAGACATACAAAACAAAGATTAGCGTGTATCGCATTGTTAGCTGTCGGTTTAGGATTGATTATTGGAGGCATATTCCTACCCGCTCTTTTAATTGCTGGAGTGCCAATATTTGTTGGGGGCTTGGGGGTGTTAGCTGCAATTGTTGAAGATAAAGATAAGATTGCCTTTCACACCACTATTAATAATATAAATAACTATAGCGGTAATGGCAAGCAAACAGTTGAGAGTGAAAGAGTTGCGGCTATATTTAACCTTGGACCGTCGGCTGCTGAGCGCATTAATACCTGGACTAATATGATGCGTGATTTACTGGCTACAGCGCCATCTGAGATGCAGCTTACTGGTAATAATGCGCCAGTGTTAACGTTTACGCATAACTACCATATGAGTGGCGTGCCACAAATTGAAAACCCAATATTTGCTATCGAGGATGTGACGGATGAATGTAATGGTCGTGATAGACTGTCATCGATTCCAGAGCTTGAGCCAGTTAATGATGAGATATTACCAATTACACCACCAGTAAGTACAATCTTACAGATATAGCTTACAGGGTTTATAGATTAACCGCGATTGTGTCTATTAAGCGAAGGCCGTATTATCTAGATAATGGATTAAATAGTTTAGCGGCCTTTATACTTCGATCGCCAACATTAATGAGACATGGATGTCCACTTTTAATAACATTAACTTTTCGGGTTTAAAAATCATCAAGCAATTTGAAGGCTTTTCTACCACCCCCTATCTTTGCCCAGCTAATAAATTAACCATTGGCTTTGGTCATGTAATTTTGCCAAAAGAAAAATTTAAACAAATAACTATGCAGCAGGCAGAACAAATCCTTGCGCAAGACTTAGCATTTGCAATTAAAGCTGTTAATGATGTCATAGGAATAACTTTAAATCACAACCAATTTAGTGCGCTAGTTAGTTTTGTGTACAACCTTGGCAGAGCCGCTTTCGCAACTTCAGCGCTTTTAAGGGCTATCAACAAAGAAGACCACTTAAATGTACCGGCTGAGCTTATTCGTTGGAAAATGGCAGGCGGCAAGCCTTTAAAAGGCCTGCTACTGCGCAGAATGGCGGAAGCTACACTGTATCTGAGTTAGCCTCTAGCTCGTCAGCTATATCTAGCAGCTCTTCAACTATAAATTGTAAGGCTACTAAATCTATAAACGACAGAGTTTGTTTGTTTTCAAAGTGATTTAGCATGCTTGAGCCTAATCCTTCTAGCTGCTTTATAAAAACCCCGGCCTGCTCAATCATTGAAACTGACTCATCTGTCATAATTAACTCCTGTTGTTTATGAGATTCTACAAGTTACACCCGTTGTAGCGCAATACTCTCTTTCTGGCTTCCTACATATAATATGCTTGGTAAGATAAGGAGTCCTGCATACTGGGCACAAAGAATATGCATCATCGTGTTCTTTTAATTGGTCAGCAGCCCACTTGATTAAGTTATTTTTTTCAAATTTATGGCAACATATAAAATCTTATATCTTGTACTCATTTTTATTACTTATGTTTTTCATTTAAATCAGCTTTCTACTTCAACTGCTTTTTCAGTAAAAACTTTACCGTTAATAAACTTCAAGATTTGCTGCACTTGCTCGCCATTTAATTCACTAACGCTTTTCACATTGGCTCTAGCACACCAGGTATCAACAGTTGTTGCCGGGATATTCTCATCAATTATTCTATCAAACAGTTGTTTACGTAAATACTCTAACTGCTCTTGCGATACACTATAATTTACTTTTGCGGGGACAGCTTTGAATTGAGATGATGGTTTAGGCTCTTTGTCTCTTAATTCATCAATGCTTTCGCCGCCAGCTTTGCCGTCATCATCCGCTGATGCAATCCCAAGCATTGAGCATAAGCAATAACGTCTTAAATAAGTGATAGTGCTGCCAGCAGCCTGTAGGCTATTCATCTTTTTATTACTAAAGTCGACTGGCACGCTGACAGTTGATGAAATATACTGCCCACTACTATGCATTAACATAGTAGTAAGTTCTATAGTTTGATTAGAGCCGCTCACTGGTTGAACAACTGACAGCTCATATTTTTTCAACAATGGTCTTATGGTTTCAAATACATCAGCTAAACTGGCATATTTATGATTATATCCGTCTGCGCCTTTGTGAACGGTGTCCATTTCACCTTGCAGGCCACTAAGTGCTTGTGCGACCTTATCTATACTGTCTGTTTTATAAATCATTTGTTAAATCCTTTGTGTTGTGTAAAAAACTAATTAATTCTTTCTTATCTTTTGTTTGATGTATAAGTAGTGATGTTATTGGTAAAGCCGTTTCAACCCCATCTACTATTGTTATTATATTGATAACTGCTTGGCTTGCACAGCAATTTAATAGCTTTATAAGATATTCCACGGTGTATTCTTCTTTAATGTTCACTATCTTTGCTTCCTTCATTCCCTGCTCCTTGTGAAAAATCAACCCTATGTTTTTGCGAATAATTAAATAACCATGCAATGATTGCGCCACCAAACGCTAGCATAACCGCGGCTGTTATTAGTAAAGCTAACACGACATCACCATCACTCATAACAACCCCTTAAAACAACAATCTCTAATTATATAGCTCATTGATACCTGGATTAATACTGCTGACAAAATGCAGCGCCCCCAGCCATCTCCAGTGATAAGCTTAACAATTATCATCGCAACTATCATGGCACCTATATTTATAGTCAATTGCTTCCCGCATAGCATCATCTTCGTGCTCCCATAAATTCCAATCCTTGTTTTCCGCTAATTCTCTACGCTTCATTTCAACTAAAAATTGTTGATGTAACATTGCAAAATCAATCATCAATAAGCCCTCCAGGCATGTAATAAAATCTTAAAAATACCACCATACACAAAAATACCCCACCCAAAAGCAATTATATAAGTCAACATTAATAACAAAGGAATCAACCATTCAAGCGCTTTATCTGTAAGTTTATTTAAATCTATATCAAAAGGAAACAACCATTCAAGCGCTTTATGTGTAAGTTTATTTAAATCTTTGTTAAATTGTTTGTATCCATTACTTAGCTTGCAGAACTGAGCATCAAACCAATCATCAATCTTGCTAGCAATCTCAGCTGGCTTATTCATTGACTCAGGATCAAGCTCAGGTTCCCAGATCTTCCTAGGACCGCTCTTTAGATCTTTGAACAATTTAATTGCATCATCTAATGATTCACTGCCGAATACTTTAGGTGGGTTTATCTTGCTCATCTGCTATCTCTTATGTATCACTATATACATCAATATACACTATGGAGGTTTATTGTCAACATGTATTACTTCTTTTTTTTCGCATAATATTGTTCGAGTATTTCACGAATTAATAGATTGCTGTTGCCACCGGTTGTTGACTCGGCTTCTTTAGTCATTAGTCGGTATATGTCAGGAGAGATAAGTATGTGTTTTGAGATGTAATTTAATTTTTTGCTCATAATAGTTCCTGTTTATGGTAAAGGTTAACCAATGATTATATACATGTGTGTACAGTGATGTCAATATACTTTTTTTTGACAATTAACGGTTGGATTTGTTACTATAGCTATCGAACTACATAACTCGGAGTTGACCATGCTTAAGCAGGGACACGATTATGCAAGGAAGCTACAAGATTGGGATATCACCACTTCTAAGATCACCAAGATCACCGATATCACTAAAGGATCAAAAGATGTCTGTGAGCGCACTAGACAAGAAAAAGCCCACATTGCTTTAGGGCACGCGTTTAACTCGCTAGGGATACCACTGGAAATAGATGAAAGTAAATGGCATTTAATTCCAGCACTAAAGTTGTGGAAAGTACGGTATGAACTAAAAGTTAAACCTACAGCTGAAGAACTAGCTGCTAAAGAAGCTAAGCAACAAGATCATTATAATCTTATTATTAGAATAATGAATGATTTGAAATCATGTAATAAATAAATGATTGATTGCCGCCAGTGAGATTTAAGGTCAAAAAAAGGATAACGACAATGCTATTTTTTTTGCATTAACAATAAACGGAGCCAAGTAACAGTTGCATTTAAGTGTTAGCAATGACGGCAATCCCTTTCATCATATTAAATGCGTAGCTACAAGTAAAGCTTTATATTAAAAATATATATTATATATATTAAACCAATATTTATTGGCAAAGATAGTGGTAATTGAGTAAGATGTATTAAGTTCTTGAGACTGCCTTCTTGGCGGGACGCAGTCTCAAAGTATTATCACCAAGGAGGTAACCAAGAAATGAATAAACCAGAAAGGAAAATCCATGAACCAAACATTAAGGAGGGCTCATGAATGCACAAACCAAAAGGGAGAATCCATAAATGAATTATACCATCTATAGTTTAGATATCAATAGTTCATCAGCGAACTATTCACAAACACAAACAATTAATCTAGCGCACTACCCAATATCTATGGGGGTATTTTGCTGTCTTTATTTTACAGGAGTTTAATATGTTAAAGAAGTTAAAAGAGTATTTGCCTAACATCGATTTTATGAGCGGCATAACCGTGACAGAAAAATGGATGCTTAGAGTGATGATTGCTCTTACAAAAGACAATGAAGAAGCATTTGTTGATATTGAAACTTTTGTAGCGTGGTCTGGGTTGAGTGAGCGAACAATTAAGGATGTGCGCAAAAGCTTAAAAGATAATGATTTTATTTTTGTAAAGCGAAATTACAAAAACAACAGACACATCTACGGCATTAATAAGCAAAAGTTACAAGACTCAATAAGAACCTATGGTCACGATGTCACAGGTGAAGAAGCAGGTGCAAAATCTGCACCTCTTTCTTCCGGTAGTGCAAAATCTGCACCTTTAGATTGTGATATAAGTGCAAAATCTGCACCTGTAACCCCGGGTATAAGTGCAAAATCTGCACTACATAACGGAGATAGTATATTAACAAGAAACAACGTTAATAACGGAGATAGCGTTTCACTACCTAAAGGCCTTGGCAGAGGTAAAGACGGAAGCGTTGTTTTTTATAAAATAAATAATTTTGAAAACAGATTGTCTCAATTAACAAGCGCCCTAACTTATTTGAAAACTGAAAAGCTAATAAAAGGGGATTGTTATTATAGAGATATGTTAGATTTACTAGCTGACTTGGATTATCACGCTAACAATCGTCGAAATGGATTGTCTGAAGTGGGTGCAGTTAATGCAGCATTGAGAATGATTCAAAACGGCCAATGGAGCAGACCGAAAGGCTTAAGAGAAGAGATAGAGCGCCAAGCAGAAGCTAGAGAGCAAGCTGCCAAGCTAGAGAAAGACAGAGAGCTTCAAGATATTCGCACAAGCAAGGTCACACATATTGTATTTGGTGGTGATAGATCTTCACTGACAACAGCACAATTAAAAATCCAAGAAATGATGAGCGGATTAAGAAAAGGTTAATAATCCAAAGCTGATCACCAATTATCATATCAGCTTTGGCTTTACAAAAAGGAAAAAGGCATGCGCAGGATGCAAATAGAAAAGACAGAGCAAGAGATGTTAGTCAGATGGTTTGAGGTGCAATATCCAACGCTATTGTTATTTGCCATCCCCAATGGAGGAAGTCGTAACATTGTAGAGGCAAAATCTTTACGTTTAGGGGGTGTTAAAGCTGGAATCCCTGACTTAATGCTAACACTCCCCTCAAACGGCCTTGCTGGGCTCTTTATTGAGCTTAAAAGACCAAAGGTCAAAGGCAAACCCAACCCAGTTGTTAGCAAAGAGCAACAACAAAGAATTCAACAGCTAAGTGACGCAGGTTATTTAGCAGTTGTTAGTTATGGCTTTGAAGAAGCCAGGAATGTTATCGTTAATTATTTAAATGCAAAGGAGATTACGGATGAATGCAGAAGTTAAAATATGGCAACCACTGTGGAGCAATGTAAGTCCTAAGTCAGTTGGCAAGGATGAGCTTGAAGCTATTGAGCAAATTGCTAAGCTAGCAGGCTTAAGAAATGAAGAGGTGGACACCGTATTGGATGTTAAATGTAAAAAGTTTTTAAGGGTTAAGCTGTTAAAGCACTTAGAGTATTCAATTCTTACTTATGATTATTTATTTTTTGGCCCAATGATTTATAGCAGCAATGGATTTTATTTAGCTGAAGAGATAAAAAACACGGATTTAAGTAAAAACAAATTAGCGACTAGAATATTAACTACCGAAGAATTGGCGACGTTGATTAAACGCAAAGTTAAACAAACTATAAGTTTGCGTGAGCGCCTCCAGGAAGCAATATAGAGATAATAATGACGAGTGAGTATTGTTTAAATGTTTTGATATCCATGTTAGCTATCATAGTTAGCATGGGTTTTAGTTTAGCAGTAGTAGCGTTTTTTTTAAGTAGAGATTAAATAAAACAAGCCGCTCAAAGTAATGAACGGCTTGTCTTAAGGTCTAATTTACAGGTCTAATACAAGGAAGGGCCCACGCAGACAATACATTTTGTGTGCAATCACGATTTGCAAGTGCGCAGGCTCTTTAAGATTATAGCTGTTTTTTTGCGCTGTCAATTTTTAGCTTATGTTTTTTTTCCCAAGCATTAAAAGAATTTTCAACTATTTCAATTATGCTTTGATTAAGCATTAGTGATGCTAGTTTTAATTTTCTATGTGTGCTCTCGGTTATCCATACAGCTTTGCGATTACCTATTGTAGTCATTGTACCCTCTGTTATGTGCTTTTGATTTATGTTTGGTGGCTTCGCTTTTATTTGCCAAGGCTAAATGCTTGGGATTGACGCAGCCAACTCGTTTGCAAGTTGTTATTACCATCAGCCCTGGGGTCACTGCGCCGTTAAATATTTCATAAGAAACTTTACGTGCCATATAAGATTTGGTTTCAGAGCCTTCAGGATGTCGCCAGCTAAAAGTGCAATACTTGTTTAGCGGATCTGTATTTACACCGACATTTACACGCCAGCACTCATCGTCGCCAAGTTTTAATAACAATGACAGAAACTTTTCTTGGTATGAAAGGTGAGTCTCAGCTTGCCCCTGTCTTCTTGACCCAGTTGTACGCCATGCCGTCATATCAAACCTCTTTAGTAAAATTATCTTCTATCACTACGCAAACTGATTTAACAGTTGGCTGTCCCGTTGTATTTGGTTCATAATTATTAATCTCATCCGCCACTGCATCGCAATGCTTAGCGTCGTTATAAAATTCATAATCAATCACTGTTTTGCCAGGACTTACTATGGATAAAATTAAAATTGCATGCTTAAGCATTAGAAATCCGTTTATTTGCCTAACCATATATTATAATATATAATCATATTGTGCAATATGATTAAGAAGATCTAATATGTATATGGTTTCAAGCTTTGATGTGTCTGTTATGCAAAAGCAGGATGATCTCGAGTTAAGAATAATGACGTGTGTGACGGAATGCTATAAGCATGGCATGGATTCTTATGTAAACAAACAGCCAGCTACATTTAGCGCACAAACGACGATTGAGATATCTGAAAGGGTATATAATTGCTTAATGGCTGTTCATAGATATTGTCATGAGCCAATCTTTGCCGATGTAAAATTAGAATCTTATGAAAAAGAAGGTTATTTAGAAAAGAAAACAGAAATCCATCATGAAAAGTATGTTGATTCTATAGATTTTAAAATTGAACAAGCGGAATATTTTTTAGATAGCGGCTGGAAGAAATGGCCATCCTTATCTATGTAGTATTTAATATCAAGGGTGATATTATGTATGTCGCATCTTATGTGGATTTAAGTAATTTTAAGATTGTAAACCCTTTAAATATTCCTCTTTATGTTTGTATCCCTTGTGTTACCAGAGTATATAAGAGCAAGCAAGATTATATAAATAATGAAAAGGTATCTGTCGGCTTTTGTATAACCAATGTCGAATGTTTAGTGAGCGCTTTGAAGGGATTAAGGTATCCTGACTCACCACTGACAACGCCTTACACGACGCACTTGGCGGAAATGGATATGGATATGGAATTTAGGGTTGAAGGCAATATGGAGCCGTTAAAGCAAAGAGTTCGCGCTTGTCATAAGCGTTATTTAAGATTCTTTGAGCAATTAGCCGATAGAGCTGATGAAATGCAGGCGGTGGCTGAAACATTTCAAAATGTTAGAAATGTTATGCAAAGATTAAATGCAACGTGATATGATTGAGGTATTATTTTTCAAAAAATGGAGAAAAGGATGTTTTTACAAATTCAAGTAATGTTAGATGAGTCTAAAGTTTTTAAATTAGTTGCTCGCCTACATACCGATAATGAAACGGGATTGGTTCACCAGCAAGTAATGGATTTAGACCAAGCTGTCGACAAATCATTTATTCATTTATTAGCTCCAACAATGATGGAATTCAAAGATATTACTGCTATTGCTAGTCCAGAATTAATTGCCAAAGCATTTGCTGAAGCCGAAGCTAAAGCCGCAACCGAAGCTACTAACGCTAGCCAAGACAACATGATCCAAGAAGGCGAAGTTGTTGAGCTTGGTGCGTAGCAAGTTTAGTCCAGCAGAAAGAGAGGCGGGCCGGATGGAAATTTGGCTTGCAAAAGAGAATTTGGAACAGGCCAATAAAGCCGCCGCTTTATTTGAAAAAAAACCTGGTTTTGAGCATCTAGAAAAATTAGGTGAATTCTGTCTCAAATATGAAATAAGAAGTCATAGGCATGAAGTTAAAGGGCTAAGTGGGCGTGTAAAAGCCCTGCAACGGAGGCTGGATTTTCTTGAAAAACAAGGTGATGCGCTGAGGAAAGCGCTAGTAAAATATAAGGAAGACAATGACATTGAAGATTAAAAACTGTCCATCTTGTCGCGGCTCCAAAGCAATTTGGGGCATGGGTTTTATGGCAATGGAGAAATGTAAGACGTGTGACGGTATTGGACATGTTCCTGACATAGAAGATGCTGAAATCGATGCTATACTCCAAACTAAGCCAGCTCAGTACTTGTTGCCCATTGTTGATCAGGTGAATGATGCTGCAATATTAGAGCGACTAACAGAGCCTAAGCCAAGCGTAAGGAAGCGTAGTGACCGAAGAAATAAAGCAAAAGCCTAAACGTAACACTAATGCTGCAAGGCCTAAGAAGAAACCGGCCGATGATCACACCCCGGGACTGGCTTGCACTTATACGCCTATGCGTGCTGAATATGTCTGTGACATTGTAGCCCGCAATGCTATGGGCTTAGAGAAGCTACATCGACTATTTAAAGAAGACGGTTTTCCAGATCAGGATACTATTTTGCGTTGGCGCAGGGTATATCCTGAATTTGCGACCAAGTTTTTGGAAGCTAAAGCTTTCCTAGCTATGATTTGTGTAGAGCAAATATATGAGCTAGCAGACAATGCAGAAGCAGATTTGATTGCAACCGATAAAGGCCTTGTTCCTAATAGTAATGCTGTTTCACGTTCCAGACTTCAAATCGAAACCCGTAAGTGGGCTGTGGAGCGGCTACTTCCAAAACTATACGGCACCCGGTCGTACGTTGAAAACAATGTCAGCATAAAACATGAAGACGCATTGCAAGAGCTAGAGTAATGGATGAAAGAGAGCGTGCTATACGCCAACGCTTAAAAGATGATTTTGAACATTACGCCCTTAAGTGTCTAAGAATTAGAGCTAAAGATGGTAGCGTGCAACCTTTCGAGCTGAACAAAGCCCAACGTTATATTCATCAGCGGTTAGAGCAACAACTTAGAGAAACTGGCAAAGTTAGAGCCATTATTTTGAAAGGACGGCAACAAGGTTGCTCAACTTACATTGGGGGTAGGCTTTACCATAAAGTAAGTCATAACCGTGGTATGCAGGCTTTTATTTTAACCCATTCACTGGAAGCTACTAATAACTTATTTAAGATGGCTAAGCGCTTTTATGAAAACACACCCCCATTAGTGCAGCCGCAGGTGTCAGCAAGTAATAGTAAGGAGTTGGTCTTTGGTCAACTGGATAGTGGTTATAAATTGGGTACGGCAGAAAACAAAAATGTTGGTCGTTCAGCTACGATTCAGCTGGCACATTTTAGTGAATGTGGCTTTTGGAGTAATGCAGCAGACCATGCCACAGGTATCATGCAGGCTATTCCAAATGCTAATAACACAGAGATTATTCTAGAGTCTACCGCTAACGGGGTAGGAGACTATTTACATCAAGAGTGGCAAAAGGCCGAAGCGGGCATATCTGAATTTCAGGCTATATTTATACCGTGGTTCTGGCAAGATGAGTATGTACGCAAAGCCGGTGATGACTTTAAATGCACTCCTGAAGAGTTTCAATTAAAACAATTTTATAAGCTAAGTAATGATCAATTGTCATGGCGACGTAATAAGATTATTGACTTGTCAGTAAACGGCATGGATGGTGGCAAAGCTTTTAAGCAAGAGTACCCATTTCATGCAGAGGAAGCATTTCAGTTAACTGGTGAAGATAGCTATATACCATCAGATATTGTAATGCGAGCACGTAAATGCCAGAGAGCGGAAAGGTATGGCCCATTAATTATTGGCTGTGATCCAGCGCGCTTTGGTGATGATAGGACGGCGATTATTAGACGTAGAGGACGGGTTGCTTATGAGCTGGAAACGCATGTCAAACGAGACACGATGGAAGTTGCGGGCATACTGCATACTATTATCGGAAGAGAGCGCCCGGATATGGTCGTCATTGATGTTGGAGGCTTGGGCGCAGGGGTTGTTGACAGACTCAATGAACTTGGGCATGGGGACGTCGTGCGTGCGGTCAACGCGGGATCAAGTCCATTAGATGCTAATAAATACTCTAACAAGCGTGCTGAGATGTGGGGCTTGTTAAGTGCGTGGCTGCATGATGAGCCATGTAGTATACCGGATGTGGACACGTTGCATGCTGACATATGTGGAACTCGATACAAATTTGATTCGAACTCTCGCCTTTTAATTGAAGCCAAGGCTGATATGAAGAGACGGGGGGTGCGTTCTAGTGATGAATCTGATGCTTTATGCTTAACTTTAGCCTTACCTGTAAGTGTTATTAGTGCTGGTCGCAAACAAGACAATGTGGCTAAAGATTTAGCCAATGATTTTAACCGAAAATTAGCCGCTAAAATGCAGGCAAGGAACAATGGGTATGAAAGATAACGATAAGAAATCACGCAAGAAACCTGCCTTTACATCATCTCACATAGGTAAAGATCATTCTGAGCGTTTAGATAAACGTATAAAGATGGTTGAAGACTGGTACCAATATTTTCGCGATAACAATAATCGCTTTTGGGAGTTTACCGGCTTCGTATGTGCTAGCAGCATATCCAACAGCGATAAAAGCGTACTTAAAGCGCTGCAGAAGCCAGTGGTTGAATTTAATATACTCGAAGCAATCGTATCTAAGCTAAGAACCCAATTTGCCCAACAAGAGCCATCGATTACCGTAAGAGCGGCAGACGGCGTGCCAATTGAGGAGCTAACTGAAGAGTTTATTGCTACCGAAGAAGTTGTCGAAAGCTATTTACGCGCAATCTTTAATGACGCTTCCAATGATAACTTGCAATCAGCTTTAAATACCGACCAGTTAATTGGTGGTTTCTCTGCTGCTTGGGTGCGCACTGAATACGTTAATGAATTGTCATTTGAGCAGCAAATCATTGTTGAACGAGTGTTTGATCCAACCTTAACTTTCTTTGACCCTATGGCTAGAACTTCGCATAAAGGCGACGGTAGTTATTGCGGCATGCTGATTCCATATTCTAAGGAACGCTTTATAAAAGAGTTTGGTGAAGCCGCGGCCAGTGAAATCACTTTCCATACTTCATCCAACCTTGAAGGTTTCCAATGGAGCTATAAGAGCCAGCAACAAGAAGTTATTTTAGTTGCCTATATGTTTGAGAAAAAGCATAAGAAAGTTAAAATTGTACGCCTGTCTAACGGCCATGTGGTCCCATTAGAGCAATATCAAGAACTTATTGAGAAATGGGATTCAATTGAGCAAGCCCCAATAGTATTAGAAGAGCGCTGGACTGAAATTGAAACGATTGAGCAATCACGTTTTTGTCAAACCAGAGAATTATATAGAGGAGTAACTGATTACAAGTACTTGCCGATTGTATTTGTTGATGGCAACTCAGTATTGATTCGTGGTGACAACGCTGGCGGCGAAGGTGGCGCCACTCAGCAAATGACCCGTCCATATGTTTATCATGCTAAAGATGCACAGCGCAGTAAGAACTTTGCTGGCCAATCAATGCTTAATGAAATCGAAAATATGGTGATGCATAAGTTTATTGTATCTGTAGAAGCGATTCCTGAAGACTACAAAGAAGCTTACCGCAACGTGCAAGAAGCTAATGTGCTAGCTTACAATGCGTTTCATGCTGATACCGGTGAAAGACTGGAAGCGCCACGCGAAGTACAACGCACACCAACACCCCCAATCATTGAGTCGGCATTTATGAATGCGGATGCGACGATACAGGCCACATTGGGCTCGTATGACGCTTCTCAAGGCATTGTGGATAACATGAGTGGGCGCGCAATGATTCAAGGCGCATTACAATCAGATGGCAGCTCTGGACCATACTTAATTAACTACTTAAAAGCTTGGGATAGAATCGGCCAAATCGTATTAGATTTAATTCCTAAGTACTATAAGACCCCACGTAGTTTGCCGGTGGTAGCTAAAGACGGCAAGCGTGGCTTTAGGATGGTAAATAATCCAGGCGCCGACAGGAATGTTAATCTTAGTTATGACTCATCGATGTTACAGCTTAAGGTTTCAGCTGGCGTTAACTCGCGTGTTCAAAAACAAATGTCGCTAGATATGATGATTAAGATGATGCAAGCTTCTCCGCTGTTTGCCCAATTTATGAATACTGAAGGCTTGGGCATTATATTAGATAACTTAGAGATTCGTAATGTTGACTCGCTAAAAGCTAAAGAGCAAGCATTTATGGATATGATTAAGCAACAGCAAGAAGCCGCCTCACAGCAAGAAAGTCCGGAAGCTATGCAATTGCAGGCGCTTACTGAAGTTGAAATGGCTAAGGTGCAGCAACGTGCACAGCAAGCTGAAGGTGAGTTGGCCATTAAATCTGCTGAAGTGGCTATCGATAAGCAAAAAGCTGATATTGAAGAAGCCAAAGCTATTGCCCAGATTCAACAAATGCAGGCCAAGGTTAGCCTTGAGCAGGAAAAGGTTGATTCTGAGAACGCCAGGACTGCAGTTGAGCTTGCTATTAAAGTTGCTGGAACTCAAAATAGCAAACTTGAGTGACTCCTATACACTTAGAAAATATATTGGGGAAGATTGCTCTTCCCCTTTTTTATTCGATATTCTTCCAAGATAAGTAATTGCAAGCCGAGTAGATAACCATATACGGAACTTTGAATTGATTAGCCAGCTCCATGTAATTTTTGCCTGCTTTAAATAAAGCTCTAATCTCTCTTACTTCATCAGCATCTATTCTTGCTCCAATACGCTTTGGCTTTGTGGTGGCATATTGATTTGCTGACAGGATAAAATGCTTGGGATTAAGACAACCAAGTTTACCGCAAGATGTTTTAACGAAGTAGCCATCTGGTATTTCACCTATAAAATGTTTATAGGCGATCACGCTTGCTCGATAGGTGGTGTACTGCCCACCTGGACGTGTCTTGCTATCTTTAATATTAATAACTGCTCCACGGTTAAGAGTATTATTCTTGAGTGGCCAGCATTCATTTTCACCTTTAGGTTCTAGAATGGATAACAGTTTATCTGCAGGGGTAGCATGTTTGCAGCCATAATCTTGCAAGAGCATATGTTCTGGTTTTAGGCAGCCAGCATTACCGCAACTGTTAGCTACGCGTTTACCTTTAGGTATTGGACCCACTAAGCGTTTGTAATATTCCGCACGGAACGCAAATTGATCTCCCTTCCACGTTCCAATTGGGTAAGTCTTTAATAAATCTTTGCCAGACCAAGATTTAATATGCCAACATGCATTAGGATCTTCGTATTTTACTAAAATCCTAGTTATATAATCTTCTTTGTCAGTGTAAAACTTAAATGGACAACGCTTAGAAAATCCCCATTTTTTTCTAGTTGCGCCGCTTGCTGGCTCTTCTTTAGTGATAAATGGCTTGCTGTTTAAAAACATGGTACTCCTTTCTATTTGATTAACCTGTTTCATAATAGTCGAAACTAAAAAAGTTGCTTGCTAAGTGTACTGAGTAAGTCTAATCTATGAGTACTGGCCTTAGGGCTTGGTGAGATACCTATCTATAGGGGTGCAGCAAAGACTGCATATAATAGAAGCACCAAGGCTTTTCTTGGGCACCACGGTCACACCGGTAATAGTGAAAATAGAGGTTTTAAGGATGAATGAAGAAGTTAGTCAAGATATAGCATCTAATGAGAGTGCGTCTGCACCAGTTGAAAAACTTTTAACGCAAGAGCAAGTAAACTCTTTAGTTGGAAGGGAAAAAGCTGCTGCCGCAGAAAAGGCTCGTCGTGAAATGGCTGCTCAATATCAAGCACAATCTCAGCAAGGTCAACAATCTCAAGCACAGAATGTGGGTATGGGTGGAATGGCTGGTCCTGATGTCAATGAAATTTATCAACAAGTTGAAGCTCGCTTGCGTGAAAACATGCAACGCCAGGCTCAAGAAGATCAGATTCGACGTGTCGCTGATAATTACTTAGATAAAATGGCAACTGGTCCAGAAATGTTTGAAGACTTTAATGACGTTATGCAGGATTTTGATCCAGCAAGATTTCCTAGTGTTGTCTATCTTGCAACTGAAATGGAAAATCTGCCACAAATTATGTATGAGTTGGCAAATAATCCGATGAAGTTGGCAAGTATTAATTCTCTAGCACAAATTGATGAGAGGCAGGCCAAGAAAGCGCTACAACAGCTTTCTAAATCTATTGCTCGCAATGAAACAGCTAAAGAAGAGTACGTCGCTACTAATGCACCATTATCAAAATTAAAACCATCAAGTGTGGGTGCCCAAAAGGAATTGTCAACATTACAGGATTTTAAGAGTGCTTCTTGGCTTAAACGCTAGCTCTTAGGTCTTATTGCAACTCTTTAAGCACTCAAATGAATATTTATTTATTATTTGGGGTGATTTATGGCGAACAATATTCTTCAACAAGTACAAACGTACCAATTATCTGGTCTTGCTTATTTGCAAAACCTTGGTGCTTTCATTAATACTTCTAACACAAAGTTTAAAAACTTCCAAGACTTAACTGCGAACCTAGGTTCATCAGTAAGTTTTGATTTACCACCACGTTTCACTACTACTAAATCTTTAGTAGCTCAGTTCCAACCAGCTGAACAAAGAGTGCACGTGTTAACAGTTGATAAGCAATTATCTACTTCTTATGATTTCACAGATCAACAATTCCTTTTCAACGTTAAAGATTACATGATGAAATTCGGTAAATCTGCAATTGCAGAAATTGGATCTGAAGTTGAAGCTGACATAGCTCAAAGCTGTGTAACTAATACTTACCGTTTCTATGGTTCTGGTGTTAGCCCAATTAACTCTTTCAATCAATTGGCTCAAGCTTTAGCATTCTTTAGAAACTACGGCGCTGTTTCTTCTGATACTAGAGGTTACTTATCTGATTTCGCTGTTCCAGGTATTGTTGGTTCTGGTTTAAATCAATTTGCAACGAACCGCAATGATGAGTTAGCTAATTCTTGGGAAGTTGGTCCATTCTCTGATTGTACTTGGTACCAGTCTAACTTATTACCTGTACACATCGCAGGAACTGTAGGTAATGCAAACACTGCTCTAACTGTTTCTAATTTAACTTTTGACGCTAATGGCGCTGTAATTGCAATCACTTTCACTGGCGCTGGCGCTAATGATGCTGATGCAATCAAAAAGTATGACAAATTCCAGTTCAGTGATGGTGTTGCTGGCTTTGCTAACGTTAGATACTTAACCTTTATTGGTCATAAAGTTTCTAATAACCCAGTACAGTTCAGAGCTACTGCTGATGCACAATCTAATGGCGCTGGTGATGTTACTGTTAATATTCACCCTCCATTACAAGTATTGCCAACTAACAGTCAAAACCTTAGCTCTCCAATCGTTGCTGGTATGGAAGTTAGAGTATTACCTTCTCATAGAGCTGGTATGATTTGTTCTGGTAACTCATTGTATTTAGCAATGCCTGCTTTACCTAGTCAAAGTCCTTACGCAACTGCTAACTCATATGACCCAGAAACTGGCGTTTCAATTCGTCAATACTACGGTTCAGTGTTTGGTCAAAACCAACGCGGCATGATTCATGATTGTATCTACGGCTACAGCTTGGTTGATGAGTACGCAATGGCCTTAATATTCCCATTATAATTATTGGAATATGTTTTTTGCGGGGGTGCATTATTTGCACCCTTTATGAATAGTTTAAATAGAGGACAAATAAATGGCACAACTTCCACAAGTTCCAGTTGTAAACGCAGGTTTGCTTTACGTAAATGGATTAACACTTTCTAATAACGTTGCAGCTTCTGCAACTAAAATTGACGTAGCTGCTGGCGCTTGTCGCAATAGCACCAACGTTAATGATATTTTGATTGCTGACGCTGTAAGTATTAGCACTGGCTCGCGTGGCGCTAACGGCTTAGATTTTGGCGTTATTGCTAATAATAGCTTGTATGCTGTATACGCAATTGGTTCATCTGCCAATCAAATCGGTAATGGCCAACCAGTATCAGCCTTCCCTGGCGCTGCAATGCTTTCTTTGAACTTTGTAACTCCTGTTTTACCAGCTGGTTATGATATGTTCCGCAGAATTGGTGCTGTACGCACTGGTATTGCTACTGTATTAAATTTCTTCCAAGTAGGTTCCGGTGCTGAAAGACATATGTATTATGATGTTGCATTACCAACTGCTATTGTTGCTGGTGATTCAGCAGCTTATGCCGCTGTTGCTTTAACTGGATTAGTTCCAAGTATCGCTACTGACGTAGACTTCTTAACTGTATTCACTCCTACTGCTGGGGGTGATACGGTTAATTTAAGCGTAAGTGGTGTTGGTGCTGTTGGCCAAGCTGTAATGAGTGGTTCAGTAGCTGCTGTAGCTAAGACTGGCGTATTAAGATGCCCTGCAACTGCAGCTGGTATTTTATACAAAGTTACTGGTACTGCTACTGCTATATCTGTAGCTGGCTATGTAGATCAACTATAATAGTTGTTTGACAATGTTGGGGGTGTAATTTACGCCCCCATTTTTTAAAGGAATCGCCCATGGCCGCAACTAGTCCACAAGTACCAGTAGTCAACGCTGGCGAGCTATATATTAATGGCTTACACATCTCCCAAAATTCTTTAAACCCAGAGCAGCATTTAAATGTCACTCGTGGAGCCGCTAGAAACAGCTCTAATGTTAATGATATTGTGTTGCAAAATGATCTAATTGTTAAAATTGATAGACGCGGCGCTAATGGTCTAGACTCTGGCACTCTTCAAGATGAAAGACTTTATGCAGTCTTTATTATTGGTTCGTCGATAGGTCTTATTGGCAATGGTCAAGAAAACACTAAATACCCAACTGCTGGCTTGCTTTCATTAAGCTTTGACCGCCCAACTATGCCGTTTGGTTATGATATGTTCCGCAGAATTGGCACGATTGCAATTGATAGCGTAGGCGAAATACAGCCGTTCCAACAAGTTGGTAATAGCGTTAATCGTGATATGCTTTACGGCGGCAGCTTCCCAGTACTAACCAGTGGTAATGCCACTGATTATACAGATGTATTTTTAAACCAAGGCAACGAATGTGTGCCAGACCTGGCCACTAATGTTTATTTATTAGTAACTTACGTCGCAGATAATGTTAATAACGTTTTTAGATTAAGACCTAGTGGTTCAGATGCAGCATACTTTTACCTTGGCAACGTGCAGATAGTTGGCACCGGTGTATTAATGTATGCAACCTGCCCATGTAATAACAGCGCATTTATTAGTTATGAAATCGATGATGATGCAGTAGGTAATTCTCTAAGCATTTCAGTTGTTGGTTTTAAAGACTTATTATAAGGGGTTATACATGGCATATACCGTCACTAAACTTATTACCGATGCATACTACACCTCTGGAATAGTAGCGCGTGAATTTCAACAACCTACAGGCTCACAACTTAATGATGGTTTAGATTTTCTAAATGATATCCTTGCTGATAAAGCTATAGAAAAGGATATGATTCCTTACTATTTAAAGTATGAGTTTAATGCGGTAGCCGGCCAAGAAATGTATTTTGTGCCTAATTTAGAACAGCTTGATACTTTGGTGTTCTTTATTAACGGCGTACGCTATCAAATGAATCAAATGGATAGAATTGATTTCTTTGGCAGCGGTCGTGCTAACGTTAATGCGCTGCCATTTAATTGGCACCTAGAAAGATGTTTTGGCGGTGCGAATATTTTCTTATATTTCTTCCCAGATACCAACTACCCATTGCAAGCTTGGGGCTTATTTAGGCTTGCTGAAGTAACTAATAATCAGGATTTATCGCTAACCTTGGATAGATTCTATATTAATTACTTAAAGTTTTGCTTAGCTGAAAGACTATGTAGTGAATTTAATATTGAAGTCCCTATGGGTGCAAGTAAGCAGCTTAAGCAATACAACTTGTGGATTGCATCACGCTCAGCACCTATGGATTTAATGATGCAAAAATCTTCTACATTACAAAGTGGGTCAGGTTTAAATTGGGGCCAAATAAACTTGGGTCGCGGTTGGACGCCAGCTTAAACTAGGAGAAATATTATAACGGATTTTAAGCGTAGCAATTCAAAAATCACCCCCAATAGCGAGCAAGTGCCAGTACAAATATGTGGCAGCTCAACCTTTGGCCGTTATCAAAAAATAGGCTCAGGCTTAACATATAATATGTTTATCTCTGAAGACTGGCTAGTTAACTTTGCCGGCTTTAAAAAGTTTATTAAATTAATTGATGGCAGCACTCCATGTCGTGGATTGTTTCGCTCTGTGCGCGGCAATTTATTAGTAGCAGTGGTTGGGGTGAATGTTTATAAAATAGACTCGTTATATAACGCAAACATCGTTGGCAGCATAGAAACTGCTGACGGCGAAGTGTTTATGGATGAGAATCTTAATGGGCAAATATGCATCGTCGATGGTATTAGTTCATATATTTATACTTACGATTTGGGTGCGTCAGTTGTTAAACAAACTGGCGGTCCATTAGCGGCGGTGCTGGTACCCAATTATGTCACCTTTCATAATACTTTCTTCTTGTTTGGCAATGCTAACATTACTGGTAATGGAGCGCGGTGGTATGCATACGTATATGACACGCCAACCACCATTGTCGCACAAACTGATTTTGCTTTATCTACTAAGCCTGATACTGCTGTGGCAGTTAAGCGTTTGCCAGGTCAAGCTAATAACGTATTAGTGTTTGGCACAACAGTGACAGAAATCTGGACCAATGTTGGCGGTTTGCAAAATTATCGTCGTAACTCGTCGGTTAATATTGATTATGGCTGCCTATCAGTGTCAACAATTGCCTCTAGCGACCAATATACTGCGTGGCTAGCGGTAAACGAAGACAATAAGCCATGCATTATGGTTTATTCTGGCGAAGGTGTTGCTAGGATTTCCACTGATGGCATTGATTACTTGCTATCAACTATTACCAATCCTGCCAAATCAACAGCATTGTTTTATCGTCAAGACGGTCATTTGTTTTATCAATTAACCTTTTTTGATATGGAGGACAATTTAACGCTGGCTTATGATTTTAATACGCAAAGATTCTTTAATCTTTCAGATTATAATAATGACTTCCATCCTGCGCGGGCAATTGTATATTTCAATAACAAGCTACTGTTTGCTTCACTGAAGAACTCTTGCATTTATGAATGTGGCACTGACATCACAGTGTATAATGAAAATCTTACACCTAAAGTTGCAGACTTTGATCCAGAGCTGGTGCATATGATTCCACGCGTTAGAATCACGGAAAGCATACGCAGACCTGATTCTAGTAGGTTTGTAGCTAATACCTTTACCTTTACGATGGCGCAAGGTGATGATCCATTGGTAACTGGAATTTCATTAGCACAACCGCCAATTAATTATTGCCCACGAGTTGATGTGGCAATATCTAAAGATTCAGGCATTACTTGGAGCAGCAATGTTACCCGGACCCTTAATCCTATTGGTAAGCGGCAAAATATTATTAACTATAATAATATGGGCGTCTGTAATGATTTAACTATCAAGCTATCTTTCTTAGGGTTAGGAAGTTTTGTAGTTACCGACGGCTTTGTAGAGGTGTATTAATGGATTTGCCAACTTATTTAGAAATAACTGACGAAAATGTGCAAAACATTTATCAGCAAGAACTTAATCAAACTTTACGCAATGCTTTGAGCAATAATGGCTGGACAGTGCCACAAATTACCCATGAGCAGTTAACAATTACCCCGGTTTATGATGAAAACACCCAAGTAACCAGTACTTTGGCAAGCTTAATGCCTAATGGGTCTTTATGGTTTGTAACCAATGCCACACCCCCATGTTATGTGGGTAAAATATCTGACGCTTTAGTTAAATTTACAACCACAGCTTATCCATAAAAGCTGTTATAATTAATGCAGCAGTATGGCTGCGAAAGGAGAATGAAATATGTGGGGACCACTAATATCCGCTGGTGTTGGTTTGTTAGGGCAAATGCTTTCAAACAATGGCAGTGATGATCAAACCGCTAACCTATTGCAACAAATACCAGGTATTGGCAAACAACATTATGATCCATTTATTCAACGTGGAGCGCAAGCACAAGACATGGCATCAGATGCCTATGGAAAAATGCTGCAAAATCCAGCTTCATTTGTTGAACAAATCATGTCTTCTTATAAGCCATCCGAAGGTTACAACTTTAAAAAGAAAAACACGTTAAATGCAGCCCGCAATAGCGCAGCATCTGGCGGCTTTTCTGGCACCGAATATGACCAAATGCAACAATCTGAGATGGCGAATGGCTTGTTAGGGCAAGATATGCAGCAATACCTACAAAACATCTTTGGCGTCCAAGGGCAAGGTATGGCTGGGCAACAGCATGTAGGCGACATGGGGTATAACGCATCTAGCAGCTTAGCTGATTACCTTGGTAACTCATTAGGCGCGCAAGCTGGTTTATCTTTCCAACAAAACCAACAAAAGAATCAAAACAAAGCCGGCATGATGGGCGGGTTAAGCGGAATGCTTAATCAAGGCATTGGATTGCTTGGCTCAGGCCAACTTGGCGGCGCTGGCAGCTTTGGCGGTCCAGGCGGCGGCTTATCTAAAATCTTTGGCGGTTTAGCTGGCGGTCTTGGTGGCGGTTACGGAGGGTTTAAATAATGGCCTTAAACTTACCTAACTTTGCCGGCCTAGGAACGATTGATATGTTATCGCAGTTCCTTAAAGGGCAAAATGCATCAACCGCACCACAGCAAATCGCACAGCAGATGGAAGGCAATGAATTATCTAATGCATTGCAAAAAACCCAGTTAAAATATGCCGAACCAATGGCAGAAGCTAATATTGCCAACATGCAGCGTCAGTCGCAATTTGGCCACTTAACCGGTCCAGCACAAGAAGCATTAAGCATAGAGCTTCTTAGAAGACAATTTGGTGACGAACATCCTGCGGTGCAAAATGCCATGCGCCAATACCAGCTCAATCAAGCTAACACCCAAAGCAATATTGATAACCGTTCTTTCTTACAGCAAACGCGCCCATGGGGTAGTCTTGGTAAGCCAGCACAGGAAAACACCCTTGCTGTTGGCAGAGACATAGCGCCACAATTAACCGATGCTCAGTTAGCGCAACATTATATGAATGGTGGCAGCCAAGAAGAGCTTGCAGCAATGGTTGGTAAAACCCCAGAGCAGGCTAGGAATGCAGAAAGAAAATATGCAGCAACTAATTCAACTATATCTAGCTTGCGACAAGCTGAGGCCACATTGGCTGAAGATATAGTGCTATCGAAGTTTATTAGTGAAGGCTTAGGGCCATATGCGCGAACCTTTGAAGGTTTTTCACCTGCGCAAATAATCGATAGTTTTAAGAAAGATAAAGCCAGTGTAGATAAGCAAGCAAGGTTTTTAGCCTCAAGAGCGCTAGCATCTGAGCAAGCTGCAATTCGTGCAAGGCTGGCAGGATCAAGCAGTGCTTCTGAGGCTTTAAAGGACTTAAAAGCAACATCTATGAATGAGTTTAGAGTGTTTAGACCATTAGTTTCGTCAGAAGTTTTTGTTAAAACACAGAGCTATATAGATGAGACACTAATCCAAGCAGCTAATGCACGTTTCGCTAAATTACGTGGCGATAATATATCTCCTTTGGAGCCAAAAGAAGCTATGGGCGAAATGGTTACCATACGAAACCCTAAAACTGGTGAAACAATCACTATCCCTCGTGACGTATACGAAGGTGGAAAGCGTAAATGAAAAAAGACTATTCTGATTGGGAAGTAGTTGAGGATAATGATGCGCCAGACTATTCTTCTTGGGAATTAGTGCAAGAACCTGGCGGATTTGCACCAGCTCCTACTCCACCCCCAAGTCCAAACCCATCTAGTATGCCAGCTTGGATCCGAGCAATAGATTCTTTCAACAAAGGTCCCGCAACTACAGGGTTTAGAACCGGGGTTGAACGCACAACCCAAGGATTAATGCAGGCTTTAATGCCAAACAATCCAGCTCTGAAAGATATAGCTGCTGAAAGAGAGGCAGATTATGCTCAATCTTACAAAAGAGATCCGATTTCTTCTTTGCTGGGCAATGTCGCTGGCGGCATTGGGTCTACTTTGCCTACAGCTTTGGCTGGCGGCTCAGTGGCTTCACAAGCTATCCCTAGCTTTGGGCCCATACTTGGAAATGCATTAGCTGCTGGCACAGAAGCTGGCTTATTTGGTGCTTCACAGTATGTAAACAAAGGCGAAAGCCGAGCTGGCAATACACTTAAGAGTGCATTGGCTGGCGGTGCTGGTAGTGCAGCACTTGGCGGCCTTGGCCAGCTTGCTAAGTTTAGCGGCCTTGGCCAGCTTGCTAAAGGTTTAAAAAATAATCTTTACCCATCAGCCGGCGGATTAGCGCAAAAGTATGGTAATGAATTGCCTATAGAACAATTGCTAGCTAACCAGCAGGCTGCTAAAGGTACACAAACTCCTTTGGGTAGAATACTTGGCTCATCTGAATTAAGTAATAAATTTGAAAACAAATTGGTGCCAGGAATTGGTTCCGGAGGAGCTAATAAGCTTGGACAAATTGAAGCAGAGGTTACTGGCAAGGTTAATAATGTATTTAATAAGATTGGCGGTGAAAATCTTGGCTCTGATACTAATCAATTAACTAAAGACTTAGTACAAGAAGCTTTTAAGAAACAAACTAAAGCCAAAAACACTTTATATGAGAATGTCTCTAACCTTGCTAGCAAAGAAAGTTTTAATTTAGATTTGCCAAAGTTTTCCGGCCTAGCTAGCGACACCGCTGACGCATTAAAAGAAGGGTTCTTAGCAAAGTCCGACCCTCAATTTAAACGCATTCTAAATAGAGTAACTAATTTAGATCAAGGGGCTAAAGCATCATCGCCAGTCACACTTAAAGAAGCGCAAATTTTAGCTAATAAATTAAACTCTGAAGGCCGTAAATCACTTAATTCATCAGCTACCAGCGATAGATTTACTGGCGACTTATACATTAAGCTTGGTAATGCACTTAAAGATGATATCAAGCAAGAGGTTGCTACCCGTGGCTCAACTGAACTTCAGCAAGCATTATCAGCAGCTGATGCAAACTATAAGAAAAACTTTGCCAGCTTCTTAGATAAAGATGTTTATAAGCTGCTTGGTGAAAACAAAAGCGCTGAAAGCATTGTTAGAGAAATAATTAAACCATCTAAAGCGCATGATAAGTATCAACGCATAACTAAGATTCAAAACTTATTACCTGAAGAACAAAAGAATATCCTGGGCTACACTTACCTGCAACCAGCACTTAATCGTGAAGGCGACCTGCAAGTTAAGAAGTTAAATTCTTTGCTTGATGCATTAGGTAACCGTCAGTTTAAAGCTTTGTTCCCAGATAAAGCGGTACGCGATGAGCTTAGAGATGTGCAAAAGTTAATCGGCATGAACTCTGAAGCGTTAAATAGAATGTTTAACCCTAAGACTGGTGGTAGATTGCAAGGCGATTTAAGCCGGGTTAAAGATTTGGTTGCTGGCTCGGTGTCTGGCTCGTTGCTTGGCCCAGTTGGTTCGGCCGTTACTTTGGGTGCCACTGCAGCTAGAAATAGAGGAATGACTAATAATCTAACTAACGAAGAGTTTAGAAATGCAGTTATTAGTGAGATTTTAAATAAAGCAAAAAATGGAGCGCAAGCTTCTAAAGCTCAGCCTGTGGCAGCTAAAGTTGTAAGCACAGTTGTTAATGATAAGAGGAGAGATAAATAATGGCAGTTATTCCAGGCTTAGATGAACGATATATGGCCGGGACAGACTTGTCTCCATATTTTGTCGATAAAGATAGCGGCGCTCCTCTTGCAGGCGGAAAGATTTACTTTTATCGTGATGTTCAGCGTTTAGTACCCAAGCTTGTGTACACTTTAACTGGTCCAAATAATTTGGGCGCTTATGAATACACTGCATTGCCTAATCCAATCACCCTGTCTGGCGCAGGCACGATAGATGATTTGACAGGCAATAATGTGCCTTTATATTATTTCCCATATGATGCTGATGATAACTTGGACTTATATTATATCGTGGTGGAAAGTGCGACTGGAGTTGAGCAATTTACGCGTCAAGCGTGGCCAAGTTTAGCAGGCTCTGAAGACCCGTTAAATGATAATGGCGTGCAAACTAACCAAATATCTAATCCACAGTTTATTGCGTTTAATTACGACAACGCTAACTTTATAACCGTGAGTTTTATAGGTGCAAGCTCAGGATTTATTGAGATTGCCCCGGACTGGACTTTGTTCTATCAGCATATAGACTCAGGTGATATAACTGCTACATTAGTACCAGTTGCGGGCGGCTCACACAGCCCAACTAACCCACCATTTTATTTGCAAATAACTCCTGGGGTCAACTTAAGCTCAGTTATATTGATACAAAGACTAAGAAACACCCCGGCTATTTGGGCAACAGCAAGTGATGATGCTGGGTATGTTTCAGCAGGTTTATTACTTGGTGCCAATACTGGTGTAACGGTTAATTATCGTCCATCAAACGGTGCCGCTACTACACTGTTGGCAGCAAATAATGCTACAGCTAATTTTAACTACTTTACTAATTCAGTGGTAATACCTTTATCTACTAGCGTAAATACTGGTGACACCGGTTATGTTAGTATTGAGATTGTTTTATCACCGACTAATATAAGCAGATTAAGCAGTGTGCAAGTGGTTAGCACTGGTGGTGCTGGCGAAGTTATTCCTTTTATTCAAGAAAGTGGTAATCGTCAAATAGATCATTTATTTCATGTTTATAAAGCAAATTTATTAGCTAGAGCGCTTAAGAGTTACTTAGTGGGCTGGGATTTTGCTTTAAATCCAGCGCAATTTGGCGGCAGAATACAAGCAGCTTCTGGTGGCGCTAATTCATCTAAATATACTTGGGATCAAACGATACTATATCAAAACGCCGCAAGTGCATTTAACGTAGCTACGACTACGACCGGCTCATATCGTTTAGAGTGCGTTGCTGGCTCTCCAGCGCAATTTGCTTTAATACAGTATCTTGATACTCAAGAAGCACAATTACTTTTACATGCTCCATTATCAGCTTCGATAGTGGCTGGTGTTTCTATGGCAGCAGGTTTAAATCTAAGAGTTTCACTTTGGTATACCACGGATGCTAACTTGCCAGACATCAACGCTGGGCAATCAATAATTAGTTCACTAGGCGCCAATGGCCAACCAACATCTTTTAATGGCACTTGGAATGAAGTTGCCGCTAATTCTAACGCCCCGATGCAGGCACTGTTCCCAACCGGCACCCAAGATTCTTTGCGTAGCATTAGCTTTAACTATTGGGTCCCTACTGGAGCTCCAGCGCCAGCAACTGTTGCCACTTATTTTGCAATGGTAGTTAGTAGTGCACCGATAGAGGTTGGCGGGGTGGTTGAATTCCAATCTATTTCACTAGTAAGAGGAACTTTTGGTACAGATCCAATGCCACAAACTACACAAGAAGTTCTTGCAGATTGTCAGCGTTATTACCAAAAAACCTACGATGCTGGCGTGCTACCAGGCACTGCCGCTACATATGTTGGCATGAAAGCCAGCATCCAAGGTTGGGTGTCTTATGATACAGAGCTTAATAAATTTTACAATGGTCGTGCAGCTGCTTTTGAAATTGCCTTTAAAAACACTTTAAGAGTAATTCCTACTTTAAGCTTTTACTCACCGGTAACCGGAACAGCAGCACGGGTTAGCTACAATTATGTGAGTAGCGATAGCTTCCCACTAAGCGATGACGCTCCTCTCACCACTCCCACTGGCGCATTTGGCTCAAGCTCTACAGCAAATGCTATACGCGGAGTAAACATTTTTGGGATGGGTTTGACAGGACTTGCAAGTTCTCCGCCATACATTACTTACCATTACACCGCTGACGCCCGCTTAGGCGTTCTTTAATTAACAGGAGTTTTCATGTCCACTCAATACAATATTTCTACTTACTCTAAAGGTGTTAATGGTTTTGGCCTACCTTTTTGCAACACTATTAGCACCGTTACACTTGCGGCAGCAACTGAAGCAACTGTTGCTACACCAGGAGCAGGCGGCATGGGCACATTAGGTGCAATTAAAGATAAATACATTGCGGTGTTTTCTTATAAACCAGGCACTTCAGTTTGGGTTGCAGTGAATGAAACTGCAGCAGTGCCAGCAGGTGCCGCATTTGCTGCATCTACTAGCGAACTTAATCCTTCTGCTAAATATTTAGCTGCTGGCGATGTTGTTCATGTAATTAGTGCTGATGCAAGCGCGCATGTATCCGTCGCATTTTACACTTTTCCAGAATAACTACCCTAGGGGAACCCTATGATTATAGATTATGAAGTTGGCGTAACTGGGCTTGCTGGTGTGCAGCCAACCTTTGTTTACATTAATACGAATGACACGTTGGCGACAATAACGGTGCCGGGATATTTAACTGCTTTAGTTGAGCAAAATCCAGGGGAGTTTTCTGTCAAATTAGCTGCATTAGTAGCAACATCCGATTATGGCTCAGTAGTGCTACAAATCTCCTCCACTAACGGCGAATGGTCGTTAGAGCAAACCCTTTCTAGTGGCGGAGTATCTACTGTTAATGGAGCTGCTGGCCAAATCAGTTCAACACTAGGCGCAAACCCAATTCTAGGTTTAGTTGCTACTGGTGTGGCAGCTGGCGTATACAGCAACCCTACTGTTACTGTTGATGCTCTTGGCCGCATATCTAATGCAGCTAATGGTGTTGGCGGAGGCGTGCAGAGCGTTACTGGCACAGTTAATCAAGTTACTGTTGGCGGCACAGCTGCTGATCCAGTGCTAAGTTTATCCGCTACTACAGTCTTCCCAGGAACTGTTACATTAAGTGCTAATCCAGTTAGCGCGTTGCAAGCGGCAACTAAACAATACGTGGATTCACTAGCATGCGGCATTACCTTTAAAAATGCATGTGATTTAGGAACTACCGGCGCACTAACAGCCACTTATGCTAATGGCGCTTCTGGTGTTGGCGCAACATTAACCAACAGCGGGGCTCTAGCAGCATTAACAGTTGATAACGTGTTAACTGTTGCTGGCAATAGAATACTAGTTAAAAACCAAGCTTCAGACTTTGAGAATGGTATTTACACCGTAACAACTGTAGGTAGCGGCGCAACTAATTGGGTGCTAACTCGAGCAACCGATTACGATGTAATTGCTGAAATCGTGCCTGGTGATTTCGTTATTACAACTTTTGGCGACACCCTAGCTAATTTAGGCTGGTTACAAGTAGCTACCGTTGCTACTATGGGCACAAGTGCGATTACGTTTTCCCAATTTTCAGCAGGCTCTACCGGAGTGCAAACTGTTACAGCTGGTGCCGGCGGAATTGCAATTGGCGGCACGCCTTCAGCGGTAACCGTTGGTCTAACCACTACTGCGGTAACAGCTAACTCTTACACTAACGCATCATTAACCGTTGATGCTTATGGCAGATTGACTGCAGCTTCAAGCGGTACTGCGCCAGTAACCAGCGTTACTGGCACAACCAATCGCATCAGCTCAACCGGTGGCGCAACTCCAGTTATTGATATCTCTGCCGCTTATGTAGGCCAAGCTTCAATAACTACCCTGGGAACCGTTACAACCGGAGTGTGGAACGGCACATTAGTTGGCGCAACTTATGGCGGAACAGGCGTTAACAATGGTGCAAGCACTATTACATTGGCTGGCAACGTAACTACTGCTGGCGCGTTTATCACTTCTGGCGCTAACTCGCTAACGCTAACCACTACCGGCGCAACCAACGTTACATTACCAACTACTGGCACATTGTTCAGCACTTCAAGCGTAATACCTGTTGCTAATGGCGGCACTGGCGCCACTACATTTAATAGCTACTCGGTAATTTGTGCTGGTACAACTCCAACTGGACCTTTCCAAAACGTACCAGGCGGCCTTGGCGTTGCTGGTAGAGTGTTAACCAGCAATGGTCCTGCCACACTGCCTACTTGGCAGCTATCTGCAGTTTCTTCAGTAAGTGGCACAACTAATAGAATCACCTCTACTGGCGGCAACACTCCGGTAATCGATATTGCAGCAACGTATGAGGGTCAAAGCAGCATTATCACTTTAGGCACAGTAACTACTGGCATATGGAGAGGCACATTAGTTGCATCTTCCTTTGGCGGCACGGGTGTCAACAATGGTGCAAGCACTATTACATTAGCCGGCAACTTGGTAACGTCAGGCGCCAATTCATTGACGCTTACTACTACTGGCGCTACTAACGTAACCTTGCCAACTTCTGGTACTTTAGCAATTGTAGGCAGCAGCGTTACTAGCATAACTGGTACACCTGGTCGCATAAGTGTTGGCGGCCCTGCAACAAATCCAATTATAAATATAGGGACAGCATATACTGGGCAATCAACCATTATATATTTAGGTACTATCAGTACTGGCACTTGGCAGGGAACAGTAATCAGCGTAGAATACGGGGGAACTGGTTTAGCCTCTGCTACGGCATACGCAGTTCTTTGTGGTGGCACCACTTCAACCGGCGCATTGCAATCAGTTGCTGGCTTAGGTTCATCAGGGCAATTGCTAACTAGCAATGGCGCTGGCGTATTACCTACCTGGCAGAATTCTGCAGCTGGCACAGTTACTGCGGTTAATGGCACAACTAATAGAATCACCTCTACTGGCGGCTCAACTCCTACTATTGATATCTCTGCCGCTTATGTCGGGCAGGCATCTATAACTACATTAGGCACAGTAACAACTGGCACTTGGAATGGCACTCTTATAGGTTCAACTCATGGTGGTACTGGCGTAAATAATGGCGCAAATACTATCACTTTAGGTGGTAATGTTAGCACTGGTGGTGCATTTATCACTACCGGCGCAAACTCAATAACCTTTAACACTACTGGCGCAACTAATTTAACGTTGCCAACTAGCGGTACTTTAGCAACTACTGGTGGAGTTGTAATCTCTGTTACCGGAACTACGGACCGAGTAGGTATTAGTGGCGCCTCTACCACTCCAGTTGTTGATATTGCAGCAACATATGTTGGGCAATCATCATTAACAACTTTAGGTACCATCACTACTGGTACCTGGAATGGTACGGCAGTTAATGTGGTATACGGTGGTACTGGTAATACAACCTTTACTGCTTTCTCGCTAATCTGTGCTGGCACCACATCTACCGGGGCTTTCCAAAACGTAAGTGGCTTAGGGGCTTCGGGACAGGTGTTAACTAGTAATGGTGCGGGTGTATTGCCAACTTGGCAAACAGTGGCAGCTGG
>JGI1221J13441_10000128_pt1 | contig 39090 bp, 30 predicted proteins | sample LakVidmifraction_4_FD_13441 | JGI IMG/M metagenome (IMG submission 13441) | reverse complement strand
GTTGCGATTGCAGCGGTCAGGGTGGTCTTGCCGTGGTCAACGTGACCGATGGTGCCGACGTTCACGTGCGGCTTGGTCCGTTCAAACTTGCCTTTTGCCATTTTAAATTTCCTTCAAAAGAACGATATGTTCGATATTCAATATTCAATGTAAGGCTGGTGATCCAGCCAGCGATCTCCCCCACTCGGAAGAGATCGCCATTCCTGCAACTTACTTGGCCTTGGAAGTGACGATTGCGTCGATCACGTTCTTGGGCGCTTCGGAGTAGTGCTTGAATTCCATCGAGTAGGTTGCACGGCCTTGGGTAGCCGAACGCAGCGTGGTCGAGTAACCAAACATTTCCGACAGGGGCACTTCAGCCTTGATGATCTTGCCACCACCGCCGGCGATTTCATCCATGCCCTGGACCATGCCACGGCGGGAGGACAGATCGCCCATCACGGTACCGGCGTAATCTTCCGGGGTTTCCACTTCGACAGCCATCATCGGTTCCAGGATGACGGGGCTGGCGCGGCGGCAACCATCCTTGAAGGCCATCGAACCGGCCATGCGGAAGGCGTTTTCGTTCGAGTCCACATCGTGGTACGAACCGAAGAACAGGGTGACCTTGACGTCAACGACAGGGTAACCAGCCAGCACGCCGGTGTTCAGGGTTTCACGCACGCCCTTTTCAACGGCCGGGATGAATTCGCGAGGAACGGTACCGCCCTTGATCGCGTCGACGAACTCGAAGCCCTTGCCGGCTTCTTGCGGCTCGATCTTCAGGACGACGTGACCGTACTGACCACGACCACCCGACTGCTTGACGAACTTGCCTTCGGACTCTTCGCAGGTCTTGCGGATGGTTTCGCGGTAAGCCACTTGCGGCTTGCCAACGGTGGCTTCCACGTTGAATTCGCGCTTCATGCGGTCAACGATGATGTCCAGGTGCAACTCGCCCATACCGGCGATGATGGTCTGGCCCGATTCTTCGTCGGTACGCACGCGGAACGACGGATCTTCAGCAGCCAGGCGGTTCAGGGCCAGGCCCATCTTTTCCTGGTCGGCCTTGGTCTTGGGTTCCACAGCCTGCGAGATCACAGGCTCGGGGAAGACCATGCGCTCCAGCACGACCATTGCCTTGTCGTCGCACAGGGTGTCACCAGTGGTGGTGTCCTTCAGGCCCACGACGGCGGCGATGTCACCGGCCATCATTTCCTTGATTTCTTCACGCTGGTTGGCGTGCATCTGAACGATACGGCCGATACGTTCCTTCTTCGACTTCACCGAGTTCAGCACGGTGTCGCCCGAATTCAGGGTGCCGGAGTAGCAACGGATGAAGCACAGCTGGCCAACGAACGGGTCGGTGGCGATCTTGAAGGCCAGGGCGGAGAACTTCTCGTCGTCCTTGGCTTCGCGCACGACCGGCTCGTCGTCTTCGTTCAGGCCCGGAACCGGGGGGATGTCCACCGGCGACGGCAGGTACTCGACCACGCCGTCCAGCATGGCTTGCACGCCCTTGTTCTTGAAGGCGGTGCCGCACATCATCGGGACGATTTCGCCGGAGATGGTGCGTTGACGGATCGCGCCCTTGATTTCGGCTTCGGTCAGGTCGCCTTCTTCCAGGTACTTGTTCATCAGGTCTTCCGATGCTTCAGCAGCGGTTTCGACCAGGTTTTCGCGCCACTTCTGGGCTTCAGCCTTCAGGCCTTCCGGAATGTCGCGGTAGTCAAACTTCATGCCCTGGGAAGCGTCGTCCCAGTAGATCGCGCGCATCTTGACCAGGTCGATCACGCCTTCGAAGTTTTCTTCGGCGCCGATAGGCACTTGCATCGGGATCGGATTGGCCTTCAGGCGAGCGCGCATCTGCTCGTAGACCTTGAAGAAGTTGGCACCGGTACGGTCCATCTTGTTGACGAAGGCCAGACGCGGGACCTTGTACTTGTTGGCCTGACGCCACACGGTTTCCGACTGAGGCTGCACGCCGCCCACTGCACAGTAGACCATGCAGGCGCCGTCGAGCACGCGCATCGAACGTTCCACTTCAATGGTGAAGTCAACGTGACCCGGGGTATCGATGATGTTGATGTGGTGGGCCGGGAAGTTGTTCGCCATGCCCTTCCAGTAACAGGTGGTCGCAGCGGACGTGATGGTGATGCCGCGCTCTTGTTCCTGTTCCATCCAGTCCATGGTGGCGGCGCCGTCGTGCACTTCACCGATCTTGTGGTTCACACCGGTGTAGAACAGCACGCGCTCGGTCGTGGTGGTCTTGCCAGCATCGATGTGCGCGGAGATACCGATGTTGCGGTAGCGCTCAATGGGGGTCTTGCGAGCCATGATTTATTCCTAAGTCTTTAATGCACGAAACCGAGCGTCATTTTTTTCAAATAAACGCTCGGCTCGAACCAATTTAGATGCAGGCCAGGAAACACCCGGATAGGGTACGCCCCAGCCCAGTCTTGATTAGAAGCGGAAGTGCGAGAACGCCTTGTTCGCTTCTGCCATACGGTGCACTTCATCACGACGCTTCATGGCGCCACCACGGCCTTCGGCGGCTTCCATCAGTTCACCACCCAGGCGCTGCGGCATCGACTTTTCGCTGCGCTTGTTGGCGGCTTCACGCAGCCAGCGCATCGACAGGGCCATACGGCGCACCGGACGCACTTCAACGGGCACCTGGTAGTTGGCGCCACCGACGCGGCGGGACTTCACTTCCACCATCGGCTTGCAGTTGTTCAGGGCTGCAGAGAACACTTCCAGCGGGTCCTTGCCCGACTTGGTCTGGATGTAGTCGAAGGCACCGTAGATGATGTTTTCAGCGACGGACTTCTTGCCCGACAGCATCAGCACGTTCACAAACTTGGCGACTTCAACGTTGCCGAACTTCGGATCCGGCAGAATTTCCCGCTTGGGGACTTCACGACGACGTGGCATTTCGATTCCTTTCAATCTTCAGTTGAGTGGGCGAACCCTGCTTCAACTTCGCCTGCACTCGCGGAGAGCCATCATGGCTTCCACTTACTCGGCCCAACCTGGACCGACTCTGAGTCTGTTCACACGACGCGCGAAAGCGTCATGATAAACACCAATTATTACTTCTTCGCTGCCTTGGCGCGCTTGGCACCGTACTTCGAGCGAGCTTGCTTACGATCCTTGACGCCCTGGGTATCCAGTGCACCGCGAACCATGTGGTAACGCACACCCGGCAAGTCCTTCACACGGCCGCCGCGGATCAGCACGACACTGTGTTCTTGCAGGTTGTGGCCTTCACCGCCGATGTACGAAATGACTTCGAAACCGTTGGTCAGACGCACCTTGGCCACCTTACGCAGCGCCGAGTTCGGCTTCTTCGGGGTGGTGGTGTACACGCGGGTGCAGACACCGCGCTTTTGCGGGCTGTTTTCCAGCGCCGGCGACTTGCTCTTCACGATCGCGCGGACACGTGGTTTGCTAATCAGTTGATTGATGGTTGGCATCGTTTTAATCCAACAAAGTACAACATTGAAAACAGGTTCCGGAATCGGTTGCCCGGAACCACACAGGAAACTCTTGTGCGCAAGACAATGCGCAAATCGGATTTAAGACCGCAAGGGAAGGTAGCGTCGCAGAAGCGATGTTTCAGACCAAAGAACGCATAAGCCCGGGAGAGCCTAAATTCGAGAACTCGCGAGTGTACGCCGGAATGTCCAGCGGGTCAACCCGAAGCGGGCTCCGGTGCCGGTTTGGCGCGGTTTATGGCCATTTCGCCACGGTTTACGGGTGGCGAAATGGCAATGTTTTCCGTTATGCAAGAGTTGTGTGCGGCTCTTCCATTGCCCGCGTGACAAGATCAGCCGCGTGGCAGCGCCTCGACCATGTTGCGCCACTGCATCGTCTCGGGCTGGCCGCGGTCGCGGCGGGAGAAGAAGTTGACGATCTGCTTGCCCTGGGCATCATAGAACTCCACCGAGGTGATCATGCCGTGATCGGTCGGACGGCGCACCACCCAGCCGTGATCCACCGCCTTGGCGCGCAGGTGCAGGTTGAAATCCGGATCGAGGACGTTGTACCAATCCCCCGCCACGGCAGTCTTGCCGATCAGGCCGCTATAGATTTGTGTCATGCCGCCATTGCTGACGAAGACCATGATGGGCTGCTGGCGTTGCCTGGCATCTTCCAGCAGCGCCTGGGCCGCCTGCGGTGCGATGCGCCAGGCGGAGTCGGGGCCGATGAGCTGCAGCGCCTGTTCGCGGGTCAGCTTGAGCTCGCGCAGCAGGCGCGGGAATTGGTGCACGTCGGTCAACTCATGCCAGGACTGGCGCAGTTCGCGGATCGCCTCGGCACTGGGCGGCGCAGGCGGCTGTGCAGTCGCCGTCACCGGGCCGGGCTCGATGTTCAAGTCGGCCTGTTGATCGGGCAGCCTGAAGTCCGCCACCAGGCGATCGAATTGAGCCACGTGCTGTTCGTTGTCGAGATAGACCTTGTGCACGGCATCGCCCTGGCGGTCGAAGAACTGCAGGCTGCGGCTGGTCTTGCCATCCCGGCCCGCTTGCACCACCGCAAAGGCGCTGCCCCATTTGGCCGTGGCAAAACGCAGATCAATGGGGCCGCCCGCGAAGCCGGTACCGGGGATCACCCTGCCCTGCTCATCCCTTTTGACGGGCGTGACTTCGCCGCTGCGCTCCAGCACGGCATCTTCATTGCGGGTGATGGCCTTGATGCGGCCCAGCTCCGGCAGACGCTCGAACAGGGCCTCGATATCGGCCGGCTCCCCCTTGAGGCGCACGGCATTGCGGCCGACCTGGGTGGCCAGCAAGGCCGATTCTTTGACACCGAGTTCACGTGCAGCATCTCGGGTATGAAGTTTTGGCTGCGAACGCTGCAACTCTGCCCAGCGCTCGGACAAGGATGGCTGAGTCGCGCAGCCGGCAGCGGCCAAGGTCGCGGCCAGTAACACGGCCAGGGTGGTACGGCGCAACGCGGGGCGGGCGATGATGTGCTTGCTCATGGAATTCCTTCAGGTTGAATGAGAGATGGACAGGTCCGGCGACTCAGTAGGCGATCTTCAGGCTGACGTTGAAGCTGCGCCCCGGCTCGGTATAGGCATCCTTGTTGACCGCGCTGTCGGCCAGCGACAGGCCGCGGATGTCGGTCCAGCTCCAGTATTTGCGGTCGAACAGGTTGCGGATGCCGGCGGTGACGGTCATGTTGCGGGTGAGGTGATAGCCGCCCGAGAGATCCATCACGAAGAAGGAAGGCGAGACGAAGTTGGTGGCCGTCGGAATGTCTTCCTTCTTCTTGGCCGCGTTGTAGACCAGGTCGCTCTGCACGAACCACTGCTGGGCACGCTCATAGCGCAGGCCGGCCACCACCGACAGCGGGGCCACGGATTCCAGTCCCTGCTCGACGCCATTGGTAGTCGTGGTGCCCTTGGTCCAGGCGAAGCCGGCCTTGACCGTGAAGCCATTGTCGAGCGCGTAATCGATACGTCCTTCCAGCCCGTGGATCTCGGCCTTGGCCGCATTGCGGTACTGGAAGATGGTCGGGTTGGCCACCGTCAGGTTGCCGCGCACGGTCACCAGGTCGATGAAGTTGCGGTAATTGCCCTTGTAGGCCGCCGCGCTATAGCGCAGTGCTCCGGGCCCAGCCGCCAGCTTGCCGCGCAGGCCGACTTCGACCGTGTTGCTGGTCTCGGGCTTGAGGTCAGGATTGGAGATCTGGCGATAGACAGTATTGTTGAAGAAGGAATTGATCTCCTGCGGCGAGGGTGAACGGAAGCCGCGCGCATATTGGATGTAGGGGATGAAAGCCGGCGTGACTTCATAGAGGAACGCCAGGCGCGGCGAGAAGGCGCTGTCGCGGCTGCTCACTGCCGGCTGCCCGTTGGCGATGGCCTGGGCGTCATATTTCGCGCTGGCCTTGGGCTTGAGTTCATAGCTGTCCAGGCGCAGGCCGGCGATGGTGGTGAGCGCGCCGGTGCGCATTTCATCCTGCACATAGGCCCCGAGCTGGGTGCTCTCGGTCTTGGGGAAGTACTGGCAATACTGCGTGCCGGTGCAACTGGTCCAGCCGGTGCCGTCGGCACTGGTCTGCAAGGTGGACAGGCTCAGGTCCAGCCCATAGACCAGCTTGTGCCGCCAGCTATCGGAGCCGAAGTTGCTCTCGGCCAGCAGGCTGCCGCTGATCATCTGGTCGCTGTAGGAAACCGCACGGAAACGCGGCCGCACGATCGTCGCCGTGCTGGTGCCAGCCTCATTGGTGAGCTGGTCGGTGTCGGCATTGCGATAAGTAAGGCTGGCCTTGAATTTCTGTATCCACGGCTGATCCGCATCGTTGCGTTCATAGGCCAGCGTGGCGCGCTGGCCGGTGGACTTGCTGCTCGTACTGTAGGCGGTCACGCCGTTGCCGATTGCAGACAGGCTGTCCCCGCTCTCGCGCTCTTCGGTGGCCTGCAGGGTGAGCTTGAAGGTGTCGATGCCATTGGGCTTGAAGACCAGTTTGCCCAGGGCCGAGCGGTTGGTAGTGCTCATCGGGTCGGGCGTGGTGCGGGCGCTGCCGCGCACGTCATTCGTCCCCTTGTTGTCGCTCTCGTTGCCGTGGCGCGCATTGAGGATCAGCATGCCCTGCCACTGCTGGCTGCCCCAGGCCGCGCTGGCGGTCGCCCCAAAGCTCTTGTCGACCGAGTCGTAGGAAGGTTTGAAGGAGAAATAGCTGGACTTGCCATAAACGTCCAGCAAGTCGGACGGATCCTTGGTGATGAAGTTGACCGCGCCGGTGAGCCCATCGCTGCCGTAGAGCGAAGACGCAGGCCCGCGCAGCACTTCGATGCGGCGATACAGTTCGGTGTCCGTGGTCGCACCCCGCCCCACGCTGGCCACGCCCTGGCTGAAAGCACGCGGCATGACGATGCCATCCTCCAGCATCAGCACGCGATTGCCATCGAGGCCACGGATGGTGATGCCCTCATTGCCGCCACGCCCGGTGGTGGCCGTCGCCCCCGTGATGCCGGACATGCGATACACCGAGCGCCGCACCTCCACCCCCGGCTCGTAGCGCAAGGCATCCTTGATGTCCTTGGCGTTGTGCTCCTCGATCTCCTCAGAGGTGATGACGGAGACGGTAGCGGCCGCGTGATCGAGGTCACTGCTGCCGGAACGATTGGCCGTGACCACCACGTCCTGCAGCTTCTTGCCGCTGGCTTGCGCCAATGTGATGGATTCACTCGCCGACGCGCGAGCGGGATTGTTTTGGGTATTGGCATCGGCCGATTGCGCAAAGGCACTCGCACACAGCCACTGCTGCAGCGCCAGGAACACGGCCGCTGCACACTTCGATTTGCTTGGAAACACTGGTAACCACCCCTTGGTCTGGTTCGGTTACTAGCGCTGGCTGGCTACCTCTTGGATAAAAACGGCCTGCGGGCGCAGGTCGTCATCGATATGAAGATTGATTCCACGCGACGGGAATCAGATGAGAATCATTATTATTTGGAGATGATAAAAGATTCACTCATCCTTGGCAATGCCGCAAGCAGCAAGGCCTACCGCCAGTAGGGACAAACAGGGATATGAAGCCCGTGATGCCCCGGCAAACACCCCCCATGAACGAAAAAACGGCACCGGAATTGCTTCCGGTGCCGTTCTCTCTTGCAGCTTGTTGTCTTGCCGGGGCGGCCGGTCCTGCTGGCCGCCCCGTGATGCCTTGCCAGCGATGCTTACGCTTCGCCTTCGCCGCCACCGATGGATTCGGTCGAGGAGACTTCCTCGTCGGCGAAGTCGGAACGGGAGGCACGTTCGGCTTCGAGCAGTGCTGCGCGCTCTTCGGCTTCCCATGCATCCTTTTCCTTGCGGGCGCGGTGGAAGGCCAGGCCAGTACCGGCCGGGATCAGGCGGCCGACGATGACGTTTTCCTTCAGGCCGCGCAGGCCGTCCTTCTTGCCCATGATCGCCGCTTCGGTCAGCACGCGGGTGGTTTCCTGGAACGATGCGGCCGAGATGAAGGAGTCGGTCGACAGCGATGCCTTGGTAATACCCAGCAGCACGTTTTCGTAGGTCGCCGGGATCTTGCCTTCGGCGGTCACGCGGTCGTTCTCGTCCAGCAGTTCGGAGCGCTCGACCTGCTCACCGGTGATGTAGTTGGTGTCGCCCGGCTCCACCACTTGCACGCGGCGCAGCATCTGGCGCACGATCACTTCGATGTGCTTGTCGTTGATCTTCACGCCCTGCAGACGGTAGACGTCCTGCACTTCGTCCACGATGTAGCGGGCCAGCGCTTCGATACCCAGCAGACGCAGGATGTCCTGCGGATCGGCCGGACCGTCGACGATCATTTCGCCCTTGTTCACCACCTGGCCGTCGTGCACCAGCACTTGCTTGTCCTTGGTGATCAGGAACTCGTGCTTGGTACCTTCCATGTCGGTGATTTCCAGACGCTGCTTGCCCTTGGTTTCCTTGCCGAAGGCAACGGTACCAGTGACTTCGGCCAGCATGCCGGCATCCTTCGGCGAACGGGCTTCGAACAGCTCGGCCACGCGCGGCAGACCACCGGTAATGTCACGGGTCTTCTGCGATTCGGTCGGGATACGGGCCAGCACTTCACCCACATGCACTTGCTGGCCGTCCTTGACGGTGATCAGCGCGCCGACCTGGAAGCCGATGGTCACCGAGTGTTCGGTGCCGGCGATCTTCACTTCTTCGCCTTGTTCGTTCAGCAGTTTCACCTGCGGACGCATGACCTTCGAGGAAGGACCACGGCGCTTCGCATCGATGACCACCAGGGTCGACAGACCGGTGACTTCGTCGATCTGCTTGGCGACGGTCGAACCCTCTTCCACGTTTTCGAACTTCACGGTACCGGAGTACTCGGTGATGATCGGACGGGTCAGCGGATCCCAGGTCGCCAGGGCAGTACCGGCCTTGATGGTCAGGCCATCCTTGACGATCAGGGTGGCGCCGTACGGCACTTTGTGACGCTCGCGCTCACGGCCCAGGTCGTCGGTGATCAGCACTTCGCCGGAACGGGAAATGACGATCTGTTCGCCCTTGCCATTGGTCACGTAACGCATCGTGGCGGTGAAGCGCACGGTGCCGTTGGACTTGGCTTCCACCGAGGAGGCCACTGCTGCACGCGATGCCGCACCACCGATGTGGAAGGTACGCATGGTCAGCTGGGTACCCGGCTCACCGATGGACTGCGCAGCCACCACACCAACCGCTTCGCCGGAGTTCACCAGCAGGCCGCGGCCCAGGTCGCGGCCATAGCACTTGGCGCACAGGCCATAGCGGGTGTCGCAGGTCAGCGGAGTACGAACCTTCACTTCGTCGATACCCATGCGTTCGATCTCTTCGACCTTGTCTTCGTCCAGCAGGGTGCCGGCTTCGAACAGGGTGGCTTGATCTTCCGGGTTGACGATGTCGGTCGCAGCCACACGGCCGAGGATACGGTCGCGCAGGGCTTCGATGACTTCACCGCCTTCAACCAGCGCCTTCATGGCCGAACCGTTGGAGGTGCCGCAATCGTCTTCGATCACGACCAGATCCTGGGTCACGTCCACCAGACGACGGGTCAGGTAACCGGAGTTTGCGGTCTTCAGCGCGGTGTCGGCCAGACCCTTACGGGCGCCGTGCGTCGAGATGAAGTACTGCAACACGTTCAGGCCTTCGCGGAAGTTCGCGGTAATCGGCGTTTCGATGATGGAGCCGTCAGGCTTGGCCATCAGGCCGCGCATACCGGCCAGCTGGCGAATCTGGGCCGCCGAACCACGGGCGCCGGAGTCGGCCATCATGTAAATCGCGTTGAACGATTCCTGAGTGGTCTTCTTGCCTTCGCGGGTGATGACGTCTTCCACCTTCAGCTGGTCCATCATGGCCTTGCCGACTTCGTCACCGGCCTTGCCCCAGATGTCCACGACCTTGTTGTAGCGCTCGCCTGCGGTCACGAGACCCGAGGAGTACTGCTGTTCGATCTGCTTGACTTCCGATTCGGCAGCCGCGATCAGGGTGGCCTTTTGCGGCGGCACCAGCATGTCGTCCACGCAGATGGAGATACCGGCGCGGGTCGCCAGGCGGAAGCCCGACTGCATCAGCTGGTCAGCAAACACGACCGTGGCACGCAGACCGCACTTGCGGAAGGACGTGTTGATCAGCTTGGAGATTTCCTTCTTCTTCAGCGCGCGGTTCAGCACCGAGAACGGCAGGCCCTTGGGCAGGATCTCGGAGAGGATGGCGCGGCCGATGGTGGTCTCGTAGCGCTTGACGGTACGCACGAATTCGCCGGTGACCGGATCCTTCGGGTGTTCCACGATACGCACCGTGATACGGGTAGCCAGCTCGACTTCCTTGTTGTCGTAAGCGCGGATGACTTCGGACACGTCCTGGAACATCATGCCTTCGTTCTTGCCGTTGATGGCTTCACGGGTGGCATAGTACAGACCCAGCACGATATCCTGGGACGGCACGATCGACGGTTCGCCGTTGGACGGGAACAGGATGTTGTTGGAGGCCAGCATCAGGGTGCGGGCTTCCATCTGTGCTTCGATCGACAGCGGCACGTGGACAGCCATCTGGTCGCCGTCGAAGTCGGCGTTGAACGCCGCGCAGACCAGCGGGTGCAGCTGGATCGCCTTGCCTTCGATCAGGACCGGCTCGAACGCCTGGATGCCCAGACGGTGCAGGGTCGGCGCACGGTTCAGCATGACCGGGTGTTCGCGGATGACTTCTTCCAGGATGTCCCAGACCACCGGCTCTTGCGCTTCCACCAGCTTCTTGGCGGCCTTGATGGTGGTCGACAGACCCATCAGTTCCAGCTTGTTGAAGATGAAGGGCTTGAACAGTTCCAGGGCCATCAGCTTGGGCAGGCCGCACTGGTGCAGCTTCAGCTGCGGGCCCACCACGATGACCGAACGGCCGGAGTAGTCGACGCGCTTGCCCAGCAAGTTCTGACGGAAACGGCCGCCCTTGCCCTTGATCATTTCGGCCAGCGACTTCAGCGGGCGCTTGTTGGCGCCGGTCATGGCCTTGCCGCGACGGCCGTTGTCCAGCAGCGAGTCCACTGCTTCCTGCAGCATGCGCTTTTCGTTGCGCGTGATGATTTCTGGAGCACGCAGCTCCATCAGGCGCTTCAGACGGTTGTTGCGGTTGATGACGCGGCGGTACAGGTCGTTCAGGTCGGAGGTCGCGAAGCGGCCGCCATCCAGCGGCACCAGCGGACGCAGTTCCGGCGGCAGCACGGGCAGCACTTCCATGATCATCCAGTCGGGCTTGATGCCCGAGCGCTGGAACGCCTCCAGCACCTTCAGGCGCTTGGCGTACTTCTTGATCTTGGCTTCGGACTTGGAGTCCTTCAGTTCCTGGCGCAGGGTTTCCGCTTCGCGGTCGATGTCGATCGAGCGCAGCAGTTCGCGGATACCTTCGGCGCCCATGAAGGCGATGAAGTCGTCGCCGTACTCTTCGTACTTGGCGGCGTAGTCGTCTTCGGACATGATCTGGCACTTCTTCAGCGGAGTCATGCCAGGATCGGTCACGACGTAGGCTTCGAAGTACAGCACGCGCTCGATGTCGCGCAGGGTCATGTCCAGCACCATGCCCAGACGGGACGGCAGCGACTTCAGGAACCAGATGTGGGCAGTCGGGGAAGCCAGCTCGATGTGGCCCATGCGCTCACGGCGCACCTTGGCCAGGGTCACTTCCACGCCGCACTTCTCGCAGATCACGCCACGGTGCTTCAGGCGCTTGTACTTGCCGCACAGGCACTCGTAGTCCTTGATGGGGCCGAAGATCTTGGCGCAGAACAGGCCGTCGCGCTCAGGCTTGAAGGTACGGTAGTTGATGGTTTCCGGCTTCTTGACTTCGCCGAAGGACCACGAGCGGATCTTGTCAGGCGAAGCCAGACCGATCTTGATCGCGTCGAATTGTTCGTTTTGCTGGACTTGCTTGAATAGATCGAGCAGTGCTTTCATGTATCACTCCAGGTTGGCGTGAGAAACTAAATTTACGTGTGGCCGGTTCACCCTGCTTAACCCTGTTCGCATCGGCGGGAGAGCCAGCGAAGCCTCTGCTTCGTGGTGCCGCTCGATACCGGGACAGACCTCCCCAGCTTACTGCCGTACTTCGCTTGAATCTCTTGAATCTGTTGAATCTCTTGATTCGTTCACATCGCCCGTGGAGCGATGCGTCACTACTGAATTCTTGAATTCTTGTTTTGCCGGAAAAACCGGCGGGGTGCGCAGCCTGCGCCGCGCACCCCTTTACATCATTCGCGTTCCAGGTCGATGTCGATACCCAGGGAGCGGATTTCCTTGACCAGCACGTTGAAGGATTCCGGCATGCCGGCATCGATCACGTGATCGCCCTTGACCAGGTTCTCGTACACCTTGGTACGGCCGTTCACGTCGTCGGACTTCACCGTCAGCATTTCCTGCAGGACGTAGGAGGCACCGTAAGCTTCCAGTGCCCACACTTCCATTTCGCCGAAACGCTGGCCGCCGAACTGCGCCTTGCCGCCCAGCGGCTGCTGGGTCACCAGCGAGTACGGGCCGGTGGAACGGGCGTGCATCTTGTCGTCGACCAGGTGGTGCAGCTTCAGGTAGTGCATGTAGCCAACGGTCACGGTGCGCTCGAAAGCTTCGCCGGTACGGCCGTCATACATGGTGACCTGGTTCTTGGACGGGGTCATGCCCAGCTGCTTGGCGATCGGGTCCGGATAGGCCAGATCGAGCATGCGGCGGGTTTCTTCTTCATGCGCACCGTCGAACACCGGGGTCGCGAAGGGCACGCCCTTCTTCAGGTTGGTCACCAGCTCGATGATTTCCTCATCGCTGAAGGTATCCAGTTCTTCCTTCTTGCCCGATTCGTTGTAGATGGTGGTCAGGAACTTGCGCAGTTCCGCGACCTTGGCTTGCGCCTGCACCATCTCGCCCAGACGCAGGCCCAGACCCTTGGCCGCCCAGCCCAGGTGAACTTCCAGCACCTGGCCGACGTTCATACGGGACGGAACACCCAGCGGGTTCAACACGATGTCGGCGGGGGTACCGTCGGCCATGTGCGGCATGTCTTCGATCGGCAGGATACGCGAGACCACACCCTTGTTACCGTGACGGCCGGCCATCTTGTCGCCAGGCTGCAGGCGACGCTTCACGGCCAGGTAGACCTTGACCATCTTCTGCACGCCCGGCGGCAATTCGTCGCCTTGGGTCAGCTTCTTGCGCTTCTCTTCGAAGGCCAGGTCGAACTGGTGACGCTTCTCGGCGATGGATTCCTTGATGGCTTCCAGTGCGTTGGCGATGTCGTCGTCGGCCGGGCGGATGTCGAACCAGTGGAACTTGTCCAGATCGTCCAGGTAAGCCTTGTCCAGCTTGGTGCCCTTGACCAGCTTCTTGGGGCCGCCGTTGGCGACCTTGCCGATCAGCAGACGCTCCAGACGCTGGAAGGCATCGCCTTCCACGATACGCAGCTGGTCGTTCAGGTCCAGGCGATAGCGCTTGAGTTCATCATCGATGATCTGCTGGGCGCGCTTGTCACGCTGGATGCCTTCGCGGGTGAACACTTGCACGTCGATGACGGTGCCGACCATGCCCGAGGGCACGCGCAGCGAGGTGTCCTTCACATCGGAAGCCTTCTCGCCGAAGATCGCGCGCAGCAGCTTCTCTTCCGGGGTCAGCTGGGTCTCGCCCTTCGGGGTGACCTTGCCGACCAGGGTGTCGCCGGCTTCGACTTCAGCGCCGATGTAGACGATACCCGACTCATCCAGACGGGCCAGTTGGTTCTCGGCCAGGTTGGAGATGTCGCGGGTGATTTCTTCTGCACCCAGCTTGGTGTCACGTGCGACCACCGACAGTTCCTCGATGTGGATCGAGGTGTAGCGGTCATCGGCCACGACCTTTTCGGAGATCAGGATCGAGTCTTCGAAGTTGTAGCCGTTCCAGGGCATGAACGCCACCAGCATGTTCTGGCCCAGGGCCAGCTCGCCCATGTCGGTGGAGGCACCGTCGGCGATCACGTCATGCTTGGCCACGCGGTCACCGATCTTGACGATCGGGCGCTGGTTGATGTTGGTGTTCTGGTTGGAACGGGTGTACTTGATCAGGTTGTAGATGTCCACACCGACTTCGCCAGCTTGCGCTTCCTCGTCGTTGACGCGGATCACCACACGGCCTGCATCGACGTAGTCCACCACGCCGCCACGCAGGGCTTGCACGGTAGTACCCGAGTCGACTGCCACGGTACGCTCGATGCCGGTGCCGACCAGCGGCTTTTCCGGACGCAGGCAAGGCACGGCCTGGCGCTGCATGTTGGCGCCCATCAGTGCACGGTTCGCGTCATCGTGTTCCAGGAACGGAATCAGCGAGGCTGCCACCGACACCACCTGGCCCGGGGCCACGTCCATGTACTGCACGCGTTCCGGCGAGACCAGGATGGTTTCGCCAGCTTCACGGGCCGACACCAGTTCGTCGGACAGCTTGCCTTCGCCGTCGATGGTCGCGTTCGCCTGGGCGATCACGTAACGACCTTCTTCGATGGCCGACAGGTAGTCGATCTGGTTGGTGACCTTGCTGCCCTCGACCTTGCGGTACGGGGTTTCCAGGAAACCGTATTCGTTCAGGCGGGCATACAGCGCCAGCGAGTTGATCAGGCCGATGTTCGGGCCTTCAGGCGTTTCGATCGGGCAGACGCGGCCGTAGTGGGTCGGGTGCACGTCGCGCACTTCGAAGCCGGCACGTTCGCGGGTCAGACCGCCAGGGCCCAGGGCGGAAACGCGGCGCTTGTGCGTGATTTCCGACAGCGGGTTGGTCTGGTCCATGAACTGCGACAGCTGGGACGAACCGAAGAACTCACGGATGGCAGCCGAGATCGGCTTGGAGTTGATCAGGTCGTGCGGCATCAGGTTGTCCGCCTCGGCTTGGCCCAGGCGTTCCTTGACGGCGCGCTCCACGCGCACCAGGCCGGCGCGGAACTGGTTTTCGGCCAGTTCGCCCACGCAACGCACGCGACGGTTGCCCAGGTGGTCGATGTCATCGACTTCGCCACGGCCGTTACGCAGTTCGACCAGGATCTTGATGACGGCCAGGATGTCGTCATTGGACAGGGTCATCGGACCGGTCAGCTCGTCGCGGCTGACGCGACGGTTGAACTTCATGCGGCCCACGGCCGACAGGTCGTAACGGTCTTCGCTGTAGAACAGGCCGTTGAACAGGGCTTCCACGGACTCTTCGGTCGGCGGTTCGCCAGGACGCATCATGCGGTAGATCGCCACGCGTGCAGCGGTCTGGTCGGCGGTGTCGTCAGTGCGCAGGGTCTGCGAGATGTAGCCGCCCTGGTCCAGGTCGTTGGTGTACAGGGTCTGGATGGCCGAGATGTTGGCTTCGCGCAGCTTGGCCAGCAGTTCTTCGGTCAGCTCGTCGTTGGCGCTGGCCACGACTTCACCGGTCTCCGGATCGACGATGTTCTTGGCCAGCACGCGGCCCAGCAGGTAGTCCTCAGGCACGGAGATGTGCTTGATGCCGGCGGCTTCGATGTCACGCACGTGCTTGGCGTTGATGCGCTTGTCCTTGGCGACCATCACCTTGCCCGACTTGTCGGTGATGTCGAAACGTGCGACTTCACCGCGCAGGCGCTCGGAGACGAACTCCATGTCCGCGCCTTCGGCGTGCAGGTTGAAGTTGTCAAAGACGAAGAAGTTCGCCAGGATCTGCTCGGAGGTCATCCCGATGGCCTTGAGCAGGATCGTCACCGGCATCTTGCGGCGGCGGTCGACGCGGAAGAACAGGATGTCCTTCGGGTCGAATTCGAAGTCCAGCCAGGAACCACGGTAAGGAATGATGCGGGCCGAGAACAGCAGCTTGCCCGACGAGTGCGTCTTGCCGCGGTCGTGTTCGAAGAACACGCCCGGGGAGCGGTGCAGCTGGGACACGATCACGCGCTCGGTGCCGTTGATGACAAAGGAACCGGTGGTGGTCATCAGGGGCAGTTCGCCCATGTAGACTTCCTGTTCCTTCATTTCCTTGACGACCGGCTTGGTCGGCGATTCCTTGTCCAGGATCACCAGACGCACCTTGGCACGCAGCGGGGACGCGAAGGTCAGGCCACGTTGTTGGCACTCTTTGACGTCAAACGGCGGAGCGCCCAGCACATACGACAGGAATTCGAGGCGCGCAAAGCCATTGTGCGACACGATGGGGAAAATCGAGGTGAAAGCCGATTGCAGGCCTTCATTCTTGCGTTCCGATGCGGCACGTTCGGGTTGCAGGAAATTCTGATACGACTCGATCTGAGTCGCGAGCAGGAACGGAACGTTGTGGACGTTTGCGCGTTTCGCGAAGGATTTGCGAATGCGCTTCTTCTCAGTAAATGAGTAGTGCATGGACACTCCGTGAGTGACAGGAAGGATAGAGAATTCAAGATTCGATCAGACCGCGCGACTTGCCGGCAAAGCAGTCCGGGCCATCGGCACTCAAATCTTCAAATGTCTACCCTAGTTTTTTGCTGAGATCGCGCTTAATATTCCCGACAACGAATACTGCGGCGCATCAACATCACCAGCAAAAATAAGAAACGACAAAGGAGCCAAAGCCGAATCCCTTTTTCAAGGGATTCTGCACTTTGACTCCGGAGTAATGACTCGCCTTGGTAGGCAAGAGAATTACTTCAGTTCGGCCTTGGCGCCAGCTTCTTCCAGCTTCTTCTTGGCAGCTTCAGCGTCAGCCTTGGCGATGCCTTCCTTGACCGGCTTCGGTGCACCGTCAACCAGATCCTTGGCTTCCTTCAGGCCCAGACCGGTGATTTCACGCACGGCCTTGATGACGCCGACCTTGTTGGCGCCGACTTCAGCCAGCACAACGGTGAACTCGGTCTGCTCTTCAGCAGCAGCAGCGGCACCAGCGCCACCGCCAGCAGCGGGAGCGGCCATTGCGGCAGCGGAAACACCAAACTTCTCTTCGAATGCCTTGACCAGGTCATTCAGTTCCATCACGGACAGCGCGCCAACGGCTTCCAGGATGTCTTCTTTGCTAATTGCCATTTGAAACTCCTAAATTTATTTCGGTAATAACATCAGATTGGTAGTGACGCGAAAGCGTCGAAACCGCAGAGCGGGGCCGCCTCAGGCGGCCGTGCCTCATGCGGCTTCGGCTTCCTTCTTGGCTGCCAGGGCAGCCAGAGCGCGCGCAAAGCCCGACACCGGAGCCTGCATCATGCCCAGGACCTGGGCCAGCAGAACTTCGCGAGACGGGATGTTTGCCAGCGAAGCCACAGCAGCCTTGTCCAGCTGCTTGCCTTCGTAGTTACCTGCCTTCACAACCAGCTTGTCGTTGGTCTTGGCAAAGTCCGACAGGACTTTGGCAGCGGCCACGGCATCTTCCGAGATCGAGTAGATCAGCGGACCGGTCAGTTGCGGGGCGAGGTCGGCAAACTTCGTGCCTTCAACAGCGCGACGAGCCAGCGTGTTTTTCAACACGCGCAGGTACACGCCTTGGGCACGCGCTTGTGCGCGCAGTTGCGTCAAGGAACCAACCTGGATGCCACGGTATTCGGCCACGACGATCGTTTGCGCAGTTGCTACCTTTGCGGAAACTTCGGCGACGACGGCCTTCTTGTCATTCAGATTGAGACTCAAGATCAACCTCCAAAAATAGTACTCGGCCACTACACAGGCCACTGCCTGCTTGCCTTGCACCGGTTCGAACACGGCGTCCGACGTTTAGGAGTTCACTGCAGCATAGGGCAAAACTGAATATGCTGCCTGAGACTACGAAACTTGCTCGGGTTCACCATCTGCGTTGGGTTCACTGGACTTGCGGCCAGCGCTTTTAACTTCATCCGGCTTGTTGCTGCCGGCTTCCGCCCAACGGTCTTTGAAGGCCTGCCGCAATCGATTGCTGATTGCGCTCAACTGCGACAGCCCAAAGAGATGCCCCGCCTCCTCTCGGAAACGGGGACTATATTGCTTGCTTAGGCAGCCAGGGAAGCCTGGTCCACGCGAACGCCAGCGCCCATGGTGGACGACAGAGCGATCTTGCGCAGGTACACACCCTTGCTGCTGGCCGGCTTGGCCTTGTTCAGGGCATCGATCAGGGCCAGCAGGTTGGCCTTCAGATCGGCGTCGGAGAACGACTTGCGGCCGATGGTGGCGTGGATGATACCGGACTTGTCGGTACGGTATTGCACTTGACCAGCCTTGGCGTTCTTGACGGCAGTCGCCACGTCCGGGGTCACGGTGCCAACCTTCGGGTTAGGCATCAGGCCGCGGGGACCCAGGATCTGACCCAGGGTACCGACGATACGCATGGTGTCGGGCGAAGCGATGACGATGTCGAACGGCATGTCGCCGGCCTTCACGCGCTCGGCCAGATCTTCCATGCCGACCACGTCAGCGCCGGCTGCCTTGGCAGCTTCAGCCTTGTCGCCGGAAGCGAACACGGCCACGCGAACGGTCTTGCCGGTACCGGCAGGCAGCACCACCGAACCACGGACCACTTGGTCCGACTTCTTCGCGTCCACGCCCAGCTGGACGGACACGTCGATCGATTCGTTGAACTTGGCGGTTGCAAATTCCTTGATCAGGGAAACGGCGTTGTCGAACGGATAGGCCTTGGTACGATCGACCTTTTCCTTCATTGCCTTGACGCGCTTGGATACCTTAGCCATTACAGACCCTCCACCGTGATGCCCATCGAACGTGCGGAACCAGCGATGGTACGCACGGCAGCTTCCAGATCAGCAGCGGTCAGGTCCGGCTTCTTCTGGGTTGCGATCTCTTCCGCTTGCTTGCGGGTGATCTTGCCGACCTTGTCGGTATGCGGCTTGGCGGAACCCTTCTGGATACCAGCAGCCTTCTTGATCAGGATGGTCGCCGGCGGAGTCTTCATCACGAAGGTGAAGGACTTGTCCGCGAAGGCGGTGATCACGACCGGAATCGGCAGACCGGGTTCGACACCTTGAGTCTGGGCGTTGAAGGCCTTGCAGAACTCCATGATGTTCAGACCGCGCTGACCCAGGGCCGGGCCGATCGGGGGGGACGGGTTTGCTTTACCAGCTGGCACTTGCAGCTTGATAAAACCAATAATCTTCTTTGCCATGACGGCTCCTTATTGATTGAGTTGTAGCGCCGACTCATTCGCCTTGCGGCTCCTTACTGCGGCTCCTCGGATGGCTGGATGATCGGACGATGACTTGTCCGGTACGCTCCAGCGGGCGTTGAAAACTTGACAGGGAAAGGCGGGATTCCGGAGGGCGGGATCAGACTTTTTCCAGTTGGCCGAACTCGAGTTCGACCGGGGTGGCGCGACCGAAGATGGTGACCGAGACGCGCACGCGCGATTTCTCGTAGTTCACTTCCTCGACGTTGCCGTTGAAGTCGGTGAACGGACCTTCCTTGATGCGGACCATTTCGCCAACTTCGTAGAGCACCTTCGGACGGGGCTTCTCGACGCCTTCTTGCATCTGGCGGAGCAGCGAGTCCACTTCGCGCTGCGGCAGCGGAGTCGGACGATTCGACTTGCCACCGATGAAACCGGTCACTTTGGCGGTGTTCTTCACCAGGTGCCAGGTCTCGTCCGTCATTTCCATCTCGACCAGGACGTAGCCCGGGAAGAAACGACGCTCGGTCACGGACTTGTGACCATTCTTCATATCAACGACTTCTTCAGTCGGCACCAGGATCTGGCCGAACTGTTCTTGCATGCCGGCGCGGTTGATGCGCTCGGTCAGCGCGCGCTGCACGCTCTTTTCCATGCCGGAATACGCATGCACCACGTACCAGCGCTTGTTTCCGGCGCTTGAAACGCTTTGCGCACCAATCGGTGCGCTGTCTTGCGTGCTATCGCTCATGTTATTTCCAGCCCAAAATTACGTCGTACAACAGGAACTCGAGCAACTTGTCCGTACCCCAGAGGAAGATCGCCATGATCAGCACGAAGGCGAAGACCACCGCCGTGATCTGCATGGCTTCCTTGCGGGTGGGCCAGACGACTTTCTTGGTTTCGCGCACGGATTCCTTGGCGAAACCGACGAAGCCGCGGCCTTGTGCAGACGTCCAGGCAAACGCCACAGCCACCAGCAGACCGGCGACCAGGGCGACAGCGCGCACCGGAGTCGACTGATCAGACAACACAAAAAAACCGACCACGCCTGCAACCACAGCCACGATCGCCAATGCGATCTTGATCTTGTCGTTGGAGGTGTTGACGGTTTGAACTGGCTGGCTAGACATATTTACTTTCAGTACCCTGCACCAGATTCGGTGGCAGGGGCGGAGGGCATCGAACCCCCAACCTTCGGTTTTGGAGACCGACGCTCTGCCAATTGAGCTACGCCCCTACAAAAACTCGCGATTGAGACACGAATGCCGCGATACGTTACGCACCGCGGCAAAGTGTTTTACAGCTTGATCTTAGTCGAAGATCTTGGCAACCACGCCGGCGCCGACGGTACGGCCGCCTTCACGGATAGCGAAGCGCAGACCTTCTTCCATGGCGATCGGGTTGATCAGTTGCACGGTGATCGACACGTTGTCGCCCGGCATGACCATTTCCTTGTCCTTCGGCAGTTCGATCGCACCGGTCACGTCAGTGGTACGGAAGTAGAACTGCGGACGGTAGTTGTTGAAGAACGGGGTGTGACGGCCGCCTTCATCCTTCGACAGAACATAGATCTCGCCGGTGAAGTGCTTGTGCGGCTTGATCGAACCCGGCTTGGCCAGAACCTGGCCACGCTGGACGTCTTCACGCTTGGTGCCGCGCAGCAGCACGCCAACGTTGTCGCCAGCTTGACCCTGGTCCAGCAGCTTGCGGAACATTTCCACGCCGGTGCAGGTGGTCTTCTGGGTGTCAGCGATACCGACGATTTCGATTTCTTCGCCGACCTTGATGATGCCGCGCTCAACGCGACCGGTCACCACGGTGCCACGGCCGGAGATCGAGAACACGTCTTCCACCGGCATCAGGAAGGTACCGTCAACGGCACGTTCCGGGGTCGGGATGTAGGTGTCCAGGGCTTCAGCCAGGGCCATGATCGCTTGCTCGCCCAGGGGACCAGTGTCGCCTTCCAGCGCCAGCTTGGCCGAACCCTTCACGATGGGCAGGTCGTCGCCAGGGAACTCGTACTTCGACAGCAGTTCGCGGACTTCCATTTCCACCAGTTCCAGCAGTTCAGCGTCGTCCACCATGTCAGCCTTGTTCAGGAAGACGATGATGTAAGGAACGCCAACCTGACGCGACAGCAGGATGTGTTCGCGGGTCTGGGGCATCGGGCCGTCAGCGGCCGAGCACACCAGGATCGCGCCGTCCATCTGGGCTGCGCCGGTGATCATGTTCTTCACATAGTCGGCGTGGCCTGGGCAGTCAACGTGCGCGTAGTGGCGGTTTGCGGTTTCGTATTCGACGTGCGCGGTGTTGATGGTGATGCCGCGTGCCTTTTCTTCAGGCGCTGCGTCGATCTGGTCGTAGGCCTTCGCTTCGCCGCCGAACTTCTTCGACAGAACGGTTGCGATTGCAGCGGTCAGGGTGGTCTTGCCGTGGTCAACGTGACCGATGGTGCCGACGTTCACGTGCGGCTTGGTCCGTTCAAACTTGCCTTTTGCCATCTTAGACTCCTAAATTTGATGAGAATGTCCAGGCAACACGCCCGACTGATTACTGACTTGTCAGCGATACGACGAGAAACTGGTGCCCTTGACGTGGATTGAACACGTGGCCTCTCCCTTACCAAGGGAGTGCTCTACCACTGAGCTACAAGGGCATTTTTCCGACTGCACAACAACCAAACATGCAACCGGACCAAAACTTGGAGCGGGTGAAGGGAATCGAACCCTCGTCTTAAGCTTGGAAGGCTTCAGCTCTACCATTGAGCTACACCCGCGAGGAAACAACGTTCACTTCACAACCGCCGCGTCTTTCGATCGCGTATGTACTGCAGACTGCTTTGACTCCCGGCCTATTGGTGGAGAGGGCTGGATTCGAACCAGCGTACTCGTAAGAGGGCAGATTTACAGTCTGCTGCCATTAACCACTCGGCCACCTCTCCGTGCAGGGAACTCAAAACTATAGAGGAACATCTCTGGACTGTCAACTAAATTTTCGCTTCGAGGCAAAATATTTTATCAACTGCCGGATATTGCTCAGAGGAACGACCCGCGACGTTTTTTCGAATCTTCAGGCTTTTTGTGTCTGCGACTCAACCGGCTTTTCATTCCAGGGCGCAATTCTAGGCAACATCAGCATTCCAGGCAAGGCCAGAACGAAACAAATTAGAAAAAAATTTAACCAGCCGGTGTCGGCGACGATGTAACCCACCGAAGAATTCACAAAAGTTCGAGGCACGGCCATCAAACTGGTGAACAACGCAAACTGCGTGGCGGTGTAGCGCGGATCGGTCTCACGCATGATGTAGGCCACGAAGGCCGTGGTCCCCAGGCCCACACCAAAGGCTTCCAGCCCGATCACCACCGCCAGCACCGGCAGGCTGGCCCCGACGTGGGCCAGCCAGGCAAACCCGAGGATGGGCACTGCCTGCAGTACCCCGAACACCCACAGCCCGCGATTGATGCCCAGCCGTACCATCCAGATGCCGCCGATGATGCCGCCGGCCACGCTGGCCCACAGGCTGGTGGTCTTGGAGACCACACCGATCTCCGTCATCGAGAAGCCGAGGTCGATGTAGAACTTGGTGGCCAGCGCAGTGGCCATGCTGTCGCCCAGCTTGTAGAGGAAGATGAAGCCCAGCACCCACAGCGCATTGCCCCAGCCGCCCCGCGCGATGAATTCGCGGAAAGGCAGCACCACGGCTTCGGTCAGGCTCTTGGGCGGCGTCCCGTAGACCTTCGGTTCCTTCACCACCAGCGAGCACAGCAGTCCCGGCAGCATGAAGGCTGCGGTGATCCAGAACACGGTCGGCCATGGCATCTGGTCGGCCAGCACCAGCGACAGCGCGCCCGGCACCATGCCGGAGAGCTTGTAGGCATTGACGTGGATGGCGCTGCCCAGGCCCAGTTCGGCTTCGGGCAGGATCTCGCGCCGGTAGGCGTCGATGGCGATGTCCTGGCTGGCCGAGAGGAAGGCGACCACTGAGGCCATGAAGGCAATCGTGCTCACGTCAGTGAGCGGATCGAGCATGCCCATGCCGCCGATAGCCAGGAACAGCAGCAGCTGGGTAAACACCATCCAGCCGCGCCGGCGACCGATGCGGCCGAAGTGGAAGCGGTCCATGAGCGGCGACCAGACGAACTTCCAGGTGTAGGGGAACATCACCAGCGCAAACAGCCCGAGTGTCTTGACGTTCAAGCCGGACTTGGCCAGCCAGGCCTGCAACAGGCTCAGCAGGATGAACAGCGGAAGGCCGGAAGTGAATCCGAGGAAGACGCAGATCAGCATGCGCCGGTTCAGGTATTGCTGCCAGGAAGCGGCGGGTGCGGTCATGGGCGGATCGGCTCGAAAAACGCGAAACATGAAACAAAGAACGCCGGTCGCCAGCGATAGGCACTGCCGGACCGGCGTCTGCGGGGCATGGTGAAGATTTTTGCAAAAACCTGGCGATGCGATTTCAGCTTATTTCTTGCGCAGCCGGAAGACCGCCAGGCTGCCGCGCCAGTTCGGGAAGTAGCGCACCGGCTTGCCGTCCTTCAGGGCCACGCATTCCAGCACTTCCAGGCCCAGCTCGTTGGCCAGGGCCTCAAAGTCCCTGATCGTGGCGCAACGCAGGTTCGGCGTATCGTACCACTGGTAGGGCAGGCTCCTGGACACCGGCATGCGTCCGCGCAGCAGCGCCACGCGGTGCGGCCAGTAGGCGAAGTTGGGGAAGGACACCGTCACCTCGCGCCCGACCCGGGCGATCTCGCGCAAGGTCCCCTCCACATCCTTGACCATCTGCAGCGCCGACAGGCACAGCACGGTATCGAAGGCATTGTCCTCGAACATGGCCAGGCCACCGTTCAGGTCCTGCTGGATCACCGAGACATTGCGCGCCACGCACTTGGGGATCTGGTCATCGTCGATCTCCACGCCATAGCCCGAGCAGCCCTTGTCGGATTGCAGATAGTCCAGCATCACGCCATCGCCGCAGCCCAGATCCAGCACCTGCGACTTCTCGCGCACCCAGTGGGCGATGAAGGCCAGGTCGGGGCGCAGCGCGCTCAATTGTTCGAAAGTCATGCGCGGCCCTCCTGCTGCAGTTCAGTCCAGATGCTTCCGTAGTACTCGCGCACCACCTTCATGTAGCGCGCATCGTCCAGCAGGAAAGCGTCATGCCCGTGTGGGGCGTCGATTTCGGCATAGCTCACGCGGCGCTTGTTGGCCACCAGCGCCTGCACCATCTCGCGGCTGCGTTCGGGCGAGAAGCGCCAGTCGGTCGTGAAGGACACCAGCAGGAACTTGGCCTTCGTGCGGGCGAAGGCACGCGCCAGGTCACCGCCGAATTCGCGCGCCGGATCGAAGTAGTCCAGCGCCTTGGTGATGAGCAGATAGGTGTTGGCGTCGAAGTAGGTCGAGAACTTGTCGCCCTGGTAGCGCAGGTAGGATTCGATCTCGAAATCCACCCCATAGCCGAACTGGTACTCGCCCGAACGCAGGTCACGGCCGAATTTCTCGGCCATGTCGTCGTCCGACAGATAGGTGATGTGCCCCACCATGCGCGCCACCCGCAGGCCGTTCTTGGGCACCACGCCATGCGCATAGAAATCGCCGCCGTGGTACTGCGGATCGGTCAGGATGGCCTGGCGCGCGACGTCGTTGAAGGCGATGTTCTGCGCCGACAGCTTGGGCGTGGAGGCGATCACCAGACAGTGGCGCAGGCGGTCCGGATACATCATGCTCCAGGCCAGCGCCTGCATGCCGCCCAGCGAGCCGCCCATGACGGCGGCAAAGCAGTCGATGCCGAGCCGGTCGGCCAGGCGCGCCTGGGCGTTGACCCAGTCTTCCACCGTCACCACCGGGAAGTCCGCACCGTAGGGCTGGCCGGTAGCCGGGTTCGGATGCATCGGCCCGGTCGAGCCAAAACAGGAACCCAGGTTGTTCACGCCAATGACGAAGAAGCGGTCGGTGTCCAGCGATTTGCCGGGACCGACCATGTTGTCCCACCAGCCCACGTTGTCCGGGGCATCGGCGTAGACGCCAGCCACGTGATGTGAAGCATTGAGCGCATGGCAGACCAGCACGGCATTGGATTTGTCGGCATTCAAGGTGCCGTAGGTTTCATAGGTCAGCGAGTAGTCCGCCAGCGCGGCACCGCTTTGCAGCGGCAGCGGCTCGGCGAAATGCATGACCTGGGGCGATACGATTCCGATCGACATGATTGTTCTGCGTAAGTGACTCGGCGCCAGCCGGCTCCGGGGAGCGGCATTGGCGGTCGCTTCGCCGGGCGGCGTGGCCAGTCTCGTGCGCGGGCAACAAAAAAGCCCGGAAGCAGTGCTTGCGGGCTCACTCATCGATGGGGCGGGGCAGTCTTGGGAGGAACAGCTGATCCAAGCTCGCTTTAGCCGCATTTAGATGGGATCAGGATCCCGGCGCCCGCAAGCTGAAGTTGGTCAAACCGTTCAAATCGGCGCAGTGGCGTAAGAATACCCAAGTCGGGCAGGCCCGTCAAACGGCCCTGCCCGGCTCCCTTGCGGCTAGCGGCGGCGCGCCGCCACCTTGACTTCAGCCACAGCCGGCTCGGCGTGCAAGGCTTGCAACTGCGCCATGGCCGCACTGATGGCAGCGGGCTCGGTGGCACGCAGGACCTTCTTGACCTGCGGCTCCAGCAGGCGCAAGTCGCTGTTGAGGATCTCGTTCTTCACCGACAAAATCTGCGAGGGATGCATGGAGAACTCCAGCAGCCCCATGCCCAGCAGCAGGCGCGTCCATTTCAGGTCACCGGCCATTTCGCCGCACACCGAGACCGGAATGCCCGCCTTGCGCCCTTGGGAAATCACGGTCGAAAGCAGGAACAGCACCGCCGGATGCAGCGGATCGTAGAGATGCGCCACCTCATGGTCCACGCGGTCAATGGCCAGGGTGTACTGGATCAGGTCGTTGGTGCCGATGGAGAGGAAGTCCAGCCGCTTGATGAACAAGGGCAGCGCCAAAGCGGCCGCCGGGATCTCGATCATGGCACCGACCGGAATGTCTTCGTCGAACTTCTGCTTGCGGTCGCGCAGCTGCTGCTTGGCCTGTTCGATCATGGCCAGGGTCTGGTCGATCTCGAAGGCATGCGCCATCATCGGCACCAGCAGCTTGATGGGACCATATGCCGAAGCGCGCAGGATGGCCCGCAGCTGCGTCAGGAACATCTGCGGCTCGGACAGGCAGTAGCGGATCGCACGCAAGCCCAAGGCCGGGTTCAGGGCGGTTTCTTCATCCTCGTCCAGCGGCTTGTCGGCACCCACATCCAGGGTACGGATGGTGACCACCCTGCCCTTCATGGCGATCACCGCCTGCTTGTAGGATTCGAACTGCTCATCCTCGCTGGGGAATTTCTCCAGATGCCCGGCCCGTCCCATGAACAGGAATTCCGAACGGAACAGCCCGATACCCATCGCGCCCGCCTCGAAGGCGTTGGCGGCATCGTTGGGCAACTCGATGTTGGCCAGGAGCGTGATCGGCTCGCCATCCTGGGTGATGGCCGGGGTTTTCTTGAGACGTGAAAGTTTCTTCCGCTCGCGCAGCAGGCGTTCCTGGCGTGCGCGGTACTGTGCCAGTACCAGCGGGGAAGGATCGACGATGACCACACCGGCGTCGCCATCGATGATGAGCACATCATCGTGCTTCACCAGCACCGACGCATTGTGCATGCCGACGGCCGCCGGAATGGCCAGGCTGCGCGCCACGATGGCGGTATGCGAATTGGGACCGCCCAGGTCGGTGACGAAGCCGGCAAAGGCGCTCTCGCGGAACTGCAGCATGTCGGCCGGCGAGATGTCGTGGGCCACCACGATGATGTTGGCGGCGGCCTCGCCGGTGGGCGGCAGGTGGGTGGCGCTGCCGGTCAGGATCTTGAGGATGCGCTCGCCGACCTGCTGGATGTCGGCCTTGCGCTCGCGCAGGTAAGGGTCTTCGATCTCGTCGAACTGGGCCGACAATTCCTCGATCTGGGTCACCAGCGCCCATTCGGCGTTGTAGTAACGGTGCCGGATGATGTCCTGCGGCACTTCGGCCAGCATCGGGTCCGACAAGATCAGCGAATGCACATCAATGAAGGCGCCCAGCTCGGGCGGCGCATCCTTGGGCAATTCGGAGCGGATGATATGAAGTTCCTGGTGCACCGCCTTGACCGCGCTGCGCAAGCGGTCGATCTCGGCCTCGACCTGGTCGGGCGCGATCAGGTAGTGTTTGACGTCCAGTGCGGCCGGCGCCATCAAGTGCGCGCGTCCGATGGCGATGCCTTGCGACACCGCGATTCCATGTAAGCTGAATGAAGCCATCGCGTATCTCCTGCCTGTTTTCTTATAGTCCGCCGTGTTGCCTGCGCGCGGTAGCTGAAGCAAGTTACCGAACAATGTACGGTTTGGCAATCAGGACCGGGCGCGACTCACTAAAGACAGATAGACAGGCAGCGTATATGAACATTATTTCAGCCCGCACAGGAAATGCGCGGGCCTTGACATATCGCAAGAAGCATTCCAGCCGCGCCGCGATGCTGCGGCGCAATACCGCCAGCGCGGTGAAGGGGCTTACTGGCCTTCGCCGAATTTGTCGGCAATCAGGGCTTCCAGGGCGGTGAAGCATTCCTGCTCATCGGCGCCGTTGGTTTCCAGGGTGACGATGCTGCCCTTGCCGGCGGCCAGCATCATCACGCCCATGATGGACTTGGCATTGACACGGCGCTTGTTGAAGGTCAGCCAGACTTCGCTCTTGAACTTGCCGGCCAGTTGGGTCAGCTTGGCCGAGGCGCGTGCATGCAGGCCCAGCTTGTTGACGATTTCGAGTTCTTTTTGAATCATGTTCTGCTTTCGTTTTTATCGTATTGGCGCGGTTTGATGCAGCCGGGCAAGCAAGGTTCAGGCCGAGGCCGCCACCCGGATGCGGTTGTCGATCCGCACCGCACCATTCTGGCCCCCTGCCAGCGCCATTTCCACCACCACATCCAGCGTATCGTTACGGTAGGTCAGCGCCCGCAGCAGCATGGGCAGGCTGATGCCGGCGATCACCTGGACGTTGCCCAAGCCGCACAGGAAGCCCGTACAGTTGGAGGGCGTGCCGCCCATCACATCGGTGATGACCAGTACGCCGCTGCCATCATCGAGGCGTCCGACCGCCTCGATGGCCAGTTTTTGCACTTCCGCCGGGTTCTGGTCGGCGATCACGTCGATCGCCTCCATCCGTTCGGGGCGGCCGCGGAAAACGTGCGTGGCGGCGGCCAGGAAAGCTTGCCCCAGCGGGGCGTGCGTCAAGAGAAGAATACCAACCATGGAATTGTTGCCATCTGATGCGACGCGCTTTTCCCCGAGCAGCCCGTCATGCTCTGTCGATCCCATTATCCGACCGACCCTGTAACCTCTGCTGCCCCTGCGGCTGCCTCCAGCGCGTCCACGAACATCGCCGCCACATCAAACCCGGTCTGCTGGGTAATTTCCTGGAAGCAGGTCGGGCTGGTGACGTTGATCTCGGTGAGATAGTCGCCGATAGCGTCCAATCCTACCAGTAACAGGCCACGTTGATACAAGATCGGCCCCAGCGCCTCGCCGATCTCGATGTCGCGTGCCGACGCCGGCTGGGCTTTGCCCAAACCGCCGGCGGCCAGGTTGCCGCGCACCTCGTTGCCCTGCGGAATGCGTGCCAGCACATTGGGCACCACCTTGCCGCCGATCAGGAGAATGCGCTTGTCGCCTGCGCTGATCTGGGGAATGAAACGCTGCGCCATGATCGTGCGTTGACCGTTGTCGGTCAGGGTTTCGATGATGGAGCCCAGATTCATGCCATCGGCCTTGACGCGGAAGATGCCCATGCCGCCCATGCCATCGAGCGGCTTCAGGATCACGTCCTGGTGCTCGTCGTGGAAGGCGCGCAGGCGCTTGGCGTCGCGCGTGACCAGGGTCGGCGCGGTGTACTGCGGGAACTGGGCAATGGCCAGTTTCTCGTTGTGGCTGCGAATGGCGGCCGGCTTGTTGAATACGCGCGCCCCCTGCTTCTCGGCCAGCTCCAGCAAGTACGTCGTGTAGATGTACTCCATGTCGAAGGGCGGATCCTTGCGCACGATCACCGCATCGAATTCGGAGAGGAAGGACGACGCCGGCTTGTCGGCGCGGTACCAGTCATCGGCCTCGCCGGTCAGCGTGATCTTGAAGGCATTGGCAGTCACCAGGCCGTTTTCCAGCACCAGGTCGCCCTGTTCGAAGGCGTAGATGCTGTGTCCGCGGCGTGCGGCCTCGCGCATCATGGCGAAGGTGGAATCCTTGTACGTCTTGAACGTATCCAGAGGATCGGCGAGGAAAGCGATTTTCATGAGGCTGGGGTCCTGTTGAGCCTGGCAAAGGCGCGATGTTAATAAACTTCCGGGTTGGGGTCGGTCTTTTCCATCTCCACCGAGGCGGCCAGCAGCGCCAGTCGCGCCACCACGCCATACATGTAGAAACGGTTGGGCGCGGCCGTGCCCGGCTTGGCATGCATGTCAGGCAGGGCATGCTGCTGGGCGAAAGCCAGCGGCACGAAATGCGCGCCGGGGGCGTTCAGGTTTTCGTTCACGCCACGTTCGGCGTGCACGCGGTAGAAACCGCCCACCACATAGCGGTCGATCATGTAGACCACCGGCTCGGCCACGGCCTGGTTGATGCGCTCGAAGGAGTGCACGCCTTCCTGCACGATCACTTCCGAGACTTCCAGGCCTTCCTTGCCGGCCAGCATGCCGGTGCGCTGCTTGCGGTTGAGGTCCTTGATCTCGCTGGCATCCTTGACCGCCATGATGCCCATGCCATAGGTGCCGGCATTGGCCTTGATGAAGACGAAGGGCTGTTCCTTGATGCCGTATTCCTTGTACTTCTTGCGGATCTTCGACAGCAGCGAGGACACGCTGTCGGCCAGCGCGTCGGTGCCGGTGTTCTCCTGGAAGTCGATGTCGCTGACCTTGGCGAAGAGCGGGTTGAGCATCCAGGGGTCGACCTCGACCATTTTGGAAAACTTCTTCACCACTTCATCGTAGGCGGCAAAGTGGTTGCTCTTGCGGCGCAGCGCCCAGCCCGCGTGCAGCGGCGGCAGGACGCTTTGTTCATGTAGCCCTTCCAGCACCGAGGGAATGCCGCTGGAGAGGTCATTGTTGAGCAGCACCGTACAGGGGTCGAAGTTCTTCAGGCCCAGCCGGCGGCCGTTGGGCGAGCGCTCCAGCGGTTCCAGCGTAATGTGGGTGCCGTCGGGCAGTTCGATCTGCTGCGGCTTCGTTGCGCCTTGGGCCAGCGTACCCAGGCGCACGTTCAGCCCGGTCTGGCGGAAGATCTGCATCAGGCGGCCGATGTTCTGCAGGTAGAAGGTATTGCCGGGCTGGGTTTCGGGGATCAGCAGCAGGTTGCGTGCATCCGGGCAGTATTTCTCGATGGCCGCCATGGCCGCTTGCACCGCCAGCGGCAGCATTTCCGGCGAGAGGTTGTTGAAGCCGCCCGGGAACAGGTTGGTATCGACCGGCGCCAGCTTGAACCCGGCATTGCGCAGGTCCACCGAGCAATAGAAGGGCGGCGTGTGCTCCTGCCACTCCGTGCGGAACCAGCGTTCGATGGCCGGCGTGGCACCCAGGATTTTCTTCTCCAGCTCCAGCAGGGGACCATTCAGAGCGGTGACGAGATGCGGGACCATAAAAGACCTTAACAATATGTAAATGCCGGCAGCGAGCTTCGATTTTAGCGGATTCCTGAAACCGTGTTGCGACGCAGTAGACGCCGCTGTTGCCATTTCAGCAAAGCCGGGATCCGGCCACGGTCGCTGCAAAGGCGTGGCTGGGAGTGTTCACATGGCGATGATGGCGGCATTTTAAAGAGTCCGACTCAAATACTCGGGAATTATCCCCCTGCGACGCGGCAATGCATCAGGAAACCGCTTTACCTGAAGGAAATGGCAAAAAAACGACAGCTTGACTCCCTGGCAAGCTTGCATCCTCTTCATGTCGTGAAGCCTGCAAATGAAAAAAGGCACCCGAAGGTGCCTTGTAAAGAGGCCGTTTCCAGCCCCGAAGGAATACTGCAGACTCAGTACGACAGATGCTTAGTGGTAGGCCGATTCGCCGTGGCTGGAGATGTCCAGGCCTTCGCGTTCCTCTTCCTCGGTCACACGCAGGCCGATGACGACGTCGACGATCTTGTAGGCGATGAAGGAAACCACACCCGACAGGATCACGGTGGTCAGCACGCCCTGGAACTGGATCCAGACCTGGCCGCCGATGGAGTAATCCGGAGCAACGGCGTTGGCCACGTAGTCGTAGATGCCGGTGCCGCCCAGGCTGGGCGCTGCGAACACGCCGGTCAGGATGGCACCCAGGATGCCGCCCACGCCGTGCACGCCGAAGACGTCCAGTGCATCGTCCGAACCCAGGATCTTCTTCAGGCCGCTCACGCCCCACAGGCACAGCAGGCCGGCCAGCAGGCCCATGACCACGGCACCGATGACGCCCACGAAGCCGGCCGCCGGGGTGATCGCCACCAGACCGGCGACGGCGCCCGAAGCAGCACCCAGCATGGAAGGCTTGCCCTTGCCGATCCATTCGCCGAAGCTCCAGGACAGGACCGCGGCAGCAGTGGCCAGGATGGTGTTGACGAAGGCCAGGGCAGCAGTGCCGTTGGCTTCCAGACCGGAGCCGGCGTTGAAGCCGAACCAGCCGAACCACAGCAGCGAGGCACCGACCATGGTCAGGGTCAGGCTATGCGGCTTGAAGGCTTCCTTGCCGAAACCGATACGCTTGCCGATCACGTAGGAACCCACCAGGCCGGCGATGGCGGCATTGATGTGCACCACGGTGCCACCAGCGTAATCCAGCGCGCCCTTCTGGAACAGCCAGCCCGAGATGGCGGTCGCCTTTTCAGCGGCGGCGGTATCGGTGAAGGCGTCCGGACCCGGCCAGAACCAGACCATGTGGGCCATCGGCAGGTAGGAGAAGGTGAACCACAGGATCGAGAACAGGATCACGGCGGAGAACTTCACGCGCTCGGCGAAGGCACCGATAATCAGCGCCACGGTGATGGCGGCGAACGCACCCTGGAAGGCGACGAAGACCAGTTCCGGAATGACCACGCCCTTGCTGAAGGTAGCGGTGTTGGAGTCACCGGTCAGGCCGTGCAGGAACAGGCGATCAAAGCCGCCGAAGAAGGCGCTGCCCTCGGTGAACGCGATGCTGTAGCCGTAGACGAACCACAGGATGTAGATCAGCGAGAAGATCATGAAGCACTGCATCAGCACCGACAGCATGTTCTTGCTGCGCACCAGGCCGCCGTAGAACAGGCCCAGGCCCGGCAGGGTCATCAGGATGACGAAAGCGGTACACACCAGCATCCAGGCAGTGTCGCCCTTGTTGGGGACCGGAGCCGGAGCAGCAGCGGCTGCGGCCGGCGCTGCAGGGGCAGCGGCAGCCGGGGCAGCTGCTTCAGCCTTGGGCGCAGCCGGAGCGGCAGCGGCCGGGGCAGCGGCGGTGGCCGCTGCAGCTTCAGGCTTGGGCGCATCCTGCGCCTGGGCCGGAGCGGTAAAACCTACCGCCAACAACAGCGCGCCAATGGCGAGCGCGCCGGAAAACATTTTCTTCATGCTCATTAGAATTCCCCTTTTTTACAGAGCGTCTTTACCGGTCTCGCCGGTACGGATACGGATCACGTCCAGCAAGTCCTGGACGAAGATCTTGCCGTCGCCGATCTTGCCGGTGCGGGCAGCGGTCTCGATGGCTTCCAGGGCGCGTTCGACGATGGCGTCGTCCACGGCGGCCTCGATCTTGGTCTTGGGCAGGAAATCCACCACATACTCGGCACCGCGATACAGCTCGGTATGGCCTTTCTGACGACCGAAGCCCTTGACTTCAGTCACGGTGATGCCTTGCACACCGATGGCCGAGAGGGCTTCACGCACCTCATCCAGCTTGAACGGTTTGATGATCGCAGTGATCAGTTTCATACGAACCTCTTGTTAGAAAGTTTTGCTGATGGAGAAGACGAAGCCGTTCTTGCCGACGTTCTTGGCGCCATCCGATGCCGGGGTGGTGGTCACGCCGTCCTTCAGGTCGGTACCGACGTAGGCCAGGCCCAGGGTGATGCCGGCCGCCTCGTCGAAGGTCTTGGACAGGCCGATCTTCCAGTCGGTGTAGCTGAAGTCGTTGGGGTTGCCGCGCACGCTCTGGTGACCGACGTGCAGACCCAGCATCACGCCGTAGTAGGTCTCGATGTTGGCACCCAGGTCGAAGTACTGGCTGTACTTGCTGTTGACGGCGCCGAACAGGTTGGTCAGCGATTGCGAATACTTGAAGTAAGCCGGACCGTAGCCGACCTGGCCGTACAGTTCGAAGGTGTTGGCGTTCTTGGCACCGCTGTTGGCCAGGGTGTTGCCCGGGTAGTAGTAGTACAGGCCGCCGACGTCATAGGTGAAGCCGCCGCCGATGTCGCCGCGCTTGCCGCCGTAGATGTCCCACTCGACGTCACCCTTGGTGTCGGTACCGGTCAGGGTGCCGGCGTCCTTGATCCACTTGATGTTGGTCAGCCAGGTCCCGGCGTAGAGGCCGGTCGGGTTGTGCGTGTAGTCAGCGCCAACCTGCAGGGCCGGATCAAAGCGGGTCTGGGTCAGGCCACGATAGCGGTAGTCGCTCACCACGGCAGCGTTGAAGCTCAGTTCATTGTCCGGCTTGGCGTCTTCTGCGCGGGCCACGGTAGAAACGAAGGATGCGGCGATGGCTGTTGCAAGAATCAGTTTCTTCATGACTTTCCCTCTGGTTTATGTTTTAACAATAAAGTCGGTTTTTTTGTCTTTGCCCAGACTCATTAGCAGGAGCCGTGCCATGTCCGTTCGGCAAGGCAGACTTGTCTTTTTGCGTGAAACCAGAGATTTGCAACGATTTTTTTCGAGATCAGCTTCAAAATAGTGCATGCGCCACCCAAATGCACGCTGCTGGTGCGATATTGATAGTTTTTTATCAATCCTGCATCAAACGCGGCGAACACATTTTGGTGCGCGGGTGGCGGGCGAAGCAAAGATCACCAAGTCGGAGCATTTCCTGCAGGAAAATTCACTGCATTTCAGCGCGTTTTCTGCCCGTTTTGAAGCGCTTGCCGGCACCTGTTGGCAAAAATGCGGTCTCAGCGGGACATCCCGGTAGGAGGATGGGCGGGAAACCGCTAAACTTGCAGCACAGCTATCTGCCAAGGAGATCCGACATGGACAAGCCCCCATTTTTTGAAGACCTGCAATCCAAGATCAACAAGGCGATCGAGAACTCTCCGGCCAAGGACATCGAGAAGAACGTCAAGGCCATGCTGAGTCAGGGTTTTGCCAAGCTGGACCTGGTCACGCGCGAGGAATTCGACGTCCAGGCCCAGGTACTGGCCAAGACCCGTGCCCGCCTGGAGGCGCTGGAAGCGCGTGTTGCCGAGCTTGAGGCTCAGCAAAAACAGACTCCATGACCCTGGCCCGGACACTTTTCTCTTTCCCACCCCCTTCCCTTCTTTCTGCTGACCAGCTGCCGGGTTCATCGCGATGAGCCTGGCAGTTTTGCGCAGCCGCGCCCTGGCCGGCATGAGCGCCCCGCCGGTGACGGTCGAGGTGCATCTGGCCAATGGCTTGCCGGCCTTCACCATCGTCGGACTCCCCGAGGCCGAGGTGAAGGAAGCCAAGGACCGCGTCCGGGCGGCGCTGCAAAACGCCCGGTTTGAATTCCCCGCCCGCCGCATTGAATGTAGTCAAGTATTTTTATACAAGAACTGAGCAGAGTAGAAAATCAATTGCATAGGCGCAAGTGGGCGAACTCAACACGTCCGTATATGAGAGAAAAGGGCCTGCGATTGCGGGCCCTTTTTTTAGACTGCGAAATGTAATTCACACGAAGGGAGGAATTTCGTCCGAAGCTGACTCTGATCTCGGGCAGTCGGACATAACGACGACAGAACATGGAGTATGCCGACATAGAACATCGATTTCATAATGGCAATTCTTCGACCCATAGTCTCACCACGAAAAGATACGGGCCCACGCCGAAGTGGCAAGTAGAGTGGTTTTTATCCGTGGGAGCCTCATTATCGATCAATTCACACTAGTTCCTCTTGGAGGCGTGGGCATCGACATAGAGTCCGATCAAGCCTTGCAGAGTCTTGCGATCTTTAGGGGACAAGGCCTGAATTTGCTCGGAAAAAATAAACCCGGGGAAAGCGGACTGTTCCTGTGCAGAAACAAAAAGTGTCCAAGCTGCTACCTCAAGCACTGAACAGATTTTTTCTAGTTGGCCAACTCTCGGACTCAAAATTCCACGCTCATATTTGGACAGCGTCTCCACCTCGATACCGACAGCGCCAGCAAGTTGAGACTGGGTCATAGAACGCTGCTTTCTGAGTAGCGCAATATTCTCACCCAAAACTTTGGCAAGCGGCAGAGGGCTATTTTTTGAGGATGTCTTTGTCATGTGCAGGCTCGAAACTCGCACATGGTCTATTTGTGTGGACAAATATGACAGGGCTTTAAAGTTCGTGTTTATTGACTTTTAAAGTCGTGCTGCCTTAGTATCCGCGGTTTAGATAAGTACTTTCTTATCGTTCTCCAAAATTTAGAGCCTCCTAGAATAAAAAAATTATTCATGTTCATCACAGATCTCGCTTGGAAGACAGGGGGCGTTCCAAGCGCTCTATTGTCCCCTTTAATACCATGGCATTCAGCGCTGCTGGACATCACAGAACCCTGCTTTGCAGTGCTGCCCAAGACGAATGCCCAAGAGAGAAATACCCATTTGCGCTTATTTTCGGACATCAACCAACTGATTCGCTACACACAGGAAAAACCGGGATTTGTGTACGCGTTTTCTCGAACAAGCGATGAAATGAATTTCTCAAAGGTCTCTGCAATTGGATCCTATTCTTGCCCCCAATCAGGCATTAAGTTCAAAGTGTATTTTGATGAAAACGAACTGCCATGGCCGGCACATACCGGGCAGCCCAGATTCTCGAGAGACCTGATTTTCGACGTCGAATTGAGACTTTCTTGATTGAGCTCCCCTTCGGACACATACTACGTGGAGCGCACACATGACACTAGATCGCTTTGACGATATTGATCTTTCGCCTGCACTGCGTGCAATACACCGACTTGAGCTTGATGAAGGGGATTTAGGCCGGGCATATTGGTGCCAAATATCAGAACTGATCAAAGAAGCCGCAAGTTTTCGACAACGAGCACTTGTAGCAGAAGAACAGCTACGTCGACAGCGGAATAAGGGTCAGCGCCGTCGCAGCTCCGAGATCTCCACGGAGGAGATCAGGCGAATGTCCGTCGAATATTCACGTGACGTGGCCCGCATGCAAAAGGTTCTGCTCGTTGCCGGGGAAGAATATCAGGTGGACGACCTAATTCTAATTTGGTGCAGGCGCTCACGGCGGGCAGGAAAAGCGTGGGAATCGCTTCCAATAGACGATAATGATTTACTTCTGCATCTACTTAGCGCAGTTAAACCGTAAAGCACTAAACCAAATCCTCCCCCTCGGTTATCATCTGTACAAAAGCGCGATAGAAATCAACGTCAATTCCAGTTTTTATATCTGGAACATTGGCGCTTGAAACTATCTAGTCAGCGAAAAGTTCGGTCCGGGGGGACATATGGGGAAGGCAAACAGGCTATTCAACGGCGCCGGGCATCGGACGCTTCACAATCGGGTTACCCCAACTCCAGGACAGCTAGAATTTCTTAGGATCCAATGGAATGCCTTGGCGGACCACCTAAAATTGCAGCTTTCGTCGAAATACGGGTATACCGTCTCCAGTTGGCTTCAGGGATCTTATAAGTATGGAACTTTGATACGTCCTGTGAATTTGGGGGAAGAATACGATGTTGATGTTGGCATCTATTTCTCTTGGGTACCTGATGGCAGCGCCGCTCCAGCACCGGAACAACTTCGCGAATGGGTGCAGCGTGAGCTAGATAACTATAAGAAAATATGCGCTGATGTTAAGGAAATCTCCAAACCTCCGAAGGAGCGCTGCTCTCGCGCCATATTCTCCAATCACTTCCACATTGATACGCCTGTATATCATCTAAATCCATCTAACGATAAAAGAAGATTGGCATGCCTTTCACGAACTTGGGAAGAGAGTGATCCGAAAGCTATTTATAAGTGGTTTCGTGCCGCAGCCCGAGGCGAAGAGCGAGAGCAACTTCGACGGCTAATTCGCTATCTCAAAGGATGGGCTGCGGTTGCGTTTAAAGAAAGTCCAGGCTCTCGACCATCCTCAATTCTCCTGACAGTACTTGTCACTCAGGCATATCAAGACATGTGGCTAGTACGCCTCGGGGATTTAGACGATGAGGACGCACTAATTCAAGTGATCAAGAGAATCCACGGCCGACTCTACCGCTCTTCGGTTGTTCCGAATCCCGTCGATGACGGCGAAAATCTTAATAGGATCAACGAAGAAAACTGGCCAAGTTTTCTTACAAGCTTGCATGCGCTCTGCCTTACAGCTGAAAACGCAGAAGATGCGGCCGATGAAATCACGGCTGCGCTGGCATGGTCAGAGCCTTTCTCTTATCTATTTCCATTGCCTGATGCGCTTGAGGTCGAGATTGTAGATCTCAAGTCGGAGCAAGCTGTTATGCAGCTGCCTGAGATTGAAATCGAAGTTTTCGGGAACACCCCCAAGCAACCTCTCAAGCGCTATCGCAACGAGGTTACTTCTGTTGCCAAAGGCTGCGATCTAATTTTCACTATAGCGAATCCCCACGTAATACCCGAATACGCTACGGTCGAATGGACTGTTCGAAATGATGGCGAAGAGTCTGATTCGCTAGGCGACATCGGACATCGCACCATGGGAACTCGCATGCTGAAGACAAAAGAGCGCGCTACCTACCAAGGAAGACACTACATGGATTGTGTCATCAGACTCTTTGGGCAAATCTACAGCGTCCGCCGAGTGCCTGTACATGTTAAAGACATTCGATATCCGGATCGTAACCCACCCAAGCCCGCCTACACAAAAATCAAAAGCTTTTGGCGCCGCCGCCGTTAGGCACCATTGCGCCGAGAAAATACGTCGAAGAAGCTGATAAATGACTGAATTCACCGAAAACGATGCATACGATTTACTCAGGGCAATCGGAAGCAAGGAGCACACGAACTTCTCTGGTCTAGGCATTATTTTCTATCGTGAATTGAGGGAACTAGTTTTCGCAGACCTAGGCCAGGATCGGTTTTGTTTGCCCAAAGTACCTATTGATGGCTTGAATACAGTTTCAGCACTGCTATCAGATCTCGCAACTGCAAACTCCCCATGGCATGATGGATTTCACCTTTTTAATGTGGGCGGCAAATGTTTAACCCACATTTCGCAGTTCATCATCCCTCCGCAGGCAGAGCTCAAAAATATAGTTGAAAATGCACGACCATTTGGTGCCAGAAGCATGACGGCATTCTTGGTCTCAGGTCTACCTGAAGTCGCCCTAGTTGGTCTAGTCGACAGCAATCAGCAAATCACCGTTTTCCAAAATCAAAAAATTATTCAGATCAAAAGAAAATGAGCATTTATAGCCTGACATACGACGAACTCACAAGGATGCTGAAAGCGTATACGTTTTTCTTCCTTGCTCTTTTGGGGATATATTTTGGATTCCGAGAATGGCTCGACTTGCAGGTTACTGTTCTACAGATGATCACTGGCTGCTTCACTGCTGCGACACTTGCCTTCGGCTTTGCAGCCAAAGAGATGAAATGGAACCAACCAAAGCTCGCGAAATACCTGGGCAAGCCTATTGTCCATGGTATCTGGTACGGAGAACTATCGACAAATTTCAAACGTAACGGCGAGACCATTGCGCCAATCGCAATCGTTTTCGTCATCAAGCAAACCTATCTTTCCATATCAATCACGTCCTACACTTCGACGATGGATGGACAGTCGAGTATAGAAGCACTGAACCGCCCCGGATTTTGAGGAGGCTCTAACTCTTGAGAGAATAGAGCCATGAACAAGAAATCAAGCAAGTTTTCCCCTGAGGTACGAGAGCGTGCGGTGCGCTTGGTGCGTGA
>JGI1221J13441_10000127_pt1 | contig 39429 bp, 76 predicted proteins | sample LakVidmifraction_4_FD_13441 | JGI IMG/M metagenome (IMG submission 13441) | reverse complement strand
ATAAATAAATAAATAAATAAATAAATAAATAAATAAATAAATAAAATGATAAAATATTTAGATGGTGATTTGGTTAAAATGGCTAAAAATGGTGATTTTGACGTAATTGGGCATTGTTGTAATTGTTTCAACACCATGGGTAGTGGAATTGCCCCACAAATAAAAGAAGCTTTCCCAGAAGCGTATATTGTTGATTGTGAGACGATATCTGGTGACGAAGATAAATTGGGTACTATATCATATACAACTGAATCATCTGTAACTGTTGTTAATTTGTATGGACAATATGATTATACTGGTCGAAGAAGTGGTAAAATGGATTTAGATTATGAAGCGTTAAAGTCAGCGTTGATTGAAATGAGAATTAAATTTTCTGGGAAAATGTTTGGTTTACCAAAACTTGGAAGTGGTCTAGCTTCGGGTGATTGGAATATAATTGAGGCGATAATCGAGGATGTTTTTGTTGGTGAATATGTTACTATAATAAATTATGTACCTTAATTATTGTTTTATCAATCATTTATTAGTAACTTTGTAAAAAAATATAAAAATGATAAAATTTAGTTTTACCGATAAAGATACTGACGAATATAAATCTTGGTTTTCTTTTTATCCTAGTCGAAACAAGGGTACTGGTTTTGATTTAACTTATCAAAGTAATGGTTATTTTGATCCAAGACCAAAAGTTAGTTCAAGCATTACGACTTTACTTGCTTTATTATTACCATTTATTTCATTTTGGTTAATACCTATATCGTTAGTTTTTTGTTTTTATAGTTGGGGTAATTTGTATGTTCGTTTACCGTTTGATACGGGTAGAGGTAATACAGCTGAAAATAAAACATATGGTTTGATGTTTTATCATCCAGATTCTGGTTTTCCTAGTGAAATATGGGTAAGAGGTTGGAAAAGTTTCAGTTTCCCATGGGCGTTTAAGTTTTTAAAATGTGAAGCCTTGATGAATGAAGGTTGGGTTAAAGGAAATAAAGGTGATTATTTTGGTGATGCTGATAAGTGGGGTGATAAAATTATTTATGATACCTATGATTATAAATATGTTTTAGAATCTGGTGAAGTACAAGAACGACTAGCTAAGGTTCATCAAATTAAAAGATATTGGACAAGTTGGTTTGGGTTAAATGTTTTGGTTAAACATGTTATTGAGATAGAGTTTAATTTTGAAATAGGTGAAAGAAGTGGAAGCTGGAAAGGCGGTTGTATTGGTTGTAGTTGGGTTATTGAAGAAGGTGAAACCTCTTTAGAGGCTTTAAAAAGAATGGAAAATATTAGAAAATTTTAGAAAACATATGAGTATAATTAATTCAATACAAAAGAATCATTTTGAATATATGGTCGAAAGGGGTTGGGAAAAAACATATCATTTTTTTGATATACACGGTACAATACTTAAACCTAATTATGAGTTTGGTAATATCCCAAAGGAATTTTATCCATATGCTAAAGAAGCATTACAGTTAATTTCCGAAAGGGCTGATATAGTTATGTGTTTATATACATGTAGTCACCCACATGAAATTGTTCAATATTTAGACTATTTCAAAGAAAACGGTATTAATTTTAAATATGTTAATGAAAACCCAGAGGTTGAAACTAATGTAAATGGTTATGGGTGTTATGATACTAAACCATACATGAATGTCCTATATGAGGATAAAGCCTCGTTCGATCCAGAAACTGAATGGTTACTTGTTTTAAATTTATTTAAAGATAAATTATTATGAAAAAAATGTATATTGTTAAATGGTCTGAAGATACGGATGATGAAAAAACAACTCACACAATTTTTGTTACTGAATCAAAAGAAACTGCTGAGATTTACATCAAAAAATTTAACGGAATACGTGATAAATGGATGACTATCATGACTGATTTAATGACTAAATATAATGGTACTCATTTACGTATTTTAGATAGATATTGGGACATTGTTGAAATTAAAAATGCTTATTTTGAAGAAATCGATTTAAGGTAAATATAGGTTAAAAATATGGTTGCGTTGGTAATGTTTACTTGGACTATTATTAGTTCATATCGAGAAAATAAAAGAAATAATGAGTAAAAAAAAGAAATAATGAGTAAAAAAAAGATAGTTGTTTTTAGTGGAAGCGGAATAAGTCAAGAGTCTAATATCGAGACATTTAGAGATGTAGTCGATGGATTGTGGTATAATCATAAAGTTGAGGATGTTGCTACTCTTGATGGTTGGAAACGTGATCGTGAAAAAGTCTTGGGTTTTTATAACGATAGGCGTAGTCAATTACCTAATGTTGAACCTAATGATGCACATAAGGGTTTAGTTTGTTTAGAGGAAGAATATGATGTTATCCACGTAACGCAAAACGTTGATAATTTATTTGAAAGAGCTGGTGCGACAAATATTATACATTTACATGGTGAATTAACTAAAGCTAGGTCTTGTATGAACCCATTAGCTAAACCTATTGATATTAGTTATAATAATATAAGTATTGGTGATAAGGCTTCTGATGGGTCTCAATTACGACCACATATTGTATTTTTTGCTGAATTCCCTTTTGGTGTTAAAGAAGCATACACTGCTATTGATGAAGCTGATATTCTATTGATAATAGGAACTAGTTTACAAATTACTTATACAGTTACTATGCTTAGTAGTGTTAACCCTAAATGTAAAATATATTACATCGATCCATCACCAATGACTTATTTGGATAATTATGGATTAAAAATTGAATACATTAAAGAAAAAGCGGTAAAAGGGGTAACCGAATTAGTTAATAAATTATTAAATAAAAAATAAATATAATGGTACATTTTGAAAATGGCACAATCAGAAAGATTGGGGATATAGTTGATAATAAGGGGTTTAAGAAACGTGAGTTTATACTTAAGACTGATGGTGAAAAATCGGGATTAATTAAATTTGAGTTCCAGATGGATAATGTTGGTGTCTTAGATAGTTATAAAGTTAACGATGAGGTAACCGTTGGTTTTTATATAAAAGGAAACGAGTGGGAAGGTAAGTTTTATACTAGTTTAATTTCAATTGCTATTGGACCAATAGATGAAAATTTTATTAATGACCAAATTGATAAAAATTTAACTAAAAATAATCATTTGATCCATAATATGGATGAGAGTTTATTAGCTAAAACTATTAAGGTTGTTTCAACCCCACAAGATGATGATCTACCATTTTAAAAATAAATAAATAATTTATTGGTTAACCAATAAAAAAGTTGTACTTTTGTTAAAAATATAGTTATGAGTATTATAAAATGTGAATTAAATATTAACCATTTGGCTCTTTTGCGTCATTTTAAATGTAATTTAAAAAATGGTGATATTATTTTATCGATTGAGTCCGATGGTGAAATACCTGTTGTTTTGACTGATGTTAATAAGTATGAACATATTAACCTAGTGTTGAATGGTGTTCCAGATGATTTCGATCCATTCAACACGGAAGATATTGTTGAATATTCAGATGAACAAAAAACTGAATGGGATAAATTATATAATGAGTTACCTTTAGCTCTTTCTATAATTTTACAAAGGGGTAGTTTTGAGACTGGAAAATTTAAAGCGAAATATCATGACCAAGTTTGGGTTAAAATTTCTTAATTATGGATAGAATTAAAGTTATTGGAGTATTCCTTGTTTTTTTATTGGCGATTTTTATATTTCATGGAATATATTTTGCTGTATTCTTATATATTAAATTAATCAAATGGTTGGTAATATGTTCTATTTTAACTTATGTACTATATCGATTTAATAAAACAAATAATAAATAATATAAAATATGTCAGATTCAATTTTATTCTCACTTGATGGTAGGGAAGATATCACTAAATTAATACTAAGTTCATCAAATAATTTTTTAGTTGATAAACTAAAGATTGGTGTATTACGAAATCAAAAATTTTCAGATGGTGAATTATGTGTGGATTATGTAGATTCGGTTAGGGGTAAAAAAGTGTTTTTAGTTACAAGTCCTAATACATCTGACGAAATAATTAAATTAACATTAGCGATAGATGCAGCTAAAAGAGCTGGTGCGTCAGAAATTATTGCTGTGTTACCATATTTACCATACGCTAGACAAGATAAAAAAGATCAATTACGTGGGCCGATTGGTGGAAAAGTTATCGCTGAAATAATTGAACGATGTGGAGCTACATCAATAATCACTTTCGATTTACATGCTGATCAAATTCAAGGTTTTTTCAATATACCATTGACACATATTGAGGGTAAATATGTATTTAACGATTATATTTCAAAATTAAATGAAATTAAAGGTAGTGATATTATCCTATGTTCACCAGATGCTGGTGGTGGTAAACGAGTTAAACGTATGCAAAACCAAATGTTAAAATATCATAACATTTCACTTAATTATGTTATGGTTGATAAAACTAGAACAGAGGCTAATGTTGTTGATGATATGGTTATTATTGGTGATGTTAACGGTAAAGATGTTATAATCTTAGATGATATGATTGATACTGGTGGTTCGTTAGTTAAAGCGGTTGATGTTCTACTTGAAGCTGGTGCTAAAAGTGTTAGAGCTATTATTACACACGGTGTTTTATCTGGTCCAGCATTAGAGAGAATTGGTTCATCAAAATTAATTGAATTGGTTATTAGTGATTCATTACAATTACCAGATCCGATCAAGCTTTGTCTTTCTGATTTTGGTGAACTTAAGTGTTTAAATATTAAGTCTGGTTTTGCTAAAATTAAGGTTATTTCAGTTACCACACAAATAGGTTTAGCTATTTCAGCAATTGCTGAAAATAAGAGTTACGAAGAATTTTTAATTAAAAAATAAATATTATGGGTGAAAATAATGAAACTGTAAATATTATGTTGATAATTGGGATACTTTTACTTATGTTAAATGGTGTTGTTGGTTGGGGATGGTTAATACTATTATTAATAATTTTAATTTAAAATTATTAACGTTTAAGTTGCAACTATACTTTTAAAAGTGTATATTTGTGTAAATAACAAAGAGTAATAATTAATTAATTAATGAGATTTAAAGATTTAACACAAGAACAAAAAGATCATATCATCAATACTTATAATCAAAAAGATGGTGAATCATTTGAAAAAAGAGCGATAAGTTTATCTTTGACATATGATTGTAGTGAAAGGACCATACGTAAATGGATGAGTGAAAAACTAGGTTTAAAGGAAAGAATTGATATAGTTCCAGAAGTATTAGAAATAGCTAAGACCAAGATACATGATGATGGGAAAAAGAGATTTTTGATTACTTCAGCTCAATCAGCAACACCAGTGAATAAAAGTTTTTTAACGAATCTTGAAGCGTATGCGGAACACATAGATGCTGAGATTTTGGTTATACCTTTTCGATATAAAAACCCTACTAGTGTCTTTACTAATAAAGAAGAAAATAATGATTGGTGGGACCCAAAGATCGTTAAGTATTTAACACTTAATAGACATGATTTAAATAATGGTATTAGTGTGTTATCTGATGTCCCAATTCAACCAACTGCAACATCACCGTTAAATGGATTGGAAGGTATGACTGGCGAACATTCGTGTGTTGTGGGTCACCCTAGGATGGAATTAAAAACTATTCCAGTAATGGAGGGTTGTAGACCTAAGATTATGTTCACTACAGGTGCGTGTACTAAACCAAATTTTACATCTAGTAAAGTTGGTAAAAAGGGTGAATTTCATTTCACCACTGGATTTTCAATTGTTGAGATTAAAGATGATGAGACATTTTTCTTTCGACAAGTTTCAGCAAATGCTAATGGTGAATTCATTGATTTATTTTATCATGTTAAAAAAGGTATTATTTCTAAAGAAACAGAAGTTGAGGCAATAGCTTTTGGAGATATTCATGTCGCTAATGTAGATGATAGAGTTATTAATACAACATTAGATCATTTATTTCCAAGATTAAAACCAAAAGCTATTTTTTTTCACGATATTATCGATAGTGAGTCAATTAGTCACCACAATTTAAAAAATCCGTTTAAGTTACATGAACAAGAAATGAATGGGAGTAATTCATTACAGAAGGAGATTAATGATATGATTGATTGGTTAAGACCATTTAAGGATTATAATGTTCATATTGTTAAATCAAATCATGATACACATATTGATCAATTTTTACAAACAACTAGTTTACAAAAAATAACAACACTTAAGAATGCTATTCCGTATATGGTTTATTCATTGGCAACATTGAATGGTGAAGCACCAAATGGTATTGTACCTTATGTTATCAATAAACACTATCCTAAATTCAAATGTTTAGGTATTGATGATAATGTAACTGTCAAAGGGTGGTTAATGAGTGTTCACGGTCATTTAGGTGCATCTGGTTCTAGAGGTTCATTACCACAATATAGTCGTTTATCAACTAAAATAATGGTAGGTCATTCACATACAATCGGACGTATTGGAGGAGCCATTTCGGTAGGTTGCTCTTGTAAACTAAGAGTTGGATTCAATACTTCATTTAATGGGTGGTTAAATGCACATGGGATTATTAATAGACTTGGAAAAGCACAATTAATTGTATTTTTCAATACTAAAGATGGTATGGAATATACTACGTTATAACTGAAAAATTATCATAATTTTTCAGTTTTATTTTCATCGTATTTAATTATAAGTAATGGAATATTGTTATCTTTACAATATTCCATTTTTATTTTATCAATTTCACCAAATAATTTAAGTTTGAAAAAAAAATATTTAATTGTTGTGTAATCAAAATTAAATTAGTACATTTGTATTATCTAAAATAAATAACATGAAAAAAGAATTTAAAAGAAAAATGTGGACAACTCAAGATGATGAGTTAATTAAAAATAACTATTCTAGAAATGGTAAGGATATTACGCAATTGTTAGCTAAAATTACAAATAGAAGTCCAGATGCTATTAGAACAAGAATGTATGTTTTGGTTAGAAATAATTCAATTGGTTTAAGTCATAATGAAACTATCACAAAATTAAAAACTTTTCAGAGTGAAAATAACCTTAACCATAATGATTTTGCGGTAATTGCAAAAAAATACGGTTATTCAATTGGTGTTAGTACATTAAGTCATATTCTTTGTAAAAACCCTAGAGATTTCAATCATTCAACTAAAGCTATTATTTTAAATACTATAGATAGCTTCAATAAAGCTAATATTACTAATGTAAATAATATTACTGATATCTTAAAAGTTAAAAAAACTAAAATTACTAATCAAATTGATTTATTTGATAAAAGTGATAATATTTTTAATGGTGATAAAACTAGTGGTTTATTATTTACATTTTTAAAAGAAAATAATTTAAATCATGTTGAGTTTATTAAATTGGCTAAAAATTATGGTTTCAATATATCTCCATCAACTATATCACGTATGTCTAATTTAATGGGGTATAAAACTAGTAATTTAACAAAAAAAACTATTTTAGCAATTATTTCCACATACGAAAAAAATATTACTAAAGAAGAAATTGTACCAAACGATAATGAAATTAATAATGTTAAATTTAATTTTAATAATGGTTTAGTTTCTATTGAAATATTGAAAGAATTAACATCTTCAATAAAAAATGATGAGGATAAATTTAGAGATCTTGAACAACTAAACAACACCAATAAACAAGAAGTTGAAAAATTAGAGTCTTTGGTTAGTGAACTTAAAATAAAATTAGATTTAAGTCAACAAACCAATATAATCTGTGGTAACGAATGTGAAAGTCTTAAGGTTATAAACGTTGATCTTGTTTTAGAAAATATTAAATTAAATCAAATTATTACTGAAAGTAATGGTGGTTTCATTGATAAAATAGGTAAATTATTCCGTAAATAATGTATAAGATATCCATAGAACACTTAAAAGCTATAAAAGAAGCATTAGTTAATACTAACATTCTTTTAAGTGAGCAAATAATAACTGTTGAGATAACTGCTATTATTGTTGCAAATCAATTACAAATAGATACTATAAATAAGAATTTCCTTATTTTATGAATAAGGTTATTTCAGCTGGTATCTTCATTGTGCGAAAAAATGGTGAGTTATTAATATGTCATGTGACTAATAGTGATCTATGGTCAATTTCTAAAGGTAAGGTTGATAAAGGTGAAACATTTCATGATGCTGCTGTTCGTGAAACGTATGAAGAAACAAATATTGATTTAACTGAATCAACTGATTTCGTTGTTCATGAATTAGAACCAGTTGATTATATACATAAACAAAAAATTCTTTATCCATTTTTATATTTAGAAAAAATGGATTCAGAAATGGATTGGAGTAATGTTGAAATTAAATGTAATTCAAACGTTCATGAATCACGTGGTGCTTTTCCAGAAATGGATTTATATCTATGGGTTACTATAGAAAAAGCTAGATTGATGTTACATAATACACAAATAAAATGCTTGGATAATATCAATCTTTTATTGATAAATCATGTGGTTGATCAGATAAAAGATTTATCACATAAATAAATAAATAAATAAATAAATATGAGTGAAGTAAAAAAAGTATGGAATAAAGATGGTGAAAGATTACGTCTTAGTAATCCTTCAAAAGAGTTTTCAGTGTTAGAAAATGCAATTTATATAATTGGTCTTGATGATTACGGTTTCTATTTAAGTAAAAAAAGTGATGGTTATGATTTTAATTATAAGATTTATGGTCTTGAAAGCTCTTTTATTGATAGAACTATTAAAACGTATAGTTTAACTGATAATAATTTAGGTATATTATTAAATGGTTTAAAAGGTACTGGTAATTGTTAAACTTTTGTAATCTTTTAGATATTTATATTTAAAAGATATTATTAAAATTGGTGAATTATATGAATCGGGTGTAAGTGCAACACAAATATCTAAAACTTTAGGTATTAGCTTATACAAAGTGTTAAAACGTTTAAAAAGGTTAGGTGTAAACGTTTATAATAAACAAAATGTTATAAAATGGGATGTTAATACTTTCATTAAATTATACAACGAAGGGAAAACTTTAACAGAGATTTCATAAATTTGTATTGTTTCAGTTTCAACTGTTTCGTTAGCTTTAAAGAAGATAAAATTTAAAGTTAATAATAAGCAAAATGAAACTAAGTTTAATGAAAATATATTTAATGTTATAGATAACGAAGAAAAGGCTTATTGGTTAGGATTTATCTACGCTGATGGTTATGTTTCATACGATAGAAACACTTTTGAGTTATCTTTATCGTTAAAAGATATTGAACATTTAAAACGATTTGCTGATTTTATGGGTTATTCTGATAATGTTAAAACAGATGATTATCGATGTAGGTTTTATGTGTCTAATAAGCATTTAAAAGCTAGATTGATTGAGTTAGGTGTTATACCTAGAAAATCATTAACACTTACATTTCCAACATCAGAACAAGTTCCAAATAATTTAATTCATCATTTTATAAGAGGGTATTTTGATGGTGATGGTACCATAATAACAAAAGAAACTAGTTGTGTTAAATTACGAATTTCTTTATTAGGTACTGAATCATTCTTAAAAAGTGTATTATATGCGGTTGATATAGAAAAGAAAGTTTATAAAACTAAAAGTAAAGTTATGTATTTTGCGTTAGCGGTTAAAAACTCTACTAAATTTTGTGAATATATCTATAAAGACTGTACAATTACTTTATTACGAAAAAAATATCTTTATGAAAGATTGCCGTCTTAGGTAGAAATACTTAAGATTATGAGAGGGTAAAAACGGTGGAAGGTGAGAATCCCAATACCGTGCTAAGACAATAGATTTCGAAAGGCTATTGGACAGTGTAACGCATAGATGGTGAATAAATATAATCCATCCACGAGTATCCTCCATCTTAACAAGTAAAGTTGAAGATGAAAATATATGCTGAGCTATAGCGAATATGAAGCTATAGAACTATGGGATAAAAAGCCTATAGGGTAACAAAACTGAAAACAGTAACAGCTAAACAAATCGCAAATAAAGTTGAACAACCTATAATTGTTGTTGATACACCATATAAAGGTGTGCAAGGGTTTTTAAATAGTATCACTCAAAATATAACAATATTCATTGATGAATATGAGAAAATTTTTGGTGATTCTTCAGCAATGTTAACTATTATGGATGGTGCGTTAAATTCAAGTTATCGAAGATTATTTTTATTGACAACTAATCAGTTACACGTGGATAAAAATTTAATTCAACGTCCAAGTCGTATTCGTTATTTGAAGAAATTTAGCGATCTTAAACCAGCAGTTATTGAAGAAATTGTTGATGATTTATTGGAAAACAAATCGTTTAGATCTGCTTGTATCCAATTCATGTCTAGTTTAGAGGTAATCACAGTTGATATTGTAAAATCAGTCTTGAATGAGGTAAATATGCATAATGAACAACCATCTGAATTTGAAGACATTTTTAATGTTAAAAAAATAAAAGGTAAGTATAATGTGATTATCAAAAATGATGATAGTACTGTTTCTGAATTAGCAACATCAATATTATTAAGTCCTATCCCAGCATTTAATGAACATAATATTGGTAATCATTTTTATGTTGATTACCAATGTATTGGGGTAATTACTAAAATTATTAACTGGACAACATTTGAACTTTCACCAATTTTGGATCAAAAAGGAAAAGAAATTGGTTTTTCGACCCCAATTATATTGAGTGTTGAAGATGCTGATCAAACTAATTACACTTATATTTTTGATCAACACTATTCATCAAAAATAGAAAAACCAGTTAAGAGTTCTTCACCATTGATGGATTTAATAAAAAAAGGAATTATGTCAAACGCTAACGATAATACATTTGACATGATTGTAGACGAGCCTCAAGTTATGAGGTGTGAGAATATTGAGATTTCTGATGATCGTTATCTTGATGGAGAATCTATTTGGGAAGTGGAATCAAAACAACCATTATAATTTTAAAATGTCACTTATAATATTATAAGTGACATTTTATTTGTTTATAATTTAAATATGCGTATATTTGTATTATGATTAAAAGAAATAATAAAACAAGACGAGACAAATTAGTCTGTTGTGTTGATGACGAATTAAATAACGCTTATCCGAATATTGATTCAATACTTAATTGTGTTGATGTTTACGAGAAAAATAACTTAGATATTATCGATAAATGTAATCGAGTTAGGAAGATAGATTCAAATAGGGTTAGTGGGGCAATTAAACAAACAATAAATTCACACGGATCTATAACCAAACAGTTGATTGGGTCAACCACCAAACGAATATTAGGTGCTATGCTTGAAAATAACACTGAAATTAAAACCGAAAAAAAAATTAATGGGTTTTTAATTATGTTTAGTATAATTACATTATTAATATTTGGGTTATTATTTTTAAAATTTTAAAAAATGAAAAGAACTAAAATGCACATATATGATTTTGATGGAACTTTGGTTTCAACTAAAACACCAGATACTGGAAAAATAATATATGAAGAAAAAACTGGAACAAAATGGCCACATAAGGGATGGTGGTCTAAAAGAGAAAGTTTAGATATTAATATTTTCAATGCTGATATTATTGAAGATGTTAATATTGAATATAAAAAATCACATATAGATTTAGATACTGTCACTGTTATGATGACTGGTAGAATTACACCATTATCGAAACAAGTTGAGATTGTATTGGAATCACATAATCTTAAATTTGATGAATACCACTATAATACTGGTGGTTCAACCGAAGTATGTAAAATGAATACAATTGTTACCTTATTGGGAAGGTATTTGGAAATAAGGGAAATAAAGATGTTTGATGATCGTATTAAACATATTCCAATATTTGAAAAATTTGGCCAAGATTTAGTTGATAGTGGTAGATTGGATAAATACGAAGTAGTTTTAGTTCCTGGCGGTGATCATAACGAATAAATAAATAAATAAATAAATAAATAATGATAAATATAACTGATATAACTAGTGGTAAATTAAATGGTAAATTTGTTTGGATTTGTGATTTAAGATATAATAATTATTCTGATAAACCAATAAGACATATTAAACCAATAAGGGTTCTTATTAGGGGAAACGATAAAACAAAAAAGACTATTTATTATTCTGAAAGTCATTTTATTGGTTTAAATAAAACTGGAGTTCCAGTTGAGAGTAAAATATACGCACCATTTGATAATACTGGATTTAGATCTAGAACTGGGATACCACTTAATTGTTTTGATAATGAGGACGAGTGTTTTAAATTTTATAAAAAACAATTAGGTTTAGCTATAAATGGTTTAAACGATTATAAAGATAGTGTAATTAATTTAATCGATAAAAAGATCGATGAATTAAATAAAATAAAATAAAATAAAATAAAATAAATGATAAAAATAAATGATATATTAGTAGGTACGATACAATCGAATGTTAAGGGTTCAGCGTATTTTACTAGTTCTGACTTACCTAATGATATTTACTTAAATAAAAATAATTTAAATAAAGCATTAAATTTAGATACAGTAAAAATTAAGGTTATTGTAGGTAATGGTGATGGTAGGCGCATTGAGGGCGTTGTTATTGAAGTAGTTGAACGATTTAGAAGTGAATATGTTGGTACTATACAATTAAGTGAAAAATTCGCATTTTTTATTTCAGATAGTAATAAGATAAATGTTGATTTCTTTATTCCATTAAGTAAACTTAATGGTGCTAAAGAAGGTGAAAAAGTGGTCGCTAAGATAACTGAATGGAAAGATGGTTCTAAAAACCCTAATGGTGAAATTATTAAGGTAATTGGGAATATTGGTGATCATGAAACTGAAATTCATAGTATTCTTGAAGAATTTGGTTTACCATATGAATTTTCAAGGGATGTATTGGATGAAGCTGAACTTATTTCTGAAGTAATAACTGATAAAGAAATTGCTAAAAGAAAAGATTTAAGACACCTAACTACCTGTACTATAGATGGTTATGATGCGAAAGATCTTGATGACGCACTAAGTTTAGAATGGGTTGATGGTAATATAAAAGTTTATATTCATATTGCTGATGTTTCTCATTATATAAAAGAAGGTTCTGAGATACACGCAGAAGCCTTAAACCGATCAACATCAGTTTATTTATGTGATAGAGTGGTTCCAATGTTGCCAGAAAAATTAAGTAATAATTTATGTTCGTTAAACCCGAATACAGATAAATTAGTTTATTCGTTTATATTCACACTTGATCAAAACGCTAAGGTCATTAAGGAGGAGTTTGTTAAAGGTATAATTAACTCTAATTACCGTTTAACTTACACGGAGGTACAAAGTGTTATCGAGGGTGGTGAAACTCATTCTACTGAGCTTAAACAAGCCTTATTAGATTTGGATAGATATGCGAAAAAACTTAAAAAGGTTATGAATAAAAATGGTTCATTAACTTTTAATAATGCTGAAGTTAAATTTAAACTTGATGAAAATAATAAACCAATCGATATATTCTTTTCTGTTCAAAAAGACGCAAATTTTTTAATTGAACAATTCATGGTTTTAACTAATAGAAGAGTTTGTGAATTTATTGCTAAGAAGGATGTTAAATCAATTCATAGAACACATAACACCCCAGACCCAACAAAATTGTATGCATTAAAACAGTTTATTGAGACTATGGGTTATGCTTTAGATTTAAGTAATGAGGATAATATAAAATCTGAATTAAATAATTTGGTTAAACAAGTTATTGGTACACCAGAAGAAACCATAGTAAATAATCTAATAGTTAGATGTATGGCTAAAGCTGAGTACCAAAGTGATAATATTGGTCACTATGGGCTTGGTTTACAGTACTATACACATGTGACTTCACCTATTAGGAGGTTTTGTGATCTCCAAATTGGATATCAATTATCTAATATATTAGGTAATGGAGGTTATCCTATTAAAGAATAAATCTAATTTTTCGGATACATCTTCATCGTGTTTAATTATTAGTAATTGAATATTGTAAAAATAACAATATTCAATTTTTATTTTTTTAAATAAGTATATAGATACCATAATTAATATGAAAAAATATAGACAAAAAGAATGGGATGGTAAAAAAACTGAAATTATTGATAAAATCAATTCCGAAGCTGATTATACATTTAACTTAGACAATTTTAAATCGCAAATTAAACGAAATATACCAAGAAATTGTTCTAATGCTGAAAGGGTTATAGCTGCATTGGGTGATGTGAAACAAGGAAGTATTGTAATTATTAATGACAACTTAATATCATCTGAACCTAAACCAAAAAAACTCAAAGAAGATTTAGTGGAAATATTAGAACTAATTGAGATTAAATGGTTTAGTACAATAAAAGATGTGATAAACAGTATAAGAAAAAAAGTTGACGGGAAATGGCTTGTTGGTACAGTTTTAGTTATCATTGGGTTATTGGTTAGAATTTATTATAAATAGATGAAAGATAAAACACAAGAATTTTTACAGAAGCTAAAAGACTCTGGGAGCTGGAATGATGATTATGCTTATTCTAAGGTTGAGTATACTGGAATCGATAATAAAGTTATTATTATCGATGAATTAGGTCACGAACATAGTGTGACTGCATATAATGTATCTAAGTGTTATAGGTTGTCACCGTTAAGTGTTGTTGATAAAAATAGATATTTTGCGACAAGATCAAAAATATTACACAATGATAAATATGATTATTCAAAAGTAGATTATATTAGAAACAACGTTAATGTTATAATAATTTGTAAAGAACATGGTGAATTTGGCCAAACACCAGCAAATCATTTGAGAAATAATGGGTGCCCTAAATGTTCAAATGATGTTAGTGGTGATGCACGTAAGTCAAATACTGTTGAATTTATAATCAAAGCTAAAATTATTCATGGTGATAAATATAATTACGCTGAAACTAAATATATTAAGGCAAAAACAAAACTTAAAATAATTTGCTCAACGCATGGTGAATTTGAACAAATAGCACAAAGTCATTTAAGTGGGTCTGGTTGTCCTGTTTGTAGTAATAATAAACAATTGTCAAATGAAAATTTTATTATTCGGGTTAAAAAGGTACATGGTGATAAATATGATTATAGTAAAGTTAATTACGTTAATAATCACGATAAAATTATTGTGGTTTATAATGGTTTTGAACATTTAGTCACACCAGCTAGTATATTAAGAGGTGAGTTAATTACAAAAAGTATTATTGATAAAACAGGTTATTATATTAGAGAATATAATAAAATACATGGTGATAAATATGATTATTCTTTATTTAAATATGTTAACTCACAAAGTAATATTAAGATAATTTGTCCAGAACATGGTGTATTTGAACAAAGACCTACTCACCATTTAAGTGGGTCTGGTTGTATTAAATGTGGTGGTCGATATAGCCCAAATACTAATGAGGTTATTACCCAATTTAATAAAATTCATGAAAATAAATATGATTATTCTTCGGTTGAATATATAAATGATCGTACTATTATAAATATAATATGTGCAGTACATGGTTTATTCACTCAAACACCAAGTAACCATAAGCGTGGTCAAGGTTGCCTAAAATGTAGTCAAGGTTATTCAAAAACAGTTAAAATAAATTTAATTAACCAATTAGTAGAATCTGACCTTTTAACAATGGACCCATTTGAAATTTACACAATCATTAGTCAAGGTAAACTACCAGTAGATTTTCAAGCACTAGTACATACTGATGCTGTGTCAGATGAACGTATAGTTACTTTACGTGAACTTAGAGATCAGTTATCCAATGAAGCAGAAGAATCATCAGATGGTATACTTAACACTATTATAGATGATAATACTACTGAGTTTACTGAAATTGATGCTGTTGATTCTGAAATTACATCAAATAGAACTAATGAACAAAGATTACCATCTATAAATGTTACTGGTGATTTACATTCATTAGATAATTCATTATACACATCTATGGATGAAGAAGCTTTTGAATCTCTAATCCAATATAAATTACGTAAACTATGGAATAACATTTTAAATAATGATATAACTATTGATTCACTTAAAAATGAAAATGGTGGGAAATACTTTACAATGATTAAAGATATGTTCTTAAATGAATATAATGAAATCATCGGTTATGAACCTAAAGGAAATTATCAGTTCAAGTTCAAACCTAATTTGATGCAGAAGCTAACAGTTTCTAGATTGATTAAAAATAAATCATACGGGAATTGGTCTGGAACAGGTGCTGGTAAAACACTATCTTTTATTATTGGTAGTAGAGAAGTAGAATCTAAACTAACGCTTATAATAGCTTTAAATTCTACAATAAAACAAACGTGCAATGTAATCAAAGAAGTGTATCCAGATAGCAAATGTTTCACTGAGTATAATAAAGGTTATTTGTTTGATCGAAATGATAATAACTATTTAGTGTTGAACTATGAAAAATTCCAACAAGAGTATTCAGAAGAGTTATTTCAAGATTTAACAAATACAAATCAGATTGATTTTCTTGTTATTGATGAGGTTCATAATGCAAAACAACGTGAAGAAGAACATGAATCAATTAGACGTGGAGTCATGAATCGTTTATTGGGTAGAATACGTGAGAACAACGATAACATTTATACTCTAGTTATGTCAGCAACACCAGTTGTAAACAATTTATATGAAGCAAAATCATTACTATCACTTATGACTGGTTTAGAATACAATGATCTACAAACTAGAAGAACGTTACCAAACGCATTGAAGGTGTTCCAACAATTAATACTTAATGGTTTAAGGTATATTCCTAAGTATGATATTGATATGTCTGAGTTGACTGGTAACAACATGAGCAACTTAAACATTGATGGTCAACATTTATTGGATGAGTTATTAACATTACCATCTAATAACTATATCGCAAGTGAAAAACTACTTTTAAATGATAAACTAAATACTATAACACCATATTTAAGAAAAGGTGTTATTATCTATAGTTATTTTACTACTGGATTCATAACTGAAATTGAAACATACGTTAAATCTATGGGGTACTCTGTTGGAACATATACTGGTGAAGAATCAGTTACCTTTAGGGAGAATAACTTAAATAGTTTTATAAATGGTGGTATTGATATTCTTATAGGGTCAAGACCAATAGGAACTGGTGTCGATGGGTTACAAGATATATGTAATAGAATGATATTAATTACATTGCCATGGACTGATTCAGAATACACACAATTAAAAGGTCGTATCTACCGTCAAGGATCAGAATTTAAAGATGTCGAAATAATTATTCCTCAAGTTAGAATTGAGTTAGATGAAGGAGAATTTTGGTCATGGGATATCCAAAGGTTAAATCTTATTAAGAATAAGAAGACACTTGCAGATGCTGCTGTTGACGGTGTTATCCCTTCTATAATTTTACCAACAAGAGAAACTATGTTTAGAAAATCGCAAGAATCGCTTATTAGATGGAAAGAACGTATTAATGATGGTAACATTATAGAGACAAATAGATGTGTTTCATCGGTTCATTTATACCCAGAAATATTGGATATTAATGAACGTGAAAAAAGAATCACTTCAGAATTATCTGAATTTAATAGACGTGGTAAAATAACTCGTTCTGAAACTATGAATAAAGAATTTACAGATAATCCAGAATCATGGTTTAGGTATCATTCGTTACGTAAAGAACGTATGGTTCAATGGGAAGAAATTCCTTATGAATATATTTCGACAAAGATAAAAAATAAAAACCATAAGGTTGTTGATTTTGGTTGTGGTGAGAATCTGTTTAAAAATTGCATTTCTAATGAGGTTATATCATTTGACCATGTAGCTTATGATGATTCAGTTATAGCTTGCGATATTAAGGATGTTAGTGGTTTTTTAGATGATGAGAGTGTTGATGTAACTATGTTTAGTCTTGCTTTATGGGGTACAAACTATAAAGATTATATGTTAGAAGCTTATCGAGTATTGAATTATGGTGGGGTGATTCACATAGCTGAACCAGCTAAATATTATGAAATTGAAGAAGATGAATCTAAATTGGTTGATTTAATTAGTGAAGTTGGGTTCAAGGTAGTTGGTGAGATAGAGAAAAGAGGTAAATTTATTTATATTACTGGAATTAAAATGTAAATCATTTATTGGTTATTCGGTATTTTATGTGTATATTTGATAAAAATAAAGTTAAGTATGAGAAATAAAAAAGAAAATAAAAAAAATAATGTAACAAATTTGGATTCGATATGTAAACATATATCGGAGCGTGAAAGGTTATCAGCAAAGGCTGAAAGAGAGTCAATAAAATATATGCAATGTATTTATTTATCCGATCATATTGGTAAAATATATACAGGTATAGTTGGATCTGTAACTGAGTATGGGTTATTTGTTAATATCCCAGATAATGGTTGTGATGCGTTTGTTAGATTAACTAATATTGACGGTACATGGCAAGCTAATATGGAAAGTTATTGTATTAAAGAATATAATACTGGTGAAATTATTCGTTTGGGTGATGAAGTATCACTTATAATTTCAAAGGTTGATATCGATAAAAAAAATATTGATGCTAGTTTAATTCGGTTATGAATTTAGATAAGATAATTTTAATCTTTTTAGATAAAACTTTTAAAATAAGTTGTAGTGGTAAGAGTATTGATATTATGGTTCATAATTATGCGAATAATCAATTAATTACTAAAGATGAATTTTTTGAATTGATTTATAGTATGTTCCCTATTGAAAAGGAATATGATTGCTATTATGTTATAAATCAATGGTATCGGTTAAATTACGATATTTTAAACAATGATTTAACCCAATATTTAAATAATATAAATTTAACATCTGATTATGATGAATTAGTTATATCAAATAAATTAGTTGAAACTAAATTTGGTGATATAACTCAACATTTCGATAAACGTTATTGGTATGTTGAAGAAACCAAAATAAATCAATATGTTAGTTCATTACCAATTGATTACACTAGTTTTATGGTTATTTCTGGTTATCAATACGGAAAATTGGATAAAACAGTATTAGGTGTTAAACGATCTAAATTTTTAAAAGATTGGTATTGGGAAAATAGATTAAAAAGTAAATTAGAGCTATTAACGAATGAATTCATTGTGGAGTTGATGCAAAATGGTTGGGGTATTAGATGGATTGGACATGGTAGACTAGATGGTAATTCAGCTATAATTAAATTATTGGTTAGAATAAGAGAAATGGCGTGTTTTGAACGAGAGGTTGAAGGATTTATTATTAAATGGAAAGAAAAAGCTGTTGAGGATAAATGTGAGGATATAATTTGTAATAATAATAATAATAATTAAATTAGGTTTATTGAAATAAGTTTAGTACTTTTGTTTTGTTAAATAATTAAATACAAAATAACATGAAAAAAGATAACAAATTTAGAATCAAAAACCTTTATCAAATTAAGACTTGCTTTTCAATTAAATTCAGAAAAACAAATAGTAATAAAAATTTACTATTTTTTTTTAATGAAGAGGGTTGTTAACTGTTAATAAATAAATCATGGATATACACAAGGACATACACAAGGATTTAAAAGCTATTAGTGATATTGCGATGGCTTATTCGTTAAAGCATAATTGTAATTATAATGTAATTATCTTAAACCCAGTTAATGGTGAATTTGACATTAATTCATCAACATATGAATATGTTATTGATAGTTATTTCGATAAAGAAAGACCCAATGTAATCGTTGTTTCAAAGACTGATGATTCATTACAAAGTGATTTGGGTTCTCGTGATTTATACGGTACTACAGATATCGGTAATCAATATCATCACACTTATCTTGATTTTAAAACAAATTCAAGATTTGATGACTTTATTTTATCTAAACCAAACCAATATACCTATATTCGTTCAACGCCTAAGTTATCTAACAATGACACATGTCATTGTGGTAGTGAATTGAAATATAAAAAATGTTGTAAAAAATGATAGATAAATTTATTATTAACTATTTAGTTACTAAAACGATCCCAATTGATGAATTAAAAGACTATAAGGATTATATTGGGTTTTTATTCCAAAATGATTTGGGTAACTATAATATTTGTGATAATGAGCAAGAAATAATAGAAACAAATAAGTGGTCTAAGAATTTACCTTTAAATACATTAATTGTTTCTGATGAAAAAATTGAGTTGGGTGATAGATTTTTAACTTTAAACGGTAAAACATTTAAATTAATATCATATGGTGAACTAGATACTGTGTTATTATTAGATAACCAAGGAAAAGAGACTGTATTATCTGATAATATATTAAAATCGGTTTATAAAGTAATTAGAGTTGCAACAATTGCAGATAAAGAAAAATTAGTTAATGGAACGATTAATATTTTAAATTTATAATAATATGGTAATAAATTATTTAAGTAAGAATATCATTCAATAAAAGTTGGTGATATCATTGAAAGAATGGTTGGATTTGTATCCCCAATGTATTTAGTTGTTACTGAGGTTTCAGATAAATTGATTATTTGCGATTTTTGGGATTTTTTAAGAGATAGTGGTTTAGAATATGATAATTATATTCCAACTACTGTATCTTATATTTCTAAGGTGCTTAATGATTCTGAAAAAGAAATATTAAAAAACGATGGTAAATTATGAAGAAATCTATATTATTAATATCAGTCGGAGTACTTAATGTATTTCATGGTGCATTCCATATCATCCAATTTATTCAATCAATGTTTTTCGTTGTGTATTCAACCGAAGAACATAATAATGATGGTTTTATTGAATCGATAATGCATAATCCAATTTTTGCTCTTATTATGGGGGTTATTGGTATTCTTACATTGGTTATCGGAATAAAGGATTATCAACACCATAAAAAATGTAATACTAAACATCATTAAAAATATGGATGAGATTAAGTTTGAATCGTTAGAGGAACGATACCACAAGATGTTAAGGCAAACTATAAGTGTATCAAAAGAGGATCTGAATGAAAATGAAAATACACTTATATGTAAATCGTATGAGTTATGGTCAGAGAAGTTGGATGATTTGAAAATAGCAAATGATAATGTTAATAGATTAAATATTGAATTAGCTAATTATAAAGCAATGTATCGTAACCGTGATGAAAGACGTGATATAGATAGTGATGAATCTAAAAATTTATATTAATTATGGATAGTGAAAAATTTAATCAATTCAAGGAGACATTAACTGAATTGATATTAACCAATTTCAACCCTTGTAAGGGTTTCAAGGATGATTTAAATAAATGTGTATCAACAGAAGGTATTATTCATTTATTTGAAAATAATGTAGATTCAATTTATGAAAAATTAAATGGTGAAACAATTGATGAATTAAATAGTCAGATTGAAGATTTAAATAACAAACTTGAAAAATCAAGAAACATTGTTGAAGAGTTAAGCTATGAACTAAATAGAAATAATCTGTATCATGATGAACTTAAAATGATAGCTTTTTATAAATATCATAATAAATATAACCCTTGGGAATTTGAAGAATTATTAGAAAAGGGTTATAAAATAAATATATAATTGTTTTAACAATAAATGAAAAAAAATATTAGAATTTGTCTAATTTCAGACACACATGGGCAACACTATAAGTTAGATAATCTACCAAGTGCAGATATTATTATTCACTCTGGAGATTCAACTTCAGTTGGTACTAGATTTCAGATGCAAGATTTTTTAGATTGGTTTTCTTCACTAAACCAATATTCTCATCGTATTCTTATAGGTGGTAATCATGATTATTATTTTGATAAAAATCATCCAAGAAGTATTAATTATAAATTAGAAGATAATAGTCATCTTGATATTATTCCAAATAATGTTATTTACCTTGAAGATGAAACTATTACAATAGAGGGTTTAAAAATATTTGGAAGTCCTAATACACCTTGGTTTTATAATTGGGCTTTTAACCGACAAAGAGGTGAAGAAATTAAGAAACATTGGGACTTAATAGACTCAGATTGTGATATTATAATTTCCCACGGACCAGCTAAAGGTATTTTAGATAGATGTATGGATGGGTCCACTCCAGGTTGTGATGACCTTCTGGCTAAAGTTAAGGAAGTTAAACCGATATGTTTAATATCGGGTCATATTCACGAGGCGTATGGGTGTGATCTCATAGATGGTATTCATTATTTTAACGCCTCTGTATTAAATCATAATTATGAAATAACAAATAAACCAATTATCATTGAAATTAATGAAGATAAAGAATTAAAAATAATTTTATAACAATTACTATGGGCGAAATAGAATATACTGAAACAACACTAAAAATAGCAAAATTAATGGGTTTAACACCTATTAAAATACTTAACGAAAATACTGGTACAGTATCTTATTATTATGATGATCCTATAATGAAAGACTACGAATCCTTACCGTTTTATAATACTTGGGATGAGTTAATGCCAGTAGTAATTAAGATAGAAAGTATTGGTGGTGATGATGATAACGAATTTGATATTTTTGGTAATTGTGTTCAATTAGGTGAGCAAGAATTTGTTGGTGAAACTAAAATTGAGGCGGTAATTAAAGCCATTGCTTGGTGGGTTAATTTATCGAGTAATTAAAAATAAATATAGATAAAAAGTTGCATTACTAACAAAAGTTTTGTACCTTTGTATTATAGAAATAATAATGTTTTTTTTTTAGATATGATATACGAAAAAATAGTTGTAAGGGAAAATGGTGATAAGGTATTAATTTTAGTTAACCTTTATGTTAATAATATTGATAACGGTCACACATATGATATTGATATTAAGGTCTGTTTGAAAAATAAACGAAAATTTGTTAAATTAGAATTTGACGATTATTTGTATCGAATGTTATCTATGGAAGACAGAGCTACTTTTAGATATAAGGAATACCTTAAAGTTGTTTCAGAGCAAGAACTGTTAGACGCTAAAATTGAATTGTGGAATTTAATTTCACCTATTAAAAATGCTGTAATTAAAGCTCCACCACCATCTAGATTTTTAAAGGAGGGTGATATACCACCAAGAAATCACTAATGATTTGAGATATAGCATATTTTGGATGTATTCACTTTATTAAAGTGATACTTTGGTTCGATTCCATATATCTCAACGAACTCGACTCGTATATGGTGTGTTTGTATATAACACATTCTTTAGTTTTATTGACTAGGTATAAAATATTCGTAGCGGTTGAAATGAAAACGATTCAATCTGGGTGGTTTGTCATATAAAGGTTAAAACCTTGTATATACTATATGTCAAATCATTAACAAGTGAGAATATCTATGAGATTACCCAAAGCGGACTTTCTAAGTAGATGATTACTGTATAGCTCAGTTGGTTAAGAGCGTCTGGCGGAAGTTGGAGGGGCGTTGGTTCGAATCCAACTACAGTAACAAGCCTAACACTAGGGCTACAAACAAGGTGGGTTTTTATGTTGACCAGAAAAATATACGCTATACTGTTGGTGTTACAGACATTTGACTACTAGGAAGCAAATAATAGTTCTAGTTGATTGGTGATTGGCAGAGTGGTTTAATGCTAAACTAAAAATAGTCTGATATGGGTGTTTTAGCATTAAATTGATGACCGTAGGTTCGAATCCTACATCACCAACGCTAATTAAGCTAGTTTATGAACAGCAAATAAGGTGTGATTCCTTATTATTAGGTTAAATGTGTAGCTCAGTTGGTTAGAGCAAGGGTGTAATAGCTGGGGGTCAGTGGTTCGAGTCCATTCACATTTACATTGGTTGATTAAAATATAATATTGATCGACTCTTTTGATCGAAGAGTCTGATGGGGCCACATGGTAGTGGGTTGATCTCTCCGATAGGTTCGAATCCTACCAATATTACTATAATTTTTAAAATAAGTTGATATGACAAAAATGGGGTTATTTGTGATAGTATTGTATTTATACACTATTGTTGCTTGGTTAGTTAATTTGGTTAAATTGTTAAATTGTGATTTTAGTGGTCCAATTTGGAAAGAAGAAGTAGTACATATTATTGGTTTAATCCCAGGGGTTTCCATGATAACTTGTTGGTATTAATATGGAAAATAATAAAATAACAAAAAAAAATGTTCCGTTATTATTTGTAGATATATCGGAAATGTGTAATGGTGAAGATAGTTATAATGAACATAGAAGAGGTTCATCATTCTATAGGAAATCAATAATTACGTTTACTAATGATGATAAAGAATATTATCCAGATATTGATGATTTTGAGCAATATTTAGGTACTTGGGAAACAAATATTTATGTTATTAGTGATGACAATGTTAATTGGGATGAAATAACAGAACTTACTCGTGTTAAAGAGGTTATGAAAATAATCAAAACAACCGAATGGATTCCAGTTAAATAAAATACATAAATAATATAGTTAAATGAAAAGTGTTGTAAATAATCGAAAAGTATATTTTGAATATGAAATATTAGAAAAAATAACTGCTGGTATTTGCCTTAAGGGTTCTGAGATTAAAAGTGTTAGACACAGTTCAGTTTCAATAAGTGAAGCGTATTGTTTTATTAAAAATGGTGAGATTTTTATTAAAGGTATGAACATTTCCATTTTCGAAAAGGGTGGTTTATATAATAACCATGAACCATTAAGAGAACGTAAATTATTATTGAATAAAAGGGAGATAATAAAATTACAAGAAAATATTTCACAAAAGGGGTTGACAATTGTACCGATAGAAGTAATATTAAATGATACTGGCTTCGTTAAGGTAATTATTGGATTGGGTCGAGGAAAGAATAATTATGATAAAAGAGTATCTTTAAAGGATAAGGATCTAAAACGAGATTTAGATCGAAATATTTAATAAACCAAAAAACAATAAAAAAAATATGCGAAATTTTGTTATTACTAAAAGTAATACGAATCTTGAGAATGATTCACTTAAACGTTATCTAAGGGAGGTATCATCGATACCACAATTTATATTAGATGAAGAAATTATATGTGCTTCAAAAGCAAGTTTAGGTGATAAGGTAGCTTTTGATGAATTAATAACACGTAACTTACGTTTTGTTGTTAGTGTGGCTAAATCATATGTTACTCCTTCAATACATCTAATCGATTTGATTAATGAGGGTAATATTGGTTTGATTAAAGCTGCTGAAAAGTTCGATCCAAGTAATGGGTTTAAATTTATATCTTATGCTGTATGGTGGATTCAAAAAGGTATTTTAGATTATTTAGTTAAGTATGGTAGAACGATTAGATTTCCAGCTAACCAGATTAATGGTTTAAGTAAACTAGATAAGAAAATATCTAATTTAGAACAAATTCATGAGCGAAATATATATATTAGTGATATACTTGAAACGGTTGAAAAATCTGATTTAAACGATTATGAGTTATTAACAGTATTAACCACTTACTCAATGGATTCATTAGATCGTGAAATAGGTGGTGAAGACGGAAACACTAGTGTATTGGGTGATTTTATATTTGATGAAGATAGTTATGGTAACACAGATAAGTTAACAAAATTAAGTGATTCAAAATTAGAAGTTGAAAAGATTTTAAACTTACTTAAACCTAGGGATCGTCAAATGATCATTATGCTTTTTGGCCTTGACGGTAATGAACCTAAGACACTTAAGGAAGTTGGTGATCATTTTGGTTTCAGTGGAGAATTAATTAGACAAATTCGTCAAAAGTCTTTGCTTATGTTAAAAGATAAACTGTCAAAACAAATGTCTTTTTATTAAAAATTATATATTTATAATAAAAGAAACTATGAATAAAGATTCAATTAAAATAAAACTTCGTGAGGGGTTATTAGATACCTTTACTAAAAATAAAAAGATTAAAGAAGTTGGTCCTAGTGATTCACATGTTGCTAACGTTAAACCAGACAAAGAAGGCGGTGATACGGATAAAGCAACTGATAAAGAATATTCAACAATGCAAGATAAATTAGATAATGGGATAACATCTAGAGCTGGAGTTATGAAATTAGCACTGGGTCATGACCCAGCTGATGCAACTCTTAGATCATTAGATGGTAAAAAAGTTGAAGATGACGAATATTCTTTTAATAAAGATGAAGTTACTGCGATAAATAATGTCTTAAATAAATTAAATATCCCTAATAAGAGTTAATAAACTTAAAATCAAATGTTTAAATGTTTATTGATATCAATAAACATTTTTTTTTTATAAAAAAATAGAAAAAGTTTGGAAAAACAATAAATATTTATTACCTTTGTCACATAACAAATATAAATATTTATGGAATCTAACGAAATTTTATATAATGAGACGATAGTAAATTCAGTAATTAATGGTGATGCTGATTTAAAATCTATTTTTGATGATTGCATAAATGATGGTGAAGAACCATCAGTTATTAGTGAAAATATTTTCAGAAAACTTATTTTATCTAGAAATGATTATACTTCTAGTTATTTAAAGTTCATATCTAAAAAAAATGTTAATGAAGTTATCCCAGAAGTAGTTAATAAAGTTAAAGTAGAAAAAAAATACCCTAGACGTTACGGTAAGGTTGATATTATGTTAGCAGTTGAGAAACAAGGAACACCTCCAACAACTTTACAACGAGCAATGCTTGAGTTAAATGACTTTAAAAATATGTACTCAACACTAAGTACTAAATTAATAAAAGATACTTTCTGTGATGATAAAAAATTAAGTGAGGAGAATTATTTGGATATTATAGCAACAATTAAAATTCTTAAAAATAGACTTACACCAATAATAAAATTAAAATAATAATAAAATTAAAATAATAATTATGGAAATAATAGAAATTTTGCGAAAATGTAAACCTTTATTCGTTAGAAAAATGTTGGTGGTTGAGTTAGATAAAAAAAAATGCTCAACAAAATTCTTATCACATAATTTTAATGGTTGTATGATCGTTAACGTTAAATGTAATGAAAACGGTGAATTAGATCTTCGTGGTAAGAAAGAAGAATATCGTATTATTGTTTCTGACTTACCTCAATAATAAAACTAAAATAACAAAAATTTATTAACAATTAAAAACAAAAAAAATGACAACAATTTATTATTTATTAGCTTTCATGTTTATTTCAGTAGAATTAGATTGGTTATTTTCACCAATTGAAAAGACTAAGGGATCAATTAAATTCTTTAAACTTTCAAAATTGAATAAAGGAAAAAAATGGGATGAGTATTCACTAGAATACAAATCTGAATTAAAATCAAAAATTTGGATGATTTTTATTTTATTTTGGTTTTTTATTGGGTTATTTACTGTACAATGGGTTGGGTTTTTATTTATAATACTTTTTAATTTTTTGGTTATAGCACCATTATCAAATCTAACTAATTTTAATTTTATGTATACGGTTATTCATTGGATTAACTCATTGATTGGGTTTTTGTTTGGAGTATTTATTGTTATTAACCATTACCATTTAAAAATTAATTTAACATCTATTTTATTATCTTATTTTTAAATAATACTATTATGTAATTTTATTTAAAAATAAATCATTATTTATTAGGAATATCTAAAAAGATTTATTACTTTTGTTATAGTTAATATTAATTAAAAAAAATCATTATTATGGAATTAACACCAAGAAGTATTTTTAAAGGTAAAAACTCAGATGGTAGTACTTTTAGAGCTGAAGAGTGGGATTATGGTAGTTTAGCAACATTTGAAGTTGCCGCTATGTTCCCAAGTTTAATAGTTGCATCGTTTTTTTGTTCGATTATTTCTCCAATTATGGCTATATTTAATTTATTTACCTTTAATGGTGGTATTAAATTAGGTAGTATAATATCAGTTATATGTAGTTCATTATTTTTATTGGATGCAAGTAATAAATCATTAATTACGATTTTACATGGTTGGTTTATAAGTGAAGGGACTATGAAATTTCTTGTTGCAATTAATATTGTATCACTTACAGTTCATTTAGTTTTGTTAATTTTAGGCCTCCCAATTATAAAATGGATCATGCGAGGTAAATCTAATTTTATTAGACGTGATAGATTGATCTGGTTTTATGTGTGTTGTTGTCTATTAATTGGTTGTATGTATGTATTTGGAACAACAAAAGCGGCTAATCATGGGAATTACCTAACTGATTACAATGTTGATGTTGATGAAGACGGATACAGTTATGGTTATGATCTTGAAGAAGAGGATAGTAGGTTTACTGATACTAACGATTAAATATAAAATATATGGAAATTAACAATACAATATTAGATTTAGGTGATCTTGTTAATACTTTAACACATAGTGAAACTTGGAGGTTATCTATAGTAGTTGATGAAACTAAATACAAAATTGAAGAATTATTATTAGAAGCAAGAAAAATGATTACAAGTAAAGAACATTTTATTGAGTTAGCTAATTCTGAAAACCCAATTCATCTTAAATATGTTAACACATTAGTTAATTATGGTAAACAGTTGACGATTATCGAAAAAAATATGGTAATAATTACCAATGCATTATTATGTTTTGAAGCAAAAATATGTGAAAAAAGACCTTCATTAAAGGATTTAAAAAATATTTGGTTAAATTAAAAAATTAAAAAATTATGGGTACGAAATTTTTATTTACAGTTAAGGGTATTGTTATTGGGATTTGTTTTGCTGAATTAGATTCAACTTATTATATTTGCCCATTAACTATTATGTGTTTAACAGCATTTGGTGTTTTTATTGAAATTAAAACTAATAAATAATATGAGAAAAAAAGAGATACTTTATTTGGATATGGATAACACAATATGTGATTTTAATTCAGCAATAATTGCGTTAAATCCAGAGTTGGCTGATATTTTTAACAAACCAGAAACAGAAGAAGGTAGTGTATTGATCGAAGAAAAGATGATTAAGTCACCAAGGTTATTTAGGGATTTACCCCCAATGCCATATGCTGTTAATACAATCAAAAGACTTAATGAACACTTTGATATTTATTTTTTATCAACACCATTTGATGGGTTACCAGAATCATTTATGGATAAGAAATTATGGTTAAATGAGCATTTTGGTAAGTTAGCTTATAAGAAGCTAATATTGACACATAGAAAGGATTTAAACGTAGGTGAATACTTAGTTGATGATAGACTAAAGAATGGTGTTAGTGAGTTCACTGGTGAGCATATTCATTTCGCAACTGATAAATTCCCAACTTGGATTGAAGTTGAAGAATATTTAATGGGTCAATTATCATTTTTATCGTTAAAAACATCTAGTGAGTGGTGTGAAATCATTCCAACTAAATATAATTTAGTTATTTTAAATACAGATGGTTGGGATTGTAAAAATTTTGAATTTTCTTTCAACGAAGAAGCAATAAGTCTTGACGAATTTAAAATTAGATTAAGTTATTCGACTATAAAGTGTGATATTTTATTTTATGAATTTATTAAAAATATGAGTTATTAAAATATTGAATGTCAAGTGAAAAACTATTAATTGGTTTTTGTTTGGTTGGTTCAGATATGGGTAAACTGATAATTAAATTGATTGAAGAAAAGAAAATAAAAATGATAAGTTATAAGATAACTTATCGATATGTATTTTACGAAATAAAAAAAAATAGAATGAAAATTATTGTAAATAGTACTGGAAGTACCGAATCTGTATTTATTACGGAAATAAAAACATATAAGGTTTTATGTGATGATGCGAATGAATACGATATTGATGTTAGTTATGTTAAAAAAGGTACTAAATATTGTTTAAAATATTCAAATAGTGAAATATGGTCAATTGAGGCTCGTGGTTTAACTTTATTAACCATAATTGATACTGGCCTTGGGTTCAAGATATCACCAAAGATTAATAAATGTGATTACCATTATTTTTGGTATCTATCTATGTTGAGTAATTTTATCATTAAAAGTAGCCCTAACGATAATGTATCAGTTGTTGTTGAAATAGATTCTAAAAAAATAATAATTTAAATTAGGTTTATTGGTATTTGTTTAGTACATTTGTAATGTTATTATAAATATATAAATTTACTAATATGAAAAATTTTACGTTATTAAAAGAGTTACCAGAAATTACAGCAAATAAAGAGTTTGTTAAATTAACAAAAAATAAAGTTTTTGTTGGTTTCTCAATCAGTATCGAAATTAATTCAGTTGATTTTGGTACATATTATTATACAAATAAACAATCTGAAATTGAATGTCAATCAGATTTTAATGATTTAAATATTATAATTAATGGTTAAAGATGATTTTAAGTTTTACTCAACAGATTTCTTATCTAATAGATTAGAATTGGAGTTAATAAATGAAAATTTTGAGTTGGTAAGTGAAATTAATGATGAAATTAATTTAAGGGAAATTACATATGTTAAAACTATGTCCCTTGAATCACAAATAAATATTATCATTAACAGTATAGGTTTGGAACGAATTCATTTAGTTATGGAAAATCTAAATTGGTGTTGGCGGTTTTCTGGAGTACCAACAATAGATGAGTTGAAAACCGAAGCAATTTCTATGCTAAAAGAAGTATGGGATTGTGATGAACACTTATCACATGAACTAGCGATAAGTGGTGGTGGCTTTAAAGTAACAAGGTTAATATATGATGGTGTTAAATCTTTAAAACTTGAATTTATTTTATCTGATTTCATGATTGATGAAGATATATTATTGATGACAGAAGAAGAATTTTATCGTGTAAATAATGAAGAATAAGAATTACTAAAATATGTAAGGTATAATTCATTCAATAGTCAGAATAATAGTTGGGTTGTTTTACGTATTAATTTATGATGGAAAGTATGGAAAGTATGGAAAGTGAATTTAGTAAATTATTAAAAGCTAAACGTAGTGTTGAGGTTATTAAAAATGATAAAAAAACTGAAAACGTATTAATACTATTAGAATTAATAACTTTTATATTAGGCTATGTTATCATAGTTTATTCTTTAGGTTTTTTGATTGGTTTTGGTTTTTGGATGGTAATATGGTCTAATAATTTAGCGACACAAAGATTTTTTAATGGTAAAAAATAATTTATGAAAGGGATTAAAGTTGGTAGTTTAGTTGTTGCTTTAAACTCTTCAAGACCTAATGAAATACAAGTACGTATAAAGAATAAGGTCCAAAAAATTAATTGTGTTAAATATTGTACTAAATGTGCGGTTCAAATAATCAACACTGATCAAACGGTTAATCTTAATTATTCAGATTTTAATGATCCGATATGTGTTAATTGTGATACACAACAAAGTTCTATGGATCTTGTTTGGGATAGAAGTATTAACTATTTTTTGATCGATGAAGAAGAATCACTAATATTTTGTGAATTGGAAAAAGCATTAATTAATTGTGATTTTGAATCAGCTATGGAACTAAGACATTCTTTAATTGAAAAAAAATACAAATAAATTAGGAATAACAAAATAAATTTATTACCTTTGTAATCATCAATTAAATATGTTTTTGTTATGGTTAAATTTAGAAAAAATGATAAGGTTATTGCTTTAAATTCTAATACTGATATAAACAGTCAAACTAGGACTAAGGGTAAAATTTATAGTGTTAAAGAATTTACATATTGTAATCATTGCGGTTCACAAAGAATTAATTTAGGTGGAATGTATATTAATGGTAATGTAGATATTGGTTGTGGGGATTGTGAAAAATCACAAAGTAATGATTTTTTAGATTGGACCGCATCAAAATATTTCGTTTTAGCAGATGATATTGGGATTAAAGAAGCTTTAATTAAAGCGATTTATGATGAAGATTATGAAGTTGCTATTTTGTTAAGAGATTTTAATAAAAAAATAAATAAATAAAATGGAAGTATTATTATGGGTGTTTGGTTTTATTATAACCATTGGGTTGATTAGAATCATTTTTAAACCGTTTACTGGTTTTGGTAATTTTATCATGGAAATGTTATTAATTGATTTATTAGTCGATTTATTAAGTGCAATAGTTGATTCAATAGATGAAATGGAGTAATTATGAAGATATTTTTATTAATCTTAAGTATTCACATAACTATTTTAAGTTATGGACAAGTTGGTGATAGAATTTCATATATATCGAATAAAAAAGATACGTTGATATTACCAAATAATGAGGTTGGACATCAAATTCTATTTAGTTGGGATTTAATTCCAAAGAGTGAAAGACCAGTTATTGTTTGTTGTGTCGCAAAAACAATAACTGTATTAAATTATTTTATTAAAAAAGAAGAAGAAAATTAGGGATAACCATTAATTGTTATTACCTTTGATTATTATTAATTATTTAAATATAAAAACTATGAATCCACATTCAAGATTAGCATCATTTTATCGACATTTTTATTTAGTTGGAACACTTCCAAATAACCTATGTCTTTATTTCTGGTCATTATTGTTAGCAATTGTAATAACACCTTTTGTGTTCAGTGCTATGATAAGTAATTGGTTTAATAAACAAATTACTTATCATGAACATAAAGAAGATGAGTGGGGTTATACTTCTAATTTTGAATGGGTTATTTTAGAACCAAAATTAAAGCAATATTATTCAGTTAATCCATCAAAATTGCCAACATCTACAGGTTTAATCTTAAATATTATATTTTTAGCTGTTGGGGCATTAATTATTAACTTAATGTCTTATTTTTTAAATAATGATTTGTTTAAAATATTTAGCAACATAAATAGTGGTTATTTTGTTATCAATTTAATTGTTATTAATTTAATTATTATAATTATTGGACTGGTTTCATCGTTTATTATATATTATTCAATTATATTTTCGTTTATTTTTTTATGTGATTTATATAATAAAATTAAAGGTGAGGATAAAAAAATAGATGATTACGATGAAATTGAAAAACAATATATAATAAGAAGAAATGCTTTAATCGAAAAAAAACGTTATAGGTCTGAAAACCCAAATTTTATTAGATTATGTTTTAGATGGTTAAAGGCTAAAAAAGATAAAAATTGCCCTATACTTAAATGGGATTATGATATAAAAAAAAATAAATAAATAAATAAATAAATAAATAAATAAATAATGAATAAAAAAATTGAAAAGAACATTTTAACTAGATTAATTGAAGTATTCAAACCTCAAACAAGTAATATAATAGAAGGTGATTTTGGTGTTTATACTGATGAGTTATCTTTGTTTACAAAAAACGATGATAACGATTCACTTAGACATAAGTACACAGTTAAAATTAAGGTTATCGGTGTTTATACTGATTTAGTTGAAATAATTCCAGTTGATTCAATAAAGATTTCAGATTCAACATCTGATGAGATAACTAATTTGATACAAAAAAACTTTCCTAAGTTTGTATCACCTAAGAATATTTCATTCCAGATTAAATCTAGTGTTATTATTGATGAAAATGATAACGTTTAAATTAGTATTTATTTTATTAATATCATTTTCCATTATAGTTTGGTGGGGTTTTAATTCTAAAATTGATTAATAAATTATTGAATATAATAGTACGAACTAAATTTAAATAATATGAATGATGAAGAACAATCACTAGCAGAAATGCATCAAGAAAGAATGTGTAAATTATGTGAATTACATATATTAGGTTGTAATAAAAACTCATTTCATTATCAATGTGAAGGATCTAGATGTGAAGATGCAATTGGTTACTTAATTGATGAATTAGAAGATGAGAAGCTTGAGAAAAGAAAAGAAAATGGTATTTTCCCAATTTACTAAATAATATGATTCACAAAAAAATATTTAAAAAAGGAAAATTATACGTATCTTTAGACGGTTATACTACAGTAGAATGCACTAAAAATGGTGGGGAGCATACTTTCTCTGGTAAAGTAATTTCAAAAAAAAATGATTCGTTTATTTCTATTGGTCCCACATCGAATTCTTGGTCATGTAATTACTTTAACGAGGTACAACCACCTAAAAATTCAGAAATGTTTCCAATTTTTTAAAAATAATTAATAAAAAATTTGGTGGGTTAAAATAAAATGCTTACCTTTGTAACACAAAAAAAAATGGTAGGTTAATATAAAATACTTACCTTTGTAACAAAAAAAAATAAAAATAATTAATAAAAAATTTGGTAGATTAAAATAAAATGTTTACCTTTGTAATATAAATAAATAAATAAATAAATAAATAAAAATGGCTAAAGAAAAAGGAGTTGAAGAGAAAGAAGTTGTTAACTATGACATCGTTATTAAATATGACCGTTTCAATGTACAATTGGATTTAAATGTAAAGACTAAGGTTTTCTTTACTGATGTGACGAACAAGGATGTGGTTAGATACCTTAAAGGGGTGTTTACAAACAAAGAGCGTTTTCATGAGAGATTTGTTGAACCTTTCCGAATTCCAGCAAGAGGTGAAAATCAAATCATCCCTTACGATCCAACAGAGTTTGAGTGTGAAGATGTTTTAGTTGAGTTATTAGCATTTTATGATGAAGTTGATGCATTTAGTTATGCAGAAGCATTCAATATCAAGAATGAATTATTCCAATCTAAAGTTTTTGGTTCAATTAATATTGGTGAGATGCTTGAACAATTGGGTCATACTCGTATTAAAACAGAAGGTAAAAGTGTTAAACATAAACAATTTGACACATTGGGTAACCAAATGGAGGATGTTGAATATGATAACATCTATGAAATCCATGAAGTAGATGGAACTAAATTAGGTCTTACGGCTGAGAAACTATATGTTCTTAAATGTTGGTGTACATCAACCAATAAAGAACATTGGTTATGGATCGATAATGAATACAAAGATAGCCCACTAGAGGCTGTTGCATCAACATTCAGAATCCACCAAAATCTTATTCCGCATATCAAAGAAATTAAAAGACAAGGTGATGTTCTTTTGGTTGAAATGAATGAAGACGTGGAGCCAGAAGGTGAAATCGTTCCATTAAATGCAGAACAATATTTCGCACTATTGACTTGTCAATCTTAAGAAATAAACATATTATTCCCATACAAATTGTATGGGAATAATATTTTAAATAAAATTTTATCGTATATTTATAGTTAATATTTTAATTATGCCAAACATGGAAACAGAAACAAATAAACATGCGTCATTTGGACAAGTTAGTTTTAACAGAACTAACGGAAATGACACTGATTTTTATGGTAGTGAATTACCGCAAGATCATTATATCACAATGACTATTCGTAATTCAGAAATAAATAGAGAGTTAACTCAAGATAGATATTACGCTATTGGTGCACCTTTAATTTCTATTAGAATGTCAAGTAATCAATTTGCTGAAATGATTACATCTTTGAATTGTGGTTCTGGTGTACCTTGTACTATTGAACGATTGGTAGGAAATAAAGTTGAAGGATTACCAAAACAAGAAAGTAGAAAAGAATTTGTACATAGAAAGTTTGAAGAAAGAATGAAAACTTTTTCAAATACTATTAGTGAATCCCAAGCATCAGCAATAGAAATTTTAAATAAACAAAAATTAAATAAACAAGATGTTATTGACTTGAAAAAACAAATAGAATGGTTAAGTCTAGAAGTTAAAGAAAATATACCGTTTTTTGCTAAATGTTTTCAAGAAACAATGGATGAAGTTGTTTATGAAGCAAAATCAGAAATTGAAAATGCTATTCAACATAAAATATCAATTATTGGGTTAAATGTTTTACACGAACAAAATAAATTATTAAATGATCCTACTGGGTTAAATGTTTTAACAAAATAAAATGAAAAGAAAAAAGTTTAAAAAAGGTGATAATGTAACTTATACATCAGTATTAAGTTTACCATTTGGTCGTTATAAATTTGGTGGGATTTGTCATGATGGGTTTGTTGGTGTAATTGTTAAATATAAAATCTTTAATAAAGATAATAACTGTTGGGAAATTGATGTCACAACAAATAGTGTTGGTGTTAATTATAGTATGTTAGAGAATGAATTTTTGGAGTTTAAAACTTCAAAAATTAAAAATGAAAAAAAATAACGATTTATTCCCAATATATTAGGTTTATTGATATAAAATGATTACCTTTGTTATATAAAACTAATGCATGACATTCTATTGATAAGTGGTTAATACAAAAAAAAAACATTTTTTTTTCATTTAAGCTTGTTTAATCAGAATAAAATTAGTACCTTTGTAGTGTAAGTAAATAAGTAAGTAAATAAATAAGTAAATAAATAAGTAAGTAAATAAGTAAATAAATAAATTATGGAAAAACAAGTAGTAGTACTAGAGCCATCTACGAATACACATCGTATCGAGGCACAATCAATTATCAAAAAAGACTTAGGTAATTCAATTCTTAAATTGACTATCAAAGGTGCTGGTGTCGTAACTCATGGTGAACACGGAACTCTTCGTACAGAATCACCAAATGTAATCAAGTACATTCAACAAGAAATGAATCCGATTACTAAGGCATTTAGAAACGCTTTCGATTAATTTTCGTTAGAAAAGTCTTAAAAAAAACCAATAGAATTCTATTGGTTTTTTTTTTATTATTTTTTTATAAATGAGGTAATACTTTAATTAGGTAAATTAAAATATTATTATTATTTTTGTGTTTGATAAAAATTATTACTTATGGGTAAAGGTGAACAAAATGGTTATTGGGAAGGATATTATATTAATGGTCAACTACGGGTTAAATGCGTTTATATAAATGGTAAAATAAATGGGTTTGAAAAATGGTATTGGAGTGATGCAACAATAGGATTTAAAAACTATTACCTATAAATAAAAGTATAATGCCATATAACGATAAAGATATAACACCAAGAAATGATAAGGGTAAAGAACATGGCTATTGGGAAGTATATCACCCGAATGGTAAACTATGGTTTAGAACCGTTTATATCAATGGTAAAGAAAATGGGTTTGAAGAATTATATGATTATGATGGTAAACTAACACATAAAAATTATTACTTATGAATAAAAATATAACACCAAGAAACGCTAAGGGTCAACAACATGGTTATTGGGAATACTATTATATTAATGGTAAACTAATGTATAAATGCGTTTTTATAAATGGTGATCATAATGGTTTTGCTGAAGAATATAATTATTCTAATAAAAAACTATTTACTAAATATTATTTCTTATGATAGAATGTGAAGATATAACCCCAAGAAACGCTAAGGGTCAAAAACATGGTTATTGGGAACGATATTACGCTAATAACCAACTAGGGTATAGATGCGTTTTTATAAATGATAAAGAAAATGGCTTTGAAGAATGGTATAATGATGATGATGGAAAAATAAAAGAGAAATATTATTACTTATGATAGAAGATATAGAACCAAGAAACGATAAGGGTCAAGCACATGGTTATTGGGAAATATATTTCAATAATGGAGATCTATATTATAAATGCGTTTATATAAATGGTGAACTAAATGGGTTTGAAGAATGGTATAGTTGTGGAAAAATAACTGAAAAAAGGTATTACTTATGAATAAAGATATAACATCATATAACACAAAGGGTCAACGACATGGCTATTGGGAACGATATTTTTCTAATGGTAAATTACGTTATAAATGCCTTTATATAAATGGTAAAGAAAATGGGTTTGAGGGATTTTATAATTATGTTGGAATACTAAGACGTAAAAATTATCACTTATGAAAGAAGATATAACACCAACAAACGCTAAGAATCAACGACATGGTTATTGGGAATTATATTGGTTGAATTTAAAATTACATTTTAAATGTGTTTATGTAAATGGTAAAGAAAATGGGTTTGAAGAAGTATATTGGAATGAGGATGGAAAAGTAAGACATAAAAATTATTACTTATGAAAGAAAATTTAGAACCAACAAACGATAAGAATCAACCACATGGATATTGGGAACAATATTGGTATAATGGTCAACTATGGTATAAATGCGTTTATATAAATGGTAAAGAAAATGGGTTTGAAGAACAATATTATTGGACTGGAAAACTAAGAAGTAAAAATTATTTCTTATGAAAAAAGATATAAAACCAAAAAATGATAAGGATCAACCACATGGTTATTGGGAATTATATTATGATAACGGTAAATTACATTATAAATGCCTTTATATAAATGGTAAAGAAAATGGGTTTGAAGAATGGTATAGTTATTCTTCAAGATACACCAACATTAAAAATTATTACTTATGAATAAAGAAATATCACCAAGAAACGCAAAGGGTCAACCACATGGTTATTGGGAACGATATTGGGATGGTGAACTACGTTATAAATGCGTTTTTATAAATGGTAAACGAAATGGGGTTGATGAACATTATTGGAGTGATGGAAAACTAACACATAAAAGGTATTGTTTATGAGAGAAAATATAACACCAATAAATGATAATGGACAACGACATGGTTTATGGGAACGATATTGGAGAAATGAGCAACTATATCATAGGTGCGTTTATATAAATGGTAAACTAAATGCACTTGAAGAATGGTATTGGGATGGGGAACTAACTGATAAAAATTATCACTTATGAATGAAATAATACTTTAATTAGGTAAATTAAAGTATTATTATTATTTTTGTATTTTATAACAAGTTATTGTTTATTATGAAAGAAGATAAAAAACCAAGAAATACTAAGGGTCAACGACATGGCTATTGGGAATCCTATTACTATAATGGTCAAATAATGCATAAATGTATTTTTATAAATGGTAAAATAAATGGGTTTGAAGAATGGTATTATTTTTATGGGAAAATAACTGGTAAAAGATATCACTTATGAAGAAAAAATATAAAACACCAATAAACGATAAGGGTCAAGCACATGGCTATTGGGAACGATATAATTATAATGATAAACTATGGATTAGATGCGTTTATATAGATGATAAAATAAATGGGGTTTTTGAACAATATTGGTCTGATGGAAAACTAAGACGTAAAATATATTACTTATGAAAGAACATAAAACACCAACAAATGCTAAGGGTCAACGACATGGTTATTGGGAATACTATTGGGGTAATGGTATACTACGGTTTAAATGCGTTTATATAAATGGTGAAACAAATGGATTTGGAGAATATTATTGGGGTGGAATACTAACTTATAAATACTATCACTTATGAATAAAGATATAGAACCAAAAAACGCTAAGGGTCAAAGACATGGTTATTGGGAATACTATTTCAATACTGGTAAACTATTGTGTAAATGCGTTTATATAAATGGTAAAGAAAATGGGTTTGAAGAATGGTATAATTTTGATGGAAAACTAACTTATAAAAGGTATCACTTATGAAAGAACATAAAACACCAACAAATGCTAAGGGTCAACGACATGGTTATTGGGAATACTATTGGGAAAATGGTAAATTACATTTTAAATGCGTTTATATAAATGGTGAAACAAATGGATTTGAAGAATTATATTGTGATAATGATGG
>JGI1221J13441_10000126_pt1 | contig 40214 bp, 38 predicted proteins | sample LakVidmifraction_4_FD_13441 | JGI IMG/M metagenome (IMG submission 13441) | reverse complement strand
AATGGCGTGTTTTGTAAGTTTTAAAGTATGGGTGCATAGCTCAGCTGGATAGAGTACTCGGCTACGAACCGAGCGGTCGGAGGTTCGAATCCTCCTGCGCCCACCATACTTTAATAACTCTGCTTAGAGCATAAATAAGCAATTAAAGTGTTTGGCTTTATAACCAAGCGGTCGGAGGTTCATTTTAGAAGATACGTCCTACGCCCACCATACTTTAATAACTCGCTTAGAGTCTAAATAAGTAAAAGCTCTGCTTAGAGTTAAAATAAGTAAACTATAAAGTGGGTGCATAGCTCAGCTGGATAGAGTACTCGGCTACGAACCGAGCGGTCGGAGGTTCGAATCCTCCTGCGCCCACCACTTTATAGACTCTCACTTAGAGTAAAAACAAGTAAAGTAAAAATGAAAGTGGGTGCATAGCTCAGCTGGATAGAGTACTCGGCTACGAACCGAGCGGTCGGAGGTTCGAATCCTCCTGCGCCCACCACTTTCATATTTTCATATACTTTTAAGTGTAAGAAAAATAAGCCGATGAAAATCGGTTTTTTTATTTTAAAGTTATATACTCTGCTTAGAGTTTAAATAAGCAAACAATGAAAGTGGGTGCATAGCTCAGCTGGATAGAGTACTCGGCTACGAACCGAGCGGTCGGAGGTTCGAATCCTCCTGCGCCCACCACTTTCATACATTAACCGACACTTGAGTCGGTTTTTTTATGCCTGAAATAAAGTGAAATGTAGGTTGCTACCCAGTAGACACCGAGTTTATTTATTCGTCGTAGACGCAGAGCCTAATCACTATATCAATTCAAAGCCTGCTCAAGCCCACTTAACCCCTTTCTAAAGCTGCTCTTTATCACTACCTATGTTACTTTAAACGCCTTGTTTAAAAGGATATTGCAGTATGTTTAAAACCCTATTTATTACGTTATTTTTTATTTTAAGCGCTACTTTAATACTTAGCGTACAAGCTGATGAAGCTAAAGGTTCAATTGTTGTGGGTGCGAAGCAATATGCTAAATATTTACCGCAGTTAAAAAATAAACGCGTAGGGCTGGTGGTTAATCAAACATCAACAGTAGGGAAAACCCATTTAGTCGATAGCCTACTGGCAAAAAACGTAAACATAACTAAAATATTTGCACCTGAGCATGGCTTTCGTGGCGATCACGATGCAGGGGCACACGTAAAAAATACCGTTGATAGTAAAACGGGTATTCCGCTTATCTCCATTTACGGCAACAATAAAAAACCAAGTGCCGAAGTTTTAGCTGATGTTGATGTAATGATTTTTGATATTCAAGATGTGGGAGTGCGCTTTTATACTTATATAAGCTCTATGCATTACATGATGGAAGCAGCTGCAGAGCAGGGGATCGAATTTTTAGTACTCGACAGGCCAAACCCAAATATAGCCTATGTTGATGGGCCCATATTAGAGCCGCAATTTAAGTCATTTGTAGGTATGCACCCCATTCCTATAGTTCATGGTATGACTGTGGGCGAGCTTGCAAATATGATCAAAGGTGAAGGCTGGATCAATCAAGCTGCTGTTTTAGAGCTTAACGTGATCCCAGTTACTGGTTATACGCGCGCAACTAGCTATAGTTTACCGATAAAGCCAAGCCCTAATTTACCAAATGATACTGCTATTTCGCTTTATCCATCATTGTGCTTTTTTGAAGCCACGCCAATTAGTATTGGCAGAGGCACCGACTTTGCGTTTCAGGTTATAGGGTATTCACCGATTGCTTTAGGAGAGTTTAATTTTACCCCGCGTGCTATTAAAGGCGCGGCCCTAAACCCTAAATTTAAAAACCAAACTGTGCAGGGGCTCGACTTACGCCAAGCTACCACTAAAGGGTTAGATTTAAGCTACTTAATAAGTGCTTATAAGCAGCTTAATAACAATAACATTACGTTTTTTGAGCGCGCTGATTTTATGGATAAGTTAGCAGGTACCGATAAGCTGCGCTTAGCTATTGAGGCGGGGCAATCGGCACAACAAATAAAGCAAACTTGGCAGGCGGGGTTGATGCAATTTAAACAGCAAAGAGCACCTTATTTGTTATATGAGTAAAAGGCAGTTTATGTACTTATATTTAAAAAATAAAAATTATTACAGTATAAAAAAGCTATTAATAGTGGCTTTAAGTTTTATGCTGGGTGCATGCAGTTCTTCTGTAGAGCCGCTCGAACCCAAGGCACTATTAACGCAAAGTAAACTTGTTGAGTTGCCTAATGCGCAAGTGATTGTTACCTTTCCTGAGCCAAACCCCAGTAGCCGTGAGTATGTAAATAATCGTGGCACGTTTAAAGCCTATAAAGGCCATGGTCAGCTGTTAATACAAAACTATAGTGCTAAAAGTGCCGATATTTATATAAACAATCAACTGCTTAAAATTAAACAGTTGCTCGGCGCTAATACTGTGTACCAATATAGTTTGGCTAAGCTAACGCATAACGGGGTTAACACCTTTAAAGTTGCAAACATTCAACCTGCCGGGGCAAGCTTAACGCTGCGCTTTGCGTTTCCTACTTTAAATAAAGCATCACATCAACAGGCTAATTTTAGTGAGGTAGATGCATTAATAGAGCGTGACATTAAAGCGGGTTTTCCTGGTGCTGTTTTAGCGGTAGTAAAAAATGGTGAGTTAATTAAATTAACCGCCTATGGCGATGCAAAGCAGTATCAACAGAACGATTTAATGCTATTACGCCCAGAGCCAATGCAAACTGATACCTTATTTGACTTAGCCTCTAATACTAAAATATTTGCTACCAACTTTGCATTAATGAAGTTAGTAAGCGAAGGCCTATTAAATATTAATAAGTCAGTGCAATTATATTTACCAGAGTATCAAGGCGATGGTCGAGAGCAGCGACGCGTAAAAGATTTACTCACGCATAGCGCAGGCTATCCGCCGGTGTTTGATTTTCATCGTAAAGACAGTAGCAATGGCGATGTGTTTTACTCACAAAATAGCCATACTACAAAAAAGCTCTTACTTACCAGTGTGCCACTTAGCGAAAAATCGCTCGGGCAGCATGTTTATTCAGACATTGATTACATGATTTTAGGAGTATTGGTTGAGCGTATAACCGGTCTTTCACTTGACGATTACCTAGAGCAACAAGTATATGCGCCATTAAAATTGCATAACACTGTGTTTAACCCCCTTAAAAAAGGCTTTAATGCTCAGCAATTTGCCGCCACAGAGCTGGGTGGTAACACGAGAGACGGACGAATCAAATTTGATAATATTCGCACCCATGTTTTACAAGGCCAAGTACATGACGAGCGTGCGTACTATTCTCTAGGTGGCGTAGCAGGGCATGCGGGGTTATTTAGTAATGCGCCAGATTTAGCCATACTTTGTCAGCTACTATTAAATAATGGTGGTTACGGCGATAAGCAGCTTTTTAGTGCAAGTGCTTTGGCGCAGTTTTTAACCCCACAAAGTAGCGATGAAACCTACGGGCTGGGCTTTAGGCTTGCTGGTAATAACCAAGCAAGGCGTTGGCACTTTGGCCCTTACGCAAGCGCACAGGCTTATGGGCATACAGGTTGGACAGGCACAGTAACGGTAATTGATCCCGTTTACGACTTAGCCATTGTTTTATTAACTAATGCGCGGCATACGCCAATTACAGGCTCGCAAAAAAGTTATCAATTTAGTGGTAAAAATTATGAAACTGCACAATATGGCTCGGTTGTTTCATTAATATACGAAGCGTTATTAAATCAATAAACTGACAGTATAAATAGCATATATCAATGTGCTTAGTGGTTTACTTAAATGGGTTTTGACTGTAAAACTTAAGCTAGATAACAAAGTGTAAAATATTTACCCCGTAAATTAGCACACTAAAATAAAGGTTAATTTATGTCTTGGTATTCTATTTTACCGCCGTTAATCGCCATTGCTGTCGTATTTTGGCGCAAAGAGGTCATTATGGCGCTGTTGCTTGCAGTGGCTTCGTCAGAGTTTTTACTCGCATTACAGGGGGAGGGCAGTAGTGTATTTAATACCTTTTTAAACACTATTGAACGTATTGTTAGCGTAGCAAGCTCGCCCGGCAATACCCGTATTTTAATTTTTAGTATTTTGATTGGTGCTTTGCTTGCCTACATTCGCGAGTCGGGTGGAGTAGCCGCTACCGTTAATATGTTAATGAACAAAGGTATAGCGAAAAGTAAGCGCCAAGTTGGCTTTTTAACTATGTTTACTGGCATTGCGGTGTTTATAGAGTCAAACCTGAGTGTACTTACTGCGGGTATTTTATCGCGCGGATTATTCGATAAATTTAAAATGAGCCGCGCCCGCTTAGCTTATATTATCGATAGCACCAGTGCGCCGGTATGTATTTTAATATTACTAAATGGTTGGGGCGCATTTGTACTAGGGTTATTAAGTAACTACGAGTTAGGTGAATCGGCTGTATCGGTACTTTGGGGCAGCGTAGGCTATAACTTTTACGCCATAATCACGCTTGTTATTGTTTTTTACACCATTGCGTTTGATAAAGTATATGGCCCAATGAAACAAGCTGAGCAAAAACTAGAGCTACAAACAACTGACTTAAAAGAAGAAGTAAAAGGCTCTAAAGCACGCTTTATGTTAGTGCCCCTTATTACGCTGATTGTTAGCATGGTGGGCTTTATGTTTTACACAGGTAACGGTGTATTGGCAGAAGGTAGTGGCTCAAAGTCGGTATTGTATGCAACCGTTTTAGCCATAGTTGTAGCTTACTTTTTAATGCTAGCATCACGCCAATTTAGCCACCATAAGCTAGTTGAAACAGGCTTTAAAGGGATGGGCGAATTACTGCCATTAGTAGGCATTGTATTGTTATCGTTAACTTTAGGAGCAAGCTTAAAAGAGTTGGGTACTGGTGTGTTTGTGGCATCTTTAGTGGGCGATTACCTTCCTATTTACTTGGTGGTACCGGCACTGTTTTTAACCGGTGCGGTTATGTCGTTTACTACGGGTACATCGTGGGGCACCTTTGCAATTTTAATCCCTATTGGCGTGCCGCTTATTCAAGCATTGGGTTTGCCGCCGTCGTTGGTATTAGGCGCTATTTTAGGTGGCGGTATATTTGGCGATCACTGCTCGCCCATATCCGACACCAGCGCAGTATCGGCAATTGCATCGGGCTGCGACTTACTTACTCACGTTAAAACCCAGCTACCCTATGCCTTGTTCGCTGGTGGCCTGACACTTATAGCCTACTTAGTAACGAGCATAATTGTTTTATAAACGCGTTTATGATTACTCATTTTGAATGACAAAAAGCCTGCAAATTTGCAGGCTTTTTGTTTATACGTAGGTCGGATAAGCGGCGCAGCCGCGCCATCCGACAGGTCAGCTACTTACAACGCATTTAAGCTGTGCTCTAGCATTGCGGTAATTTGCTTTACTATTTTTGCTTCCGTTTTCGGCTCAAACTGTTGAATTCTGGGGGTGTGAATATGGCCTGTTGGAATGGTTGAATTAAGTTGATTACGAAGGCGTATACTGCGATACGAAATTTCGTTAGACAGGTATCCACCGCCAGAGCCATTTACGGCAATGCTATTTTTCAGCTCGGCAAGTGTTGCGGGCTCGTAGGTTTTTTCTAAGGTCGTGATCTTATGATTATCAATAACCTTATACGGCCCTTGTGCTTGCTGCATATTTGCCACGGGAAGGCTAAATTGTACAAATTCGTTACCTGGCAGTGGCTGGTTATTTAAACTTGGGAGCAAGGGAGCTGTTTGTGTCCCGCCAAATATAATATTGGCATTGTCTGGGGCAGTTACGCTGCGGCGCTTACCGGGAAATCTTTCTAAATCAAAATCTTTGCGACCCATGCTTACAGTAACAATCATATCGACATTATTCAGGGCGTAATAGGGCGCGAGGAGTGCTTCGATTATACCTTGATCAAAGTCGGCATAACGAACGGGCACCATAACGGTGTTAATTTCAGCGCTAATGCCTTGGTAGTTAATTACTTGACCATCTAGCAAGAGGGCAGCAACCCCAGATGGGTTACTTTGATTTATGTTTTTATCTAATAAAAAGGGGTCAAAGCCGGTAAGGATAATTTTTTTAGTGCTGCCTTTAGTAAAGCTGAGGTCGTTATGACCGCGACTGCCTTTTTCTAACTGAGTTAAAAGGTTATTTTGCTCAGCAACTGAGAGGATAAATTTTGGCTTAACAGAGCGAATTATTTTACTTGAAAGTAATCGTGCCCAGTAAAGCTCGCGATCATCGTAGTTTTTAGTTGTAACAATGCGTTGTTTGGCGTTTAACCATAATTGACTTGAATAATCAGCGATTAAGTCAGTTGCATGCCGAAAGTTGTTAAGGCTTTTCCATTGCTGTTCAAATTGATTCACCTCATCAGCAAAGGCCATTAGCACCTGAGGCATGGCGTGGGTAGCGGCTTCAATTCGTTGCTCTTCGGTTGTTAAATTGTTACTCAAAACCGAGCAAGAAGAAAAAATTAAACTTGAAGCAAATAGTAGTTTAAGCATGGTAGTCCTATACAGTTACAGCGATTATTTGGTTACTATCCTACGCATCTAGACGCAGTGCAAATTAATTCGTTGGCTAACCATTGATTAACAGCTCCTAACGTTGCAGAGGGCTAATAGCACTAATGCTGTTGTTAAATCAAAAAGAACGCAAATAGATTTTTCGATAAGTGGATTGTTTAGTTACAATGGCGGCAGTTATATTTTGTTCACTTAATTTTAGGCTGTTATGCAACTCATTGAAATAAATAAAGCGCGTTATCGTAAGCATTTAAACCGTGTTATTGCCGGTTGTGCTGTGGGTTTAGCTGTTGGGAGCTTAGCTATATCGCAAACGCTGATTGCTTTGTTTCCTGATGAGAGCGGCACTCACTTTCATTGGAACGTAGCGGGCGTTGTTATTAGCGCATTAGGGCTTGCGTGGTTACTTAATAAATACCGCACGCATCCGTTTATGATTGAAGTGGTGTATGTGTGGGAGCTTAAACAAGCGCTTAATAAAATAACGCGTAAAATGGCGAAATTAAAGGCTGCAGGGCGTGAAGGTAATAGTGATGCGCTATTGGCTATTCATTACAGTTACGCGGGCTCTAAATTGTTATGGCAGCTCGATGACAATACAATCACTATGGATGACTTAGCAATTAAGCAAGCTGAGCTGGATAGTGTGGCGGCTAAGTATAATTTAACACTTGATGCCAATGACTATGATGCAAGTATTTTAAAGAACTTTTAAAGCAATTTTAAAACGATTTTAAGTATTAAATAGCTTTTTAATTAGCGTATTAGTTGCGCTTTTTTCTTCTGATAAGGGTTTAACATGAGTTTAATTGTTTATGGCGTACCTCTTTCTCCTTATGTACGCAAGGTGTGTCTGTGTTTGGCTGCAAAGCAGTTAGATTATAAGTTAGAAATAGTGTCGCCGTTTAATCAACCGGCTTGGTTTTTTGAGTTAAATCCATTAGGGCGTATACCAGCGCTTAAAGATGGTGATTTAGTGCTGGCTGATTCGAGTGTTATTTGCCAATACCTTGATGATAAATACACAGGGAATACAGAATTACTTGGCGACACTGTCGAGCAGACTGCTCAGGTACGCTGGTTAGAAAAATACGCTGATTATGAACTAGCCCCATTAACTACTTTTACTGTGTTTCAACAGCGAGTAATTAATTTAGGTATGCAAAAAGTATGTGATGAAAGTTTAGTAAAGTTGGCTATGAATGAGCAGTTACCACCGCACTTTGACTACCTTGAAGGCGTGCTAGGTCATAATGATTACTTTGTAGGTAACGCGTTAACCCTTGCTGATATAGCGTTTGCGTCGCAGATAAATATGCAGCATGCGGGCGAGCAGATTAATGCACAGCGCTGGCCAAATTTAGCTGCACTTTTTGAGCGTGTAAAAGCATTACCAGCAATGCAAACTTTATTACAAAGTGAGCAGGCTATGCTTGCGTCAATGCAATAGTGTTTAAGGTTATTTAGTTCAGTAATTAATAGCGTTTAGTTTAGAGGGAGGCTCTATGAAAAAAATACTGGTTGTGTGTTTAGGTAATATTTGTCGATCGCCTACAGCTGAAGCGGTATTAAAAAAACGTGCTGAGCAGTTAGGTATTGCCGTTAAAGTTGATTCGGCCGGTACTATAGGTCATCACGAAGGCAATTCACCAGATAGCCGCTCTATGCAGGCGGGCGAAAAACGAGGTTATAGCTTCAAAGGGATTTATTCGCGCAAAGTGCGCAGTAGTGATTTTACTGAATTCGATTTGATTTTAGCCGCCGACAAACAAAATTTAGCCGATTTAACTCAGCGTTGCCCAGCACATTTACAGTATAAGCTTGCACTGTTTTTAGAGTTTGGTGAGCAGGCTGTAAGTGCTATTCCCGATCCTTATTATGGTGGGGACGATGGTTTTGAAAAGGTGCTAGATTTAATTGAAGCAGCAAGTGATAAAATATTAGCTAAATTAACCCCCAATGTTTAAGTAATGGCTTTGTGCGTTATAGTGAATTAATAAAGGCGCTAAATTGCGCCTTTTTTATTAGAAAATTTATGATTATTTAGCGAGAAAACCCTGTGATCTTTAGTCGCTGGGTAGTTCACTAAGTTATCGGTTAATTTTGAAGTCGAGCCGTACTTGGGTTTTTGCTGTTACAGGTATGCCATCTTCAAATTTAGGAGCATAGCGCCATTGCTCTACTGCTTTTTTTGCCGAGTGCTCAAAGGTTACGCCGCCATTTGAATCGAGCACACTCACGTTTTTAACAAAGCCTGCGGTGTCTACTTCAAACTCCATAACTACACTGCCATCTTTACCTTGGCGTGCTTTGCCCATAGGGTAGTCAGGATTAACACGATAAAGCGGGGTTTGTTCTTGGCTTTCTTCCCAAGGCACCATTTTAGCAATAGCTAAGCAGTGCTTAGTTGCTTGCTCACTTTCGCCTTGCTTTTCGTATAGTGCTATAAGCTTAGAGTGAGCGCTTAGCTCGGCGCTGTGATCGTAGCTTAAGTTATTATCAAATACGGTGACTATGCGGTTTAACCTTGTAATTGCTGAATCATATTTTTTACGACCTTCATCAAACGAGGCCATTAAAAAATCTGATTTGATACGCTCTACAGCGTTTTCAGGTAAGTTTGCTTGGTAATACTCGTCAGCTTCTTCGGCGTAGTGTTTAGCAGAACGGTATTTTTCTGGCACAAACTTTTTAACTAACAAAGAGGCTGCAGCAAATTGCATGTCGGCTACAAATCTTGGTTTTTTAAGCTCTTTTGCTATATCAACTATACGTTCCAATTGGCTATCGGCCTGACGCGCTGATTTAGTATTGCTTGCCATACCTAGTAAGGCGTCTATTGTCTCGACTGAGCTTTCACCATGATTGTTAGCTAAAATATTGTACGCCTGTTTATACAGTTCGTAGCGTTTAGCTTCGTCTTCCTGGTTAAATCCGCTGATAGCTTTAGCGTAATTAATGGCTAAATTTGCGGTGTTATCTGCGTTATCGCCATATACTTTAGCACCTAAAGAGTAAGCGAGTTTGGCAGCTTGTTGTATGTTTTCGTTGGTATCTACGGCGCTTAAGTAATTTTGGTACGCTTGAGAAAATGCAGTGTTTGCATTTGTAGCTTCGCTTGCAAAAGCCGATGCAGTAATAACTGAAAGGTTAAGGCTAAGCAGTAAGGCGAGTTTATGTGGTTTCATAATGTTCCATATTATAATTATTATACTTTTTAACACATTAACAATTTACTTATAATTAGTCATGAATTGATGTAAATAAAGGTAAACAGTAAGGGCTTTAGTGAGAATTATATATTGTAATTATGCATTGATAATTAAGCTTCTCGTCGCCATATAATTGCAATAAATACCCTTGGATTTCGATCTTTTTGTATTCTTTTGTGATAATATCACTTCATTATCGTGTCGTAGTTATTTAAATATTTGGATTTGTCGTGGCGCAAGTAAGAGCAAGAGTTCAGCTTAATGTTGGCAAGAACAGTGATATTCCCGCTGAAATTATCTCGTTTACTGATTTAAAAGATGGCAAAGAACATATTGCTATGGTGTTTAACAACGCTGATACAGAGCAAGATGTACCGCTTATTCGTATGCATTCAGAGTGTTTAACGGGTGATGTATTTTACTCGTCGCGTTGTGATTGCGGTGAGCAGTTAAATGAGTGTATTGAAATGATGCACGAGCAAGGCGGTATTTTATTGTATTTACGCCAAGAAGGTCGTGGTATTGGTTTGTATAATAAAATAGATGCTTACGTGTTGCAGTCGCAAGGTATGAACACTTATGAGGCAAATAATCATTTAGGTTTTGCCGATGATTTACGTGATTTTTCGGATGCGGTGCTAATGCTAAATGCGCTTAATTTACCCCACGTTAAATTAATGACCAATAACCCTAAAAAGCTAAATGCACTAAGAGATGCTGGTATTACGGTTGATTCGGTTGTGGGTACGCACGCACACATTAAAGCCGGTGTTGCGGGTAATAAAGCGTATTTAGAAACCAAAATTAAACATGGCGCGCACATGTTAGATATCAAAAAAATTAAAAAACCTTAAATTAAGAGTAACTATGTCTACACAATTACGAGTTTTTAAGGCCGATGCTGCCCTAAAGTGGTTTAAAGCGGGCTGGCTTATTTTTAAAACCCAGCCGCTTACTTTTATTTTTATGCATTTATTTATTGGTATTGTTGGCCTGTTGTCGTTATTTTTACCGCTATTACAAGTGGTAGCGGCTTTAGCTACGCCATTTTTAACCGCAGGATTTTATCAGGCTGTGCTTACTAAGCAGCAAGGCGGTAAAATTATGCTCGCTGATATTCTCAAACCCATTACCACTAAAGGTAATCGTTTAGGTTTACTGCGTTTGGCTTTGTACCAAATGGGTGCGGGTATTTTAATGGCATTATTAGCAAACGGTTTATTTGCCGATGCAATTGCGGTTATGGCGCAGCCAGATTTAGATCCTAATATAGCATTTAGCCAAATGTTAGAGAGTATTTCTATGGCAAGCGTGGTGCTATTTTTATTAGCGTTGTCGGTTTATTTAACTGCATTCGCTTACGCGGTTCCATTAGTTTACTTTAATAAAGAACAGCGCATTTTTAGCGCTCTTAAAAACTCCTTTATGGTGTTTTATTATAATATTTTACCGCTAAGCGTTTATGCTATTATTTGCGGGTTATTTATTGTGCTTTCGATGTTTTTATCGTTCTTACCCTTGTTGGTTTTAATGCCTATTTGCTACATTAGCTTTTTTGTATCTTATCAAGCTATTTTTATGCCGGTTGTACCACCAAGTGATGATAGCAATATTACGCCATTAAGTAGTGAATCTAGTGGGCGTTTTGACGCTTAATGGATGATAAGTTAAAGCAGAAATTAAAAAACTATGTACTTTGGTTGTTATCAAGGCAAGAATATTCACGCCGAGAATTAACGTTCAAATTACAAAAAAAAGAAGCCACAGATGAGTTTATCGAAACCTTGCTTGATTGGTGCGAAAAGCACAATTTTGTAAACGAGCAACGTTACTGTGAAGGCTTTGTTAGAAAACACATATTTAAATGCCATGGCTTAAGGCGCATTCAAAGCGAAGCTATGGGCAAAGGGATTGACCGTTCATTACTTGAAAAAGTAATTGAAGAGCTTGAAGTAGATTGGTTTGAGCTGGCGCAGGATGCGTACAATAAAAAATATTCAAATACACCGGCAGACCTCGAGTACAAAGACAAGGCCAAGCGCGTGCGCTACCTAATGTATAGAGGCTTTAGCTACGATGAAATCGATTTTGCAATGCAAGCACAGTAAATACGGGTGAGACCTTCACATGCAGCACATGACTACCGCACAAATTAGACAACAGTTTTTAGACTTTTTTGCCAGCAAACAACATCAAGTTGTTCCTTCAAGCTCGCTTATACCGGGTAACGATGCCACTTTGTTATTTAACAATGCCGGTATGGTGCAATTTAAAGATGTATTTTTAGGCGCAGAAAGCCGCCCTTATACGCGTGCGACTAGCTCGCAGCGCTGTGTACGTGCTGGCGGTAAACATAACGATTTAGAAAACGTTGGTTATACTGCGCGTCACCATACATTTTTTGAAATGTTAGGTAACTTTAGTTTTGGTGATTACTTCAAGCAAGACGCGATTAAATTTGCGTGGCAGTTTTTAACAGAGGAAGTAAAGCTACCTAAAGAAAAACTGTTAGTTACTATTTACCATGACGATGAAGAAGCGTTTAACTACTGGTCTAACGATATAGGCTTACCTGCAGATCGCATTATTAAAATTGCCACTGCAGATAACTTTTGGTCAATGGGTGATACCGGTCCGTGTGGCCCGTGTTCTGAAATATTTTACGACCATGGCGAGCATATTTGGGGCGGTCCTCCTGGATCACCTGAGGAAGATGGCGATCGCTTTATCGAAATTTGGAACCTAGTATTTATGCAGTACAACCGTCAAAACGACGGAACTATGCTGCCACTACCTAAGCAATCGGTTGATACAGGTATGGGGCTTGAGCGTATTGCTGCTATTTTACAAGGCGTTCATTCAAACTATGAAATTGACTTATTTAAAGGCTTAATTGCCGCTGCTGCAAGTGTTACTAACGCACAAGACATGGACGATAAATCACTACGCGTAGTGGCGGATCATATTCGTTCGTGTGCATTTTTAATCTCTGACGGGGTTATGCCATCTAACGAAGGCCGTGGTTATGTACTACGTCGTATTATTCGCCGTGCTGTTCGCCATGGTAATAAGTTAGGTGCACAAGGTGCCTTTTTCTATAAATTAGTAGCTGCACTTATTGAGCAAATGGGCCAAGCGTACCCAGAGCTTGCAAAGCAGCAAGAAATTATTGAAAAAGTATTACGCATTGAAGAAGAGCAGTTTGGTAAAACGCTAGAGCGTGGTTTAGCTATTTTAGAAGAAAGCTTAAGCGACCTTAAAGGTGATGTAATTCCTGGCGACTTAGTATTTAAACTTTACGATACTTATGGCTTTCCTGCCGATTTAACTGCAGATGTGGCGCGTGAGCGTCAAATGACGATTGATAATAAAGGCTTTGAAGAGTGCATGGCGGTGCAGCGTAAAACAGCGCAGCAGGCCGGTAAATTTGGTGCCGATTATAACGCTCAATTAAAGTCAGACAAACAAACAACTTACAAAGGTTACACCACCACTAGCCATAGTGCGACTGTGGTTGAAGTGTTTGCTGGCAGTGAGTCGGTTTCATTACTAGAAGATGGCCAAAAAGGCATTGTAATACTAGACCGTACGCCATTTTATGCAGAGTCGGGCGGCCAAGTTGGTGATACAGGTGTAATTAGCGTTGCTGGTGGCGAGTTTACAGTAACTAACACGACTAAATTAGGTAATGCATTTGCACACCACGGTATAGTACAAGGCCGTATTGGTCTTAACGATAAAGTAGAAGCAACAATTGATGACGCACGCCGCGAACGCATCAAGAAAAACCATACTGCTACGCATATATTACACGAAACACTGCGCCAATTATTAGGCGAACATGTAGGTCAAAAAGGCTCGCTAGTTCAAGCAGAGCGTTTGCGTTTTGACTTTTCACATTTTGAAGCTGTTACTAAAGAAGAATTACGCGAAATTGAACGTGTAGTAAACGATGAAATTCGTTGTAACTTTGCGTTAAGTACCGAGCTTATGGCAATAGATGACGCTAAAGCAAAAGGTGCAATGGCGTTATTTGGCGAAAAATACGATGACGAAGTACGTGTAGTTACTATTGGGGACTACTCTATTGAGCTTTGTGGTGGTACACATGTTGAACGCGCAGGTGATATTGGTTTATTCAAAATAGTATCTGAAAGCGGTATTGCTGCGGGTGTTCGTCGTATTGAAGCGGTAACCGGCGCTGACGCGATTGCCTACGTGAGTGAGCAAGAGCAAAAGCTAAATGATGTAGCTGCTGTAGTTAAAGCCGACAGCGCGTCAGTACTTGAAAAAGTAACTGCGCTGCTTGATAAATCAAAACAGCTAGAAAAACAAATTGCGCAACTTAACGATAAGCTAGCAAGTGCTGCGGGTGCCTCATTACTTGATTCAGTAGTAGAAATTAACGGTATTAAGCTATTAATAGCCAACGTTAAAGGCACTGAGTCAAAAGCGTTACGCGGTATGGTTGATGATCTTAAAAACAAAATTGGCTCGGGTGTTATTGCACTAGGTGTTGCAAGCGATGATAAAGTGAGCTTAATTGCAGGTGTAACTAAAGATTTAACCGGTAGAGTTAAAGCCGGTGAGCTAGTTAACCATATGGCCAGCCAAGTAGGTGGTAAAGGTGGCGGCCGTCCAGATATGGCACAAGCGGGTGGCTCTGAGCCAGAAAACCTAACTGCAGCATTAGACAGTGTAACAGCTTGGTTTACTGAGAAAACACAAGCTTAAGTGGCACTTATTGTTCAAAAGTTCGGTGGCACTTCAGTTGGTTCAATAGAGCGAATTGAAGCGGTTGCCGATCTTGTTGTTAAAACTAAACAACAAGGCCATCAAGTGGTTGTAGTGCTCTCGGCTATGTCGGGAGAAACCAACCGCTTAATTAATCTCGCCAAACAAATAGATACTCGGCCAAGTAGCCGTGAACTTGACGTATTAATTAGCACCGGCGAGCAGGTTTCGGTGGCTTTATTAGCTATGGCTATTATTAAACGCGGTCATTCTGCTGTGAGTTTATTAGCCGATCAGGTTAATATTTTAACCGATAATATGTTTGGCAAAGCCCGTATTACAGATGTAGCTGCAACGCGTTTAAAACATGAGCTTGAGCATAACCGTATTGCAATTATTGCGGGTTTTCAGGGCCGTGATATTGAAGGAAATGTAACTACATTAGGGCGTGGCGGTACCGATACTTCGGCGGTTGAAATTGCTGGAGCAATAAAAGCAGACGAATGTCAGATCTATACCGACGTTAACGGCGTATATACTACAGACCCTCGTGTTGAACCTAATGCACGACGAATGAGCCAAGTTACCTTTGCTGAAATGCTAGAGTTAGCAAGTTTAGGGGCTAAAGTATTGCATATTCGTTCAGTTGAAGCGGCAGGAAAGCATAATGTGCCACTTAGGGTGCTATCAAGTTTTTACCCTGATGCTGGTACATTGATTAGTTTTGAGGAGAGCGATATGCCTGGTAATGTCGTTTCGGGTATTGCGTTTAATCGTGATGAATGTTTAATAAATGTAGAGGGTGTACTTAGTGGTACACAATATCTTGCAAAGATTTTGAAACTTTTTGCAGATAATGGCATCGAAATAGATATGATTAATCAAGTTAATCATAATGTTGACAAAGTAGACTATGCTTTTACTGTACACACAAATGATTATTTACACGCATTAGACGTTTTAACAGAGCAGCAAGCTCAGTTAACAGCACAAAATATTTTTGGGTTAACAACAGTGGCTAAAGTGTCTGCTGTTGGTATGGGTATGAAGTCACATTCGGGTGTTGCTAGTTTATTTTTTGATGCATTAGCTGCAGAAAATATTAATGTTATTTTAGTGTCTACATCAGAAATTAAAATATCGGTTTTAATAGATGAAAAATACCTAGAGTTGGCTGTTCGTGCATTACATAAGATATTTTTAACAGAAAATGAATAGATTGATAGGTTTTACTTACTTTTTAGTCTAATTTTCATTAAAATGTTTTAGCGGAATCTTATAATTTTATTGGAACAAGGGAGCAAAAGAATGCTAATACTAACTCGTAGAGTAGGTGAAACCCTAATGATCGGTGACGAAGTAACCGTTACTGTTCTAGGTGTTAAAGGGAATCAAGTTCGAATCGGTGTTAACGCACCAAAAGACGTTTCAGTGCATCGTGAAGAGATTTACATGCGTATTCAAGCTGAAAAGTCTAACCCTGAACCTGGCAATGCTTAATCAGCAATGTATATAACTTAGTTACATACTGAGTTATTGCCAAAAGCCACTCACTGAGTGGCTTTTTTGTGTATAAAATTAAGTGTTTCGGCAGTTAATATGTGCTTGGATATATACTGCATACCTTTTTTGTTTTTTAATAGTATGCCGCGCTCTGTGGTTATAACTTCGTTAATATCTGACCACAGAAGTTGGGTGTTTTTATAAAAGTTACTCGATTTAATCCCTTCTTCGTCAAAGGTAAGGGTGACCTCAGACCCCGAGGCTTTGCTTAGCATTTGTCTAGTAACCCACCAAGGACGGCGATAATAAAAGGCAATACATTCGAGTACCGCAACCATGATCAGAAAAGATCCTAGGTAATGATCGTCTAAACCATAAATTCCAAATAAACCGAGTGCTACTAATAGCGCTAATAAAAAGTATTTTGGTTGCGCGCGCTTGCTATGCGCAACTGATTCGTCAAAGCACTCATAAAAATAAGGCTTATCAAGCGTATAGGTTGTTGTAAGTGTCATATAGGAGTTCTTAAAACATAGTTATATGCATTTTAACAAGCTAACCAGTAAATGCGCAGTTATATAATAAATAACTGCATAATAGATAAAGATATTGGCGTTTATTATTTATCAGATCCAACCTTTAATTTAGATATTATTTTATTACACACATAAAAAAACGGCTCATTTTAGAGCCGTTTTTTTAATAAATTAGAAGAATTAACAGTTAGTTTCTTCTGCATTTACACCTTCTTTTACTTCTTCACATGCATCTTCAACTTTGTTTTGCACGTCAGTTACTGCTTCGTCAATACGCTCACCAGCATCTTCTGCGTGGTTATCTTCACAGCCCATAATAAATAAACTTGCGAATAGGCCAATTAGTGCTGCTCTTAAAGTTGTCGAATTCATAATGTAATTCCTTGTAAATTTTGATTTAAATGATTTTTAATTAGTTTAAAACTTTAGTTTGTTACCTAGGGCTTTTTGCCACGTAGGGCACCCGATACTAAAGATATAACTAAAAGTATTAAAAATATAAAAAATATAATTTTTGCAATACCCGCTGCGGCGCCTGCTATACCACCAAAACCTAACACTGCAGCAATTAAAGCAATTACTAAAAAAGTGATTGTCCAGCGTAACATTGTATTCTCCTTGGTTTATCAAATTTGCTCAATGGATATGGTGCGAGTTACGTGCCATTGTTTTTTTGCCTTTAAATCAATGGCTTGCTTTTGTTTGTGTTATTTCAGCGTGCACTCAATGGTAAGTTTTACGCTTTGCTATGTAATTTATTCATACTGATACAAGTGATTATGGATGTTAGTTTTTTATAAGAGAAGTTAGCGCATATTGGTCTTTGTGAGCTGAGTTTAAGAACTATTTAATTGCAGTTCGAGACTTGCGAGCATAGCGGGCTTAATAACAGCGGCTATTTAAACGGTTGAATAATTAACAAATATATTTGGTAAGACCAATTGCCAGTGGTGAAATTACTTTATGCTAATAGAACTGTTAACGCTTTACTTTAAGTGCATTATTAACGGTTTTTAGGTCGCCTATATAACTTTTATTTATATTCACTATTTTTATTATCTATGTAATAGCGCGTATCTAGTCCTTTTTGTAGTGTTAAGTTAATTAATAGCATGTTAGTTTTGTTTAAATTGGTTTTACCAATTTACAGGCTATAGACAAAACACTGTTTTTTGTTATTATTCGGTGAATAATTATTTACGTAAAATGATTTTTTATTTTGATTTCGGTATAAGTTTTATAGGAGAGGAAAATGGATATCGCTGCTTTACTTACAACAGCAAGCAACTTAATGCTAACCGGTATGGTGGGGGTGTTTGTGTTTCTGTCACTATTAATTACCTGCGTTACGGTTATGTCTAAGCTGGTATCTCGCTTTGCAGAGCCTGAGCTTGCAATACCTGCCAGAACACCGTCTTTTAAATCACAAGGTGTGCCTAATGAGCACATCGCCGCAATTAGTGCTGCCATTGCTCAGTACAAAACAAACAATAATTAAAGGAGCACTTAAATGGCTAAATTAAAATTAACAGAACTGGTACTACGTGATGCGCATCAATCATTGTTAGCAACTCGTATGCGCCTTGACGATATGCTACCGATTGCAAAAAAGCTTGATGATGCAGGTTATTGGTCTATTGAGTCGTGGGGGGGAGCTACGTTTGATTCGTGTATTCGTTATTTAGGTGAAGATCCTTGGGAGCGTATTCGCGCACTAAAAAAAGCGATGCCAAATACTAAACAGCAAATGCTATTACGCGGTCAAAATTTATTAGGTTACCGCCATTATGCTGACGATGTAGTAGAAAAATTTGTAGAGCGTGCCCATAAAAATGGCGTTGATGTATTTCGTATATTTGATGCAATGAACGATGTACGTAATCTTGAAACGGCAATTAAAGCGGCTATAAAAGTAGGCGCACATGCCCAAGGGACTATTTCTTATACAGTAAGCCCTGTTCATACGCTTGATATGTGGTTAACGCTAGCTAAGCAGTTGGAAGATTTAGGCTGTCATTCAATTTGTATTAAAGATATGGCGGGTTTATTAAAGCCGTACGATGCTGAAAAACTAATTAAAGCACTAAAAGAAACTGTATCTATTCCAATTGCAATGCAGTGCCACGCCACAACAGGTTTAAGTACTGCGACTTATCAAAAAGCGATTGATGCAGGCATTGATATGCTTGATACCGCAATTTCATCTATGAGTATGACTTACGGACACACCGCAACTGAAACTATTGTATCGATAGTTGAAGGGACTGAGCGTGATACTGAGCTTGATTTAAATCACCTAGAAGAAATTGCTGCTTACTTTAGAGATGTACGTAAAAAATACGCGGCATTTGAAGGTAGCTTAAAAGGGGTTGATGGCCGTATTTTACTCGCGCAAGTACCTGGTGGCATGTTAACTAACATGGAAAACCAGCTTAAAGAGCAAGGCGCAGCAGATAAGCTTAATGAAGTTTTACTTGAGATCCCACGTGTACGTGAAGATCTTGGCTTTTTACCTTTAGTAACACCAACGTCGCAAATTGTAGGCACTCAAGCGGTACTTAATGTACTAACGGGTGAGCGCTATAAAACAATTACTAAAGAAACAGCTGGCGTATTAAAAGGTGAATATGGCCTAACACCAGCACCTATGAATAAAGAGCTACAAGAGCGTGTGCTTGATGGAGCAGAGGTAATTACTTGCCGTCCTGCAGATAATATTGCACCTGAGCTTGCAACGCTTGAGGCTGAATTATTAAAAGAAGTACAAGAGCAAGGTTTAACTCTTGCTGATGAGCAAATTGATGACGTACTAACGTATGCATTATTCCCACAGGTTGGTTTGAAGTTTATTAAAAACCGTAACAACCCAGATGCATTTGAGCCAGTTCCTTGTGTTGAAGATAAAAGTAATAAAGCTCCCTCTAAATCAGCTTCAAATAACAACAGCGTTAAAGCTGAGCAATACAGCGTAAAAGTAGACGGTAAGGTTTACGACGTTGTTGTAGCTCAAGGCGGCGAGCTTAAAGAAGTTACATTAAAAGACTCAGAACATATTCCTCAGTCTGCTTCGGTTGCATCAGGCGAAACACTTAACGCCCCTTTAGCCGGTAATATTTTTAAGATAAAGGTAAAAGCAGGGCAAGTTGTGAATGAAGGTGATGTAGTGATTATTATGGAAGCCATGAAAATGGAAACTGAAATACGCGCTACGCACACCGGAACAATTGCTGAAGTGTTAGTTGGTGAAGGCGATGCTGTAACTACCGGCGACGCTATGATTGCATTAGCTTAGGAGTAAATAGAGGATGGATGGTATTTTAAACCTCTGGCATGCCACAGGCATTGCTAACTTTACATTTCCAGCGTTGATTATGATTGCGGTAGGCTGTTTATTATTGTTTTTGGCAATAGCCAAAAAATTTGAGCCCCTATTATTATTACCTATCGGCTTTGGTGCAATATTAACTAATATTCCGGTGGCAGGTTTATCCGACCCCGGCGGCTTACTGCATTATGTGTATTATGTAGGTATTGATACCGGTATTTTTCCACTATTAATATTTATGGGAGTAGGCGCGTTAACTGATTTTAGTGCGCTAATTGCTAACCCTCGTATGTTGCTATTAGGTGCNGCTGCACAGTTTGGTATTTTTGCGACTTTGTTTGGCGCTATTTTACTTAACTATGTACCTGGTTTTGAATTTAGCCTGCAAGATGCGTCGGCTATTGCGATAATTGGTGGAGCTGATGGCCCAACCGCTATATTTTTAGCCTCTAAACTGGCACCCGACTTGTTAGGTGCGATTGCGGTAGCTGCTTATTCGTATATGGCATTAGTGCCAATTATTCAGCCGCCAATTATGCGCGCATTAACCACGGTTGAAGAGCGCCAAATAAAAATGCCAGAGCTGCGTAAAGTATCTAAAAAAGAGAAAATTATTTTTCCGTTAATGGTACTTAGCTTAACAGCAATGTTTTTACCTGCGGCGATACCTCTGGTTGGTATGTTTTGTTTAGGTAACTTAATGCGAGAGTCTGGTGTTGTTGATAGATTAAGTAACAGTGCTCAAAACGAAATCATCAATGTTACAACTATATTTTTAGGTTTAGCTGTAGGCTCAAAGCTTGCTGCAGATAAGTTTTTAACTGTTGAGACCATAGGTATTTTAGTGCTTGGCGCACTGGCTTTTGCTATAGGTACAGCCTCGGGCGTATTTATGGCTAAAGGGTTAAATAAAATATCTAAAACGCCGATTAATCCATTAATAGGTGCTGCGGGAGTATCGGCTGTACCCATGGCGGCGCGCGTAGTAAATAAAGTAGGCCTTGAGAGCAATCCGCATAACTTTTTACTTATGCATGCAATGGGGCCAAATGTTGCCGGAGTACTAGGCAGTGCAGTTGCAGCAGGTATTTTATTAGCACTTGTTGGCTAACATCAATTTTAAAATCCAACCGATTAGCGCAGTTTACTGCGCTTTTTTTTATGCTTAATTTATTGACTGTTTTTGTTACAGTAAGCTACTTGTAATTAATTAAGGATAGCCGGCATGCATGACACTCCTTTGGCAAAATATTTACCTAATGTTAGCAAGCTCATATTTGGTTGTATGGGACTTGGGGGAGGCTGGAATAAAGACCCCTTAACTAATACTCATACCCAGCAGGCACATGTTTGTATAGATACAGCAATAGCCGGTGGCATTAATTTTTTTGATCACGCCGATATTTATACATTTGGTAAAGCTGAGCAGGTGTTTGGCCAAGTCCTTAAGCAGCGCCCAGAGCTGAGAGAGCAAATTTATATCCAGTCAAAGTGCGGAATTCGTTTTGCCGATGAGCAAGGGCCAAAGCGCTACGACTTATCAAAGCAATGGATTGAGCAATCAGTAGAGGGCTCTCTTAAGCGGTTAAATACTGATTATTTAGATGTACTTATGCTGCACAGACCCGACCCTTTGATACAAGTTGAAGAAGTAGCTCAGGTATTTAGTCGCTTAAAAGAAAGTGGCAAAGTACGTCATTTTGCGGTGTCTAATATGTCGCAGCAACAAATACAGTTTTTACAAACAGCCCTTGATATGCCCATAGTTGCCAACCAAATTGAAGCAAGCTTAAAGCAATCAGCCTGGGTTGATGAGGGGGTATATGTCGGTAACCGCGATGGCAAAGACATTAACTTTACTCCCGGCTTTATAGAATATTGCACCGAGCAGGAAATACAAATTCAAAGCTGGGGTAGCTTATGCCAAGGATTATATTCAGGAAAACAGCTGCAAAATGCATCACCTGCAGATATTAATACCGCTATATTAGTTAATAAGTTAGCAGCACTTTATAGCACGTCTGCCGAGGCTATTGTATTGGCTTGGTTACTGCGCCATCCGGCATTAATTCAACCGGTAATAGGCACAACTAATGCTAAGCGACTGGCTGCATCGTGCAGCGCTGTAAATATAGAATTAACCCGAGAGCATTGGTATGCATTATATGTCAGCGCCAAAGGGCACGAGTTACCCTAATTTAGACCCCCACTTAAGGTATTACTATGAATATATTCGTTATTTTAATTAGCTTGTTTGTCGCATTGTTAATATTAATTCCGTTATTAGAAAAGTATCAAAGTAAAATAGGCTTAGATGGGGCTAAAAAATACAGTAAGTATATATGGCCACTGGTAATGGTATCGTTAGTGGTACAGCTAATTTATGTATTAATGAATTAGTGTGTCAGTCTATTATTCATAGGCAAAAAAATTATAGGTACAAAAAAGCCTTTGCAAGTTACCTAGCAAAGGCTTTTTTAATAATGATTTAATGTTACTTAAGTGCTAACTGTAGTTCGCGGTTGCGCTCTAACTGGGCAATAAAGTTATCAGCAATAGGCTTAAACTTGGCAAGCTCTGCACGTGGCAGCGGCTCTGACTTAGGCAATTTAACGGTTTTAGGATTACGATGAACACCATTAACTAAAAATTCATAGTGTAAGTGGGCACCGGTCACACGACCAGTAGACCCAACAGTACCGAGTTGCTCACCTTGCTTAATTTTTTGCCCTGTTTTTACTAGGCGTTTATTAAGGTGCAAGTACTTAGTTACGTACTGTGTGCCATGGCTAATAAATACATAGTTACCATTATATTTACTGTAACCCGATTTAATAACTTTACCATTACCTGAGGCAACTACCGGCGTGCCAGTGCGCGCCGCAAAGTCTATACCGCGATGCGCTCTAACTTGCCCCGTTACTGGGTGCAAACGTCGCGGGTTAAAGCTTGAGCTTATATATTTAAAACTAACCGGTGCACGTAAAAATGCTTTTTTCATGCTGCGCCCTTCAGGAGTATAAAAACTACCGTCAGTGTGGCGAATTGCAGCATAGCGCTGGCCTTGGTTAACAAATTCCGCAGCAATAATTTTACCAGTACCAATAAATTCACCATCTACATAGTGAGATTCATAAATTAAACCAAACCCATCGCCTTTGCGAATATCGTTAGCAAAATCTACATCCCAACCAAATATATCGGCAAAGTTCATTATTTGGCGCTCGCTTAAACCTGCAGCTATTGCTGAAGTCCAAAAGCTACTAGAAATTTCGCCGCCTACTGTTTTAGTTAGCGTTTCTATTTCTTTACTATCGATTGAAGTGTCGTATTGCCCTTCATCGTTTAAGGTAACAAATAAAGTGTCTGTTTTTGAAATAACGTAACGCAGCTGTGCTAAATCGCCATCTTTTGCAGTGGCAAAACTCAGTGTTTCACCCGGGTGAATTTTAGTAAGTTTGCGAGTTTCTGCGTTAGTGTTAATTAATTTATGTAACGTTTGAGCTGAAAAGCCAGCACGTTTAAAAATAATAGCTAAGTTATCTCCATTTTTTACTTGGTGATCAACAAAGTCGTATTCTGGCAGCTTGTCTGCTGCTTGCTCTGAGTTTAACGCAGTTAATTTTTCGTTGTCATCAACTTTAACTTGTAACTCATAGCGCTTGCCAATTTCTAGCGTGTTTTCACTATTGTCTTTGGATGCAGTGGCTTTTTCAGAAGGGAGAAAAGCTAAGCCAGCAATAGCAGAAACTAAGCCTAAAATAAGCAATTTGTGTTTTTTGGGGAGCGTGTGAACCACGTGAACCATAACGTGCCTTTTTCTGCTGTCAAGAAAATTAATAGATTATCTTGCAGGATATAACGAATAATGTACGAATACTAGTATTTTGTAGATTTAAACTAATGCTAAATTAAGCTAAAATCACAGGGCTTATAGGCATCTTAGTATTAAAGCAGCTTATGATCTAGGTGTTTTATTAATCTAGAACTAGGGCTAAACCGCGGTATTTTTGAGCAAAATAATAAAACAATGATGCATCATCACGTTAGTAATTTAAAAACCAAAGCTGCAGCTGTTTGTGCTGTTTTTAAAGTGTTGCAAACAGTTATCTTTACTCGTTTATGCAACTTATGCCGCTTTGCCTTATTTAGTGACGCTATCGTTTAAAAAGTTGTTTTAATTAGGTAATAATTTGCTATCTTAGTTACATAGGTTTATTGACTCTAAAAGTGCTACTTATCTAGTAATAAGCCGCGAGCATATTAATAATTAACCCCTTCGTTAACAGAATTTTTTGGAGTAACACACAGTGGATTTACAAACCGCTCTTGCAGAGATAAAACGCGGTACAGAAGAGATATTAATTGAAGATGAGTTAGTTGAAAAATTAAAATCTGGAAAAAAACTAAAAATTAAAGCGGGCTTTGATCCAACCGCGCCTGATTTACACTTAGGTCACACGGTACTTATTAATAAAATGAAAACCTTTCAGGACTTAGGTCATGAGGTTGTATTTTTAATTGGTGACTTTACCGGTATGATTGGCGACCCAACAGGTAAAAACGTAACGCGTAAGCCGCTTACTCGCGAAGACGTGCTTGCTAATGCTGAGACTTATAAAGAGCAAGTATTTAAAATTCTTGATCCGGCAAAAACCACGGTCGCATTTAATTCTACCTGGATGGAAAATTTAGGCGCAGCTGGAATGATCAAACTTGCAGCACGCCAAACCGTTGCGCGTATGTTAGAGCGTGATGATTTTAAAAAGCGTTACGCTAGTGGCCAGTCTATTGCTATTCATGAGTTTCTATATCCGTTAGTACAAGGTTGGGACTCGGTTGCACTTGAGGCTGATGTAGAGCTCGGTGGTACTGATCAGCGCTTTAACCTGCTAATGGGTCGTGAGCTACAAAAAGACGAAGGCCAAAAACCACAAACAGTAATAATGACGCCGTTATTAGAGGGCACCGATGGGGTGCAAAAAATGTCTAAATCGTTGGGTAACTATATAGGTATTACCGATGCGCCTAACGATATGTTTGGTAAAATAATGTCGATTAGTGATGTGCTAATGTGGCGTTACTACGACTTATTAAGCGGGCTGTCGATTGCTGGTATTAACGCGCAAAAAGAGCGTGTAGAGCAAGGTACAAATCCTCGTGATATTAAAATTGAGTTAGCAAAAGAGCTTATTGCGCGCTTTCATAGTGAAGCCGATGCACAAGCAGCTCATGATGACTTTATTCAGCGCTTTCAGAAAAAAGCTCTGCCGGATGAAATACCTGAACTAACAGTAACCATTGAGCAAGACAGTATTTTAATTGCTAACTTGCTTAAAGAAGCTAACTTAGTTGCTAGTACATCAGAAGCAATGCGCATGATTAAGCAAGGTGCAGTTAAGCTCAACGGCGAAGATAAAATTACAGACACTAAACTTGAAATAGCAAAAGGCAGTACGGCTATTTACCAAGTAGGTAAGCGTAAGTTTGCAAATATTACTGTAGCGTAAAGCTAAACGGTAAAACGCTAAAAACCAGCCACGGCTGGTTTTTTTGTGCTTATATTTTTTGTATTTTTAATAATAGGTGTGTAACTCGCCCTTAGCTAAATGTTTTTAAGTATTTCTATGCAAACAACGACCAGTAACCAAAATACCCGCGCTTGATTTAGTCTATTAATAGTAACCGGCACGTCCTCAGCAATAGGGAGGCGTTCGGTACCAATACGCATTTTGTTAAAACGTTCGCCAAAATACACTGCAGGCCCGCCTAGTTGTACGCCTAATGATGCAGAGCAAGTGCTTAAAAGCCACCCAGTATTAGTTTGATAAAAGTGCCTGCCATAATGCTTTATATAATGCATGCTTAGCTTGCTCGCTTTACTGGCTGCAATAGTCAGTGCCAATAAGCGCATAGGAATAAATTCAATAATAAACAAGGTAATTTTAAGCGGCTTTAAAAAAGGGCTGTTGGGTTTAATGTTACTGCGCCATGCCTGCTCAATTAAAGTAAGTAATCGATAGGCAAGCGCTGCAATAGGGCCAAGTACTAAAAAAACAAATATCACCACAAAGTAATATCTTGCAGTACGTAATATTAGGCTCTCTATTAAGGCTTTAATTATGCCTGCACCAGAGAGTTTANTAACATCTCGGGCTACTAATGGCTTTAATAGCTCACGGGCGGCAGATTTTTGNTTTTGTTTGGTAAGCTTAGCAATACGTAGTGCTTTTTTATCAATAGCTTTACTCTCAAGGCATAAATATAAAATAAGCCCGGCGAGTAATTCAGGGTAAAATGCAAATTCCAGTAGTAATACAATAATAATAAGTACCACACTTAAAATAAGTGTACTGGCAAGGGCTGCGGCTAAATATTGATAGCTATTGGGTTCTGCTGCTTTATAAATACGCTTACCAATAGCGCTAAAAATAGCCGTTAAAGCGGTGTTAGGATGATACCAACTAACAAGTGGTAAAAAGCGCTCAGCAAGGAGCGCCATTATAAATACAATAAAGTCCAAGTGATTTTGAACCATATTGCTGAGCATTTACAGTGAAACTGCCGTTAGCTTTTCAAGTAACGCCACTACCATTTTAGACGAATTGATTGATGCTGTTTCTAGGTATTCTTCAAACGACTGCGGCGACTCTTTGCCGGCAATATCTGACATCGAGCGAATAACCACAAACGGTGTATTAAGTGTATGACAGGTTTGCGCAATTGATGCCCCTTCCATTTCTACTGCAAGCATTGTAGGAAAGTCGCTACGGGCTTTTTCAATACGTATTGGGTCACACATAAATATGTCGCCGGTACAAATTAAACCAACTAAGGTTTTTACGTCACTAATTTGCGCAATAGTTTGCTCTGCGGCAGCCACTAATTTAGGGTGTGCTGCAAAACCTGCTGGCATTTGTGGTACTTGACCTATTTCGTAACCAAAGGCAGTTACATCAACATCATGATGACGAACTTCTGACGAAATAACTACATCGCCCACATTTAATGACGGATCAAAGCCGCCGGCAGAGCCGGTGTTAATTACGCAATCAGGGGCGAAGTTGTCAATAAGTAATGTAGTTGCAATAGTTGATGCTACTTTACCAATACCAGATTGAACCAATGTTACTGTGTTACCTGCTAATTCACCGGTATAAAAAGTAAAACCAGCTTTAGTTAAAGTTTGTGGATTTTGCATTGCTTCGCGCAAAATTTTAACTTCTGGCTCCATTGCGCCAATAATACCAACATTCATAGTGTTAAGTTCCTGAGTTTGAATGCGCTGATTATACGTGAAGTTAGCGCTAAAAAACAAAAAAGCGAGCAGTTTTACTTTGCTCGCTTTTTATTATGTTATTTACGTTAAATTTCGGCTAGTGCTGTAGAGTGCGCTTTAGCTTGAGAAGGTGATAGTACCGCTGGTTTTTGAACTCGGGTACGAATAGGGCGAGCTGTTTGCGTAGCCGCAGGTTTGCCGAGTTTAAACATAATAGCGTCGCGTACTTCACTTGGGCGATAGCCTGATTTTACTTTCATACGAATATGCGGGATGCCAGCGGCCTCTAATGCGCCATTAACAAACCAGTCGCGTTGTGCTTTATGGCCATCTTTATTGGCATTGTTTACTAAGTCTACGGCTGCCACTATGGTCATTTTTTCTTTATCGACTAGCACAAAATCAAGCTGTTTATTTTTAGCTTTAGCCATTGCTGCACGCTTAGACTTTGCCGATAAACCTTGTTTGCAATCAATCACGTCGATTAGTTTTACACGACTAACAATTTTATACTGATCGCCCACTGCGCGTTCTAATAAATTTAAAAAAGCACTTTCTACTTGAGTAAATACATTTTGCTTGCGGGTAAAAGGATAAGGGTTTCCGCCATCATCGTTAAACTTTGACGCAACAACAGAGGCCCCAACAACTAATACTAAAATTGATAATAAAGCGAATTCCATACGGTAACTCCATAACAACAAATTGACACTGCTTAAGTAAAGCAATTAACGTGCCTAAATTAGTTAGTTAAGTAGTATGTTCCCGTATGGATATTGAACACTGCAAAATAAGAACTTAAGCTCTATAACCGCCAGCAACGCCTTTAACTGCAATAGCGAGTGCGTCGTGCGCATGCAGCGATTCGTAATGATTTATTTGTAACCAGTAATCACAGTATTGCTGTGTTTCTAGTAGCGCTTTAATTTTACGAGCAGCATCTTCACAAAACATTAAATTTTGACCATTTAGGCGGGCAAACTCTTGTTCATCTTCACGTTTCACTGCCGCTTGTACTGGCGTTTTTAATTCATCTTCAATCGTGTTAATTAAATTAACTACGTCAAATTGAGTAATATTACTGTCGAGCTTTACTTTTACATTAGCAATTGAGCGCTGCGAGTGTGGGGTGGCTACAATACCTTGCGTAGTACCTAGCCATTCTAGTGCTTCTTTTTGACTGAGGGTTTCTTGACTGAATTTTTCGGCAAATGCATTTTGTATCAGCTGACGCGCAAGTGCCGCTGAACATGGGCAAGTTGATGAATAGGTTACATCAACACTTAGCTCGTAATTAATAACACCTTGTTCAATTGTGCTGGTTAATATAACGGGGTAACTTTTCCAGCCAGCCTTGCCGCTTAATAACGATTTACGGCGCAGTGGTAATTCAAACTTAAATTCTATAAGTGCTTTATCACTTAAGCCTTCGTGGCTACTAATAAAAAAATCGAGCGCTTGAGCTAATGTTTGAGGATTAACTTGCTGCTCAGTAGAGAGCGTGTCGAGCGCTAAAAATAAGCGCGACATATGAATGCCTTTTGCATCTTCTTTGTGTAAGTTTACAAAAGCGCGGGCTTTAGCATTAACAGTAACTGGCGTTATGCCATGCGACTCAAAAATAAATGGCAGTTCAATTTCACCCATTCCCACCCAGTCTAATGTACCAGTTTGTAAGGCGGGAGCCGTGTTAGCTATATCGGGCATATTAGTTTGCATGGTGTGTTACTCGTTATTAGCAATAATAAAGCGCCGCATTTTACACTAAATAATTTATTGCTGGAATGATGAGTTGTAGCCAGCTAATGATTCAAACAATAAATATTAGAGTTTTTATCGCACAACCTGAAAATAGCTGATAGAAAATGCTAAAATTAACCATAACATGCAATTTAAACCTTTTTGTAATTAAGCTAAGAGACACACTGATATATGACCGATTCCTCTTTGAGCCCTTGGGCTCGAGTTCTTTCTAGTTTAATAACTCGGTTTGGTGAGTTTAAAACTGCAGCCATTTGCTATGCTTTGTTATTGGCAGTTTCGCTTGTTTTATCAAGTATGTTTTATTATGTTGCCGTTGGAGAAGTTAATCTTGTTGATATATTAGCAGTGGTATTTTTTACCTCTGTGGTATCGCCTCTGGTTATAAGCGTGCTAATAAATTCAATCAGGCAACTAGATGCCTCCTATGCATATTTAGACAGTGCGACAAAACAAGAAAAGCTACTCAATCAAACATTAAAAGATAATATAAATCGCTTAAATGTAGAAATTGATGAGCGTAAAATGGCGTTTCATGCCAAGCACCGGGCAATAGAAGAGCTAAGAAAAGAAATTGCTGAGCGTAAAAAAACACAACAAGAGCTTGCCCAGCAAAGTATGCTACAGCGCTCAATAGTAGACTCCTCCCCCGATTTATTTTATTACCGCGACAACAACGGTGTGTTTGCTGGCTGTAATAAAATGTTTGAAGAAGTAATGGGTAAAACCAGTGACGAATTAATCGGTAAGAGTGCTGAACAAATATTTCCTAATCAATTTTTATCTGAAGTTTTAAAAACCGATAAACAGGTAGAGCAAACTCATCAAGCATTAACTATAGATGTTCAATACGATGTGGGCGGCGAAACGCGTTGGTTTGAATTACGTAAATTGCCGTTTATTAATGATAAAGGTAAGTACATAGGTTTACTTGCATTTGGCCGTGATATTACGAGTCGTAAAGAGGCTGCAGAAGCACTTGAAACAGCCTACAAAGATAAAGGTAAATTTATTGCCACTTTGAGCCATGAGTTGCGTACACCACTTAATGGCATTGTTGGTTTAACACGTATGTTGCTAGATACAGAGCTTAATAAACAGCAGCGTAGTTGGTGTAATACGGTGTTTTCGAGTGCCGAAACACTAGGTAATATATTTAACGACATTATAGATTTAGACAAAATAGACAGAGAGCAGTTAGATATTGCAACTAATGCTATAAACGTATCAGACTTTATTAACGATGTGGTTAACTTTGCAGGCCTAATTGCTGAACAAAAAGATCTTTCTTTTGATATTAAACGCTTAGGCATGCTAGATATTTATGCGCAACTAGATCCAACCCGACTTCGCCAAGTTGTTTGGAACTTAATAAATAATGCGGTTAAATTTACTCATAAGGGCAGTGTAACCCTCACCTGTATTCGTGAAAATCGAGATGATGGCCCTTGGCTTACCATGAAAATATCAGACACCGGAGAAGGCATACCAGCCGAACAGCTCTCTCGTATTTTTGATATGTATTATAAAGCGCCAGATCTTAAAGGCACCAATGCTATTGGTTCTGGCATTGGCTTAGCAGTAACCAAAGCCTTAGTTGATGCAATGCAGGGGATTATTTCGGTTAATAGTACCGAAGGCGAGGGGAGCTGCTTTATAGTAGAAATACCGTTAATTTTATGTAGCGCACCCACTGAGAATAGTTATGTAGGACGCAGCTTAAATATACTGTTAGTAGAAGATGTGCCGTTAAATGCCGAAATTGCGACTAACTTACTTGAACAGCGTGGTCATGAAGTTATTTGGGCTGAGACCGGCGAAGATGCATTGTCTTTTGTAGAAACTGAAGACGATTTAGATTTGATCTTACTTGATATGCAGTTACCCGATATAAACGGTGATGAAGTAGCAAGGCAAATAAGAGCCGATAGCCATTTTGATAAATTACCTATTGTAGCGCTTACCGCAAATGTGCGCAGTGCAGAGCAAGAGCTAGAGGGGATTTCAATCCAAGGAGCGCTCGCTAAGCCTATCAATACGGTAAAACTAGATAAAATATTAGCTGATTTATTTGGTATAAAACAAACAAGAAGTAATGGGCCACAATTAAAAGTAAGTGCAGCAGCGCTTGCTGACATTAATGCACATTTACTTGATGTTGAAACTATAGAAGACTTTGTAAACTCAATGGGTTTGGTGGTGTTTAAACGCAGTAGTCAGTTATTTGAAAAACTCAACCCCCAGTATCAGCAAGAGTTACTTACCTCGTTAAACTCAGGCGACAGAGAAGAATATAAATCAGTTGCACATAAGCTTAAAGGTGCTGCGGGATCTGTAGGCTTAAATGATGTGCAATTGCATGCAAAAGTAATGGAGTATGGTGCGCTGGATGAATCTGACGAGGTGTTAAAGCAGTGGTTAGATGTTTTAGCAGACAAAATAAATGAAGGACAGCATGCCCTTCATTTATTCTTACAGCAATTAGGGTAACTAATTAGCTGTCGATTTTACCAATGAAGCGATAACCTTCACCATGAATGGTGCTGATCAACTCAGTTGTTGAGTTGTCGCTTTCAAAGTGCTTACGAATACGACGAATTGTAACATCAACTGTTCTATCGTTTGCACGTAGCTCACGGCCAGTCATGTGTTTAATTAATTGCTCACGGCTAAAAATACGACCTGGAGAGTCAAGCATTAAACGCAGTGCTCTGTATTCGCCTTTAGGTAGACGTTTTGCGTCTCCACCTGGAGAAGTAAGACAGCGACTGTTTTCGTCAAGTTCCCAACCGTTAAACGTAATTACACCATTTGTTTCAAGTGCAGACTCTTCACCACCTAGGGCAGTACGAGTAATTAAATTACGCGCACGAATAGTTAATTCGCGAGGATTAAACGGTTTAGTAATATAGTCATCAGCACCAATTTCTAGGCCTAAAATACGATCTACATCATTGTCACGGCCTGTTAAGAAAATAAGACCGACTTTGCGTTTTTGGCGTAACTCACGTGCTAAAATTAGCCCGTTTTTACCCGGTAGATTGATATCCATAACTACAAGATTGACGTCGTCATTATTTGTAAGCTTATCATGCATGTCATCGCCATCAATGGCTTCAATAACTTTGTAACCTTCAGCTTCAAATAAACTAACGAGGTTTAGTCTAGTTACGTCTTCATCCTCTACTATCAGAATGACTGGCGTTTGCATTTTTAATTAACCTTTTGGTGTGTTTTATTTATAAAAAAAACCGGTATAGTTTTATAAACCGATTACTAAAAGAGTATAGGATTATATCTAATTGTTAACAAGTAAAAACAATTAGAGAAAAACAGCAGGATCCGCACAGCCTACTTAAAAGGTATAGAGTAAAGCTACTGTTTAATTGATCTTTAAAATTGGATGCATATTTTGAATTATTAAAGTCAAAGCCATTTCCCTTTAGTAATTGATACATCCATCAATCAGGTAAAGATACTTAAAATAATCAGACTAATTCAAAACGAAATTATATCACTTTCCAACCTTTCATCAATGTATGTGATATCTTAAAAGCATTAAAGTTCAGAAAATATTTAACTTTAAGCAGTTAATTCACTAAATAATATAGTTGAATAACGAATGCTCTATTAATGAGGTCATAAAGTTAAAATTCAAGAGCATGCTTATAATTAATCAGTACGTTGTTTAAGCTGTGGTGTTGTTGGTGAGTGTCGTTTTTACTTTGACTATAAAAGCTGTCTTACGCTCAGAGTTTACTTGGATATTACTTAACAGGTTTGCCAGCAGATAGACGGCTTGAAATAGTTCTCGTACCTTATCCTTATTTATTTGTTATAAAAAGGTCAAATACTTGATTTTACTATTCCCCTCAATATTTTGACTATTATTGCTAAGCGGTAAAATTCAGGAGGGTAATTAATTTTATAAATAAGTTTGAGCACGTGAGGTGCTCAAACATGAGCATTATTAACTGCTGTAAACGGCAAACTTATTATTTTTAAACACGGTTTGATAGTTATCAAATTGTGCTTCTAAAATTGGCGGGTATTTTAAAAAGCTATTAGCAACAATATTTAACTTACCTGCTTTAGTTAGGTGCTGTTTAGCATTGGCTAAAAAGGTTTCAGCCACTGTGTAGTCGGTTGCAATACCGGTATGAAAAGGTGGGTTACTAATAATAAGATCGAACTTACCTGTAATGTTAGTAAGTCCATCACTTAAGAGGGCTTCGCCTTTAATGTTATTAAGCTTAAGGGTTTGCGTTGTTGCATAGATTGCCAATGCGCTCACATCACTACAAACAAAGCTCAATGCCGGATTTTGCAGCCCTAAATAAGTTGCAATTAAGCCAGCGCCACAACCAAAATCGAGCACAGTACCTTGCTTAATAAGCGGAGCGTTTTCAAGCAATATTTTAGTGCCAACATCTAAATTACCGTGATTAAATACCCCAGGAATACTGATAGCGGTAAATTCGCTATCGGCCACACTGACCGTAAATGGCTTATGATAATCGCTAATATTAAACTGACTAAGTTGTTTAAGCTCTGCAAATGAATATAAAACACAGTGCTTTGCTGAGTCTATTTTATTACTAAAATTAGCTTTATCAGTAAGCTGTTTTTCTATTGATTTAACACCACTCTTATTTTCGCCAACCACCAGTAACTCAGCATCTGCTGTAATTACTGCGCGTATATTATCAAGCGCCATAAGAACTTCAGGTTTTGATTTTGGATAGTAAAGAATCACTAAATCAAAGTCGTTACCGCTAATACAGTGGTTTACACATACATCAACGCCGGGTGTGTTTTTGGCAAATTCGCCATTAGCATGATTGTAGCTAAAGGCGGTTATTTTACTCTCAGGGTTGCGCTTTTTAAGCTCGGCTAAAAAGCCATCTTGAACAAAGTTGACCACCAATATAGATTTCCCAACTAACTTTTCGCTATTGCGAAGTAACAGTAGGCTTGGATTGGTTAATACGCTCATAAATGGCTTTACCTTACAGATTATATAATTTACAGAGTTATGTACTTAACCTAAATGTTGGTTAAGATATTTATTATCCGAAATACAGATTACTTAGTGCGTTCAAACATTAAGTCCCACACACCATGACCTAAACGATGGCCGCGTTGCTCAAACTTGGTTAACGGGCGTAAATCAGGGCGTGGTACGTAGTCGTTTGTTGCTGACTGGTTTTTAAAGCCAGGCGCAGCTTGCATTACTTCAAGCATATGCTCAGCATAATTTTCCCAGTCGGTAGCCATATGAAAAACACCGCCCATTTTTAACTGTGAACGTAATTTTTCAACAAACTCGCCTTGTACAATACGGCGTTTATGGTGACGCTTTTTATGCCAAGGGTCAGGGAAAAACAATTGTAAGGTTGTTAAACTTTCATCTGCTATACAATCGGCTAAAACTTCAACCGCATCGTGTTCAAAAATACGCAGATTAGTAATACCCGCTTCATCAGCATCCATTAAACAAGCACCAACGCCTGGGCGGTGTACTTCTATGCCAATAAAGTTTAAATGCGGGGCATTTTTTGCCATTTCAACCAGTGATTTGCCCATACCAAAACCAATTTCTAGCACTACATCATTGTTATTGCCAAAAACTTCGCTTAAATCAAGCATGCCATTTTTATGCTCTAAGCCCATTATTGGCCAGCATTTTTCGATAGCGGCAGCTTGGCCTTTGGTTAAACGACCTTCGCGCTTTACAAAACTACGAATAGTGCGGATATACTTACCTTCTTGCTTTGCTTGCTCAAGATTAGTGTTACTTGATTCACTCATATTATTGGCCTGACAAAAATAACTGGTTTAAAAAATGGTTGCGTATTATCCCTGACCAAGCCATGGATAACAAGCTCTAGCTGATTTTACTAGGTGTATAGAGGCGCTATAGCTTGATCTTTTCACTAACTGCAATAAACTGAGCCGCCATTGAGCATACGTAAAAAGTAAACTATTTTGGATTTAAATAAACAGCAGTCAGATTGGTTTTCTAACCAAGTGGTTGATTGGTATCACCTTCATGGTAGAAAAACGCTGCCGTGGCAGTTAGCAAAAACACCCTATAAAGTATGGGTGTCTGAAGTGATGTTACAACAAACTCAAGTAGTGACCGTTATCCCTTATTTTGAAAGGTTTATGCAAAGCTTTCCCGATATTATTGCTTTAGCTAACGCCAATGAAGATCAGGTGCTGCATCACTGGACTGGTTTAGGGTATTACGCAAGGGCACGTAACTTACATAAAACAGCTAAAATAGTTCGTGACAAGTATCAGGGGCAGTTTCCTACAACGCTTGAAGAGGTTATTGATTTACCCGGAATAGGGCGCTCTACAGCCGGTGCAGTGTTATCACTTTCACTTGGGCAGCATCACCCCATACTCGATGGTAATGTTAAACGAGTATTAGCCCGTTTTTTTATGGTTGAAGGCTGGTATGGTGTTAAAAAAGTCGAAAGCCAACTTTGGCATTTGAGCGAGCAGCTAACGCCTAAAAATAACGTAACCGAGTTTAATCAAGCTATGATGGATTTAGGCTCGAGCTTATGTTCGCGTAGTCGTTTTGACTGCCCTGCATGTCCGTTAAGTAGCCGCTGTGGTGCATTTAAAACGCAGCAGGTAAAAACATTCCCACACTCAAAACCTAAAAAANCAGTGCCGAAAAAAAGCTGCCATCAGTTAATTATTAAACATGATGAAAAAGTGCTCATGGAAAAACGGCCTAACTCAGGAATATGGGGCGGGTTGTTTGGCTTTTTTGAGTTTAATGAATTGAGCGAACTAGAGGTGTTTATAGCGCAGCAAGGGCTAACAGCTGACTTAGTGGCGCTTGAACCCTTTACCCATATATTTTCGCACTTTGAACTTACTATTAATCCACATGTGCTAAATGTAGTACAAATTCCAGATGTAATTAACGATCGACAATTAGTTTGGTACCTACTAGATCAGTCAATTGAGGTGGGTTTAGCAGCACCAACTAAAAAGTTGGTTAAACAAATTGCACCAATAGGTTAGACTTGTTTATAACTATCGCTAAAGAGAATTAATTATGGCACGTACAGTATTTTGTCAAAAGTTACAAAAAGAAGCTGAAGGGCTTGGATTTCAATTATATCCTGGCGAAATAGGCGAAAAAATCTTTAACAATATCTCTAAAGAGGCTTGGGCGCAGTGGCAGCACAAGCAAACAATGCTGATTAACGAAAAGCATTTAAATATGATGGACCCAGAGCATCGTAGCTTTTTAGAACAGCAAATGGTTGGTTTTTTGTTTGAAAACAAAGAAGTAGAAATTGAAGGCTACAAACCACCAGAAAAGTAATTGTTATGTGGTATAAAAAAAGGGCTAAATAGCCCTTTTTTTATACCTAAATTAATTCGGTTGTTCTTGCTGCTCGGCACTTTTAATTTGCTCTTTTAAAAATTGAGCAGCTTTAGAATATTCAATTTCTAATTGATCTCTTAAATCAATTAACTTATCGCTGTTTAGTTCATCTGTTTTACATTGCTCTTCAAACACGACGGCCAGTTCAGCGACGCGATGCGCCCCAATGGTTTTAGATATAGACTTTAACTGATGACACCCCTCAAGAATGTCATTAACGTTGCTTTGCATAACACCAAAGTTAATCGACTTTATTAGCTCTTGGCTTTGCTCTAAATACATTTTAAAGAAACGTATTTTCTTCGCGTCATCGCCATTAATGTATTTAGCTACTGAATCCATATCTATTGGCATTGCTGGCTTTTGATGTGGTATGTCTATGCTCTTGTGATTGTTTTTTTCATTCCAGCGTATTAGTGTATTTTCTAAAACGTTAAGCTCAACAGGCTTAGTAATAAAGTCGTTAATACCAACAGCTAAACAGCGTTCTTTTTCACCTTTTAAAGAGTTGGCTGTCACGGCTATTATATAAGGCTGTGAAATAACCGAACCTAGCATTTCGGCCTCATTGCGGATTTTTTCGACCATATCGTAGCCCGACATTATCGGCATATGTAAATCGGTTAAAATGAGCGAATAGTTACCTTTTCGCCACATATTAATCCCTTCCTCACCGTTATTAGCTACTTCAACACCGTAACCTAAGATGTGCAGTTGATCAGTTATAACTTGCTGATTCAAAAGGTTGTCTTCAACTAGTAAAATAAGCTTGTTAGCGGCTAAAGCTTGCTCTGTAGTTAAATAGTTGTCGTATGCTATGGTTTTTTTAATGTGCTTAGGCTGATGTAAACCTGCAGCTACAAGTATTGATAGCATAAAGTTAGACTTACATAATGGCGTTGCGTTAATATAAAAAATATTTTTATGATTAATAGCGGCATCATCTAGCTTGCTTAAAACGACAACCTGCTGATTATTATCCTCTAAAGAGTAAAGTAAACGCCTTAAAAATGCATTTATGCTGTCCATATTATCAATACCATCAACAACCCAAATGATATCTTTAGCATCGTGCAGAGACTCAATTTCTTGCTCGTTATGCACATAGGTTATTTTAGCGCCCATAAATGATAAGTAACGATAGATTACTTTTTCACGGTCAACATTATTGCTTACTACAACAATATGCCTGCCATCTAAGCTATTTTTATGTGCGAACTTAATTTTTCCTGAGGTACTAAATGGCAGTTCTACAGTGAACTCACTGCCTATACCAATATTACTATTAACCGATATAGTACCTAACATTAACTCGGTTAAACTTTTACAAATTGACAAGCCAAGGCCGGTTCCACCGTATTCTCTGGTTATTGAGCTTTCCGCTTGAATAAACGGATTAAATATTTCTCTTAATTGCGCTTGGCTCATGCCTTTACCATTATCGGTTACACAAAAACGTAAAGTGAAGTGTTCTGCTGTGTTGTGAGCCACCTCTACAGAGATATTAACTTGCCCCTTATGCGATTCACTCGTACTGGTAAACTTAATCGCATTGCTGCATAGGTTATATAGTATCTGGCGTACTCGAGTGTTATCACCAATAAGATTAATAGGGATATCAGGAGCAATTGATAAGTTTAAATCTAGATCGCGGTGTTTAGCTATAGAAGAAAGCACGCGCACCACTTCTTCAATCGTATCGGTTACAGAAAACGGGATAGGGTCAATATTTAGTTTGCCTGCTTCAATTTTAGAAAAATCTAAAATATCGTCCAAAATACTCAGTAAAGAAAAAGCAGATTCACGAATAATGGTACTAAGACGATATTGTGAACCGTCTAAATTTGTTTGGCGCAGTAAATCTATAGTCCCTATAACGCCATTCATAGGGGTTCTAATTTCATGACTCATAGTTGCTAAAAAGGTGGTTTTAGCTTCACTTGCTTTTTGCGCATTTAAAGTTTCTTTTTCAAGTGCAAGGGTTCGAGTTTGCACTTCAATTTCAAGATTGTTTTGCAGTTTTTGTAATTCTTTTCGAGTTTTTTCATTCTCAGATAAAGCTGCTTGTACTTTTTTCAATAAAAAATTAATATTTAGTGCGATCACATTTAAGCCATTACCTAACTGTTCATTTACAGTGCTGTTAAAATTACTGCTATCAGTTACAGCCTGTAATTCTTCGCTAAGCAAGCCCGTACTCTTACGTAAACGGTTATTAATATATTGGTTTAATAGCAATGCTAATACAAATAATGTAATAACCGCTATACAAGCCATAAAATAGGCGCTCAATAATGACGTCTGTTTAGTTAAAGTGGGAGGGGATTTTTTTTGTTTTAAAATAAGCTCGCCAATAGGTTGATCGTTAAGCGTTAAAACTTTATGTAAAATACCTTGATCAACTAAATGCTCGTTAAGTTTAATAGCAGCAATTGCAGGTTTGTTAGTACTATATACCAGCTCCGTTTGTGATGTAGCGCTAAAGCGATATAGCGTGTATTCAAAGTTGTCACTAAATACAGAGGTAAGCTCAAGCAGCTCTTGTACTTTACCTTGCCCGTAAATAGTTAAAGCGTCGACTAGAGGAGCTTCTAGCTTGTTAGCCAGTGAAGTGATGTCAATAAGCGGTGTACTTTTTTTAGTATCCATCTCACTTTGAGAATAAAGTGAGATGGCAATTATAAACAGTGTGGTTATAATTATATTACTTAATAAAAAAAGAGGTAACAAACCTTTTATCACTGAAGAGAACTTACTCTGCATGGATTTTTCCTAATTGGTATATTAATAACACGGTAAGCCTTTACCGTACTTTGGGATAAACAAAACAAGTAAAAATAACTCGCCGCAACTTTAGCATAGTTTAGATTAAAATTATGGTGCTACTTTTCACTTGTTTGTAGTATAAATGAGCAGTGTTAATTAAAAAAGACCCGAGTTGCATAAAAACCGTGCAAACAGTTATAAAGAATGAAAAAAAAGTTGACTTGTAACAGCAAAACTCGTTTAATACGCCGCACGCCCAGATAGCTCAGTCGGTAGAGCTCAGTGGGAATTGTATTGAAAATCCTTGTGAAGGGTTTTATTAAAACCGAGTATTGCCCAGATAGCTCAGTCGGTAGAGCAGAGGATTGAAAATCCTCGTGTCCGTGGTTCGATTCCGCGTCTGGGCACCATTATTAAATAATAGTGTTTGAAATCAAAGATATTAAACGGTATTATGCGTGCCTTAGCACACGGTTTTGTGTGCCGACTTAGCTCAGCTGGTAGAGCAACTGACTTGTAATCAGTAGGTCAACCGTTCGACTCGGTTAGTCGGCACCATTTATAATGTAATTTGGAAAGAAAGCTGTAATCAGTAGTCTGTTCAAGTTACCCGTCGGCTCGGTTAGTCGGCACCATTTATAATGTAATTTGAAAAGAAAGCTGTAATCAGTAGTCTGTTCAAGTTACTCGCTCGACTCGGTTAGTCGGCACCATTTATTTACTAAATCAGTTTAGTAAAAAGTTAGCTTAGAATATTTAGTTAACTCGCACAGTTTATGTGCCTCGATAGCTCAGTCGGTAGAGCAGAGGATTGAAAATCCTCGTGTCCGTGGTTCGATTCCGCGTCGAGGCACCATTTATTAAAAAACCTCACATTTGTGAGGTTTTTTTGTTTATAAAGATTATTTTTCCCTGCATCCCATACAGCTTAAAATTGTTCCAGACTAATTTTAAGCTTATCAGTATACTACTTAGCAACCCCCTTAGTGATACAAACCACTTATAGTTACTTTCAACTTTCTTAATGATCATTAATGTCGAAATAGAGTATAAATAGTTATCCGATAGTTTATGGCTAATTATGTAATGTTATGTAAAGTAAGTTGAGCGTTTTAGTTCAAAGTGCTTGAATTAC
>JGI1221J13441_10000124_pt1 | contig 40433 bp, 33 predicted proteins | sample LakVidmifraction_4_FD_13441 | JGI IMG/M metagenome (IMG submission 13441) | reverse complement strand
AAATAAATAAATAAATAAATAAATAAATAAATAAAAATTATAAAATGATTGAACCAATATTAGTACCGAATGATAATAGATTTGTTATTTTCCCTATAGAACATCAAGATTTATGGGATTATTATGAAATAGAACAAGAAGCGATGTGGACAGTTAAAGAGATTGACTTATCTAAAGATATCGAACATTGGAATAATAAGTTAAATGATGATGAGCGATTCTTCATTAAAAATGTTTTAGCGTTTTTTGCTGCAAGTGATGGTATTGTAAATGAAAATCTAGCAATTAATTTCTTAAACGAAGTTCAATATTCTGAAGCTAAATTCTTTTATGGTTTCCAGATAATGATGGAAAATATTCATAGTCATGTCTATTCATTACTTATTGATACGTATATCAAAGATATCGCTGAACGTGATAAATGTTTAAAAGCTATTGAATATATGCCACCAGTAAAAAAGAAGGCTGAATGGGCTTTAAAATGGATTGAATCTGAATCTTTTGTTGAGAGATTATTAGCTTTTGTTGCAGTTGAGGGTATTTTCTTTAGTGGTTCTTTTTGTTCTATTTTTTATTTAAAGTCTAGGGGTTTAATGCCAGGTTTATGTGATTCAAATGCTTTCATATCACGTGATGAAGCTCTTCATTGTGATTTTGCAATCCATCTATTAAATAATCATATCGTAAACAAACCATCAAAAGAACGTATAAAAGAAATATTATTATCAGCTCTTGATATTGAACGAGAATTTATAACTGAATCATTACCAGTTTCACTTATCGGAATGAATTCAAATTTGATGAAACAATACTTGGAGTTTGTTGTTGATGGGTTATTAACTCAATTGGGTTGTGAAAAAGAATTTAATACTAAAAACCCATTTGAATTTATGAATCAAATCACATTAAAAACAAAACAAAACTTTTTTGAAGGTAGGTCAACTGAATATAAATCAGCTGATTTAAGTGGTCCGATATCGTTTGATGAGGAAATATAATAACTAAAAATATAAATAAAAAATAACTAAAAATGCAAGTAATTAAAAGAAATGGGGTAAAAATTGATTTTAACCCAAATAAAATTTTAACTAGAATTAAAAAACAATCAGAAGGATTAAAGGTAAATGCTGATAATGTGTTTATTAAAGTAACACAAGGGTTAGCTGATAATATGACAACAAATCAACTAGATGATTTGATATCAGTAATTGCTGAATCATTAGCTATGAATCACCCAGATTACTCAAAATTAGCTGCAAATATAGCAATTAGTAAATTACATAAAGAAACTGAAGATTCTTTTATTAAAGCTGCTAAAAAAATGTATAATAATGGGTTATTAAGTGATACATATTATAATAAAGTAAAAGAAAATATTGATTTAATTGAATCAACTATTGATTATAAAAGAGATTATAATTTCGATTACTTTGGGTGGTGTTCATTAAAAGATATTTATTTATTAAAAAATAGTGATGGTGCTATACTAGAAAGACCTCAACAATTGTATGTTAGGGTTGCTCTTATGCTTACAAATAATGATGAGGATTTTATCGAAAAATATAACGATTTAAGTAATCAGATGGAATCACCAGCAACCCCAATTAAAATAAATATAGGTACTAAAATAGGTCAGATTGCCTCTTGTAATTTAAGTATGGTACCAGAAGATTCAACTGATGGTTTATTAAATATGCTTGGTAGAATTTCAATATCTTCATCACAAGCAGAAGGTATAGGTTTAGCTGTATCTAACATTCGTTCTAAAGAAACAAATGTTGGTAATTCAGATGGGAAAGCTGGAGGTGTTTTGAAGTATCTTAAGGTTATTAATGAATCTTTGAGATTTTGGAACCAACGAGGAAAAAGACCAGGTTCTTGTGCTATATACATTGAACCTTGGCATAAAGATGTGTTTGATATATTAGAAATTAGAAAGAAGACGGGTGATGAAACCCTTAGAGCTCGTGATTTATTCTCAGCACTTTGGATTCCAGATAATTTTATGAGAGCAGTTGAAACAAATAGTGATTGGTATTTATTTTGTCCACATGATATTAAAAATGCTGGGTTAAAACCTTTTTATGAGATATATGGTAAAGAATATGAGGACGAGTACCTTAAGGCTGTTGAAATGGGTATCGGTAGAAAAATAAAGGCTCATGATCTATGGTTAAAAATTATTGAATCTCAAATTGAAAGTGGAATGCCATACATGTGTTTCAAAGACACAGCCAATTTAAAAACAAACCAGAAAAACATGGGTATGATTCATTGCTCAAATTTGTGTGCCGAAATATTTCAGCATACATCAGCTGATGTTACAGCAATTTGTACGCTTACATCTATTCCAGTCCATAAATTTATTGTTGATGGTAAATATGATTTTGTTAATTTAGGTAGAGTTTCACGATCGATAGTTAAATCGTTAAATATTGCAGTTGATGTTAACGAATATTCAACCAAAGAAGGTAGAAAAGGTGGTTTAGAACAAAGAGCATTAGGTATAGGTATTCAAGGGTTAGCTGATACATTTGCTATCCTTAAATTACCATTCACCTCTATTGAGTCTAGATTATTAAATCAAAATATCTTTGAAACAATTTATTTTAATGCATTAACGCAGTCTTGTCTTTTAGCAAAAGAAACTGGTTTAACCTATGAAGGATATGAGAGTTCACCAATTTCTGAAGGTATATTTCAATGGGAAATGTGGGGCCTTAAAGAAAGTGAATTAAGTGGATTATATGATTGGAAAGCATTAAGAAGAGATATAAAAAAATATGGAATTAGAAATTCTCTTTTAACTACTTGTCCTCCAACTGCTTCGAGTGCTAGAGTTATTGGTTCTAATGAAGCTTTTGAGCCATTTACATCTAATCTTTATGTTCGTAAAGTGACTGGAGGTGAATTCGCAATGGTGAATAAACACTTGGTTAGAGACTTAGAAGCTGAAGGTTTATGGAATAGAGATATGCTTCAAGAATTAATGAAAAATGAAGGTAGTATACAAAATATACCAACCATTAGTCAAGAATTAAAAGATATTTATAAAACGGTTTGGGAGATATCACAAAAATCATTAATTGAAATGTCAGCTGAAAGAGGTCCTTTTATAGATCAATCCCAAAGTCTTAATATTTTCTTCTCAACACCAACTGTCGGAAAGTTAACTACATCACATACTTTAGCATGGAAATTAGGTCTTAAGACTGGTCAGTATTATTTAAGAAGTGAATCAGTAGAATCTAAAAATAAACATTTAGCTATTGACACAACAAAAGAAAATATTCCAGATAAACCAACTGATAGTCAATTTGAGTGTTTTGGGTGTTCATCTTAAATATTAATATTTTAAAATGTAATTAAAAAGGATGTACTTAAGTGCATCCTTTTTTTATAGAATAAAGTTATTTTATATTTAAATTTAGTTTTATTTACAAAAATTTTTATTTATGTATATTTATTCATAAAGAAATTATGGCTAATGGTAAATATATAAATATTAAATATCCTTTCCAAGATAGTAAACAAGGCTTTTTTGTTGATTTAACATCGACAGATACTGATGCAATAAAAAGTGACCTTATGCATTTAATTTTAACTAGAAGAGGACAAAGATTGTATCTACCAAGTTTTGGTACAAATTTACTTAAATTTATATTTGAACCAGAAGATTCTGTAACATTAAGTAGTATTAAGGAAGAAATAACAACGGTAGTTAAAAAATATTTACCTAAGTTACAGATAACTGAAATTAGTGTAGTTCAATCAACTGAAAATGATTACGCTGCTGTTGTTACGATAAAATATGATATAACAGATGATGTATTTACAACATCAGATATTGTGGTTATTAATATTTAATTCGAATCTAATCGATCCACAATCATATATTCGATAAAATTTTCGTTCAAACATTATTTCCTTTTCTGTTTTATTTGGGTCATAACCTTCTTTAGTTAATATAGATTTTCTAAAACCAAACCTATGGAAACGTTGATTATTTTTAATATATGAATAATTAGGTTTACTATTATGTATTAATTCAAAACCCAATTTTTGGTATAAACTACCTTGTGACCATCTTCTATCAGCATATGAAACTATTTTTGTTGGTTTATTTGTTTTTATGAAGTGTTTAAGTAATTTATCCGCCCCACCAATAACTGTTGTATCTAATTTATTACAAAATCTGAGTAATTCGATTTCATCATCTTTACCACCCATAATTAAACGACCTTTACCAAAAGTCATCAAACTGACCAATTCATCATTATAATACAACCCTAATTTAAACTTAGAGTTAACATTACCTTGAATATGGTTATTATCTAAAAATTCACGACTATCTTTTGGTGATACTTCTTTTATTATAGTTTTTCTACCATATATTTTATTTTCAGTTAATCCAAGGATATTTTTAAGTCTTGATTTAACTATATCTTGTTTATGTAACCATTCATCTTCGAATATATGAATTAATTGAATATCTTGTTTCTCACATAATTCAGTTTTATTTAAATGATAATCTTTTGAAATTTTTAATTCATTATGCCAGTACAAACCATCAAATTCAATAGCTAAATTGTGTGATGGAATATAAATATCTAATTCCTTACCATTAAGTATAGATCTATTATTTTTAATTATATTAATGTCTAATAATGTGATAAATAAATTTATTTCATTTTCTGAATAACTATCTTGTTTATATAATGGATTACAAGTAGTACATATAACTCTTTTTTTTGAGTGTCTTAGATTTAATAATTCTCTAGTTAATGTATATGTGTTATCACATTTAAGACAATTAAATGTTAATGTTTGAGCTGACCATGACATTAGTTCATCTAGATTTTCGAATTTATTGAAAAATGAATTAAATTTTGTTTGTATTCCAGAATTAACACATTTATTTTTTAATTCGATTGATTTCATAGGGTTATTTACATCATGATTTAACAATAAAGTATTTATTTGTTTAGTTTTAAATTTTTCTGATAACATTGGATTTGTTACTCCATGATTTAATAAAAGTGTGTTAATTTTTTGTTGTTTTATTTCATTTGATGAATTTACATTTGGTACACCATACTTATCCATTGAATATTCAGTTAACTTATCTTTAACCCTATCTAATTTAAGAACGGATGTAACCCCGAATTTTTTTATATTTGTTTTCTCTTTTTTTTCTTGAAATTCGTTAACTTTAGATACGTTATCAACACCATATCTATCAATACACGTGGTTTTATATTTTTCTCTAATTATTTTACTTTTAGCTGGGTGTTCAACACCATATTTTAATAAAGTTGTTTCTTTATATTTTAATTTTGTTATATCACTATTAGCTGAACATTTTAATGAACAAGATTTATTATACCCTTGAGTTAGTGTTCCTTTAAATTTTACTTTTGAACCACAACCACATATTTTTTCATGTTTTTCATTATTAATAAAAAACCATATCTTCTCTTTAAATGGTAATAAAGGTAAATTTATTTCTAAAGCATATTTTATTATTTTATAATGTAAGTCGGGGTAATTCTTCAATAATTTATCCTCTTTAGTTTTACATCCAGATTTATTATCTGTAGTGAAAAATTCAAGGTAGTTTTCGTTCGTCATGTTATGTTAGCTGAATTTAATTCAATAATAAATATTCCAATAATTGTACAAATATAATAAAAAAAAAATATGTTTACAAATTTTTTAAATAACTTATATTTATATTAAAATAATATTATATAATGGGAAACAATAGAGTAGGTTATACATCAAGAAATTTTGTTGATATAAGAACTGATTTGGTTAATATGGTTAAACAATATTATCCAGATATCTTTAACGACTTCAATGACGCAAGTGTTGGTCTTATGCTGTTAGAATTGAACGCAGCAGTAGGAGATATGCTTTCTTTTAATACTGATAGGATGTTTCAAGAAACACAAATTGATTATGCTCAAGAGCGTAAATCGGTATTAGCTATGGCTAGAACATTTGGTTTAAATATACCAGCTAAACGCCCATCTGTAACAATAGTTGATTTTTCGGTAACAGTTCCAGTTTTTGGTGATTCATTTGATGTTTCGTATACACCCATAATAAAAGCTGGTTCACAAGTTAATGGTTCTGGCAAGGTCTTTGAGGTTCAAAACGATATTGATTTTAGTAATCCATTTACTATTGGTGGTATACCAAACAGATTAATACAACCTAATTTCGATTCTAATGGTATTTTACTCAATTATGTGTTAGTCAAAAGGGAAATAGTTATAAATGGTTTTACTAAGGTATTTAAGAGAGTTATAAACGCAAATGATGTTCGACCATTTTTGGAGATAATTCTTCCAGATGATAATGTACTTTCTATTGATTCTATAATAACACTGGATGGAACTAATTTTACTACAGAACCAACACCTTCACAATTTTTAAATTTAAATAATAAATGGTTTGAAATGGATGCATTGGCTGAGGATAAGGTTTTTATTGATGACAACCAAAAGGTTAGTGATAATGCTGGTATTAGACCAGGAAAATGGATCTCAGTAGTTAGGAAATTTATACGTGAATACACTGATTTAGGTTTCACTAAACTTATTTTTGGTGGTGGAACAAAAGATACTAGTAGTCTTTGCGATTTTGATAGTAATTCAGCATTAGCGAATCAGATTGGTGATTTCATAAATAATATGTCATTAGGTATCACTCCAACAGCTGGTACTACTATGTTTATTAAATATAGAGTTGGTGGTGGTTCTGATACAAACATAGGTCCAAATGTATTAACATCACTTGGGTTGGTTAATGTAAGTATTAACGGTGCTGTTGATACAATTAATGGAGCTGTTAAAAACTCATTAAAGGTTAATAATGCTTTTCCAGCATTAGGCGGAAGAGATTCACCAAGTGTTGATGAAATAAGAAATATGGTTAGATATAATTTCTCATCACAAAATAGATGTGTTACGATAAAGGATTACCAGACTAGGATTGCTCAAATGCCAGGTCGATATGGTGTTCCTTTTAGATGTGGTGTATTCGAAGAACAGAATAAAATAAAAGCTTATATCTTAGGGTTGGATTCCAACTCAAAACTAACAAATATATCAACAAGTGCATTAAGGGATAATATATCAACTTATTTAGCTGATTACAGAATGTTAAACGATTATATTGAAGTAACAAATGGTAGAGTAATTAATTTGGGGTTCCAAATAGATTTATATATTGATAAAAAAATACCTAGTTCACAAATAACGTCTAGTGTTATTAATGAGGTGGCTAAATTTATGGATATTAATGGTTTTCAAATGGGTGAGAATATTTACATTTCATCACTTATTGAAGTAATTAATAATGTTGGTGGTGTGTTAAATGTTATTGATCTTAGAATTTATAATAAAGTTGGTGGTGGGATTTATAGTGTAAATGAGATTTCACAACCATATAAAGATGTTAGTACTAGGGAAATTGATTTATCTAACGACTTCACATTATTTGGTGAACCAACAACTATGTTCGAAATTTTAAACCCATCTTTGGATATATCTTGTCGAGTTAAATAATATTTACTTTAATAAAAAAAATAATTAACTTTAAATAAAATATGGGTTGTAATTGTAAAAAAAGTGATATTAAATCTGATGTAATTTCACAAGAAAAAAAACCATTAAAAAAGTTAATTGGTGGTATGTTAATGAAAATAATTTTATTTTTATTAATCATTATTTCACTACCAATAATAAATATTGCTATAATTGTTATTACTTTTAGAACTTTATTGATGAATAAAGAAATTGATATGAAAAAAGTATTGGATTATTTAGGTGAAAAAATGAAATCTAAAGAATCTAATGAATATGAGTATGAATATAATGAATTAACCGAAAATGATGTGTTCATGACAGGTGTTGATAAGATATAAATAATTAATGTCAGATACTATAAGAATAAAAGCAACACCAGATGGTAGTGATACTTACATTAAGGTAAAATTAGATCAAGAATTTGATTTTATCGAGATTTTATCATTAAAATTAACTCAAGAAGAAGTTTATCGTAAATTTTGTTCTGATTATGGTGTTATTGTTGGTAGAGTTAACATTAATCAAAAATTTGGCGTACCTAATGTTAAAGTTAGTGTATTTATACCATTGGATGATGTAGATAATAGTGATTCTGTAATCAAAAATATTTATCCTTATGAGATAGTTAGTGATACTGATTCTAATGGTGTTAGGTATAATCTTCTTCAAAAAGATGCGGACCCTACTAATGATTGTTTCTCACCAATCGGTACTTTTCCTAGTAAAAGGGAAGTATTAGATAACCCAGTATTAACATATGTTTATAATAAATATTATAAATTTACAACCACAACAAATCACGCTGGTGATTATATGTTATTTGGTGTACCGTTAGGTACTTATACTGTTCATATTGATGCGGATATTTCAGATATTGGGATATTATCTTCAAGACCTTATGATTTAATAAGTCAAGGAACACCATCTAAACTTTTTGAGTCACCAACTAAATTTAAAAGTGGTAAAAATTTAAACACCTTAGTTCAAATTAAAACAATTAATGCTGGTGTGAATATCCAACCATTTTGGGGTGATAGTGAAAATTGTGAAATAGGTATAACACGTTTAGATTTTGATTTAAATCACACGATTATACCCTCAGCTATTTTTATGGGCAGTATTTTTGGTGATCAAGATAAACATAGTATAAATAAACATTGTCGTCCTAGAAAAGATATAGGTAATTTATGTGAACAAGTTTCTGGTGCTGGAAGTGTTAAAATGATTAGGAAGACACTTTATAATACAATTGAGGAATTTAATGTTGATGGTGGTGATTTAATTGATGAAGATGGTACTTGGGCATTTCAAGTGCCAATGAACCTTGATTATATTTATACTAACGAAAATGGTGATTTAGTGTCTTCACAAGACCCAAATATCGGTATACCAACAAGAGCTAGTGTTAGATTTAATATTGGTATGTATGAAACTGGAGGTGAGGGTAGACTTAGAACAAGGGCTAGATTTTTAGTTCCTAATAACCCAAAAAGTTCTGGTGAAATTGATTACGAATTTGGTGATTTAACTAAAGATAGTAGTTTTAGTGATATGTATTGGAATAAAATTTATTCTGTCTCAAATTTTATTTCTAGATTCCAAAGCAATAATATATCGAATAGTAGAAATTTTACTGGTATTAAGGATATTGATACTTGTGGTGGACTGAAAACCCCATTTCCATATAATAGAGTCGATACAAGTTTAAATCCAATATTTTTTGTTATTTGTTTAATTATGAAATATGTTGGTTTTATTGTTTGGTTTTTTAATAGCGTTATAATTGCTTTACTTAATTTTATTATTTACGGGTGGAATACAGTCTTAGGTGCTATATGTAAAGTAAATTGGACTTTAAGTAAACTATTCCATATTAATGATCCAGATGACTGTGAAGCAATGGAAGCTGGTTGTAGTGGTACCCCGATACCATCAGTGGACGGTAATAATTGTGATTGTGATTGTAATAGTTTAATCCCTTATATTCCATGTATTGCGATTAAGTGTCCAACTACTGGTGGTGATTATTATGCACCAGGTTGCCAATCAAACAGTGATGGTTTTAATACGAGTATTGAGAATGGTACTGATATAAAATTTTGTCCAGATTGTCCAGATTCAATTGGTGATAATAGTCTATTAAAAGGTTTAGATGATTGTATATCATTTGAACTTGCGACTCAATTAGATATGTATAAGTTTGATTTTTACAATGATTGGGTAAATGGTACATTGTTTAGTTTTTTGGTCAAATATAAGAAAAGAAATAATGATCAAGTTAAGTTTTGTGAATATGAGTGTATTAATGGTGATTTCACCCCAGATAACTCAGTTGATGGTGATAATGATAGCGTTGGCGATAATAGATGTAGTGATAATTTTTTATTTGATATCTTTACCAATGCACCAATAATTAACTCTGACCAAAACTGGCAAAATGGAAATAAGAATAGTGGTATAATAAAGGATGGTTTAATTAAAAGTTTAAACGGTGAGTTATTCTACGCATCAACAACACATGATAATAAGTATAAATTATTTGCAACAGATTTAATTAATTTAGGGTCAGTCTTTAATTGTGATTGGCAAGGTATTCCAAAGATACAGCAATATTTACCTCCAACAACGTATAAGATTCCACCTCAATCAAAGGTTGAAAATAATAATAATATTATTACTGAATCTGGGATTGTTTTAGTTGGTGATAGTTCTGATACTAATAGCTCATTATTTTTTAGTATCAATTGTTTAGGTCTAAATGTTAACCATAGAAATTCGTTAAATATTAGACACATTTGTGAGATTGGTGTTGATACTGATCAACTAATTGACGAAACTTTAACTACACCTAGTATCCCAGTTGATTATATTATTGGTGTTGATGAAATTGATAAGGGTAAGGATAAATATGTTAGGGACGTTTTGTTTGGCCTTAATAACACAAATACACCTTCATTTTCTTCTACTCAAATATATACAACTAATTTTAATATTTATAATGATAGTGTATATGATTTTACTTCACCTAATCATAATGGTGTTGATTATTTAAAATTTAGAGATTTTAGTATTGACTCAAATTCGGTTGGTGCAAGTAGTTTTGGTCAAACTGAACATTCGTATTACTTTTATTTTGGGTTATCACCAGGTAAAACAGCGTTAGATAAAATGAATAACACTTTTTTCGCAACATGTAAAACTAAAATATGAGAACCTATAGAACAAAACAAATTTTAGTTAGTAAGACATCTAAAACGTCAGTAGATACAAATGTTTTTATAAAGGTTAATATTGATAGTCAAAAACATTTGCTACCACCAGATAAAATAAATAAAGTAGTAAATATTGGCGAACAATTTAATCTTGAACGAAAAACAAGTGGTTATTATCGAATATTAGGTACAATAAACAGCTGCATTTCAAATGTATTATTTAATTTAAATAATAGTGATAATGAGGGTGATTTTACTTGGGCTAAATTAAATGATAGTTTATTATTAGATAACTTAGGCGATTTAATCAATTATAGTGATTCAATTAATAAAAATTTATTAGAAATTGATGGTTGGTTTGGTTACATGGATCCAGATATCAGTAAAAGTAACCTTTGCCCTTTTTTTGATATGGAACCTAAAAGACAACGTTTTTCATTTGTTCCAGATATAAATTCATTTAACACTTCACCCACACCAATTAAGAATTGGGAGTTAACGGTAACCTACCCTAAAACTATGGATAAGACACATGGGTTAGTTAATGGTGGGTTATTGATAATAGATCAAATACCAATAACAATTTCTAATCGTAGTATGGTTGGTTTTGGTGTTGCTGTGTTACATAATTTAAATGTTGGTGATACGGTTAATATAACTGGTACATCTAATTATAATGGTATACATGAAGTGGTTAGTGTTGGTGTTGGTAATGGTGATAATAAGGGTTATTACTTTGTAATTGATAAACCATTATCTGGAAATATAAATCAATTTTCTAGGTTTAAAAAAATTATTGGTGGTGTTGAATCTGAATATTATTTTAGAATTTTCACTAAAGTAGGAACAAGGAACAATGTAATTATTGAAAATGATGATTACGAAACATATAAATTAGCTTTTAGTGAAAATATATATTCTGAACCAAATACACAATTTGTTTTTAACGAAGATATTAATATTAATGGGTTAACTGATAATTTAGGTAGACCATTAAGTGAATTATATGTTACCACAATTAAAACAAGTAGTGATGATTTATTTACTAGTGTTTCATCTGGTATTGAAACACCATTTATTAGTTCATTAAACCAAAGTAATTTATCACCTTATTTATCCGTTGTCCCATGTATTCAAAAGATACATAATGGTGGATCATTACCATTCCAATCACATATACCACTTGAAACAGATATTGTTATTGATGATAATGATTTTTATGGTGATTTGGTTGAATATAATAGTTTAACGGTTAAAGAAACAATATTAGTAACTGTTTCACATAGATTTAATACCATAAATAGGGAAACTACAGCTTCATTGACATATAATACAAATACTATATTACCGATAATAAAAGAAACGATAGGTTTAGGTCCAAGACAAGAGGGATATTTTTTTAACCCACATTCTATTATTAAAATTAGAGATTTTTCAAGCTATATTGAAGAAGGCGACTCATTTACTGTTGGTGTTCCAGAATACGCTGTTAAGTTAATTGATGGTAGATATTTATGGCGTGATTTATTAGATATCGGGTTTAACGAAACTGATGTTAAACCACTGGATTATCCTTTTTTAAATGGTTGTCACTATATTTATAATAATTATAATTTTAATGTTAGACGACAAGACCCATTTAATCTTTGGGGTTTAAGGTACGATACATTTCCATCTGACCCAAAGGGTGATACAATGACAGATAATTTCACGATTAATTCAACTGACGAACCATGTTAATAAATAATTTTAAAATAAATCTAAGTACTATTAGTAGTGGGGTTACAGCTACAACTATAAATTTTCCAATATCTATGAATTTTGAGTTGGTAGATAATAGTCGATTAATAGATGATAAATTTGTTAAACATGAAACGGAAAATGCGATCAATTCAATTTTTGATTATGAAAAAGTTAGATTTTTACCAGTTAAATTTAATCTTGAAAATCAACTAGATGTTAATTCACATATCGATAACATTAATTATATTTTAAATTTAGATGGTGTAACTAATTATGGTGGTTTAGGTTTTAGTAACGATGATATAAAATATCAAAAACTAGCTTTCACTAACAGTTTTTTAAATTTATTATTTTATGATTCCCCAAACCCATTAACTCAAAATTTGATATCTTTCAACACTTATTACCCTAAACTAAATATTTCTGATGTTTCATTAATACCGATTAAATTTAACGTTTCTAACCCAATATTAAACCCAATCGGTGATGCTCAAGGGTATTATTTATATGACTATAAAGATGAACTTAAAATTGGTGATACAAAATATTTATATATGAGAGGTAGTTTTAAGAATGCTAAATCTGGTAAATCAATCAATTTGATGGTTAGGGATATGGCGTATAGTATTGATGAATTAATGAGTAAAATATACACTAGATATATTTTAAGTAGAACAAGTACTGGTTATTATTACGCAATAGACCCAACATATAATATGGAAAATAATTTAAATAATGTTACATATAATGGTAATAATATCACTGTCAATCTATTTAAATTAAAGGCACTATAATGGAATTAATTAAACGAAAAATATATCTTGAAGGAAATATTGATAGACGTAATGAAAGTATTACTTGGGGTCAAGTTACAGCAACAACATTTTATATTAATGTAATGTTAACCCAAAATATTGATGATATGGGTTATTATAAAGATGAGACTTATATCGCTAAAGATAATTCAAATGTAGATTATAGTTTACTTATAGCTAAATTAGCTGAAAATGGAATGAGTGATTTATTCACGCTTGGGTTAACACCCTTAATCGTCAGTAATTTAACTTTTAGTGAACTAAAAACACTTAGATTACCAACTAAAATTTTAAATGATTATTTTGCGTTCGGTAATTTACCTATAACTGGAAGTACTGACACTAAGATTGATGATGTTAAATCTTATAATGCGAATAACCCATATAGTGTTGGTTTAGATATAAATACTGAAACTTACACTAATTATTTGGGTTTATCAATTGATGGTGTTGATAGAATAAAATCTAACGGTGAACCAATTAACTATGTTTTCAACACATTAGTTAATCTTGATCTAGGTACTAACAATCAAGTTACTGGTTTACAATATTTAGATTATAGTGGTAATACAAGACCAATATTTATTGATGGTATCACTAATTTTGTGCCTTTAACTAATTTCAGATATATTGGTGAGGGTTGGAACGAATTAAACACTTCTTTATCAGCATCAAGTAAGGAAGAATATTTATTTGGTATAACTTCAGTACCAAAAATAGAAAATGATATATTTATAGACCGAGGTGTAACTTCAGTTATGGACATGCATTTAAGGTTATCCGAAATAAAGGATATGGGTGACTTAATTAGATACGGTAACGGTTTTTACACTGTAAATAAACAATAAAATATACTTTTATTAAAGTATTATTATATTAACTAAAAAAATAAAAATATGAGTAATGGAACATATGGGGTTGTACGCCCTTCCGATGTAGATCCAAGCGATGTTGAAATATTCTATCATTTCACACCTTCTAGGGGTGTTATTGGTAATACCGAATTAATTAAATTAAACTCTAGTGAGGTTTTAATTAAAATAGATAATCCAAATAAGACCCAATCAAATGTGAGTGGTTTTGAGATATTTGGTGGTATGTACACACTTAAATTACCTGTTGCTCAGTTTGGAATTAAAGGTTTTTATAGTATAATAATAAAACCAGTTGAAATAAGAACAACAATTGTTGATGTTGGTGTTTTATCATCTTCACCAGATACTAAGGGTTTATTATTTAATTTAGCTAGTATTCCACAAAATTTCATTAATAAATTTGAAAATAACGGATTAGTTGGCTATAGAATTGAATATTTAAGTACTAGTAACTCAACAACTGACGCTAAATTGAATAATTTTTTTAGGATCATAACAACAAACAATAGAGCTGAACCAGTTTATCAAAATTTAAGTGATACTAACCAAAAATCAATTAGATATAGATTTAATGATAACTCAACAACAGTTTTTTGTACTGTATCACCAAGTTCAGCTGAAAGTGTAAAACCGAATTCATTTCCATTTATTGGTCAACCAAACCAAAAAGTAATAATAACTAACACTTTTTTCAATCCAATTATGCTGGAAGTTGAAATGGTTGAACATGATATTGAGACACTTGCGGTTGGTTTATTTGGTAATCAAAGTAAATCAATTGAAGATGGGATTTACACCATTTATAATTTCAAGGATGAGATTTATAAACAATATAATTTATTTGATATTATGGATAAGTTTACTGGTAAACCATTATATGAGGTTAGAGAGGAACGAATAAATATTGATTTCACTAAAACTTTTGGTAATATAATAACAATTTAATAATTAAGTGTAATATAATCTGAAAATAATGGTTTTCGTTAATATTTAAAGTATGAGTTCAAAGGTAAAAGTAGTTGGATATAGTAAATCGGTAATAATCAATGGTGATATCCAATATCGTAATTTTTCATCTGATTTAGTTGGTCAACAATTATCTAGTGATGGTGGAACACCTTTATTTACTATGGGTAATTTCTCAATTACAACTAATTTAGAGCCTAAAAATAGTCGTAATTTTATAACTACTTATTTTTCTAATTTTGTTACTTTATCTGATTTAAATATCCCATTTACTGAGTCAACTAATATATTAGATAATAACTTATCTGTATCATTAAATTTAGATAAAACTAATTTAGGTTATTACACCCTTTTTGGTTCATTAACTGAATTCGTTAGGGTTTCGTTAGAGGATATAATAATTAAATGGCCAGCATCACTTTATATGAATCCATTTAGTGAAAATGGTGTTGGTAATACTTATGAAAATTATACTTACGATACTTTAACTGAGATTTCTAGTTTTAGAGTAAATACTTCATTTATTAAAAATAATTTTGAAATAAATTATTTATCTAATGGTACTATCTTAGATACGTTTAACGCTACTAATGATTTAAGGAATATCACAATTAATTACACTTCATATAATATTTTATACGGTAATGTAGAATTTCCAGTAATTGGATTTACTGGGTCAACATATATTACGAATGATTACATTTATTTTACCGTAAAAGGTGACGTGTTCTCTGGACAACCAAGCGCATCTAATTTTACTTACCATGTAAAGCCAAATGAATTAAATTATAATAAATTTTTTAATGGTTTACCAGATTTTGAAAGTTATCTATTAAATAGAATAACACTCCCATTATTTACATCAACATTTAAATACCCCATAAAAACTGATTTAGGTGTTATTTTAAATATTTCATCAACATTGACATGGCCTGTGTCTGATGGTTACAATATTGATTTTGATACAAATCCTTATCTTGAATATGTAAGTTCTTTATTAAACTTAGCTGAAAATAATGATTCAAATTCAAGTAATTTGATAAATAGATTTTTAGTTTCTGAATCAATAAGTGGTTTTGATACATTACCAGTTTATTTATCTGATTTAGATGAGGATACTTCTGGTGGTAAAATAAATAAAACACTTAATATATATGGTAGATCATTTGATGACTTAAATCGATTTATTACTGGTATTGAATTTGCAAATGTTGTTACTTACGATAAACAAAATAATACTCCAGATGCTTACCTTAAAGATATTGCATCAGTTCTTGGTTGGGGTTTAATTAGTAGTGTTGTTGAAAATGATTTATTAAATAATTACTTAACCCCTTCTAATTCAAGTTTTTCTGGTCAATCAGTTGGGTTAACCCCAGTTCAAGCAGATATTGAATTATGGCGAAGATTAATATTAAATACACCTTGGATTTGGAAATCAAAGGGTGCTAGAAAAACAGTCGAATTTTTACTTAGATTCATCGGTGCTCCTCAAGGTTTAATAAAATTTAATGAATACATATATAAAGCTTCTGGCCCAATTGATACTGATTTATTTATTAAAGTGTTAGGGTTAATGGATTTATCTACGGATTTATCCAACTACCCAATCGATAGTGATGGATACCCATCACCACTACCAGATACTACCGATATGTATTTCCAAAATTATGGTCTTTGGTATCGGGAAACTGGTGGTAATGGATCAACAATTGATATACTTACAGGTAATAACCCACATTTAGGACCATATGATGGTGGATTTAAATACATTAATCAATTTAAAACTTTAATTGCTGATTTTTCAGCTGTTACTATTCAAACAGAATCATTAATATATAAGACTAAAAATTTATTTACTAATTATAATTTAGGTGAAATAACTAGCTATAGTGGTGAAACTTATGTTTCTGGTTACACACTTAATGATACATCATTAGATGGTTGTATTGTGGTTGATACTAGAATTATAGTTGATCCATACCCAACAGTTATTACTGATTGTGGGTGTCCAACAGATTTAATTGATGATTCGTTGAGTATTTGTGTTAGTTCGTCACCGTTTGTTAAAACTAGACCTTGCCCATCACTATATGGTAATCCAAGTGTAACTAGTAGTGGTTATTTATTATTCCCATATCTTCAATATAACCCAAATGGTACTATATATGAAGATAGTAGCAATAACCCAATTTTAAATCAATCAATTTATAGTAATAAAGAATGTTGTGTTTCTAAAGGTGGTAAACCAATAAATTACCCACAATTAGATACTGATGGTTATATTTGTTGTGTAGCGAATAATTGTGGGTGTTTTGTCGCATGTAAGTGGACAGTTGATTTTGAGCCAATTAGATTACCAATTATTAGTAATCAATATAATGGAGGACAGAATCAATACTTAGTGTTTAATCGACAAGATGGATCAAAATCTGTTATAACAACTGATGGTTCAAATTGTTTGAGTACATATACAACTTTAGTTCCAAACATAACCGACCCGTATACTGGTGAAATTGGTGTTGGGTGTAAATTGACTAATTTTGGTGTTAACGATTTAAATCTTGGTGTTAATAGTGTTATTTATCGTACTTACCAAAGTAGGTCTAATGGTACTATTAGTTGTTGTGGTAGACTTAAAAAATAATTGAAATCTGGAATAATGACGTTTTTAAAAAATGAACAAAATAATATATATATATTGAAATGGGATGTTTAAGTAATGATGAGATAGTAGAAATGGGTGGTAGTGTTGTTAATAACATTAATGGTACTATTTCTGTTTATATACCTAATAATGTTGGTATTAATTCTCCAGTTATATTAACCAAAACTTGTTGTAATAGACTTGGTTTTATATTTGATATTGATAAACAAACATGTAATTGGACAACTGAACCTTGTGGTATTGAATCAACGTTTAAAATAGTTTTAAATCCTAAAGGTAATGATGGTGCGATATTTAATGTTGGTGCTGATGAAAATTGTACGTTAAATGTAAAATTTGATTATTTATTTAAGATTAAATGTGAAACATTAAGTACATTTTTAAATATTTTACCGTCAGCAAACACATCAATTGGTTTTATTGAGGCCACAATGAATTATGAAAATCAAATAACCATATGTGAAAATCTTAGTACACAAATAGTTATAAGTACTAAGATATTTAACGGACTTAACTATAGTATTTCTTGTACCCAAACAGTTAATGTTAGTGGGTCAAATGAGATTATCACAAACAATACAAAACAATTAAGAAAACCAAGTAGTGCTTTTGGTAACGTATATAATATTACTGAAACCACACCAACAGGTGTACCAAGTGGATCTAAAAACACTTCAAACCCACCATTGGATCCAGTTATTGACCCAGTTATTGATCCAGTTTTTGAAGAAAAACCTAAGGAAACAAAAACTACTACTTATTGTATTACCGAACAATTAGGGTTAGCTGCGTGGAAATTAATTTTAGGTTTAGATAAATATAATCGGTTTTTAGCTGGTGACCCAACATCTTATACTTGTTCAGATTTCAACAATTTAATAAATCAAGACGCTAATACTAATACTTTAGTATTTAAATGTAATTTAGCGTTTGGTGAAAAAACAACTGCTGGAAATACGTTAAATAAATTAATTGAAGAACAAAAGATTTGTAACGATAATTTATTATTATTATTGGAAGAAATTAGAAAAAATGATATCGTTGATAATTGTAGTAAACCTATAGATATATTTGAAAAATTGGATGTGTCTGTATGTATAGATATTGTTAATTCTGATAACACTTTAACTAGTGTATTTACTTATAATCTATTTCCAGAAATAGGTTCTGGAAATCTTTTTAATTATTTATCGAATAATTTAGATAGTGGTTTCTATGTTTGTGGTGACCCATCACCTATTGAAACAAGTTTTAGTTCATGTACGGTATTAAATACCACTACAGCATCTTTAAATACGTCTAGTTGTAATTCAGTGGTTAATAATATACTGACGGATTTAATAGTTCAAGGAAACGAACCAGATATTTTAAGTCCGAGTATCTTTTCGTCACAATGGTTAAATTATTCAACTAACATTGTTGATCCAGATATTATTTCACTTATTTCGAATGAAAAAATTAAAATAACACTTAAAATAAACCATACTTGTGCTGAATTTTGTATACTTATGGATAATATTGTGTTGGATAAGGTTTGTAGTGTTGCTGGAAACAACAATATATTCTTGACTCAATCACCAGGTTTTGAGTTGACTAAATTAGTCGATAATAAAAAATCTTGGGATGGAAATTCGTCTTCAACCAATAGATTATTTGATATTTCTAACAATAACGGTAATAGCTCAATTAGGCAGACGGATTATGACGTAAACGATGATCGTTTAATTATTAATACAAAAGAAGTTGATTTGGATATTAGTATTGCGTCTGGTATTGAAACGGATGTTTGGTGTTTTTTAAAAGATAATGATTGTTTATTAACTGGTATAACTAACTGTAATATATGTGTTAGTGGTTGTTGTGGAGACAATTTAATTGATTTTAATGATTTATTGACTCAACCAATTAGTGGTGCTTCAACAATTGATAATTTCATTATTTTATTATTTTCTGAATTAATTGATGTCAAAAATAGGCAAACACTTTCTAGTTATCCTACAATTAGGGCCTTATATGATAGATATATGGATTCTAATGTTTATTGTGGTGTGGATAGTTCCAAATTTGATTATGTTACTATGGATCAATTTGCTGGGTTGATAGATAATTTTTGGGTTGAGATAATCGAGCAAGTAGTTCCATCAACATCAATATGGGGTAGTGTTAAGGTTTATTCAAATACTATTTTTGACCAACAAAAGTTCAAATATAAAGCCTACACATCATTATTTGGTGAAAATAATTTAATTGGTGAATTTTTACCAAGCCCAATAAATGGTACAACTGGTGCTTGCGCTACGGTTGGTGTTTCTGTTTCAAGTGTTTCAGTTACAACTGGAGGGACAATATATAATATAGTTAGTACTTATGATTCAATTTGTTTGGGTCAATTAAATACCAATTCAGAATTCATTGGTAGTGTAACTATTATAACTAAATAAAAAACTGTAATATTTATAGATATGGTACAATTAATCAGACAAATTCAAGGTGAAATATTAACAAATGTTAATAGTGATATTAAGTATGTTTTAAATGTAACTAGTAAGGTACAGCAAGAAGATTATATTAATCTTAACGGATTAAATGGATATCTGCAAAATCTAACAAAATGTGAACACACATACTTACTTTTAAACCCAATTAATATGGGTTTAAAGAAATTAAATAACTTAGAGAGTAAAACAATTGAAATCAATTACTAATGAGATACCAAGAAAGGATATATATACAAAACGCAAATGATGGTGTTAGAAATAAAGATATTTTAAATATAAATATGAGTTCTGATATGGTTGTTTTTAGATCACCATTATTTAGTATTAGTGGTGCATCTAAAATTGATTGTACATGCTATACTGGTTGTACTTGTCCATCTGGTTATACTACTAGTGATTGTGTTACGTGTAAAAAAGTAGAATATACGGCAACGACTAAAAATGGTACACCATATACCGCAGATACTTCACCAAACGATACATCTTATGGTACATTTGGTACTTTTTTTTACGAAAATATAGATAGTTTAATTTACCCTATAAATTATTTATCAGCAACTGTTACTGATAATAATGGAACTGGTACAGCTGTGGGTATTTTAAGTACTAATAATTTAGTGGGTAATGTTTGGGGTAATCCATCGAGTACAAGTGTTGATGGAAGGTTAAATAATATTGGGGTATGGTCTTCATCTGCCGTATCTGGTGAATGGATTGGTTTCACTAAATGTATAACAATAAATAATAGTGGTGTATATAATATAGGTATTGCGGCTGATAATCAAGTTAGATTTTCGTTAAATGGTGAATTAAAAGTTGATTTAAGTAATGCACCAGCAAATGATAATCATATACGAAAAAGATGGCATGTGTTCCCAATAACTTTAACTTCTGGGTTAAACCTTATTGAGATGGAAGGTTATAATATTAGTAGTGCTGCTTCATTTGGTGTTGAGATTTACTCTGCATCAACAGAAACATTAACTGGTTTAACGACATCAGCTCAGTTAAGTGGTTATACAGTATTTTCAACTAGGGCTAATATTGGTGAAATATTAGATTTAGGGACAACAAATGGTTATTCTTGCCCTGTTGGTTATGCTTTAGATAATTGTGTGTCAGCTTATACTTGCGTTAAAATTACTAGTACTGGTGCAACAAGTGCATGTACGGTTTATACTGGTACATCTTATGTTATAACTGGGGATTCACAACAAATTCCCATCACATTCAATTTTACTGGGAATACTGATAGTTTTACTGGTTTTAATGCTTCGTTTAAATATGAAGTTTACAAATATTCACAATCATTAAGTGCATTTACAGCACCAGCTTTATATAAATCGAATTTATTACCATATTCTGGGTTTAGTGGCACTAATATTACATCACAAAATATTCCAGTTAGTGGAATATCTTTAGATGGTGAATATTTAGTTAAAGGGTTTTACGAATTTGACGTTACTACAGCATTTTTAAATAAATTAGATAAAAAAATAGATACCTTAACTTATTTAAATGGTACAACTTATGGATTATATGATTCTAATTTTGATTATTATTTTATCGCACTAAAGCAAGCGTTAATACCTAATTTATTACAAAGTGATAGTAATAGTTATGGATCAAATAAATTAAATCAACAAGTTATAATTCCAGCATCTGGTATAACTATAATTAATGTCACAAATAATTATTTAGGTTCTGGTATTTTATCTTTGAATGGTTTAGTTTTAGCTAATGGTTATGATTATACTATTTTGAATGGGGTGATCACATTATCAGCTGAGACAGTATCTGACGACATAATAACTTTTATATACACAACTGAAGGTCCAAATAATCTTACTAGTGATAATATTTCTATAGATAATCCGATAGTTAGTGGTTCAACAAATAATGAAGGTAATAATTTAAATTATTATAATTCTAGCACTAGTAAATATGAGGTATATTCAACAATAACACCAAATGCTGGTAATACAGTTATTATTATGATAAATGGTGTTACGTTAGCGAATGGTGTTGATTTTTATCAATCAATTACCAACCCAAAAAGATTTATATTAGAAGGTGATTTAATGGTTGGTGATTTAATAACAATTGTGTATTTTCCACTAACAAATGTGTCCAATGGGTTAATCACCAATCTACCAATAATCAACTGGAGTATTTTAACTGCGCCAGAATTAGTCAACGGGTTATTTTCTCTTCAAGTAAGTACAGGATCATCATTTAATGATTTTTATTATACTGGAAATACTAATTATATTGTTGGTGTCAACACTTATAGTGATACATTTATAGCTAGTGGAAATATTGGAACTACATTATATTATCGAGTTAAAAACGAGAAAAACTTCGAAACTATTTGTAGTGGAGTAATTAATAGTATAGTTTATAGTGAAATAATACCTATAATAATTCAAACAAACAGTATTAATTCATATTAAACCTTTAATTAATAAAAAACATAATTATATTAAATAAAAACAATTAACATAATATTTATAATTAAAACAAAAAAATATGTCATACATAATTAATAGTACAAATCCTTTTATAAGTCTGAAAGTAACATCATTAGGGCGTGAAAAGTTGGCTCAAGGTCTTCTTAATTTCTCTTTTTGGGGTATTGGTGATTCAGAATTAAATTATAATAGAGAAGGTATTATTGACCCATTAGATATTACTTTATCGGCTACCAGTAAGATAATGAAACCATTTGATATTCAACCAAATATTAAATCGTTTATTACACCATCTTTAGCGACTACACCATTTCAGAGTATGACACCAGCCAATCTAAACGTAATTAAGGCTATTGTTAATAATGAAGCGGTTGAAAGAGGTTTTTTCAGTGTATCTGGAGATGTATATACAACATTAACAGCTAACACATATAGCCCATATACTGAAATAATAAATACTAGTAGTATTAGTGGTGGAACAACATTTAATTTAGTATCAACATCCCAATTTTCGGTAGGTGATTTAGTGTTAATTAAATTAACTAATAATACCATTGGTAATATTATTCCTAATGAAAATGATAGAGCGGTTCCAAACTTATGGTTTAAAATAAATTCAAAAACTAGCACAAGTGTTACTTTAGATAGAAATCTACCTAATTTTTCTGGTTTTTCTACAACTTCTGAGGTTATAATTTATCGAGGTGGTGAAGTTTATGATACAATAGCAACGGGTAACACTACGGCTTATTGGGATTCTGGAACATTATCGTTTGATTCGGCTAGTAACGTTACTTGTCATGATGTTCCAGTTTGGAATATGAATAATGTGTGGTGTGAGGATTTGGCTGGTGTTACTGGTCTAACAACGACTAAATTATATGAGGATTATACTAAGTTTGGGTCGTTCCCTTATTTGGGTACTAAAAACCCATATTTAGAATATGTTTGTGCGTCAGAAACTGGTGATGGTGTTGATTGTGCGTTACCTGGAGTAAGTGTTATTGATGGGGTAAGTAAATCGGTATCAATTATTCATTTTACAAATAACTCAATTTCTAGCCTTTATGGTGAATTTTTATTTATCGATACAACTAATTCTAAGACACTTAGAATACAGTTACCAGATTTAATGTACCATAGACGAAATGCAAGTACGGCTAGTGGTACCTCTATGGGTATGACGTTTGTCGCAACTGGTTCAACTAATTTAGTTGGTACTAGTGATATTGAATATGTTAATTTGATTGAAGATCCATCACTTATCTCATCAGCATCAACACCAATGGTTATTGGTAGGGTTTATCCACAATTAAAAACAATTGTAATACATGATGACGAAATAGTTGCTGCACTTTCATATAAATCAAATAGAAATTGGACGCTTCCAGCATTATCGGCTGATTTAGCTTCACCTAGTGGTGGAACATCAACTGGTTTATTAGGTATAAATGAGACAATGTATTTAACTTATAGTTTAGAAAACAATTCGTTAACTGGACTTACAAGTAGTTTACCAAACCAAAAATATATTAAAATAACTAATAATACATCATCAGCTAAGGATATTGCATTTAAAATAAGTGGAACTGATTTATTACCTTATATGCGTAAATTAGAAGCTATTGATTATGATGGTTATGGTTTTTATGCTAATAAATTTAAATTAGTTTATCAGATAGTTAGTGCATCAACAACAACTGTTGATATTAGACCAGATGCTGGTTCTTGGAAAGTTTATGATTTCACGACTACAGCATTAACTACTACATCAACAGGTACAATTGACCCTAAATTACTCGAAAATCAATCACCAATAACAAATGGTTTCATTTTAAATAAAATAAATGATGCTACCTCAACTACATTTTCATTGGTTAATTTAATTAATTATGCTGCAACTAACTCACCATCAAGTCTTCAGTTCGGTGATGAGAAATTCTTTTATGGTAATTTGACTACCTTTATTGGTGCTACAATATATAAAACGATATTTGATTTGACGATTAGTAGTTCTCAATTCACCGACACAACAAATCCAACTAGAAGTAAAGATTTAACCACATTACCACCTAACATTAAGGTAAGTGAAGTTGGAATTTATGATGCGGATAAAAATTTAGTTTGTATCGGTAAATTAAGCACACCAGTTGAATTAGATGGATCAACAATTATGTTAGAATTAAGTTTAGATTTTTAATTTTAAATAAAAAAAAAATAGATAAATATAGATATAATGGGATTCATAAATACAGCAACAACATTAACAGTAACAGCTAAATTAACACCACTTGGTCGCCAAAGGTTGGTATCAAATAATAATTCATTGATAACTAGTTTTAGCTTGGGTGATTCGGATTCAAATTACTACGCTACTTTAGCTTTAACTACTGGACAAATACCATCTGAAGGTGGAGATCTTGGCCCATTAAGTGCTAATACGAATAGTACTACTGGAAATTTTGATATTAAAAGTAGTTTAATACTTAATCAAAATGGTGTCACACTTAAATCGGTTGAACCTAATTCAATAAATATACTTTCCGAAGTTTCAGCATTAGGGTATACTACTATTAGTGGATCTAGTCTTTCTCAAGTTAAAATAGATCGAAATAATTATATTACCGATAGTTTAGTTAATTTATTCTATTCATTTGGGTTACCTTTAAATTCAAGTCAAGATACTACGTTCACTTCAACAACTTATACTAATGGTGGTTTTTCAGATACTAGTGTAAGTGGGTTAGCTAAAACAAATATAGTTGTAATTGGAATTAAAAACTCTTTATTTGGTGAATTAATTGATGGTAAATCAATTAAACTTGTTTTACCTACGACTGGTGGGACATATTCAATTTATTCTACTTTTCAAAATACTGGAGAATCTTCAGCATCAATGGATGTGGCTTTAACTGATTTAGCTATTAATACAAATCAGTTTGGTCAAAATATAGCATTTTTATTCTCAGATACAATTAAAACACCAAATGGTGGATCTGGTTCATTATCTTGGGGTACTGGATATGGTACGGTTAAACCATTTAGTTTAAATGGAAAACAAAAATATAATTTTCAGACTGAATCAAACACATCAACTACTGCTGATACCTTAGTTGGTATAGTATATTTAGATAAGGGGTTAATAGTTTTAACTGATCCAACAATAATTGCTAACTATGGGACTACATGTACTGGAGCTACATTAACATTCGATAGTGTAGCAACGTCTGTTTATCAAAGTATAACATGCATTGCTGGTAGAGGGGAATTTGGTTCGTCAACAAACTCGACATTTTCAAACGGTAATATACCAAGGATAAGTGAAATTGGGTTATATGATAATCTAGGTAATTTAATTGCTGTTGGTAAAACAGATCGACATGTAACTAAAAATATTAATCAATTTTTAGCTTTTGGTGTTAATATTCAATTGTGACCTTTAATTTTAATTTTATTTAATTATATTAATTAAAAATAGTTTATGATAGAACCAAAATACATATTGGCGTTAGATGTATCAACTAGCTGCATTGGGATTGCGTTATTTGAAGATATGGGTGATAGAGGTAATTTAAAATTACTTCATCACGTTTCACCTAAGGTAACACCTAAACCATTAAGTAAAATGGAGGAATTATTTCGTAAGGTTGAAATATTTGAAAGTGAATTTCTTTTTAAATATAAAGCTTTTAATATAACTAAGGTGATTATCGAAGAACCATTATTACAATCAAATAACGTTAATACAGTTGCAACTTTATTAAGATTTAATGGTATGATTAGTAAATCAGTATATGACACACTTGGCGTTGTTCCAGATTTCATATCCTCATATGACGCAAGAAAATATGCCTTTAGTCAATTAATGGCTATTAGAACACATAAAAAAGATGGTACACCATTACCACCAAAACAAATAGCTAAAAATTTACCAGTTTTATTTGGTGCTTATGGTTTTGATGTTGATAAAAAATATGTGTTATATGAATTAGTTGCTGATTTAGAACCACAAATAACTTGGTTTTATGATAAAAATAATAAACTAAAAAAAGAAACATTTGATATGAGTGATGCTTATGTTTGTTGTGTTGGTTATATGAAAAAACAAAATTTTTGGGTATAAAATAACTTTATTTACAATAATTTTACTATTTTTGTACCTTAAAATAAAAATATGGTATACGTACAAAAAATATTTATTCGAATTATCGCAGCATTTATTCTTGCATCAATTTTAACTACATTTATCATACCATTTGACCCTTATTTAGCTGGTTTTATCTTTTTTTGTGTTTTTACGTTATTGTATATAATATTACTACTGTTTTTAATAATTATAGTTTTTAATTTAATAAAAACTAGGTTTATGTAAAAAAAAAACGTAATTTTGTCGTATGTCAGAATTATTAGTTAATATTTTAGAGTCTTTTTTGGGTGAAAACCGTAAATGGAATGATGATTCTGGTCAAATAAGTTTTGATTGTCCATGTTGTTCAGAAGAAAGTGGTAAACATAATGGAGATGGCAAGGGTAATTTAGAGGTTAACTATAATAAGAATGTTTTTAAGTGTTGGGTTTGTTATGAAACAAATCATATGCATGGTGGTGTTGTTAAATTAATAAGACGACATGGAACACCTAAAAATCTTCGTGATTATATACTAATTAAACCAGATGCAGATTCATTCGATCAAACGGAGCGTGAAGAAATAGTAGTAACTTTACCTAAAGAATATAAAAAATTAGTCGATTGTGGACCTAAAGATTATAAATATAATGAGGTTATTAAATATCTAAGTGAACGTGGTATAACTGATGATATAATAAAGGAATATGAGATTGGGTATATAAATAGTGGCCCACTATTTAATCGTGTTATAATCCCATCATTTGATAGTTTTGGTGATATAAATTATTATGTTGCTAGGTGGTTTTCCGATGATCCTAATAAAATGAAGTATATAAACCCAGAAGCTGAAAAACAATTAATTATATTTAATGAAAATAAGATTAATTGGGATTCAACGATATATCTAGTAGAAGGGGTTTTTGATCATATAGTTGTACCTAATTCAATACCTTTATTAGGTAAATATGTGTCTGATTTACTGTTTGATTTATTATATAGTAAATCAACTAGCAATATAGTTATATTTCTAGATTCTGATGCTTATGCTGATTCAGTTTTATTATATAATAAATTAAATTTCTGTGATCTTAGAGGTAGAATTAGTATTATAACCCCACCAGATGGTTATGACCCTTCTAAGGTATTTGAGAAATTTGGGAGTAAAGGTATCGTGCAATTATTGAAGCGTTCTTATAAATTACACTAATTTTAGGAAATAAGGGTATAAACTACACATTCCGTTATCATCGAATGAGTCACCATTAACACTAAATCCTTGACCGCATTTAGTGTTAGTATCGAAAACCGATAGATTTTCAATATCAGACAAATTATTAAGTACCACAACTTGATAGTAATTATTAATATTAGCATCCGATGTCTTTTCACTTGAAAAATCGTAATGTTTTCCGTTTATTATATTCCAAGCGTGTCCAAATTCTTTACCGTTTTCAACCATTATACCCATAACATAAAAAACTTCTATTCCATCAACAGGTGTGAATGTTTGGAATACTATACCAGCATTATTAAAACATTCATTCATTTTAATTTTGGTATTTAATAAATCAACTAAAATTGGTTTATATTTTTTTGATAATTCATTTTGTTTAGTGTATTCACCAAAATTACTAGTCATCAACGTTAAATCTGGTTTTAATAATGATGATAGGTTATTTATATTAACTTCAATACGATTAGTTTCTAACCAATTGTTATAATTTTCAATGTTGTTTATATTTTCGTTAAGTTTTTCTTTTATGAAGTTTTTCATGCGTATATTTTATTATAAATAGTTGTATAGTTTATTAAAAGGTTATTTAGTGATTCAATTATATTATCATCAAAATTAATTATTATTAAATTTAGTTTTTTATTATCACAATAGTTATCTTTTAGTTTATCTCTATATTGTCTATTGATCAAACCACTCTCACCACCAAAATATGTTATTGGTTCATAATGTTGTAAACCTTGAAATTCAATACATACATTTAATTTTGGTATATAAAAATCAAATGGTAATTTACGATTTGTTTTTGGGTTTATACAATCATTAAATCTTTTTTGTGCGATAAATTTAATATCATTTTTAATTAGAAAATCTCTAATTTGTCTTTCACCCTTAGATTCATTACATGTTGGGCAACCTTGTTTTGATGATAGGTGATTATTTGGTGTCTGTTCAAATTCACCATGTTTTAGACATATAATTTTAAGTTTTGTACCACTATTAACATATGTTGATAGTGAATAATCAAATTTTTTACCATGTATTTTAGTTGATTTAATTATAAACTCTTCGGTGTCATAGGTGTATTGACCACCACATTTAATACAACCATGACCAGACATATGGTCATGTGGTCTTTGTTTAAATTCTCCATGATATGGACATATTATGTCTATTAAATTGTTATTTGTTAAATTGTTCACTAATGAATAATTATACCTTTCGTTATGGGCTAAATTTGATTTGTTAATAAAATCTATTAGGTTAATTTTATTATATCCATTACATTTAGCGCAACCATTACCTTGTAAATGTTCGTTAGGTGTTTGTTCAAATTCACCATGTTCTGGACATATTATTTTAATTTTAATACTGCATTTATTATAATCTACAAGAGAGTAATCATATTTATTATTATGGATTATATTACCTTTATTGATTAGATCGTAATTTGTTACGTTTTTATTAGCGCATTTATTACAACCTTGACCACGCATATGTGAATCTGGTATTTGTTCAAAAACACCGTGATTTGAACAAATAATTTTAACTTTTGTTCTATTATTAATATAGTTAACTTGTTCGTAATTATATTTATAACCGTGGGTTAATATAGCTTTATTAATAAATTCTTCAGTTGTTAATCTTATCCCCATTACAATTTTAATATTGCTTCTCTTATTATTTCTGATAATTTAATTATTTTATTTTCATATTTACTCTTTTCAGACATTAAATTTAGGCATTTAGCGTATTCTTCAGATGTTAATCTAAATGTTATTGTTTTTGTTTTAAGTTTATTAACCATATCGTTTGTATTAATGTTTTACAAATAAATATGTTAATATTTGTTTTTATTGAAAAAAATACGTATTTTTGTGAAAAAAAACAAATATGTCTAATATAAAAAAGTTTGAAAATAAATATGTCTATCTTGAACCAATAGAACATAAATATATACATAAAGTGACTGGTAAGAAATATGGTTCGGTTAGTGGTGTTTTATCGTTAATTGAACCTCATTTTGATTCTGAAGGAGTTTCAGCTGCTATAGTTAAACAAGCTGATAATAAGAAACAAGAACGATACATAGGTCTTACACAACAAGAAATTCTTGATTTTTGGCAAAAACTAAATGATGATGCAAATATTTACGGGACTAAAGTTCATGACATTGTTGAACGATATTTATTAGCTAACAAATGGTATTTCTGTTCGGATGATGAAGAAGGTCAATTTGAACAAAAAGTTATTGATGGATACGAATCTTTAAATATTGATGAAGGTATTTTAATGTATCCAGAAAGAATACTTTTTGCTGAACAATATGAATTAGCTGGAATGGCTGATCTGATTATAAATATAGATGATGAATTTTTTTCCGTTGTTGACTGGAAAACCAATGAAGATTTCGGTTTCTATAATGGATTTGGTAATCAAACGTTATTTAAACCATTTGATCATTTACAGTCATGTCACTATAGTATTTATTCGTTACAATTAAGTGTCTATGCGTATATGTATGAACTTGAAACTGGTATGAAATGTAGAGATATAACAATAGGTTTTTGGGATAAACATTTAACAACATTTTCTAGGATACCAATTATGTATTTAAAACATGAAGCTAAAAAATTAATTGAATTACATCATTATAATTTAATGAAAAAATTATGATTGTTTAACTAGAAAATTATTAGTATATTTGTGATATGGAAATAGAAGAATTAGATATCACGTTAAATTTAGCTAAGAAAATAACTATTTTAAAAAAGATAACATTTTTTAAAATTTCAGAAATTAGTACACTTGGTAAACTTAAAGTTTTCTTCACTGATTTAGGTGTAGTGAATTTGGTTAATGACGGTTTTATCAAAATAATTGAAGATGAGGACGTTAAAATAGAGGAGGTCAATAAAGAGATAGTTGATATTATTAGTTTAGATTATGCTAAATTTTTAGACCTCCCCAAGTTAGAGGTTATACAAAAAACACTTAAAAGTATATCGGTTAATAGTCCGAATATAGATATGTTTAATTCATTACAACGTGAGATTTTCAATTGTATTGTGAATCTTAATGTAAATACATTCTCACAAACGCTATTAACTGGATATTCTGGTACAGGTAAGAGTTTTTTAGTTAGTAAAATAATTGAGGAGTTAATTTATAAAAATATAGGTCTTAATATAGCTATAACAGCACCAACTAATAAAGCTGTTAGAGTTTTGAAAGATTTATCATCTATTTGTGAGACTCACAGTAGAGTTTCTTTTATCACATTACATTCTTTATTAGGTTTAAAGCGAGAGATAACCTCAGATGGAAAAGAAGTTTACAAAAGTGATTTTTTTGGATGTAATCTTGAAAACTATAATATTGTTTTAGTAGATGAAGTTTCAATGCTTGATAATGAACTATATTGTACATTAGTTGAATTAGCTGAAATGAATAATATTATGTTATTATTTATTGGTGATAGAGGACAAATACCACCAGTTAATGGTGGTGAATGTAAATTATTTACAATGGAATTGGAAAATAGTTTCAACCTTACTGATATAATTAGACAATCTGACGGTAATCCAATAATTAAATTAGCTGAAAAAGTTAGACGTAATGATGATTTTAATATTGAAAGTGATGTTGACATTAACGGTGACGGTGTTATTGTTGTTAAATTGAACACTGAGATGTTATTATTAGAAACGTACTTTAAATCGCCTAATTTTAACGCTAATTCAAACTTCATTAAAGTATTGGCTTGGACAAATAAAGCTGTTGATTATTATAACAGTAAAATAAGGGGGATTATTTATGGTGATAATTCACCTAAATTAAATATTGGTGAAAAAATGGTTTGCAATAAACCTATTAGTGATTCAACTAAAAGAGTTATATTGAATAATAATGATGAGTTTGAGGTTATATCATTTTCAGTTAAACAAGATAGGACAGCACTTAAATTATCTTATTATTCGGTTAATGTTATAAGTAATAATAAGCAATGTGTTATCAAAATATTATGTGAAACATCAGAGAAAGCCTACTATAAAGAATTAGAGAAACTTAAAAAAAATGCTACTGATGATAAAAGCTATAATCGAAGAAATAGTTGGGTTAAATATTTTAATTATTTGGATAAATTTGCTGATGTTAAGTATAATTATGCTTTAACCGTACATAAATCTCAAGGTAGTACGTTTGATAACGGTATTGTGATTAATTGCGATATTATTCGTCTACAAGATAAAATTGAACGAAATAAGTTATTATATACAGCAATGACTAGGGTTAAAAATAAATTATTTATAATATAAATATGGTAAAAAAAATAATACACACAGCTGATATCCACATAAGAACATTCAGATTACATTCTGAGTATATGGAGGTATTTAAAACGTTTATTAGTGATGCTAAAGAATTGGTTAAAGATTATGAACGTGATGAGGTTAGAATAATTTTGGCTGGGGATCTTGTTCATCAAAAAATACTTATATCAAACGAACAGTTGTTGCTTTGTACTTGGTTTATAAAAGAACTAGAGAAAATAGCACCAGTTATAATTATTGCTGGTAATCATGATCTACTTGAAAATAATAAAAGTAGAATGGATTCAATAACACCAGTTGTTAAATTTTTATCTGATTTGAATGTAAATTACTTCAAAGAAAGTAAATGTTATTTAGATGATAATATTGTATGGTGTGTTTATTCTATTTTTGAGGTGAACGCTAAACCAGATATTGATTCAGCTAGGGAAGAATTTGGTGACGATAAGATTTATATTGGTTTATATCATGCAGCACTTTTAAACGCTAAGACAGATATTGGTTACAGTATTGATCACGGTTCTGGGTTGGATATATTTGATGGTTGCGATGCTGTAATGATGGGTGATATTCATTTATATCAAGTCTTTATACATAAAGGCGCACCTATTATTTATCCAGGATCTCTTATCCAACAAAATTTTGGTGAAAAAATAACTGGTCATGGTTTTGTATTATGGGATATAACTGAACCATCAGATTTAACATATGAATTCCATGAAGTTGAAAATAGACATAGGTATTTTCAATTTAAAATAACATCACTAGATGATTTGGAAACTGGGTCTGAAAAAATTACAAATAAATAAATAAATAAATTATGACGTTAAAAGAATTAAAAAGTTTTATTGCTAGATTACCTATTGAAATGGATAGTTATAATATAGTTAACGGTGAAGTTGGTTATATTGATGGAGATGATGATAACGTGGTTTATCGCATAGATAAACCAATTGTTTCATTGTATGTTGATGAGGGTGAAAACGAAATATGTTTTTTCCATCAAAGTAGAGAAGATATTAATGATTTTGAAAATGGTGATATAGAAAATGGTGATTCCGAAAAAACTAAATGATGAAATAATTGATTATTGTCAAATTAATAATATTGATGATATTGATAAATTCAAAATAAAACTGATTAGACAAGGTTTTACTGTTATAAAATATGGTAGCTCACCTATTCAAGGTAATGTGATTGAAAAGATCGTTGAGGTCCAAGTTGAAACAATAGTTGAAGCACCAACACAGTTTATTGATATGGAATTAGATGAGAGAGTAAATGGGTATATTAAGTTAATATCTGAACTAGAAAATAAGGTTTTAGATAGTTTTAACCTTTCGGAAGAATTAAAAAAAACATTAGCTGAAGAAAAACTAAAAAAAAGAAATTTATATGGAGAATGATAGTGAGTTAGATGTTGAAATGGTTATGTTATCACCATACGATAAAATTAAAGTATATTGGGATGACATTCCAATGAATTATAGTAAAGAAGCTAAATTAGGTGTTAGAAATCATTTTGCAACTAAATATGGTGTTAATAAAAATAATGTTACTGTTATTTATCGACCAATTAAACATGGTGTTAATGGTGATATAATTGAAATCACAGGTGCTGGGATTGAAAACATCATGGATGTTAATTACCAGAGATCACTTATGCAAGAAATTATCGCTAGAGACGGTAGAGTGGTTGATTTTAATCGAATAATAGCCTTAGACGACAAGGTTAATAAAGAATTAAATATTGATTTAACCGTTAAAGAAAATAGAAAATATGAAATTAAGTGGATTATGATTAATAATCTATTATGTTTCGGTGAATCTAACTATGTTTCGTTTACTAATATGGATGGGTTAACAATAGTTGAATCTACACCAAAAAATACTGGTGGTAAAACTTCATTCACTATTGATGCTTTTAAATTTTTATTTTATGGTAATACGACAAAAAGTGATAAGAATGAAGATTTATTTAATTTGTATAGCGGTAATGATAATTTATCTGTTCGTGGGATGATTAAAGTGGATGAGGATGTTATTATTGAACGAAAATTAAAGCGATCTAGAAAAAAAGACGGAAGTTGGAATATCACTAATACAGTAAATTATTACGAAGTACTTCCAGATGGCAGTGAAAATTTAATGAATGATGAAAATAGTCAAATTACTAGTAAAAAAATAAAAGAATCTATTGGTAATGAAAAAGATTTTGAATTACTTGCGCTTGCAACTGAGAAAAATTTAGATGATTTAATAGGTTTAACCACAACTGAATCTGGTAAAGTGTTAACTAGATTAATTGGTTTAGAAATTCTAGAGTTAAAGGAATCAGCTGCTAGGTTTATGTATAATGAATTCGCTAAGAAGAAAAAATCAAATGAATATGATGTAATAACACTTAGTGGTGATATTATTGAACATGAAGAAAATATTGAAATAAATGTTGATTTAAAGACTAAAATAAGTAAAAGACTTTCAGAAACAATTAGTGAAATATTTAAATTAAAGGGTGAAAACGATAAATTATTAATTAGTAAAGAAAAAATAGATATTGTCATCACTCAATTAAACCCATCAAGGTTAGAATCGGATATTGAACAAATAATTTCGGATGGTAAGTTGTTAAAACTTAAAGAAGTAAAACTAATTAACGATATCAATGTTATTGGTGTGGTTATATTTGATGAAGATACATATAATGAACTAACAAAAAAAGTAACAAGTAAAACATCTATTTTAGCGGTTAAAAACGCTGAGGTAGTTAGGTTGAACTCAGTTGTAACTGGGTTAATTGATGGTGGTGTTTGTCAATCATGTAAGCAAGTTTTAACTAGTGTTAACAATTCGGAACATATTAACACACATAATAACGAAATTGCTGTTCTAAAATCTGATATTTTAATATTAGATACTGAATTAAATGAAATTAATAATAAATTAGTTAAGTTAAATGAGACTAAAATATTGATTGATCAAAAGAATCGTTTAGAATTATCTAGAGACAGAACTGTTGTTGAAATGGATAGTCTAAGGAATAGTTTAGTTAGTAAGCGTAATGATTTAACTAAATATAAATTAAATCTATCAGCAATTGATTTTAATATACGTGTCGATAGTGAAATCGATATGGTTAAAACACAATTAGCTGTTTGCGAGCAAACAAAAAGTGAAACTATAATTAATATTGAAAAATTGAACACTGGTATTAACACTTTACTAAAAACTATTGACGATAAAAAAATATTAGTTGATAAAATAAAAAAAGAGGATGAAATTGAAAAGATTTTCAAAGTTTATATTGATTTAGTTGGTAAAAAAGGTATAAGTAAAATTGTATTACGTTCCGTATTACCAATTATTAATTCAGAATTACAGCGATTATTGGATGATGCTTGTGATTTTGATGTTGAGATTTATATGGATGATAAGAATGATGTTAAGTTTTTACAAATTAAAGATGATGTACAAAAACCACTTAAAGCTTGTAGTGGACTAGAGAAAACAGCTGCTAGTTTAGCCTTAAGAGCTGTATTAGGTAAATTATCTACATTACCTATGCCAAATTTTATTACTTTCGATGAAGTTTTTGGTAAAATAGCCGCTGAAAATATTGAAAAACTTAAAGGATTATTTGATAAGATCAAGGGAATGTATGATATTGTTTTTTTAATAACACATAATGATTTAGTTCGAGAATGGGCTGATGATACTATTAGTATTGTTAAGGAAAATAATATATCAACAATTTCTTTTAAATAATGCATTTTATTGGTATATTTGTTAAAAATTAAGTGTATGGAATTAACGTGTTATTGTATAGTTATTATTGGTAATAACGATAATGTACTAAGAGAGATAAAATCAGTTAGTGAAATGGGTCCTAATTCAATAAACCACACTGGTTTATTGATTGCGACTTTTACTTCGTTTTTTACTGCAAATGAGTTAGATTCATTATTTAGGTCTTTTGATAGAAATTTTCTAATATTTAATTTAAATAGTGATGATTCTAGGTTTAATATAACACAAGAACACATAAATAAGGCTTTATTTGGTTTCTTAAAAGACGGTTTGGTGTCAGAGGTTGGTGAAAGAACCGAAGAACTCTTAAAAGCGATTAAAATGAGTTCAGATACCACAGATTTTACACATATGATAGAAAACGCTAGTGTTGTCGATATAACTAAACCCACAATTGAGTTTTCTATTAGTGATTTAGAAAAACTTAGTAGCAAAGATAAAGAATTAATGTTGAATAATATTTTAGATAAAGGTATTGAAAATCTATCTGAAAAAGATAAAATAATAATGGGTTTGTTATCAAAATAGTCTAGCGAAACCCTTTACTTTGTTGGTTTTATCAGTATATTTAGGTGTTAGCTTTAAATAATGAAAGAGAGTGAATAATTAGTTTTAATGAGTAAAAAATTTGTTAATTTTGATACTGACGATAGTGTATCAAAATATTTTAAAGATATTAAAAAATCTGTGTTAATAACACAAAAGGAAGAAATTGATATCGCTAAAAGGATTATCGATGGTGATGAAAATGCGATAACTGAGTTAGTTAATGCAAACCTTAAATTTGTTATATCTATAGCCAAAGATTATCAAAATAAAGGATTATTATTGTCTGATTTGATAAATGAAGGTAATTATGGTCTAATAAAAGCGGCACATAAATTTGATCATAAAAGAGGTTTTAGATTTATTTCTTATGCTGTATGGTGGATTAGACAATCAATATTACAAAGTTTAAATGATAACGCTAGAATGGTTCGACTACCAGCTAATGTTATTGGTAAAATTAATTATTTAAATAACGAAATAAATAGATTCGAATTTGAATATGAGCGTGAACCAGTATATGGTGAGATTCTAGATAAAGATAACGAACCACTAGCCTTAACACAATACGCTAAATGTTCTTCATTAAATCAATTGATAAATGAAGATGGTGATGAGATGGCTGATTTAATACCTAATTATGAAGATGATGATATTGAAGAAGTTGATAACGTTGTTATAGTTGAACTTAATAATATTATCGATACTCTTTCAGAAAAAGAAAAAGATATTATCCAATGTTATTTTGGTGTTAACACTAATTGCGAGTCAATGACACTTGAAGCTATTGGTGAAAAATATTCTTTAACTAAAGAAAGAATTAGGCAAATAAAACAAAAAGCTTTACGTAAACTTAGAAATCAATCATCTACTTTACATAACATAATTAACGCTTAATTAACACTTAATGTAATATGAAGTATAGTACTATAATTATGGTCGTAGCATTAGCGTTAGCTTCTTGTGGTGCATTTTTTTCAATAACTGGTCTTAGTCAATTATTTGCTGGTGCTAGTTATTCAGTTATAATTATGGCTACGGTACTTGAGATTGCGAAGGTTATTACAACAACAGCAATACATAAATTCTGGGATAAATTAAGTATTGGTTTAAAGTTTTATTTAACTAGTAGTATTATTGTATTAATGTTAATTACATCAGCTGGTATTTATGGTTTTTTATCTAATGCTTATCAAATTACCGCTAATAAACTTGAATTACATGATGGTGCCGTTTCTGTAATAAATAATAAAAAGCAATTATTCGAAAGTAATATTATTGATAATAATAATATAATTGTGATAAAAAATAAGCGACTGGAACAATTATCTAGCCTTAGAGATAGACAAGAAAATAGAATTGACTTATCAACAACGACTAGAGGTGAACGTAATGTTAGGAATGATATAAACGCATCTAATACTGAAATACAAAGTTTATCTTATGATATAAGTACTTTAAATAAAAAAAATTCTACGTTATCTGATTCAATTAGTAAATATGGTATTTTAGTTTTAGATCTAGAGTCTAATAGTGAGGTAGCTGGTGAGGTAGGACCACTTAAATATATTTCTAAATTAACTGGTACACCAATGGATGTAATTGTTAATTATTTAATATTATTAATTATTTGTATTTTTGATCCATTAGCTATTATATTAATAATTATGGCTAATCGAGTCTACACTATAGAAACTGAATATATTAAACGCATTGATGATGATGATGATGATGATGATGATGATGATGATGTATTAGAGGGGAATGATGATCGTGATTATGATTATGCCGATGATTATGATTATTATGATGATAATAATACATTAGATGATGATGATGATGATGATGATGATGATATATCAGAAGAGGTTAAAATTAATTCATTTAATTCAAATGAATCTGAGGAATTACAAAAACTTATGTCTGGTTTTGATAAAGAAATATTAGTACCAGTTGACTTAACTTCAACTAAGTCAACAAGAAATATTGAGCTTGAGGACATTAAAGAGGTTAAAGCTAGAAATGGTTTTTCGGTTAATATCCCAGACCCAAAAAAAATAGTCGATAGAATAGGAGCTAACAAGGTTGTTAGGGATGGTGATGATAATACTGTTATATTTAAACGTGGTGATGATAATAAATGATGTTGATTATAAATTACCAATATCAAACTATGTTGATGTTGAAAGTATTAAAAAGCAAATAGTTATTGGTCACACATTTAACCATGATATGCAACATATTTCTGGTTGGTTACATAGATATAATGGGGATTATAAAAAAACAGCAGCATATTCGATATCCTCATCTGGTTTAATCTATCAACATTTTGAACCTAAATTACAGTCAAATTATTTTAATTCAATCGACTTAAATAAATCAAGTATTGTTATTTTATTAGAAAATGATGGTTGGTTAATTAAGGATGAAATAAAAAATGAATTTATTACTTGGAACGGTTATATTTATAATAAACCTAACGAGGTAGTAAATAAAAAATGGCGTTGTCACGAATACTGGGCACCATATAGTGATGAACAATTTAATTCTACTGTTTATTTGGTAAAGTTATTGTGTGATGAGTTTTTTATCTCACCAGTAGCTTTAAATCATAATACTAAGGTGGATAGTTTATTGGAATCAGTTGGTGTTTTATATCACAGTAATCTAAATAATTATAACACAGATCTAAATCCAAGTTGGGATTGTAGTAAATTTAAAGAAAAAATATCAATAGTATGAAAAATAATGAAAGAATAAATGAACATGATAAAACAAAACAGATGATGGAAATCATGCGTGGTGGTTATATATCTAGATTAATCACTGAAGATGAACTAGCATCAAATAATGTTCCTTCACCAGAATTGGCTCAAGATTCAGATATTAATTCTGGTGTTTTTGACGGTACAAGAGATTTTATTATTCCAGACGAATCATTCACTAAATTAGCTCAAGATAATGGGTTTTTCTTGGAACAACAAAAATTTGTGAATACTTTAGATCGAACGATTAAGTTAACTGATATTTGGTTTAGATTAGAAGTAGAAGGTAAGTTAGACAATATTATAATATGGGGTGAAGCACTAAGAAAAGATGAAAAAGGTGATGGTTTCTATTTTTCATTTAGCTTAAACGACCCAAAAATAATCACTAATTCAAGTGGTGTTGATGCTTCTTTATTACCAGAAATACAACGATTATTAAATGGTTATATGCTTAATATGACAAAGGATGGTAATATTTTTGATAGTTTAAGAAATGGGGATGTCTAAACTAAATCTTAAAAATATTTTAATTTTTATTTTAGCTAGTTTACTAGTTATAAGTTTTTTCTTTGGTGATAAATCAACTAACCAAAATAAGGATAATAAAATTAAACTATTACGTGAAAATAACATTGTTTTGGTTGGTAAAATTGATAGTCTAAGTAAAATTAACTTTATTTTAGATAAAAATATTGAGTTAATTGATAATAAAATAAGTGTTAATGATAAAAAAATTATTTCTTTAAACGAAATAATTATAAATTTAAATAAT
>JGI1221J13441_10000123_pt1 | contig 40594 bp, 68 predicted proteins | sample LakVidmifraction_4_FD_13441 | JGI IMG/M metagenome (IMG submission 13441) | reverse complement strand
AGACTTACAAGCAAGTGCCAAAAAAAACCTGACTCGAATTGAAAAAAAAACGAGCTTAAGGAAAACTGATCTCAAAAAGAATTAAAGATATTAATAAAAAAAAAAGCCATGATTGCCCATTAATAGATAATCTACGCTTATTTTAAGAATAATTTTTTATTATCAAAAAATAAGTTTATATTTGATTTGTAACAAAAAAACATAAACTTATTTTAAATGATTTCTAAGAGCTTTTTTTTATTAATATATATAAGTACAATAGATTTATATAAAAGTCTACCAAAATCAAAAGAAATGGGTAAAAAAGGGGTTGTTTATAGTTTTTAGTAAGTTAATTTTTAAAATAAAGATAAAAAATCATAAAATCTACTTCTTTAATTTAAAATAAAAAAGTAGATAATATTTCGTAAGTGTTTTATCCTCAAAAACGTACTTATTTACCTGAAAGCGGACAAAAAATATAAAATTAGCGGACAAATACGAGGGTTAATAAGTTGATAATCAAATAAATATAAAATAAGGTGCGGACAAAAATAAAAGTAAAAGCGGACAAATACGAGGGTTGGTAAATTTCGTAAGTGTTTTATCCTTAAAAACGTACTTATTTACCCGAAAGCGGACAAAAAATATAAAATTAGCGGACAAATACGAGGGTTAATAAGTTGATAATCAAATAAATAGAAAATAAAGTGCGGACAAAAATAAAAGTAAAAGCGGACAAATACGAGAATTAATTAATAATAAACTTAAATAAAATGAAAAAAAGAACAAATTGGGATTTTTCAAACCACACGCATACGGTTGAATTATTTAAAAGCGAAAAAGGAAATGAAATAAGAGTAGATCATTTCAGGGAGGGAGAAAGTAATATGGGTTATATAAAATTTATAAACGATGAAAGGGGTTTATCAGTTTTTGGTGATTTTGGTAATTGGATATTTAACAGACCATTTTATCCTTCTGCTAATGGTTTTGTTTCATCAATGTATTGGAATGAAAAACTAAAAACAGGAAGCTCACAAGATCATGCAAATTATGATTCTGAAGTAACTGCAAAAGAACTAAAGAAGTTAATAGATGGTGGACTTGAAGATAATGGATATGAAGGAAAAGAATTACAAGAATGTAAAAATTGGTTAGAGCGTTTACATTATTTATGTGATGATGAGTTAGAATATAAGTGCGAAGCTTATAGGGGTGATAAACCTGTAGGCATGGATTATGAAGATATACCATTTTGTAAAACAGGAAGTATTCAACTAGAAATTATTTTTGATGCTTTTGATGAAATTTGTTTAAGATTAAAAAACAAAACTAATTTTCAAATAAACTAAAATTATGGAATTAACAGGAAAATGCAAAGAAGATTTTGACAAGTGGTTATCACCATCAGGTAAAGAAGTTGTAAAAACAAGCAGAGCAGTTTTGTCTTTCTTTAGAAGATCTCCAGACTCTATGCAATACAGTGTTTATGTAGACTTTTTTGATAGTGTGGTGATTTTAATTTCAACTTCAGGGCTGGTTTTATCTAAGACGTTTTTATATGATATATCTATTGAAAACAATGTAGAATTTTATAAAGATAATTATAAAACAAGATTAGAAGCAAGAAGCGCAGCAATAAAAAAAGCAAATGAAATTTATAATTCAAAATAATTAAATTAAAATCTTAAAAATGTACGTCAAAAAAAAAGTATTCCAAAATGAAGGCAGAATTGAAATTTATGTTACCGAAAAAGAATACGGATATGAATTAAACGATAATTTTGTTGAAGCTATTAAAAAGAGTATTGACGAAATTTATGAGCATAACCATAAATCTCTTGTTAATTTAGAAAAAGAAAAAATTAAAATTAATGAAATACTTTTAATTTTTAAACGAATTGATTTCCTCAACGAATTACTCAACGAATTTAAAGCTAAAACTTATTTATTAGATTTTATTTTTGAAAAACTAAAATTAAAACAAAGATGTCCTATATGCGGAAATTTACATACTGAAATAAAGATTTGCACTATTTGCTTTTTAAAAATATCTATTATTTCTATGAATCATATAAAAACAAAAATTAATAATAAATAGAAATTATGAGTAAGCAAAAAGTAAGCAAAGAAAAAAAAAGTATGCCTGAATTACATAGCGTGTTATGTATTTATATTTTAGAGGTGCTTAAATCTTGGGAAAACGACAAAAGAGGGGGTTTTGATGCTATATGGTATTGTTATACAGGGTTGTTTGATGAACTAAAAGAAAAAGGAATTAAAACTACTTTAAAAGACTTAAAAAAAGCAATGAAAAAATTAAGAGAGCAGGGAGTTGTCGAATTAAAACCAATTTATGATGATGAATGGAAAATTTGTGGAAGCGGTTATTTTATTAATATAAATTATAATGCCTCATAAAACCTTATAAAAAATAAAAGCTATGAAATTTTATGAATTAAGTACAGAATTAATTAATATTAAAAGTCTTAGAACAGACGGTTCAAAAAAAGAAATAAATATTACTGAAGTCCAAAAACAAATTGTTATTAATTTATTATCCTCTAAAGAAAGTATTTTAATGAAATCTAAATATTGGAATCACGCTAGAATAATTGATATAGCTCCACAATCAATTAATCCTTTTGGCTATATACTTAATAATATTAGTTTAAGAAGTGTGGAAATTTTAATTAATAAAAATCTAATTGAAGAGGTTGTGCCTAATCGTTATTTATTAAATCCTTCTTTAGAAATAAATAACCCCCTTAAAAATAAATTTGATAAAAAAATTAAAGAAAAATATACTAACATTTATGAAAATGATGAAACAAGTTTTTTTATTCATAAATCAGATCAAAAAGTAATTATTATTTATCCAAAATTTAATTTCTTTATTTTATTAAAAAACAAAAAAGAAAAAGAGCTTTTTGAAGATACATCTTTAGAGCAAATTTTTAAAGAAAATAGAACAATTATTAATTCAATTGAAATATTAATCTAATTATTGTAAAAATGGGGTTTAAGGTATATAAACAAGAATGTAAAAATTGTTTGCTTTCTAATAATTCAATTGTAAGTCCAGAAAGAAGAAAAGAAATAATTGAAGAAATAAAAAAAGACCAATCTTTTTTTATTTGTCATAATGCGACAATAAATCAAGAAAATATTTGTTGTCAAAAATTTTATAAAAAATTAGGTCATACTTCAAATATAATTAGAATTGCCGAAAGACTTAATTTTGTTGAATTTGTAGATCAAGATAATGACTCATCTAAATTTACTTCATTTATTAATCAAAAATAACTATTTATTTCTGAAAATAATTATATATTTGTTTGTAACCAAAAAACAAAAAGAAAATGAAAACCAAAAAACCATCAATTGATCAAATTATTAATGTGATTTCTAGTAATAAATTTGGATTAATTACCGTAGTAAAATTATCCTTAAAAAATAGAATTAAACATTATTTTGAAAAAGTACACGAAGAGATTGATTTAATTAATCTTATTGGAAAAAATCAATATAATTGGAATGAATACAATTATAAAAAAGTAGCGCAATTAATTAAAAAATAATTTTAAAATGGCTGAAACTAACGATGAACTATTAAATTATACACAAAAGATGATTTTTGTTTTGAAAAATTATATAAAACCTTCAGATGTAACTAAAATATCATTTTCAAATTTAAACGAAACTCACCAGTTTTGCGATGTTCTTTTTAACAATGGATTTGCAATTGATAAGATTTTTCTTAGGGATGATAATTGTTATATTCCATTTGACTATATAATTGAAGGTTTAAAGGTTGTCTTTTACTTTAATGATGACTTTTTACAAACTATAGATTTAGAAATAAAAGACTTAAAAAAAAATACCAAAAACAATATCAAATTAAAACATTTAAGATGACACACAAATTATTTAAAAAGTATTTAGATTACTTGGAGTTAGAACTAGGTAGCAATTGTTTAGTTAAAATAAGTCAAAGTGGTGCAGTAGCTACTTTGATTTCACAACATTCTTTTTCTAAGTCTGGCAATTTTACTGAGGTTTGTTCTTTACCAAACAAACTTGTAGTCGTAAGACTTAGTAAAAAAGACTATTTTAATGAACTTATTACAGAAGGTTTTTTTACAAAACCTTTAATTAATAAAAATTTATTAAAAAAAGCGATTAAAAAGTGGGGGAGAGATGTTCAAATTCAAAAAATTCAAGAGGAATTGATTGAATTGGCTTTAGCTATAAACAGATTAAATTCTCCAATTAAAAATAAGGAGGATATGGTTCAAAATCTTTATGATGAATTAGGTGATGTTAAAATAATGATGGCTCAAGCTGAAATTATATTTGATAAAAAAAGAATTAATAAAAGAGTTGATTTTAAGCTTAATAAAATGGCTGAAAAATATTTTAATGACAAATAGCGTAAAAATTAACTATCTAAGATTAAAATTAAAAATAATCAACTTATCTAAGTTGATTATTTTTTTGCTTTTAAAAAATTCAAATAAATTAAATAACCAATGCCAAAAATTAATATACCGATAGCTATTTTTTCTGAATTATCAATTTTAAGACCGTCTATAATATTTTTATCCTTTTCAACTTGATCTTTTTCAACTTGATCTATAACAATACCCAATCTTTCCAATTCACCCTCTGTATCGACACGAAATGGCTCTACAACTTGTTCTTGTCTCGCATCTTCAGTACGTTCAATCATTAAATCCCTATATTCTTCATGTGTAATTACTTCATCTTTTAAATCTTGAGCTTCTTGATCTATTGGAATGTCATTTGCTTCAGCGTAATCAATTGCGCCCTGAGTTATTTTTTTAATCCAATCTGGTACTGGTTTGTTCACATCGACTGGCGGTAACATTGTTTCTGAACCACCAAAAACAAATGGGTTTGGGGTATAAAAATTATTCCACATATTTTTAAATATTTATCTTCAAAGATAATAAAATATATACATCTATACCCAAAAAGGTACACCACTATACCCAAAAAGGTACACTTCTATACCCTAAAATTATAAAAATTAAAAAAATAACTGTTTTTAGAAATAATATATTATCTTTGAATTGTAACCTTAAAATAAAAAAACAATGAATAGTTTAATTATTGCTTCATCACAAAAAACATATAATGGATATGCTTTTGGTGATATTACTGAGATTGTATTAGAGATATTTCAAAATAAAACTGTGTATGCTCAAGAATTAATTATAGGCTCTTCAGTTGTTATAATTACCACTTTTTCAACGAATGATTTAGAAGATTTTGATGAATTTGAAAATGAAATTTCGAGACTTCTAAATCAATCAAATCCAGATCGTGATTTTGATGATACTTATGGATTTTTTAGATTAAATTCTGATACTAGAAAAAAGGCAGATTTGATTATTAAAAACTCTTATAAAAACAGATGATTATGAACACAATTTTTATTTTAGAAGTTGAAAACCTTCTTGAGTGTGATCATTTTCCTTTTTGCATAGATGATTTACCATGTAACAATGTTGTATGTCCTGATGAAATAATTGCGCCAATTAATAATCCTTTTTTAGCTCTCTTAATTACACTTTTGATTATTTCAATTGTAATATTAAAAATAAAAAACTCTTATAAAAACAGATAATTATGAATAAATTTGAACACGCCTTACATAATCTAACTGCGATTAGTGAGTATAAATCATGGCAAATGACTCCATTTACTATTGAAAATAATGTTTATTCTACTAATGGTTATTTTTTACTTAAAGTACCAAAAAAGAAAGTTATTTATTATGAAGAATGTGAAAATAAAAAAAGAAAAAGAAAAATAATTGAATATTTTGAACTCAAAACCCAAAAAGTTTATGAAGAGATAAAAGTTTCCGAATTAAAAGATGCCATTAATAAAATACCTTTAGTTGATGAGTCTGTAGATCATCGTGAAGTTAATTCATGTTCAAAATGCGAAGCTTCTGGTTGGGTTGAATGGGAATATGAAGAATATATTAAAGAAATGGATTGCCCAGTATGCGAAGGAACTGGAAAAATGGTTAAAACTCGAAAAGAAAAAACTGAAAATAAAGTAATCGCTGAAGGATATTATATTTCTTTAAATAAAAGTATTTTTAGATCAGAAATTATTGAAACATTAATAAATATTACAGAAATTCTAAAAATTAATCATATTGATTTAATAAGTCAAACTTTGCCAAATAAAGAGATTATTTTTAAAATTGGGGTATGTGAATTAATTATAATGCCTGTAATTGGTGTTGATGAAGAAAAATATTTAATTGATATTAAAACTAAAGAAAAAAAATAATGACAAAACAGGAATATTGCCTTAAATCAAAAGGTTTAGCTATTAAGGTCAGTCAACTTTTTGATGATCAAAATAAAGTAAAACAGGAATATATTATTTCAAATAAAGAATTTGAAATAGATCAAAAAGTTCTTGTCGTAGATCGTCATACTAGAAAACGAAGCGCATTTATTAAAAGTATTTATATAAACTTTCAAAATGATATAAAATATAAATTCAACGATATAAAAAAAGATGGAAACAAATCTAAATTAGAATTACATCTTCTTGGTTATAAATCTATAAATACTTTTTAAAAATAATTATTTATTTTTAAAAATATACATTATATTTGAATTGTAATCAAAATAAAAAAAGACATGGGTTTTATCAAGGATATTTCAATTGAGTCTAATTTAGTCTTAAATTCTTTAAACACAAATTTAACAGGAAATATTATAGTTGATCAGGATGAAATTAATATGATTTTACCTCTAATTTCCAACCAATTTTTAACATACACTATTATTGGAAAAACAGGAGAAGGAAAGTATATTTTAATTATAGATTCGTTTAAAGAAAACAAAAAAAGGATTCAAGGTCGCTATTTTAAAATTAAATCACAGGGTATGGTTTGGTGTTCTTTTGATAACGATGTTTTTTTTATTAAGATTCAAGGTTTAGAAAAAAATTATGTTTTTGAAAGTTGGGAAACTATTGATAAAATGAATAAAGACCTTAAGCCCTATATTGATTCAATTATAATTAATGAAACGACCAAAACTAAAAGTAAATAAACAACAGGAGTTAAATTTTTACTATGCACTAATCTTGCATAATAAAAAAAATAATCAAATTTTAAATAATAAATCAAAAAAAAACATGGCTACAATTAAAATCGAAGTTACCAAAGTGAAAAAAATTTTAATGGAAAGGGATTTGACTCAAACAGACTTTTACCATTTAATAAAGGAAAATGGTAAAGAAATTGGAAAGGATAGGATTAATAAAATCGTAAAAGGAACAATAACAAACTACCATGTAGATACAGCAAAAACACTTGCCAAAGCTTTAAATGTTACTCTTGATGAAATAGTAGAATAGAAATGAATGTTAATAGAATTTCTAAACATACTAAAATCAAAAAGTTTAAATTATCAACTTTTCTGGTTGCAAGTTTTAGGCGAAATAAATAACGCTAAAAAATCAAAGGTCAATGTTAGAAAGCTAAAGGCGAAATTTAATTTATCGAAAACACATTATTTTGATATTATGAATTTTGGGTTAAATTATTTTAATAACCCAAATCAAAAAGGTGTTTATATGAAATACGATCATAACTTTATTTACATAGAAGTTTTTCGTCAAAAAAGCCTTGCTGATATTGAGAAAGATAATAGATCGGTTGAAAACCAATCTAGGCTAATAATTGAGTCATTTAATTTTATAACTGGTAAAAAAGCATCACACAAAACAAAAGATACAGCCAGACTCATTAAAAGCAGGATAGAAGATGGATTTGTTTTAGAGGATTTTAAAATTGTTATTAATAAAAAAAATAATGAATGGAAGTTTAATAAAACCATGAAAAAATATATAAGACCACAAACATTATTTACTCATAAATTTGAAAGGTATTTAAATGAAGTAATAAGTGTTAATCAAAAAAGCAAGCATGATGGGGGGCAAAGATTTAAGCATACACAAGGGGTTGTCGATAAATCTAAGACAATTGACTGGTTCAAAAGCGAGTAAAGATTTACTTATTTATAAATCTTATAATGAGGATATTAAAATAAGGGATTTTAAATCAAATGACGATGTTGGATATTTAATTGATGCTCTTGGTAAATGGCGTTTTTCGATTGGAATTAGCCACGAACTAAGCGAAGCTGAATTAAAAATAAACATTGAGCATATATTTAAAAATTATGGTATGCTTAATTTGCACGATATTGAAAGCGCAAAAGACATGATGATTACTGATGATTTAAATGTTGATAATAGACATTTTCAAGAGTTTTCACCAATGTATATTTCTAAAGCTTTAAATGCTTATAAAAAATATAGAGGTGGTATAGTTGCAAAAATAAATATGAATAATTACGAATATCCAGAAGCAACTGATTACCAAAAATTATCACTTAAGAAGGAGAATATTTATGTACTTTATAAGAAAAGGAATAGCGTTGATTTTCGTGATTATAAAAATATAGTTTATAATCTTTTGGATAGACATTTTTTGAAGATTACAAATGATGAAAAAAAAGAAGCTATATTAAACGCCAGAATAAGGGTTAAAAATTATTTATTAAAAGAAAAATCATTATTTGAAAAAGCTACTTCTATTAAAGACAAAAATCAAAATGATTTGCGCAAAGATGAAAGGAACGAATTAATTAACTCTTTTGCTAAGAGTGGTATAGTTCAAAATTTTCTATTGAAAATGGACGAAAAAGAGATTCATGTTTTTTTAGAAAAAATTACACCTAAAATGATAAAAAATGATTAATTTAGATCAAATAATTATTTTCAAAAATAATGATTCAGAATGGACGTGTATTTAAAATTATCAACGATGAAAAATTCGTTCAGATTGTAGTACGCAAAAAATCTTTTAATCGGTATAGATTAATTGCTTTTACTGGTTTTGATAAAACTAAATCTCAAATAATATCAGAAAAAATAAATAAAGGTGATTATGTTAGAATTGAATATGATTTTAGTAGCAAAAAATATCAAACAAAAAACAATTTTGAAAGATACACAACCTCTGCTATAATAGAGAATGTTAGTTTAACTCAAAAATCACCTGAAAATATTAATACTATATTTGTCGATAAGGAAACTGGTGAAATAATAGAAACATAAAATTATGGGGGCGATTAAAAATTTAAAGGCTTACAAGACAACTACTTTAGGAATACTTTCATTTTTGGCTTGTGGATATTATTTATTTGAAATTGAAAATCCTGAATTTTCAATTTTTACAGCTATGCTTGTTTTTGGGGTTTTAATGTTATTTGCGCCAGATACTCTAATAAAATCAGTTAAGAATTTTATAAAAAATAATGATGATAAAAAAATTTAAAGATTTAGGCATTACTTTATTAATTATAATATTATCATTTGGGGTTTTGTTTTTCTTTTTTAAAAACATATCTTCTAATAAAAAATATGATAGAGTTGCAACAGCGTTAACGCAGGCAAATTTTAAAAATCAAGAATTTGAAAAAACTGTAAACGAATTAAAACAAGAAGTGTCAGAACAGTCTCAATTAATTTTAAGTAAAGACGAAGCAATATCTTCGGGTCTTTTAGAAATAAAAGGATTAAAAAAAGTAAAGTCAAAAGTTACTTTTGCAACTAAAACTAAAATCCGACAAATAACTACAGAACTCAAGCCAGTTGAAAATAAATTATCTAAAAATACATCTATTTTAGATTCTGTAAATACTGTGTCAAAATTAAAATCTTTTAAAATAATAGAACCTGATGGATGGTACACGATTAAAGGAGTGGTTTCTAAGGAACTTTTAAAGATAAATGAGTTAATCATTAATAACAAGTATGAAATTGTAATAGCGGACAAGAGAATGGGTTTTTTCAGTAAAAATAAGCCGATTGTTGAGCTTACAAACTTTAACCCTTATACACAAACTATTGAAATGTCAAATGTTATTATTAAATATGATAAACCTTTTTATAAAAAAGGATGGTTTTGGTTGGTAATTGGAGCTACATCGGGATTTATATTAGCAAAATAAAAAACGCTATTTGTCAATGCAAAATATTTTTACATTAATAAATAGCGTTTTTTATAAGCGGTTTGCTTACTTTTTCTTCACAGCACAATATACAAGAAAACCAATACCAAGTAAGGCTAAAGTGTTGTGAACATTGTTTCCTCCTAAGTAATTAGGACTTTGAATGTCAAATAAATCGTTCATAATTATAATTTTTGATTAAATATAAGTTACTAAATTACACAATTTTAATGATATATCAACTTTATTGTAAATATTAGAAATATGCAAAAAGCAAGTTTATTTTTTCAAAAAAACATAATAAATAAAAATACCAAATTATATGTTTTACCTAAATTTGACGATGCAATAATTGGTGTAAGAGAAACAAGAAAAAAAACAGTAGTTGTTTATAATTACTGGATTTGTGTCAATATTATTTTAGAATTTTTCGAAAATAAAGAGTATGATTTAGATGGCGAACAAGCTGAAGATATGCTAAATGATTCAAAAGATTTTTTAGATAATAAAGTTTTATTTATAAAAACTTTAGCTCCAAACTACTAATATTGTTTTACAAGACAATATTATTGATTAAATTAGCTTTAAAATAATACAAAGCTATAAATGTCTAAACTAAAAAGCACTTTTAACAAAAATCATAAAATTGATTATTCAGACTATTATAAAAATGGCGGTTTAATTAAAACTAAAATTTCTAAAGAAGCGAAAAAGCGTTTATATGATTCTGATGGAACTAGAAAAATTGATTTAAAAAGCATAAAGTATTTGACTAAATACTTAGAAACTTTACCTCAAACTAAGGAGTTGAATTTTAACAAAACCACAGGAAAATATACAGCAAAACGCTTAAAACTACACAAAAGCATTATAGAAGGATTTAAAGGTGATTTGGTTTGTATCGAAAGAAAAAAACCAATAGCTATACTTATGGGTGGTTCACCTGCAAGTGGAAAATCCACATTTTTAAAAAAATACGCACCCTATCTTTTAAAGGAAGAAATTTTTAGAATAGATGCCGATGAAGTAAGATCAAAATTGCCAGAATATGACGGATTTAATGCTTCACAAACGCACCTTGAAACAAAAGATATAGTTGATACTTTATTAAGTGATCGTGTTGTAGGTATGCCTTGTCTTTTTGATGTCATTTATGACGGTACAATGAATAGCGTTAAAAAATATTTGCCTTTAATTCAAATATTAAAAGACCTTGATTATAAAATATTTGTCGTCTATGTTGATAATGTTCCAAAAGCAGAAATAATAAGACGTAATTTAGAAAGGTATAAAAAATCTGGTCGATTTGTTCCTTTAGAAGTAGTAGATGACTTTTTTGATAAAGGCAAAACAGCATTAAATCAAATTAAAGAAGTTGTTGATGGTTACATGGTAGTTGATGGAGCAGATAATTACAAAATTATAAATTTAGGAGGTTCAAAGCTTCCTCGTGATAGAAAATATTCAGCAATTGGTCAGCCATTAGAAGATTTTAAAAAAGAAAAAATAAAGACAAATTCAGTTAGTTTTAAAAATGGAGGTAATATATTGTTCAATCCAGATGATAATAAATTAATTAATCAAGCTGTTTCTGGGTCGGGAAATACTGGTGGAATGTTGGTTGGAAATCGTCATGTTAACAATGGCATTAAAGCAATTAACATATCTACAGGACAACCAATTGAAATGGAAGGAGGTGAAGTTGTTATTACTCGAAATGCGGTATCTGATTCCAGAAAAAGATCGTTTAATGGTAAAATGATGACTAATAGAGAAATCTTATCGTTTATTAATGTTAGCGGTAATGGCGTTTCTTTTGCAAAAGGTGGTGATGTTCCAGAAAAGATTGAAATTGACGTAGACGGTCAGTTTGAACTTGGTGGAGAGACTATGTGTGGTAAGGACGTTATGTGTAATTTATCTAATAACGCAAGAACGTTTGACGAGAAGTTAGATGATAATTATATTGAAGATATTTTTGCTGAAGGTGGCGATATTTCAGATAAATATGAATTTATAGAAACGTTGTCTATTACATTTATTAAAGATCAAATTAATGATTTAAGGGAGAAGTATCAAAGTAGCAGTCAATCTCTTACTAATTTTGAGAAAGGATTAAGTATTCGTAAAATAAAAAAATATGAAAATTTGCTTTATGATGAATACCAAAAGCAAAAAAGTCCAACAATGATTATTGAAAACTTTGTTAAAAGCTCAAAAGCTAATTTTGGTAATATTAATCTTAAAAGGAAAGTTGAGTCTAAAGAAATAGGTTTAACAGAAGAAGAGCTTCAGAAAGCCAAAACAATACAATTTGAAAATTGGTTTGGAGATTGGCAATTAGCTAAAGAGACTGGTAACAATTTTGACGTATCAAAAGCAGTTAATTATAGTGGTTATCCATTAGTAGTTTATCATGGTACAGATACTAAATTTGCATCTTGGCAAACCTACTCAAGTAATAACTTACATTATTTTTCTGTAAAAAAAGATTTTGCAGAATTTTTTGCTAAAAGTTGGGGTGAAAGAACGGATAAAGCTGCTAAAGATTCTTCTAAGATAAAAGACTTAAATTTTACAAAAGGAAACTATGTATTCCCCTGCTTTATTAGAATAAAAAATCCAATTGATTTAAGTCCTTTTTTAGTAAATAAATATCCTTTAAAAGTTTTTATACAATATATTGAAGTTAAGTACGATATGGTATTTGATTTTAAAGTTGATAATATGCTTCTAAGAGATTCAAACACAGAAGTATTTGCTTGGCAATTAATAAGGTTTTTCCAAAGCTTTAATCTGTATATTAAAAACGAAACGCCTTTTGATGGAATTATATTTTATGAATTTAATCCTGAAAAACCTAAAAACAGTATTGACGATGCAAGTCTTTGTTTTACAACTTTTGATTCAGAACAAAACAAATTTGTTAATGCCGAAACTTTTGATTTTAGAAATTCAGACTCAAGATTTAAAAAAGGAGGAAAATTAATACAATAAAATAATTATTTTCAGAAATAATATATTATCTTTGAAGAGTAATCAAAAAACATATTTAAAATGAAACCAAAAACAAAAATTGATACTTTAGCTTTACAAAAAGCAACAACTAATGCAATAAGCGAAGTTCCGTTTGTTCCTTCTTATTTTAATCTTAACGACTCAGAAGTAATTGTTGTCGATAATGAAAGTTCTGGTTATTTAAGGTCAAAATCTTTAAAGTATGGTGATCTGGAAGAAAGTTTTAATGAAAAATCATTGGAAAGATTTGTGGATGACAATAGTAAGGTTGCTTTTTTCTTTTCGCAAGAAATAATTCTTAAAGGTACAGACTCAATTACAAATTTAGCCTTAAGCGATAAGATTTTTTACATGGCTAGTTTGCAAAAAACAGAAGATAAATATCAATTAAATTTTCGCTTTAGTTACAGCAAAAATTTAAAGTTAAAACTTGACTTAAAAAACATGAAATATAGTTTTGAGCAATCATCAGAAGGAGTTGAAAAATTTGGAGTTGAAATTTCTAATCTAAACTCAACTTTACCAGAATTTTTTTCATCTTTTAACGAACTTTATTCATTAGTAAATGACTCTTTAAATAAATTTATTATGGAATGGATGCAGGAACAACAATCTATTATTGATGATATTAAAAAGGAATACGAAGAAAACAAAACCGAAGACAATCAAAGTCCAGATGGCGAGGACGGTGAAGATGGCGACGACGGTGAGGACGGAGAAGATAGCGACGACGGTGAAGATGGCGACGACGGTGAAGATGGTGAAGATGGCGAAGATGGTGAAGATGGCGAAAATGGTGAGGATGGCGAAAATGGTGAGGACGGTGAAGATGGTGAAGATGGAGAAGATGGCGAGGACGGTGAATCACCCTCTGATGAAGAGATAAAAAAAGCCTTAAAGAAAAACACTAATGGAGGTGATTCTAATACAAATCAAAATCACAACCCAGATGATGATTTGGAAAAATTACTAGAATATGAATCTAAAAATGGAGAACCAAGAGACAATGATTTAGAGCCTTTAGGTGAAGATTTAGATGAAGTAACACCAAGTCCAGAAGAAATAGAAGAAAAAAAGGAAGAAAATGATAATTTATTTTTGCTAGATTTGTTATCAAAAATTACTGATAATAAAAATCTTAAAAACGTTGTACAATCAATTGATGATTTAGAAATTATCATTGATACTTTACCTAACTCCCTAAGAAATCAATTAATTACTCAGTCAACATTAAGTGATGATGTTACAAATAGAGAAATAATTGAAAAAATAAGTAATGAAGAAAATCTGTCATAATGAATAAAAAAGAAAAGTTAACTTTAATAATAAACGATTCAAACGCAAATCCAATTGTAGTTGAAGAAGCTCAGAAAGAATTAGATAAATTAATAAGCTCTGAGTCAGCTTCAGAATCGGGTTCTATTTCAGATGCCGATGTTCAAGAAACTATTAATAAGGTTTCCGAAGCTTTAGCTCAGGCGGTTCGTCAATTTGATGAAAGCGATCAAGAAATTAAAGATTTAATTTCAAGCGAACTTGCCACAACAAAATTTGGCGTTAAGAATTTAAGTCAGTCAGTTGTTGATCTTATAGGCAGAACTCAATCGGTAAACCTTATTAATCCTCAAAATCAAACTACTTATAAATCAAGTACAGAGCTTAGACCTTTGGCTAGAATTATATTATCAGATTTTGAAGCAGGAAATAACGTGTATTTGTATGGAGGGGCAGGTACAGGAAAAACATTTATAGCAAATCAAATTGCTAAATACTTAAGATACCGTTTAGTTACATTAAACTGTAATCAATTTACAGGAGAACTTCAGATCATAGGAGGTCAAACAATTGAAGGTTATCAAGAGGGGAGACTTACTACTGCATTTGGAAACATAGACTTAGGGTTTTATTTAGATGATGAAGGAAAACAAAAACCATACAAAGGAGCATTATTATTATTGGACGAATTACCTAAAATAGACCCCAATTCGGCAGGTATTTTAAATGATGGACTTTCTAAAATTAAAGACCCTTCTAATTATATAGGCGAAAATTCTGATGGTGGAGAAATATTTTCAAAGCCAACTATTGAGAATGGACGTGGAGAGCTTATAAAAAAAGCGAACATATTTGTAATTGCTACTGGTAATTCAAAATTAAACGAAGCAGACAAGGACTACGAAGCCAACTTTAAGCAGGATTTATCTTTACAGGATAGATTTGCAGGCTCAACTTATGAGATAAAAGTTAATCCTGAATATGAATTAAGTCAAATTATGACTAATTTTAAAATTAGAATAAAAAACGAAGATATTATTGCTGATTTTACTTTTATATTTAATTTTTTATTAAAGTTAAGAATGGCAATAACAAGTAAAGATCGTTATGATTCGAGAGCTTTTGTATCTACAAGGCTCATGGTTTCCTTTAGAGACACTTATATAGCTTATAGGGTTAATGCTTTGCAAGCGAACCCAATTAAAGAGCCTAAAACCCTTAAATTAGCTACTCAGTCATTTTTAAGTCTTTTTACTAATGAACAAAGAAAAGTTTTAGAGGAAGAACTTAAAATTGAAGAATTTTACGCAATAATTGAAAAGAAAAACAAAGATAAAATTGAAGATTTATCTAATGATTTAGATAAAGCTGAAGCTCAATCTTTAATTGAATTATTTGATAAAGCCAACCCAGATGCTCTTTAATGAACAATCCATAGTATCTTTTTTTGAAAATCCCTTTAAATTTTATAAAGAAGGATATGAAATAGCAGAAAAGGAATTTCCAAATGCAATGCAAACTAAAAAAAAGGCATTAGAAAATGGTGTTTCAGCAAATCAAAAAGTAAACTTTTGGGGATATAATCCTAATTCAGAGTTATCATTTGAAGATCAAATGGATTTTGACAAGGGTTTAAATGAGTATTTTGATCAAGATTTAATTAAAAGTGTATCAAGCTATACGGAAACTGTAAGTGATTTTTTAGATTTAGGCGGTGATTTAACTAAGGCTAGAATTAAATACACTTCAATAGCCAGAGGATTCTTTGATTTTTCAAGAGCTTCGAAGGGATTAATTAGACCAGTTGAATATTATTGCATCGAATTAAAAAAATTAATACCTCCTGCTGAAGTAAGATCGAAAATTATTGCAAATAAAAAAGAGTTTTTTTTTGAAACAAGTGCCGATGAGTTGTACTGTGAGCCAAGACAAGACGGAACTACTGCTTTATTAGAAAAATTTAAAGACAAGCTTACTAAATACTTTTTAAGTAATTTAGGAATTTATATACCAGTTGATTTAAAGGGCAATTTTGTAACCGAAATGGGTGATTTGCGCTTAAAATTCACATCGACTGAAAAAAAAGTATATGCCTACAGAGAGACTTTAGGTGGTGGATTAGCTCCACACGTTGATTTGTTTATTAAGCAAGGTGATAATGCCGATGCAAACGGTGAGTATATGTTTATTGTAGCACTTCCAGTATTAATTTTATCTGAAATATTAGAAAAAGCAGGAGTTAAAACTCGAATATGGTCGTCAGATTATTCCAAATTAAAAGCAAATCAATCATACGAATTAGTTGCTCATCATAATTTAGTTAAAGAATATGGTTCAGCTTATGATCTTAATAAATTAGGCTTATTTACTTCAGACCCAAGAATATTCCGTTTTTTAGGATGGAACGCAATTACTGGTAATACTTTCAGAGTTACAAAAGCAAACAATGCTATTGATAATTCGATTGATATTGTAAGGGGGCAAAACGGAGGAAATGGCTCTTCCCTTTCAATAGAGCAAATAAAAAATGAATTTCAATATCTAAGAAATTATTATGTTGCTTTGCAAAAAGAGGGTGTTATTTCGCAATCACAAGTAAGTAAGGATTTAATGATTTTGGGCGGTGTAGAGCAAAGAGATTTGTCTAAAAAATCAAAGCTTTACGATGCCGATGGTTCTTTAAATAAAAACACAAAAGATGCGGTCATAAAAAACTTTTCTAAAACAGCAGATTACGTTTCATTAACATTATCAAAAAATCCCAAAAAAGTCCTTTTAGGTATTTTTAAAAGGCTAGACGATAGCGGAAAAACAGAAGCAGAAATCAATTATTATTTTAAAGAATTTTATAATGAGATTATAAACAACGTAAGTTATACGCCTGTTTACACAGGTAATAATCTTAATATGAAGAGAGGTAGTTCTACCGTACAGGAGATTGAAGATGGAAAAAGCAAAAGAAGAGAGTATGCAATATTGATTAATGAATTTATGACTGAAAATAAAATAAACATAGTATAATGATAAAATCAAAATTTTATTTAAGACGAAATGATGGATTTGCCTATTATATTTTAGGTAAACCATCAGTTGATATTGACGGAGTATATGCTTTGGTTTTTGAAATGAAACAACAAAAAGGTTTCGAAGATTGTATAAGATACACAAGTATAGATGAGCTTAGAAATTCAGCTTTTTTTACCTTTCTTTCCGATGATGAAATGAAATCTATGAAAGTCGTTGAGCAAGATTCTAAACTAAAAGTAGGCTCAAGGGGGAAATACAATAACAAATATTATGATGTTTGTGCTTTACAACTTTACACCTATGCTCAGTCAAATATTAAGTCTGCAGTATTGTTAGACCCTCTTGAAATTAATGCTTCTATTAAAAACGGTATATATAAAGGCTTAGATGATAGCAATAATGCCACCCAACTTTCAAAACAGTTAGAAGATGGTAAGTTTGATAATTCATTTATTTTTATTTTTATTGATGCAAACAATTTTTCCGAAAAATTTTCAGGGGTACAACAACCGCCAGTATTTATAGCTTCAGATTTTCAAGATGTTGAAATTAAAAAGGTAATAAATGAAGGTGTTAATTTTGGTTTTTACAGTCTTTATCAAAATGTAAGAATAAATGAAAATACTTTGGAATTTGATTCATCAAACGATTTAACTGAAATAGAAAATGTTGGCTCTGTTCCTTATACAGTTTTACCAGAAGATAATCTTACAAATGGTTTTGGCTCTTTAGAAGTTGATGGTGTTGCAATTAGAAAGATGGTAGCTATGGTACAGCCTTTATATTATAGGGCAACAAATTCATTCACAATAAATATAGATTATACCCTTTACTCTGAAAAGTTTTATAATCTTACTATTTTAGGTTTGAAAAATTCACGTATTTTTACTAAGTTTTTAATGTCGGACACAACTAGACTTCCTTTTGGAGACATGAAAACTTTTATCGAAAATTTTAATGATCAAACGTCGGGAGATATGATTATTAAAAGTAAGCAATTACTTAACAAATTTATCGTTAAAGAAAACACTAAAATAGGAAAGAAAAATTTTTCTTCTAAAAATCATTTAAAAGATTTAATTGACGATAAGAAATTCAATAAATTAAAAGATTTTGGTCAGATTTATGAAACCAGAAAGAACCTTTACGCTGTAGGCAAATATTTTTTATTTGAAGATAAAATAATGTGTTTTTCTTTTAAAATTAATCTAACAGATGATGAGTTATATACTACAGGAAAAACAAATTTTAAGAAAATATATAAAATATTAGAATATGATAAAATTGATAGATTTTCTAAGAAAGGAAAAAATGTAATATTTGATTTTGAATCTATTTATAAAACAAATGAAAGCTCAGTTAATTCAATTGTAGATTTATTTAAAAGACAAAGAGAGGGCAATCTTGATGCGTTAACAAAAAGAAACCCATACTTAGCTGAAGCAATTCTTAATACTCTTAAGTTAGTTGATATTAAGCAAAAATCTACACAACCAAAAATATTAGACTCAATAGAGTGTAGGGTTAAAAATACTGGGAGTATTTTTAGGAAAAGAGAAAATCTTGAACCTAGAACTACATACAAAAAAACTTATTTTAAAGAATTAGCAGACCAAAGCAATAAGTTTTTATTACAAATACCTTCTAATGAATACAATAAAGAAGTTTATAAATACGCTACTGAATGTTTTTTAAGAAACCCAGCAGACCAAAGAGATAACCTTGCTGTGTTTAGTAATTTTGATGAAGTTTATTTATACGTTCATTACATGGTTTTATTAAATTTAACACCTTTAACTGATTCAAATTTTTATAAATGTGAATTAGATTTTAGCATATCTAGTGGTGATGTTTTTTATCAACACATAAGGGCAGAATTTATAAAAACAAATTATTCAAATAAACCAAATTTAAATGTTACCGCAGAAAAATATTTTGACTTTAACTTAGATGTGTTTACTAACCAATATATGTATGAGAATTTGTGGGAGATCACTAAATTTATTACAAATCAACTTTTTGAAATTCCTAAATTATACCAATCAATAATAAGCGAAGCCTGTAGAGCTACAAGGCGTTTTATAAAACCTAATTATAGTTTTTTATTTGAAAAGATAAACACTAGAATTAATAAAAAACAAATTCCTGATCTTTTAAGAATTGAGAATTTTGAATTATACTTTTTTGGTTTTTATGATGAAAGGGTGGAGCAAAGACTAATGATAGATTATATAATTTCAATAATTGAAAAAACAGCAGATGATAAGTCTGAATTTAGAGTTGAAGGAGGTTCTTTAACTTTGATATTTAGAAAAAATCCTTTTTTAGGAAATCAATCTAATGAAACAATGCCAATTGAACAGTTATTTGTTTTTTACGCACAGTTGTATAAAATAATAGGTGATGAAGCTTCAGCTGAAAGAATTAAAGATTACAAAAATGACAAACCTATTTTAATTAATCCAAAACCACAATCAATTATAAATTCTGAAATATCAGATGAAGTAGAAGATGATGACGATGTTTTTGACGATTTAGATTTAGATTCTTTGGTTGGTGATTGGGATGACGAAGGGGTAGATGACGCTCTTGATGAATTATAAATTATAAATTACTTAGTGTCAATTAAATTTATTATTTTTAACAACAATTTTTTACTATGAAAGCAAAAGAAATATATCAAGCAATTGATTTTAAGAAACTGAATAATAAAAAGCTTAAAGAAATTTTTGAGCAGGGAAAGGAACGATCAAATAATTTTGAAAAGTCGATTCCAAAAATGGAAGCATCTTTTAAAAAAATATACGATACCATTAAAGAGAGAAAGCCTGAAGCTCTAAAGAATTTAGAAATAAAGGTTAAGAAGCCAAAAAAAGATGATAAGAAACCTAAAGTAACTGTTACTGAAAAAGACGATTACATTAAAAATAAGGTTGATAAACCTAAAAAAGAGAAAAAAGAAAGCTTTTCTAAAGAAGCCAAAGAGCTTTCAGAAAAAGAAAATATCACTTTTAAACAAGCTCAAAAAAAATTAAGCAAACAAAAAAAAGATGAGCAAGACAAAAAAGATGATGAAGTTAAATCTGAGCTTCAGAAATTAGAAGATTTTGTAAAATCTGATAAATTTAAAGATGAATTAGGTGGTGAAAAATATCCTAAAACTCAGGGAAAGCAATCAACTAAATCCACAAGCTTACAAAGGGATTCTAAAAGGCAAGCAAAGCCTTGTGGCTACAGAATGTCTAAGAATGGTAATATGTACAGAGAGATTAGAGATAATCGCTGTGATCGAAACGCAGTAAGTGTTGATGAGAATAATAATATTATTTACAAAGGAAAAGTTCCGCCTTTTCTTGAAAAAGGAGGTTTAATTGATGGATTTGTTCTTGAAAATATAAGCAACTATCCTTCAAGTGGTGATAGCACCATTAAAATAGAAGAAAAAAATATCAATTTAGAAAACGGAGGAAACGTTTTTTCTGGTAGTTCAATATTTCTAAAAATGGGTGGCAAAGTAAAAGTCGGAAGTGCCAAGATTGGCGATAAAGCTCATGTGAAAAGTAGAAAACTTTTAGGAGAAGTTATTAAGGTTTCCGATGGCAAACTTACGGTTAAATTTTACGATGGTACAACTGAGAATGTGAATGAAAAAAATGTTGATGTAGTTCGAGAGTACCTTCATGGTGGAAAGACATTAGTAAAGGATATGTTTAAAAATTATACCAAATTGCCTTTAAACGTTAAAAACATAGTCGTATCATATCAGGAAAAATTAGAAAGCGGAGATTTTAATATTTCGGAAACAAAAAAAATGCTTCAAGAGGTTAACGCTTTGGGTTACACTTTTGATTATGGATTAGACGGTGAGCCTTTTGCTTTAAGAAAAAAAGGAGTTCCATTGGTTTTAGTTGAAGGTTTTGAAGATGGTGAAGAACCTTTGCCATTTAAAAAAGGTGGTAAATTAAAAAAGAAAAAAAGATCAAAAGCTTCAATAATAAAAGATCGCAAATACTTTAATCCGAACGAATCATGGGAAGTTGATTATGCTAAAAAAACTAATCGTAAAAAAGTAGGGTACAAATCTGATAAAAAAGAACATGGAGGTTTATTAGCACCTTTAGGAAATCTAAATACGTTACATGAATTAGTAGGTAGTACAGGGGCAATGCCCCCAAATGTTCTTTTTGAAAAAGGAGGTGATTTAGATAAAGGTAAAATATCATATATTCCAAATTATGATTTAGTGGGAATTGTATTAAAGGACGGTAAAACTATAGAAAACGTATATACTGAAAATAGAATTTTGAATGGTATATATGTTTCAAGTAAATCTGTAAAGAAAAATAACCCAGACGAAAAACAAATGAGTCTTTTTAAAAAGGGTGGTACAATACCTAAAGGAGCTAGATATTATTCTACAAATGAAATTGACTATGCTTTGGTTTACGATATGGAAGGTGGAGCTACAAAAGTAAAGGGTAAGTTTATAATGAACGGTTTTTGGGTTGTTAATGAAATACAATCTAAATTGATAGACAAAGTTGTTACTAGAGGTGAAATGAAAAAAAGTAAAAAAACTACATCAGTTAAAAAAGAAAATTCAAAAGATAAAAAAACAAGTTTTACTCCTATCACAGTTGAAGAAGCTAAAACAATGAGGGGTGGTGTAATTAAGCTCGCAAAGTCTATAAGAAAAGATGGAGAAAATTGGTTTGACACAATTAGAAGGGCAGGAAAATTAATGTCATAATTTTTATGTTTGAAAATAATTATTATCTTTACGTAAATAACAAAAAATGAACACACAGGAAAAAATTAAGGAATTAGGTTTAGATCATGGCGATTTTTCAAGAGTTATTATGCAAAGAATCAACACAGCTTTGTCTTTAGAGGAAAAACTTGATAAGGCTAGGCAAGAAGTCGAAACAGACGACACAGAGCAAAACAGAAGTCGCTTGGACGATGTTGAAGTGTATCTTGAAGAGTTTAAAGAGGATTTTTTCTTACAATTAACTAATTTGAAGAAAAAGATAGAAAAAGAGAATTTAGAAATTGCTAAAAAAGATGAAAAAGAATCGGATAATACTGGTGCTTTTCTTTTAGGTGCATTAATTTTAGTTGGCACTTTAGGTGCTGTTAATGTAATGAACAAAAAATAAAAATGATAAAGTTTTTATTCTTAGCTGTTTTTTTAGGTGGCGGTGCTTATGCTATTAACAAGTTTATGAAAATTGAAGATGCTAAAGAAGGAAGTCCTTTAAATATTAAAGAAATAGACCTTGATGGTATTTTTGAAGAAGGTTATAATGAAGAAGTTGAAATAGATAAGTGCAAAGAAAGGAGGTCAGGACAAAGCATAGGAAGCGCAATTGGTACTATTTATTTAGGTAAATGCGGTACGAGGTTTGAAAATATTAGTTTATAATTTACAAAAAATGGAAGTTACAAATAAAAAAGAAAAAGTAGAAGAAATTAAAAATCGTAATGGTGGTATTCACCCAGATTTGTACAAAGCATTTATTATTGTTTCATTAATTTCATTTTCTCTTGGTTCAATAGTAAATCTTTACACACTAAAAAAATTAAATAGTTGAAAATTAAGGGTAAAGTTTTAGACGAAACAGGCTTCGCTTTAAGCGGTGCTACTGTCTTGTTATTAAAAGATAATAACAGAACAAACTTAGCCACAATTTCGGACTCAAGTGGAGGTTTTGTGCTTAATTCTGAAAACATAAAAGATGATGATGTAATTGAAATACGCTTCATGGGTTTTGAAACTAAATTTTACAAAGCTCAGGAGATTGACAATTTAACTATAAACTTAGTTACGAGTATTGATTTACTAGATGAAGTTTTAATTACAACAAAAATTGATAATAAATTTGAAGCCGAAAATGCCAAAAAAAAGTCTTTTTTTAAACAAAACAAAAAAACGATTATGGTAGGTGTTCCTTTAATATTAGGAACTATTGGTTTTTATATATATTTTAAAAATAAATAATTTTGGAACAAATTGAAGGACAAAATTCACCAGACCCAGTAGAGGTTGAACCTGCAAAATCGTTATTTGAAGATGAAGGTTTTAGGGGAGAGAGCGAATTTAAATTTACTCAATACTTAATATTAGGATTAGGCTTAGCATCATTAATTTACTCAATACATTTTTACCGAGTGCGATTGGAACAAATACAAAATAAAGAATATCAAGACGTAGAAGGAATAGCTTCTGAAGTGCAAAAACTCAAAGTTGAATTAAAAAAACTTAGCACTAACAGAACGAAAAATGGAAATTTCATTTAATAATTTAAGATATGGTAATCTAAATAGAAACGACTTAATTACTGCTTCAAAAAAGTGTTTAGGCGATAAGGCTTTACCTAGTATTTTGAAGCAACTTTCTAAACTAGATTTTCCTGAAAACTACTCTAAAACTACAAGACATGAGCTTAATGAAATTAGCTCAAAACTTAAGTCAATATCAAGTCCAGAAAGTAAAGATTATCTTCAAAAATATTTAAAATATGATAGGTCAATAGAGCAATCTATAGCTTCTGAGTTTCACACAAAGGGAGTAGATGTTGAGGATTTAATATTTAATATAATTGACGACATAGAGCCAGTTATATTTAAGCTTAAAGAAAAATTTCAAAGACCTAGACCTTTCCAACTTGGCAATATCTACAAGTTAAAAATATTTCCTTTTAAATCTTATAATTCAAGCTCCCCATCATATCCTAGCGGTCATGCTATAATCGCCTGCGTAATTCTAAACGTAATTGGAAATAGAAATCCTGAATTTTATGAATTTTCGAATAAATTAAAAGATGAGATTTGTAAATCCAGAATTTATTTAGGACTTAATTATCAATCAGATATTGACGCTTCTTACTTCATTTCAGACGAGATATTAAATCTAAAAGAATTTATCGAAAAATATAAACTATAAATATAAAAAATGGAAACCGTACACTCTAAATTGAACAACTTTAAAGAAATTAATAAAAACAAATTTAATGCCGAAAAACCTAAATATTTAAAGCTACAAATTGTTCCTTTTCCTAAGCCACAAAATGATTTAGATGAAAAAATAAATCAAATGTACAAGTCTTGGAAAGAAGAGATAAAATTATTATCAGATGTATGTGTTTGGCATCCTAGAGACTCAGTTGAAATTGAATTTGTAATACCTTTTCCTAATAAAATGATAAAGAAGAAAAAGGCAAAACTAAACGATCAACCGCACAAAGAATTTCCAGATATACACGATTTGTTATCGGCTTTTTTTGAAGCTTTAAATTTTGACGAAGGTCAAGTATGGAGGTTTGTTAATATCAAAAAAGTTTGGGGAGAAAATGGTCAAATTATCTTAAAAAGATAAAATGATAAATAACAACTTAAATAATAGTTTTCACAAAGTAGTAGCCGAAATACAGGAAACTATTGAAGCAATCGGTCAAGAAAAGTTTATAAGTAAACTTAAAGAGATTCGCGAAGATTCTTGTTTAAAATACTATAACAAAATTTCAAAGCTTGTAATAATAACTACTTCTGATGTTTTTGAAATTGAAATAGATGAGCTTATATATGGGAATTTAAGATTGCCTGATAAAACTCATGCTTTAGGTATCATAGCTTTTATTTTAATGAATGAATACGGTTTTAAACTTAAGGAAATTAGTATTATGTTAAATAAAAACAATACTAATTTATCTAGGTGGAAAAACGAAATTCTAAGGTATGATAAGTTGCATACTTTAGATGCCGAAAGAATCAATAAATTTAAAATAATCAAACATAAATTACAAATAAATAAACTTAAGAACAATGATTGAAAAAACGAAAAAAGTAGTTGACGAAAATATAGATGAAATAAACAGTCAAAAGGATAAGGCTAATGTTAGTAAATCCGACTTTAATCCTTTAGGAGAGCCTGTGGTCAAAAGAGAGTACACTAAGCCTAATTTTGAAGATAATAATGTTGGTGGTGAAATTCAAGAGCCTACTTTCAAGACACCAAACTTGGAAGATTTTGAACAAGAATTTGAAAAAGAAGATGAAACAAAAGGAGGTGGTAATTCATTTAACGAAAGCGTAAACGAATTAGATAAAAAAGAACAAAAAGTAGCGTCCGAACAGATGGTCGATACTGTTTTAGAAATGTACGGACAAGCTCATAAATTAGCTAACAATTATGTAAAAATAAAACCGCAAAAAATAGTAAAAGCTATGCAGGAAGGAAAAATAAATCCTTCTATACAAGTGCCGGCAGACGAGTACGGTAGCACTATTGGTTTACTGGATTATGTAAATGAATATAATGAGCAACTATCTGAAGCTATAGAGCTTGAAGATGAGTTTTTGGAAAAGGTTAAACCTCCAATGATTAGAGTATTTCAAAAAAGAGGAATATCAATGACCGATGAGCAATACTTAATGTTTGCGTTTGGTTCTGATATAGTAACAAAAGGAGCGATGCTTTTTCAATTAAAATCACAAAATAATCAAATGATGAAAATGTGGATGGAAAGCTCACCAGATAATCAAAATAAATCTCCAAAGAAAAAATCGGAAAATACAGAAACTAAGCAGGAATCAAAAAAAGATAATCCAGAAGAATATGATTTTCCAGTATCTAAAAAAGAAGAAAAAAAAGAATATCGAGAGCCAGAAGAGTTTACAGCGGAAACAATGGTAAATGATATGATGGGAAGCGATACAACTTTTGAAGAGTCTCCTGTTGACCCCTCAATGCCGAATTTTGGTGATGCGGAAGTCTTAAAAAGTATAGATGATATTGAAAGACAGTCAATGGCACAAATGAGTAACGAATCTAAATCAAAAGTAAAAAAAAGTAAAGTGCCTGAAAATGGTAAGCCAAAAAGAGGTCGTCCAAAAAAGAAAAAATAATAAACAAATAATTTATCAATATGAGAGAACCTAAACTTGGCGTAGCTATAGGTAAAAAGGGTGTGGGTAAAACATACACTACAAATTTGATGATACAGCAATATGTAAACGGTACTATTAATGCAGATACAGAGCCGAGACGAGCTTTAATTTTAGATGTTAATGATGAGTTTACGGATATTAAAGCTTTAAGATTAAGGGATATTCCTCGTTTTTGCGTACACCCAAAAATTGAAGCACGTAGAATACGTCCTTTTAATGATGATAACAAAAAAATGACTTTAAGAGATGTTCAGCAAGCGTTATTTTTTATCCTTCAAAATTATCGTGGTGGATTACTGCTTATAGAAGATATAAATAAATACGTTTCTGATTCTTTACCTAATGATGTTGTAGGTGCTATTTGTACAAACAGACATACCGACACCGATATAATCATGCACTTTCAGTCCATAGGTCGTATAACGACAAAAATTTGGCAAAATATAAATTGGTTAAGGTTTCATAAAAACACAGATTCAGTTGACAGGCATCAAAAGAAATTTGAGGATAAACATGAATATTTAAAGATTGCCGAAATACTTGTTAATAACCAATATTATGGTGGTAACAAAAGGTTTTATCTATTTATTGATATTGATTCTGAAAAAATACTAGGTAATTTCAGCAAAACACTCTTAGATGATGCGATAACTGAGTACATAGAGAAGAATTATAGAAAAATAATTACTCCTTTAACAAAACAAAGAGATTTAAAAGGAAAGGTTAAATACACTCAGGAGCAAGCTGTTAATTACGTTATCACGAGAATAAAAGAAAACTATTGCACATAACTTTGATTTACAATGTTTTTGTTGTTTTTAAAGATTGTTGTTTCCAATAATAATTATTCATTCTGTCTTTATATTTGATTGTGGTTCTGAAATCACAAAAAAAATCAAGTTTAATATAAACATTCTGAAATGAACAAAAAAGTATTGATGGGAATAGCACAAACTGTTCTTTTAACAACAGTAGGAGTCTTAGTAGCTTTTCAAGTACAAAAGCAACTAGACATGAGAGCAACTTCTAGTCCTAATACGGCAGATGATGCTTAATTCTTAACAACAAAATCATAAAAAGAGATGAGTAATATCAAAAAATATTTATCAGATGCACGCATGAGTGCAAATGAGAGTTTTTCAAACGCAAGCGGTGGCTTTGTGGATGATATGAACTTTACAGGAGACGATTTCTTCGGAGCAAGCGGTCAAGGTGGCGGTGGTGGTGGTATGAGTGCTTCACAATCTCAACCGTATATTATCAATGTCAGCAATAAAGCGAAAGCTACACCTGCTGATGTCGCAAATTTTGCAGTTTTAGGTTCGTATGAATTTTCTGGAAACGCAGGTTTTTCAAGTGGTAGTCTAGTAATAGACGAAGTAACTATTTCAAGTGGTGTCTCAGGCATTACATATCAGGAAATGTTACAGCAATTTGCTAACAACCCATTTTCAGTTGGTTTGACTTATTTACAGTCATCTGACCCAGATCAAGTCCTAGAGACTTTAGCTGTTAATACGAGAGATGCAAACGGTAATGAAGCGCAGAAAACGCTTGTACCAATTGTTGACCCTTATCAACAACAAAACAACATTATTGCGATGAAAGTGCCTTATCGTGTTGATGGTTTTACAAAGATTAGAATTTCACGAGTAATTGCTAACAAAGCTTTGAAAATTTACTTCTATCCTAGTGAAAACATTAACCTTTCAAGAGGTCTTGCCGAGCGACCAGTATCAGAAAGATATGCAAGTCCAGGAATTATCAGAGGAATAAAAGGGTAATTAAAAGCAATTGATGTCTATTTGATGTGATAGTAGACAGAATAATAAAAGGGATATGATCGCATCATATCCCTTTTTTAATTTCTTAAAACAAAGCAATGACAGTATATGATTACATAGGAGACTCAAAACCAAAATTGGCTTCACAGATTTGCGAAGAATTTGGTTACAGAATAAATGACCCTTCAAGTATGGGAGCTAATTTAAAAACCTTAGTTCAAAACGAAGGTGAAAGTGCTGTAAGAAGGATAATGGAAGTACACCCCGATAGAGAAATTATTCTTGAAATGAATGAAGGTTCTATAGAAAAAAACGCTAATGGTGGTGAATCTAAAACTCAATCGCAAAATAGTAGTTGCAGTTGTGGAGGAAAAAAAGATGCAAATAGCAGTAATTTTTCAAATTTTTCAGGTGTTCAACCCTTAAATCAAAATAACAGCTCAAATGATGAATCAAGAGCTTTAGCAACAAATACTAACACTATTATATTTGCAAGTGCTTTATTTTTAAGCATTGCCCTTATCTATAAAAAATAAAATTATGAATAAAAAAGTTGAATTTTCGGAAGTGATTGCTCAAATAGTAGCAAAGGATAAAAAGGGAGCAGTTGGTTTTTTGCGTTCCGAAGGAATTAAAGTATCAGATAATGTAAGCGATAAAGTTTTAGTAAGAGCTTTAATGTCAGGTTTTAAATCTACTGAATATGCAAATACATTTAAACGATGGGCGGTGAATCGTTATCAATCAAAAAACACCAATTCATCAAAAAATAAAGGTTTTGCAAAAGCTTCAGGTTTTGACCCTTCAAATGTTACATCTGGTAGTTTTGATACAGAACCATATTCTAACTTTCTTTTAAATCAAGAGATTCTTGATGATGCAAAATCACAGCAAGATCAGGCTAGTCAAGGCGGTTTCTTTTCTGGTATTGATTTTGGTAGTTTGATTAATACTGGCGCAACTATATGGCAACAAGAAAGATCAAGCAATCAAACAAAAGCATTAACAAACGCCCAAATAAGGACTGAAGAGTTGAAACTTGAAGCCTTAAAAGAACAAGGAAAGCTTAATTCACAGCAATTTGAAAGACAATTAGCTTTGCTACAGTCAGGAGGTGGTACTTCGCAAGACAATACAACCTTGTATGTCGTGGGAGGTGTTGTTGTTTTGGTTGCTTTAGTTACAACTGTATTTTTAATTACTCGTAAAAAGAAGTAATGTTTGATGATATTTCTTTTGATGATGATTTAGTTAAAGAGTCAAAAAGAAAAATAAATCAACTAAGCGACCTAAAATATTACGGTATTGTAGCTCTTTTTATTGTAATTGGTGGTGTAATTTTTTATAAAACTAGCAAATAATGGAAAATTCTAAAACAAAACAATTAAAGCAAAAATCAATTAATGAGCTTAAGCTAAAAACTAGAGGAACAACACAGGGAGCTTTTACTGGTGCGGTTGCAGGAGCTATGTTTGGATATTTTAAACAAAAAAACGTTTATGTAAGTGCCTTGATTGGCTTAGCTGTTGGGGTAGCTTTTTCTGCTGTTCTTATCGGTAATTTTTCAAAAGAATTAATTCAATTAAACGAAAAAGATGAAATCTAAAAATATAATTTACGGGGCAATCATTGTTCTTGGAGTTGGAGCAATTTCTTTTATGTATTATATGACCGAATACTCACAAAAAAAATAAAAATTGAGAATGAAAAAAACAAGCATAAGTTCAGTAGACCCTTTTGATTCCGATTTTTTTTATGCAAGAGGTAGCCGTAATACTTCGACCAGTAACGGAAGAGGGGGCAATCGTTTAGTAAATAACGGTGGATTAAGAAGTCATCCATCATTGATGAACCCCAGATCAAGAGCGGACTCTCCTAAGCCTGATAACACCTATGTAAGCAGGGAGGAAGAGAACGATAATCCACGAACAAATATTACAAGAGTTGGAGGTGAAGGGGGTGTAAGAAGAGGAACAGAACCTAACGAAAGAGTGTTGGAAAACGAGTCAGGGTTTGACATGACAACTACCAATGTCGGTACAGGAGGACTAACAAATAAATTCCAATCAGAAACTAAAAAAGCAGGAATAATTTCTGAAAACGGTATTATAATAGGCTTGGTTTTATTAGCTATTTTCGGTGGATTTGGCTATTATTACTATTCAAAAGCTAAAAAATGAACACGCAAAACCTAAGTGCCAATAAAATTTGGAAACAAAGCTCGACCAATCTTTCATTTAAAGATTGGTTAAATAGAGAGAAACTAAAAGGTAATTATATACCTAATCAAACTATTAATGAAATTCTTACTGAACAATTAAGAAGTGATTTACTTAAGGATTCATCAAAAAAAGAATTAGAGCAAAAAAAAATATCAAAAACCATTTATGGTATAGATCAAAGAGTAATAATATTTTCAGGAATTTTAATAGCAGGAGCAATTACGTATTCATATTTTAGAAAATGAATTATAAAATAATTACAAGATTTGAGCAATTAACTTTAGGAATAAAAATCAGAGTTTCAAAGAGAACTAAAATCAGAGTAAAAGTTGTTCAAAAAGATAGACCATTAACTGTTTTTACAGATAGGTATAAAACTGTTAATAGTGAAAGCGAGTTTTATGTAAGGATGCCATTAACGCCACAAGAAGTTGTAGTTTCTGTTTATGACGACGACCTTGATGTAAATGCAAAGAATAACAATATAGAAGTTTTAAATATCCAAAAATATGGATTAAAAAAAAGAATGGATGAAGTCGATTTTAAAAACAGATTAGTTATGCACTTTGTTGACTTTAGCCAAAGATTTTCTTTTAACGCATCTTATTTGAAAGCAGATACTTATGAAAGTGATTTTGATGGATTTAAAATTGAATACCTTGAAAAAATAGTTGATAATTTTGGAAAAGTAATTAAAACTCCTGCAAGGATAAGCAAAACTACTGGTAGAATACAAATATCGAAAGATATGTTTAAAGCATATACTGTGCCTATGAGAATGGCTATTTTGCTTCACGAATTTTCGCATTTTTATCTAAATGAAAATATTGACGATGAAACTGAAGCAGACTTAAATGGATTACTTATTTATTTAGCTTTAGGCTATCCTAGAATTGAAGGATATGAAGCGTTTTTAGAGGTATTTATTGATTCACCATCAGATCAAAACAAAGAGCGTTACGATATAATTAATAAATTTATCAAGGATTTCGAAACTAACAAATTTGTAATGAAATAAATTATGAGTACAAAAATTAGAAATATTCCACAATCGACATCTTCAGATAAGGTTTGGATAACTTGGTACAAAGCTTTAAAAAGCACTTTTGGTAAAGGCAAAGCTAATGAGCTTTTTGCTATGAATTGGGATTCTAAAAATGGCGATAATTCTAGCGCAAATACTACAGAGTTAAGGACTTTATTATCAGAAAACGGAATGGAGATAAGCGGTGGTTTATTTGGGGAAAGTAAAGATGCTTTGCTAAACGTTGGAGATTTTATTGGGGATTATTTCACAATAGGAAAATGGTTAGGAATTGGCTTAGTTAGTGTCGTGGTTGTGAGCGTTGGTGCAATTGTGTGGCAAGTAGCTACAAGCTCAGATTTTAGAAAAGATGTCGTAAGAACTGGTTCGGCTGTGGCTACTAGAGGATTAACAGAAATATAATTTAGATGGATAAGCAAAAAAAAATAATAATTCTAAGCACAATAGCAATTGGAGGTGTTTCTTTTCTAATTTATAATTCATGGAAAAAAAACATTTTATATGATGATGTAGTTGCCAGAATAGGATTAAGTAATGCCAGTTTAAGGGATTCCATAATTTGGGATTCTAATTTTCTAACAAAAGTTGCAAAAACTAATAGAAATTATTCAGAATTAGGGCAAAGTAAACTTAAAGAGATTTCTGAACAAGTAAATAATTATATTGATCGTACATTTACTAATGAAGATGGTTTATTTACAATATTTGAAAGCTTAAAATCAAAAGTAGAGGTTGCTCAAATAAAGAATTTTTATTTCGCAAAATACAATAAGGGGTTGTTGTCCGAATTAGAAAATGCTCTTTATACAAGTGAAGAAAAAAGAATTGCTCAAATATTAAATAAAATGCCAGACGTAATATTTTTATCATGAAAAAAAACAAAAATTTAATTTTTATTGGAGGTGGTTTATTAACGGTTTTGATTGGCTATTTCGCTTATGATATTGTCAGAAATCTAAGAAAAAAAGCTGATGCAAAAACAAATGAATTAGAAACTAAAAATACAGAAAATCTTAGTTCAGATGGCACAGGAGTTGGCAGGGAAGGTTCAAATTCTGCAAAAACATCAAATGACCAGTTTCCTTTAAAAGTTGGTTCTTATGGCTTTAAAGTGTCTATGTTGCAGTCAGCTTTAAAAAATCTTGGAGCTTCAATTATAATTGACGGAAAGTTTGGCTCAAAAACTTATGATGCGATAGGGGCAGTAGGTGAATTATCTTATTTTACGTGGACAGCACCTTGTTCTTTCGCCTATAATTGTGGATTAGATGACGATGAATATTCCCAGATTTTAAACAATGCAAAAAGAGTTGGTTGGATTGAAGAGGAAGCTTTTTCTAAAACTAAAGAAAACTGGAATCAAATGGATGGAGACGAAATATTCAAAAATTTAATGGGTTTATATTAAAAAATGAGTTGGAAAAATAAATATCCATTTACAGATCAATGTCAAGCTCTTGATGCACAAATTTCTAGTTTAAGAAATTTAAAATCAGATGTTTCTTTAGGTAAAAATAAAAACGTAGGTGAAAGAGATATTTATAATTTTTTAGCACAAAAAGAAATTCAATTTGCTAGAAGTAAGTGTAGCTTAAGGCTTGAAAATTCAAGTGTATATGGTTCTGTGGATATTCTTAGGGATAGATTTGTTAGTTCAGAAGATAGGATAATTGGAGAAGGTAATAAGCGCAAAAACACAATGCTAATTACTGGTGGTGTAGTTTTAGTTGTTGGATTGTTTATTTTAATCAGATAGTATGGGATGGATAAAAGACCTAGTTAATCCTAGTGGTGCGGAAAATGACAGATATAGGGAGTATTTAGCTGAAAAAAGAAAAATATTTCCAAAAAAATCTTTCAATCTTGAAACTTGGAAAAATGCTTCAAATTTTACGAAAATATCTATTTGCGAAAATTTGAGCGCAAAAACAGAAGAACTTCGTATTTTAAAATATGACTCAGCTAACAATGTAGGATTTTCAGATGGGTTTAGGGTTGATAGTAGGCTTAGGCGTGTTTATACAGAGTTATTATACGAATACGAAGAGGTTTTAAGAAAGCAAGTTTGTGGTAAAATAATTTCCGCAACAATCGCAAATGAAGATCGAATAAGGCTTATGAAGGAGGTCGACGATGCTCAAAGAAGAATAGGGGATGATACTGATGAGCAAAGAAAAATTATTTTAGCAGTTGGAGGTGGCGTGTTGTTGTTGGGGTCTTTTTTAATATTAAAAGCATAAAAATTATGAATCCATATATAGGACAATTAAACCCAAATTGGAGAGATCGTGTAAAGTTAATTTTAGATGAGCAAAATCAAATAATGGTTGACATTGAGAAAAAGGAAAATAAAAAATCATTACCAATTCAAGGTTTAATTCTTTTTGGTGGAGTTGCAGTTGTCGTTATTTCATTAATTATTATTAAACGAAAAACATTCTAATTATTAAAAATAAATAAATGAAAAATCCAATAAAATTAATTAAAGAGTCCAAAGTTAAAGAAGCTAAAGAGCTTTCACAAAAAGAAAATATTACTTTTAAACAAGCTCTAAACAAAATAAGCAACCGAAAAACTATGCTAATTCAAAAACCATCAAAAGATGTTTTTGACTTTACAAAGTTTGGTTATAATCCAAATATGGTATATAGAACACAGGTAATGGGTTCGACTAAAGAAGGGTCTACCGAACCAATTATTAAACAACCAAATGACATTTTTGATTTTGTTAAAGGAGGTTATGACGAAAGTATGGTTTACACGACTCAAGTAATAGATTCAGCGCAAAAAAAGGCAGATGAATTTGATAAAAAGCCTGAGTTAATAAGTGGAGTCCCAAATTCATATTTGATTTTTGGAGGTTTAGCAATTTTAATTTATTCAATTGTAAAATGATAAAATTTTCTCTTTTTGTTGTTGGTTTTGGTGGTTTAGGGTACGCCCTTTATAATTATTATAATAAGCAATTAAAGTTTGCTATGGATTGGGAGTTTGACGTAAAGGACATGAAAGTTATTTCAATAGACAGTAATGGTGCTGAAATTGATTTTTTAATTAGTTTGCTAAATAAGTCTAGTTTTAGCATAGACATATTAGATTATGATATTGATATTCTGTATAAAGGCTATAAAATTGGAAATGCTAAATCTAAAGAATCTTTTACCGTCCAACCGCAAGATTGGTTTGATGTTGATGTTGTTGGTCAAATAGACTTTAATCAAGGCAAAAAAGTTATTGGCGAAATTGGTTTATCATTATTCGAAAAATCTTCTCTTAAAATTGATGCCAAAGGTAAAATGAACGTTGTTTTTTCAGGAATAGATCGTGAAGTTATTTTTAATAAAAAAGACATAATTGTTTCAGATAATTTAGCTAAAGATTTATTTTTAGAAAGTCCAGTAAATGAGATTAATAAATTATTAGACAAAATCGGAATTAAATTATAAATAATTGTTTTAGTAAATAATTATTTATAATTTAATATACTAATTTAGCTAATTAAATAAAACAAAATGAAAAATAAAATATTAATAGGGGGTGTTGGCGTTGTTTTGATTCTTTATTTAATGAGGGGTCGAATAAAGTTTTCAGGAACAAACAGTAAAAAACCTAAACCAATAAATTCAGGATTAGGCGATGCAAAACCTTACTATCCTGAAGTAGCGAGTGTAATGAGTGAATTGGATAAAGTTTTACAAAATTGCGGAACTCAATTTACAAAAGGGGATTATGTTTACAGTTATTCAAATTTGGCAAAAAAGTTTTATAAGCAAACAAAAACACTAAGAACAAAGCCTGTTTCCGATGCAGACAATTCGAAACCGATACCTAGTTCACAAACTCCTCAAGGTACAGGAGGTATAAAGCCAATGCCTAGTTCACAAACTTATGTTTGGGGCATACCAGTTCCAGCAGGTACAGGAGGTATAAAGCCAATGCCTAATTCACCAACTCCTCAAGGTACAGGAGGTATAAAGCCAATGCCTAGTTCACCAACTCCTCAAGGTACAGGAGGTGTAAAGCCAATGCCTAGTTCACCAACTCCTCAAGGTACAGGAGGTATAAAGCCAATGCCTAGTTCACAAACTCCTGATGTTAGAGGGTATGCAAAGCCAATTAGTAGGAGTCAAAGCTCACGAGATGTTAGAGGTTATCAAAAGCCTAAACCTTCACCTTTAGATGGGTTAAGGCTATCTCATGGTGGTTTTAGAAATAGAGGTGCTTCTTTGTACTCAAGAGTTTCGGGAGGTAGAACTATAGATGAACAATTAGGTTTTAGTAATATTGCAGGCGAAAGTTATGATTATGGAAAAAAAATAGAAATATCTATTGACGAATATTCAACAGCTTGTAGTACAGTTTAATTTTTTTTTAAAAAAAAAACAAATGAAAAACACTAACAAAAAAATATTAATAGGTAGCGCATTAGTTGTTGCTTTAGCTTTTCTTTTAAGAAAACAATTATTTAAAAAAAATACCGAAAACACAAACGGTGAGAATACCGAAAACACAAACGGTGAGAATACCGAAAACACAAACGGACTAAATGATAATGTTACATCTGGAAACAGACAACTAATTATAGCTAGAAATAAGGCTTTAGAAGAATGTGGAGAGTCTTTTGTTTATTCTGGCACTTTGTATCGTTATGATGCGGTAAGTAGCGAGTTTATTAAAGAAACGTAATTATGAAAATAAGCATAGAAGAATACGTAAATGCTTGCAGAGCAAAAAAACAAAATGACATAGATTTAGCTAATTCTACACGTGAAGAACAAGAAGCCGAACGCCAAAGAGAAGTTTATAGACAAGCTCAGTTGCGAAGAGAAAGAGCAGTTCAAAGACAAGCTCAGTTGGAAAGAGAAATAATATCTCAAGAGGAAGCTCAAAGACAAAGACAAGCTGAAGAAGAGAGAATACGCCAAGAGACAATTATACGTGTAGCAGAAAGACAAGCAAGGTATCTTGCAGAAGCTCAAGAAGAAGCCGAACGCCAAAGAAGAGCTGAGGAAATAGCAGAAACAAATCTACGTTTAGAACAGGAAAGAGAATTAAATCGTCAAATAAGAGCTATTGACCCCGACAGAGTAAGAGACGATAATTATACACTAAGTAGGGAAGATGAGTTATTTAAAATTCGGGACGATCAATTTAAAAGGGGGATAAAAACTACTAACCCGCTTAATAGACCCGCCCCTAGACTTCCATCTAGTAGCGGAAGTTATGGTAGATATGGTAGATTTGATGGAAAGTTATCTATTGATCAGCAATTAGGTTTAAATTAATATCTTATGAAAATCAGCACACAAGAATATGTCAATGCCTGCAGAGCAAAAAAGCAAAATGACATAGATTTAGCTAATATCGCACGTCAGAATATTGCAAGTGAAGAAGAAGCTGAACGCCAAAGATTAGCTGAAATTGAAAACCAAAACAGGATTAGATTAGAAAGAATAGCTATAGAGCAAAGAGCCGAAACAGCAAGACAAGTTCAACAAGTTGAAATTAATAGGCGAAATAGATTAAGATTAGAGCAGGAGGAAGAAGATAGACGTCAGGAGTTAATTCGTATTAATGAAGAGAGACAGGAAAGGTATATTGCAGAAGCTCAAGCAGAGGAAGAGCGTCAAAGGAGAGCTGAAAATGTAAGATTGGTAAATATAGCTTTAGCTCAAGAAAGAGCTTTAGAAGCTGATTTGAGAGCTAATGAAAATAATACAATTCGATATAATACAAATTTTCAATTCAGGGATAATTTACCTAATCAATCTAGCCGAACAAGTTCTGGCAATCAATCTTCTAGGTTTAATATAAATCTACCATATTTAGATAATATAAAAGACAAATATCCTCAAAGAAGTTCTGGAAGAGGATTTTCTGGATTTGACGGAAAGTTATCTATTGATAAGCAATTAGGTTTAATATAATATTATTGAAATTGCATACATTTACATTATAATAAAATATAAAACTTTTATATGTTCTACGCAAAGACACAAAAAATAATGAGATCGGGAATTGAAAAATACTCAATTGAATTTAATTCTGAATCGGTACAAATTTTACTTAAACCAATAGAGGATGATATTGAATTTCATATATGTAAAGATTGGCAACCAAATAAATCAGTTTCATTCTTAGATATAATGAATAAAAAAATAGATATATTAGGTATAGAAATGATCGCTAAGCCATATTTGTATAAATCAGCTATTATGTATCAGAAAAAGTATAAAGATGAAGGAGAGGTCGATACTATGATCTTTAAAGACAAAAAAGAGCTAAAAGTTGCGGTGTTTTTGAACAAAAAAGCAAAGGAGATTTTAACATTAGAAAAACAATTCGAAAGACTAGGCTTATGAATGATAAAAAAAAAGAAACTACAAAAAAAACCGATGATTTTGATGTTATACATGAAAAACTAAATAAAATTGACATGGACTTAAGTTTAGTCAAGCAAAGTTTAATGGGGTCTAAAGCTTACGGTCATAAAGGAGTTATTGAAAGGATTAATGAGCATGAAGATTATATAAAAAGGGATTCTCAGCTAAAGGCTAAATTTATTGGTGCAACATTGGTTTTTGGAAGTTTCTGGACATTGCTCTTAAAATTTTGGGATAAAATATTTTAGAGAATAAAAAATAAATAATGATACAATATAAAGGGAAAATATTAGATGAAAATTTAGAGATTTTAAATGATTTCATTTATTTAAAACCACATATTGTTGTACGCATCTTAAAGCAATCTGGAATACAAGTATCTTCAAAACCAACTTTACCTGAAATAATTAAAAAAAGCCTTTATGCTCTTCAAACAGAAAATAAGGTTTTTGCTGAAAAAATTGAAAAGTCTATAAAGCTTGGTGATGAAGCCAATTTTGACCCTATTACTTTAGGTGTTAGTGCCGCTTTTTCTGTTGTTAGTTCAATAATCGCTGCAAAACAAGCAAAGAAGCAAAGAGAAGCTATGATTAACGCCAAAATGATGGAGTTAGCTTCAAATGAAAAGCTTTCGCTTGCTCAAATTCAGGCGATGAAAGAACAGGGGCGTATAGATATTTTGTCAAATACTATATTATCTTATTCACAGTCTTTACAGTCGGAATCTACAGCAAGACAACGTGATACAGCTTTATTTGTTGGTATAATGGGCGTAGGCTTAGCGGTAATGTATGCAACGATTCAATTGTTTAAAAAATAAATATGAATAATTATAAAAATGTATCAGGATTACAGACTGGGATAACAGCAGGAGTTGGATTGGCAGTAAATACAATTTCAGGACTTTCGGGTGCAAAAAAACAAAGGGAAGCTCAGGAAAAATTAGCAAAACTTAGTTTAGCACAAAAAGCAGAATTAGAAAAAAGATTACAAGATACTAATAGTGATTTGCAACGTCAAAATATAATGTACCAGACTTTTGCGGTTTTAGAAAATCAAAAATTAGTTGATGGTCGCAAAAATAAACAGCTAATTTTGTTTTATTTTCTAGGTGGTGGTGTTATCTTGCTTGTAGGAATGGGTTTGTATTTTAATTTCGCAAAAAAATAGAAATGGATAAAGAGACAAAAGGATTAATTTATACAATTTCAATAGCTTTTTTAGCTATTTACTTACTACGTCCTAAGTATAATGATAAACAGACAAAAGATTTAAAATATAGCTCTAAATATAATGAGCCAAAAGTTTCTGGAAAGGAAAGTAAAAAAGCTGACGAGTTGTTTGAGGATGCGGTTGTTTCTTTAAAAGCCTTTAGAATGGCAAAAAATAAAGGAGAAAATCAACCTGAAATGGAAGCTTTAAACAGAATGACTATAAAAGATTATGGAATTAGAATAATTTACGATGAAAAAACAAAATTATTTACAGCCACAGACTTAAAAGGAGATCAAATAGCTTGTGAAAACGATTAAAAATGCCAACAATAAATCCTACAGTACAAACTTACCCAAATGGACTAACGCCCATCACATCTCTTGATTCTACAACTTATGAAGAATTATTATCTTCGCTTGGCAAGGGGATTGTTTATAAAATAAAAAATTTATACTTAAAAACTTCGACAAATGAAGAAGCATTAGAGCCTATAAAATTTGTAAAAAAAGACGTTAATGGAGCTTTTACAAATTTTTTTAAAATAAATACTATTGACCCTTATCAAAAACAGGGCAATATTATAGATACTAAAATTGCCGATAAAAATTTCATATTAGATTCCCAAAGCTCTTTGGTTTTAGATTTGTTACCAAACGAAAACATTAAACTTTATCTTGACGTTGAAGTTTCAGAATTAGCTGAAATGTTATCCGTTCCGAGCCTTTTAAATGAGCTTCCAGATATGAAACATTTTTTTGATGAATATGATGATGAAATTGATTTAAATTTACAATTAAACAGAAAAAAATATCAATGCAATTAATTAGTGCATAAAATAAAAAAACAATGGTACAGAAATTTATTAGGGATTATGATGGCGTTCAATTTAGCGTAGACGAAGGTGCTAAAATAATTAAGGAATTAAATGATAGAACAGTATCTAGTGATGAGGAATTTAATTCTATTACACAATTGGCGCAAAAAATTCAACTTAATTATCCTGTTAATGTTATTGGTGTTAATACAAATGCAACTAAAAAACAATTATATGTATTTACAAGCAATGTAACTTTAACATTACCTAGTGAACCAATAGCAGGAGACTGGGTAGAGGTTAGTGATCTAAGCAATACACCTTCGCCTACAATCGCTAGGAATGGAGAAAACATTGTAGGGATTGCCCAAGATTTAGTTATAGATAAGGTTTATGCAGGTTTTAGATTAATATATGTAAACGAAGCTATAGGATGGACAATAATAGGACAATAAAAACATAAAAAAATGAGTATATTATCAGAATTATACCCAAGTGGCGTTGGTGGAGGATTAAAGCCGAAATTTCAGGAATTTTTAACAAGTGGAACTTTTACACCCTCTCAGGCATTAATTGATGCAGGAGGTTTAATAAATGTTTTTTTGGTTGCATCGGGAGGGCAAGATAATTCAGGTCGATCCGCAGCTGGAGGTGAGGTTATTAAAAAAATAATGACATTAGAAAACCTAACACCATGTAATATTATTATTGGTGCTAGTGTCACTGTTACTAATGGTAATGACAGCTCATTTAGTGGTTCAAATGCGGGTGGTGTAGATATTTTATCTTTAGGTGGAGAAC
>JGI1221J13441_10000112_pt1 | contig 41927 bp, 40 predicted proteins | sample LakVidmifraction_4_FD_13441 | JGI IMG/M metagenome (IMG submission 13441) | reverse complement strand
TTTACCTAAAACCCAACCTTTAAAATCCTGTTCAACGTGCGCTTCAGCATAAGTTTTATTGGTGCTAAGTGCATAATAGGGGAGTAAATTAAACCGCTGCAGGTAATTCATTCCGTTGCCAACACGGGTTTGGTTTCCGGAGAAATGCCTGTAATCCACAAAGGCGATGTCTTCAGCATTCAAGAAAGTTCCCCCATTTAGGTTGTAGCCGAATTCTCCCTTATTTCCCAAATTTACATTTTGCCTTATAGAAACTTTAAATTGATTAAAATTGTAGTTGCTCTTGCTTGCAGCGAATGCTTTCTCATAACCCAGGTAAAGCGTTGGATATTTCTCGTTATTGATCGTATATTTTCGATTGGGATAACTCATATATTTCTGACCAAAACGAATGCGGGCCATCAAACTAAGTTTAAAAAGTTGATGTTCTTCAAATAGAAAGCTTCCAAAATTATTTGGTTGCCGGGGATTGTTGGCTGTGTAATCCACATCTTTATTTGGGGTAATTACCTGGTCTGTATTATTTATAAGGGAGCTTCGGTCTTCATAAGTTAGGTCGCTAATTAGAAAAATTCCGTTAAGCAATTCCTGCTGATAAGCAATTTTAGCAAAACTACGTTCGTAAAGTTTTAAGTAATTACGATTAAAGAAAAGACTGGTAATATCATTGAGCCTTGCCGAAATAGGTTCCCTGTCGTTAATTTGTTTGGTTTCTACACCACCTGAAAGCGTTAAAAGTGCTTTGTTCTTATTGTTGAATTGTTTCTGAACCCCGCCGGTTATCCTAAACCGGTTATCGCTAAACCCGTAATTTGGCCTTGCGAACAGTCGCCAGTATTTCCCTGAATTTTCATCGTCATCGTCCTGTATATAGGAAAGTCTCGGTGCTACATTCCATCCTTGTACCGTGTTAAAATGGGTGCCAAATAAAGGAGAACTTATACTGAAACTATTATTTTTAAAAGAATTTTGCCAGGAATATCCAAAAAGCAAATCTGGTATCTTAAATTTATTCCTAACCGCGTCTATGGAATCTTTATAAGGTTTGGAATCGCGAAGTTCCTGAATACTGTCCTTCTTTACATAATCGTTGAGCTCTTCGTCGGTTAAGGGGACGGGACGCAAACTTCGCCAATAGGTGGAATCTTTTTTGTTAGCCGCATCTGCAAAAGCCAAAATCTCGGCCCCAAAACTTTCTTTATTAAAACCAGGGTTAAAATCATAATTGCTGTAAACCGCCGTGAATCGGCCATCTCCAGAAATGCCAAACATAGAAAAACTAAAATTCACCGTTTGTGAAAGCTGAATATAGAATCGGTTTTCTTCAGAAAAACGATAATTTTGTTTAAAATTAAGCGTCTCAATGGGTGGTACCTGTACCGCCTGTCCCGTGGTTTGTAATTCTACGCCAAAAATTTGCCAAAGATCTTCCACAATATAAATATACCCTGAAAAAACGCGGTCTTTTGGTCGCTTAGGATTCACCTTAATTTTATTAATAAGCTTGCCATTTTCGTCAAAAAAGGTGCCATCCAGTTTATAATTGTAATAATTAAACGCATAGCTTGCGATGGGGGAAACCATCTCACTGTTAATCTCAATAGTGTTTTCGTAAAAAGAAAAATAAGATTCCTGGGCAGAATTTAAACTGAATCCGTTATCGTTTCCACTAACTTTAGAGGCAATTATTTTTTCCTTAAAATCATCTGGGCGCTGATAAGAAATTTTAGAAATTGTTTCACTTAAATAGACAATTCCGCTGCGGGTGGAGTCCAGCCCACCACCAAGATCACCAATTTCCTGACCAAGAATTTTTTCGGGCGCATTCTCAATACGCCATAATCCGCGGGAATAGTAATCTGCGGTGTAAGCTTCGAGTTTTTCGGCGTTTTCCTTTCGAAATTCGATAGCTTTTCTGATAATCGCGTTCGCCGGATTTTCTCCCGAACTTAGTTTTACTTCATCCAGACTGGTAGTTTCGGTCTCCAGACTTATATTTAATTGGTGCGGAAATGCTTCAATGGTAATACTTTTCTTTTCCGTTTTATAACCTAAAAACTGGAACACCAGTTGGTAATCTCCCGGTTTTTCTATCTTCAGCTCGTAAACCCCATTTTGGTTTGTTGTGGTTCCAAAACGGCCGTCTTCCGTATAAATATTTACATAGGGGAGCATCCTATTTTCAGTATCGCTCACCTTACCGGTAATTTGCGCAGTTAAGTTAATTGATGAAAAAATAAGAAAAATGATGAATAATTTTTGATGCATTACGATGAATTTAAGAAGCGGCCAAAATAAGCAAAATAATTCTGGTTCTCTGAATGAACTGTATTTGCAATCTTATGCTTTTTTCTTTTGAAATAACCCCCACAAACCCATCGCTGGCCCAAGGGCGAGCAAACTCAAACTATAAACAGGGTATTGCTGATTGAAATAGGTGACTAACTGAATACTCAAAATAGTAATGGCAAAACCTATAGAATTTACAATGGTAAGTGCCGTTCCTTTAATTTCTGGTGGTGCGTTTTTAGCCACCAGTGTGGAGAACAAAGGCGAATCTGCCACCACCACGATTCCCCAAAAAATTAAAAATATAATTAGAATTGTAGGAGAGGGCTGAAGAAAGATAAAAGGAGAAATTATGCAGCACAAACCCGATAGGAACAAAGCTGTGGCCGCAGTTCTTTTTACCCCGACGCGTTCAGAAATATAACCTCCCAAAACACAGGAAAATCCGCCAATTCCTATAATGATAAATGACCAAAACGAGATATCGAAATCGCTTTGAGGGAACGAGAATTTATAAGCTGCCAAAATAATAGGAACAAAAGCCCAAAAGGTGTAGAGTTCCCACATGTGCCCAAAATAACCGAAAGCGGCACTACGCAGATTTTTATTCCCACCAGTGGGATTAATACCCCGAGGTTCTTGATTTTGAAAAACGCTAAAAATAGCATTTGGTTTAAATTTGCCTTTTGCTTTCCTAAAAGGACCATTGGGAACAAAGCGTAAAATTAAAAATCCGCCAAGCAGAGCGAAGCCAGAAGTTGCTATAATTACCCAGCGCCACGGCAGGCCTTCGTTTCCGGTAAAAGTTTTTAAAAAATGGGGAAAAGCAGTTCCCAAAACCAGCGCCCCCACCAAATAACCCAACGATTTCCCCAGGCCTTTATCGTAATAATCTGCAGCGATCTTCATTCCTACTGGATAGATTCCGGCGAGAGAAAATCCGGTAAAAAAACGCAGTAGGAGTAAGGTATTTAAGGTGTTGTTTTCAAGAATAATCCCGAGGTTAAAAACCGCTCCGAAAATAGCAGAAAAAAAGAAGAGTTTTGAGGGAGAAAAGCGATCGGCCAGGCTTAGAAAAGCAAAAATTAGCGTGCCTAAAATAAAACCGAATTGCACTGCAGAGGTTAAGTGGCCCAGCGCTTCTTCGTTTAAATTAAAGTTAAGATAGAGTTCGGCCATTACGCCATTTCCGGCAAACCAAAGGGAGGTGCAGCAAAACTGTGAAAAAACGATAAGCGGTAAAATTTGTTTTGCCGGCTTCATTCAGGATTTTAGTTGTATTCTTTTTTAATCCTGTCGAGTTTTCTTTTGCTTTCGCGGTCTTTAATAGTTTCGCGTTTATCGTATAGTTTTTTTCCTTTGGCCAGGGCAATTTGCATTTTCGCTAGTCCGCGATCATTGATGAATACGCGCAATGGAACTATAGTAAGTCCGGAATTCTTTACCTGTTTTTCCAATTTCCGCAGTTCGCGACGCTGCAATAACAGTTTGCGTTCGCTCTTGGGGTTGTGGTTAAAGTGTGTGGCATGAGAATATTCTTCCACGTGCATATTAATCACAAATAATTCGTGATTCTGAAATTCACAGAAACTTTCGGCAATAGAAGCTTTTCCCTGCCGAATAGCTTTTATCTCGGTTCCGGCAAGTTTGATTCCCGCTATGTATTTGTCGAGAATCTCATACTCGAACCTCGCCTTGCGATTTTTTATATTTATGGTGTTGCTGGTCTTCTTCATAAGAAACAAAAATAGGAAGCTTTCTTTAGAAAATAACTTAAGAGGCTTTTAAATAGCAAATGAATATGCTTATATTTACTTTATGCAAATTTCTTATACCAATTCTACTTTAAAATGACGTATTGGATTTGCATAGAAATTTTTTCAAGTACAAGGCAAAAAACGCAGGAACAGCCATAGCTATTGCGAGTATTTTTAACACAGTAATTGTAAAAATTTGTGTGACTATATACGATATTTTTATGGTAGAACTGGTATTTACCACAAAAGAACAAAGTAAGGCCAATCAGCGAAAGGCTTTCTTAAGATTAGATCTTGCAGAACGCTTTCAGCGTTTTTTGGAGTTGATGGAGAATATTAGTTGGTTTCAGGTAAATGAAAAACCTTTGGCTAATAAATATACTTTAAATAAGAACTTCATAATTGAGAAAACTCGTGATAGTTTAGAAGGGCTACCCAAATATTAAGAGAAATTCAAGAGATTTTGTTGAAAAACCTAAAATTCGTCATTGCGAGGTCCCATTCAAAAATTTTAAAAAATGGCAATATTGACGTTTGTCTCTATATCGTTGATTTTCAATTGCTGTTAGATCGAGTGCGCGACTGCAAGAAGCATGTATCGAGACCTCTTTTGAAAACAAGCATATTTACGAACTAAAGACTTCTCGATACATTTTTCTTTTCGCTATCGCTCCAAGAAAAACACTCGAAGTGACATATTGAGTGTTTTGATTAAATACCATTAATGATAGGTACGAAGCAATCCGGAAATTATTGATGAACATTTAGGACAGCTTCTTACAAAGATCATAACACTTCATGTTGAGAATCTTACGATATTAATTAATCTCGGGTAAAGCGTTGTTGTACCATTTCTTTTTCGCCATCTTCATCAAAATCTTCCATACCTTCAATTAAAAGCATTTCAGAATTTAGTGTGACAATATCCACAACTACTGCATCATCTTCAGAAAAAGTAATGGTAATGGTGTTTTTATTTGCGGTATAAGTGGCTTCGAAATCTATGTCTTCTTCACAATCCCAAACATCAATTTGGCGATAAGTACCGTTCTTATTGAATTCAACATAATCTTTTCCGCAATCCTCGTGATCGTTGTAAGGGATTTCTTCACCTGCTACAATCGTTGCGTCAATATACCAGGTGCCCAATAATTCTTCATTTATTTGTTGGGTTTCAGGTGAGTCATCGTCTGAATCACAAGCGGTAAAGCATCCAAAACTTAAAAAGGCTAAAAGTAAAAGTTGTTTTTTCATAGGTTAAGTTCAATTGGAGGCGCAATATATCAAAAACAAACCAATTATTTCTAAAGGGCACATCTCTAACCAAAATCCCTGCAAGTCTGAGCTTTTTACCTGGTTATTGTGCAAAAGAACAAATCAAAATGTATAGGTTGTTTTTGAACAAAGCCCTAACTTTGCAGGCAATTTTAAAGCTATTTCCTATATATTTATTAGAAGATTATCATGAAAAATTACTTTTTAAGCCTATCTATCCTATTTGTCTTAACCGCTTGTAATTCAAAAGAGCCCACTGCTCAACAAATAATTGATAAAGCCATAGAAAAAGCCGGAGGGGAGCTTTATAAAAATGCAGAAATAAGTTTCGATTTTAGAAAAGCCAGCTATAAAAGCAGTCGTGAAGATGGTAAGTTTCAGTTGGAACGTTTTTTACCTGATTCTAGCGGAACGACCTATCACGATGTGGTGACTAATGAAGGTTTTACGCGCTATAAAAATGAAAAGCCGGCAAATTTAAAGGACTCCCTGAAAGATGTTTATAGGAATTCGATAAACTCGGTGCATTACTTTGTGCAATTACCATTTGGATTAAATGACGCTGCCGTGAACAAAGAATTGATAGGAAAAGATAGCATTCATAATAAGGAATATTATGAAATAAAGGTAAGTTTTGAGGCCAAGGGAGGGGGAATAGACCACGAGGATCTTTATATGTATTGGATCAACACCCAAACTTTTACGGTAGATTACCTGGCTTATAGTTTTGAGATAAATGATGGTGGTATTCGCTTTAGGAAAGCTTATAACCCCAGGACTATAGAAGGAATAAGGTTTGTAGATTACGAAAATTATAAACTGGACGATTTGAGTACCCCTCTGAAAAAACTGGACGATTTATATGAGGTTAAAGAATTGGAATTATTGTCAAAAATTGAGAATAAAAATATAAAAGTCAACCTTAAGAAGTAGAATTCAATAAAAATATCGCTGAAACTTTGTTAATTCTTCATAATTAACTTGTTGTTATAAAAGCTTTAACTACAAGTTAGACTACGAACTTCCGTTCCCTTTATAACTTTATAGTCCAAAAGAATAAAAATAGTTATGAAAGAGAAAACACTTAAAACCATTAATCCCACGACGGGAAAAGATTTAAAAGATTATAATTACTTTACAGACCAGGAGGCCAAAGACGCTGTGGAAGAATGCCATAAAGCTTTTTTGAAATGGCGAGAAAAATCTTCGGAACAAAGAGCCAAAGTGATTAAAGCTATTGGCCAAAAGTTAAGTGAACACAAAGATGAATTAGCGAAACTAATGACTTCTGAAATGGGTAAACTACTCAAGCAGGGAGAGCAGGAGGTAGATCTTTGTGCCGGTGTATGTGAATGGACAGCCGCAAACGGACCTGAAAATTTAAAAGACGAAGAGCGTGAATTGCCAGATGGCGGTCGTGGAATTATCACTTATTCCCCCCTGGGAGTTATCTACGGAATTCAACCCTGGAATTTCCCTGCATACCAGGTAATACGATATGCTATTGCCAACTTAATGGCCGGAAATGGCGTGCTTCTTAAACATGCCGAAAGCGTAACCGGTTCTGCACTTTTACTGGAAAAAATATTTAATGAAGCGGGTCTTCCGAAGAACTTATTTAAAGTTATAATTATTGATCATGACCAATCTGATGCGATAATTGCTCACGATCTGGTACGTGGGGTAACCTTAACCGGGAGTCCGGCGGCAGGAAGAATAATTGGAGAGAAAGCCGGTTCAAAATTGAAAAAGACAGTATTGGAGCTTGGTTCTAATGATGGATATATGGTGCTGGAAGATGCCGATCTCGATAAAGCCGTGGAATGGAGCGTGAAAGGAAGAATCTATAATAATGGGGAAACCTGTGTTGCTGCAAAACGATTTATCGTAGTAGAGAAATTGTACGATAAATTTAAAGAAGCTTTCGTGGAGAAAATGAAGAACTTAAAAGCCGGTGATCCTACTAGTGAAGATAGCGATTTAGGACCAATGGCAAGAAAAGACCTTAGGGATGATCTACATGAACAAGTGGAGAATAGCGTGAAAAATGGTGCGACGATACTTTGTGGTGGGAAAATGCCGGAAGGAGAGGGTTATTTTTACCCTGCGACTGTTTTAGCCAATGTAAAACCTGGTCAGCCTGCTTACGACGATGAACTCTTTGGCCCGGTAGCTTCTTTAATAAAAGCTAAAGATGATGAAGATGCGATGCGCATTGCCAATGATAGCCGCTTCGGACTGGGAGGAGGTATTTTCTCTGAAGATGAGGAGAAAGCCGTAGAGCTTGCCAGAAAATATTTCGACACTGGAATGGTGTTTATAAACTCCTTCGGCCTGGCCCAGCCAAATATGCCTTTCGGAGGTGTGAAAGATTCTGGTTATGGACGTGAGCACGGTGGCTTTGGAGTTAAAGAATTTGTAAATGCTAAAGCGATTAATATTTTAAAAGGATAGTATTTATATTAGGCATATAGTATAGCTAAAGTAAAAAGGGTTTGGATAATATTCAAACCCTTTTTTTATTGAAAATTTCAACTTTTTTAAAAGATGATTTTTTGAGATTTTCTTCATATTCGATCAAAAAAGTTCAAAGAATAGAAGCTGTTGGGAGAAGGTTTACATAATTTAACTAAAATTTATACACAAAACGCTATGAATGTCGGGTTTACGCAATAAATTTGTGGATTAAACTACTAAAAACTAAATTTATGAAAACTAAATTATTATTATTTTTCTTGATAGCTTCTGTTATTGGATTTACCGGTTGCGAAGACACCAAGAAAAAAGAAGAAGAAAAAGCGAAAATGGAGCAAATGGAAGCCGATAAAGAGGCTGAAATGAAAGCTGAAAAAGAACGTATGGAAATGGAATCTAACAGTATTGCTGCTAAAGCAATGGCTACAGATTCTTTAAGTACTTTGGTTAGCGCTTTAAAAAGTGCAGAACTGGCCACAACTTTTACGGAAGATGAAGGTCCCTTTACTGTATTCGCTCCTACTAATAAAGCTTTTGAAAAAGTAGATCAGGCTGTCCGTGATACTTTAATGAAGAGTGAAAATAAAGATCAATTGGCCTCAGTTTTAAAATATCATGTGGTAGATGATGAAATCACTGCACAAGATCTTAGTCAGATGATTGAGGATAATGAAGGCGAAGCTACTATTTCCACAATGGATGGCGGCGAGCTTAAAGCGATGATGGATGGTGAAAATATCGTTCTAAAAGACGAAAATGGAAATACCGCGACTATTATTGCGACAGATATTGAAGCTTCTAATGGAATAGTGCACCTTATTGATGCCGTGGTTATGAAAAAGAACTCATAGTCAGGAAAAGTTTCATTAAATTATAAACTTAAAAACCCGTCAAAAGCACATTGACGGGTTTTTTCGTTATCAACTTCAATTTTTTATTCAGTAATTCTGAATAAAAACCGCTAAAATATATTTACTTCAGGTTGCAGATGAAGTCCGAATTTTTTATAGATTTTTTGCCGAACTGTCTTTGAAAGGTCCAAGATGTTTTCTCCGGAAGCATTCCCGTGATTTACTAGAACTAAAGCCTGATTTTCGTGTACTCCCGCGTCTCCTTCTCTGTAGCCTTTTAAACCAGCCTGATCTATTAACCAACCTGCGGGAATCTTAATTTGCTGGTCGCTTAGCGTGTAAAAAGGCATCTCGGGAAAATCCTTTTGTATCTCCTTGAAACGGTTTTCAGAAACTATCGGATTTTTAAAAAAACTGCCGCTGTTTCCTAACTTTTTGGGGTCTGGTAGTTTCTCCTGTCTAATACTAATTACCGCGTTAGAAATATCTTTTATAGAAGGACTCTTAATTCCCTTTTTCTCTAAATGAACCTGAATGGCACCGTAAGAAGTGCTAAGTTGATGCTTCTTTTTGCTTAATCTAAAATTAACCGAGGTGATTACGTATTCATTTTTCAGTTTATTCTTGAAAACAGAATTTCGGTAACCAAATTCACATTTGGTTTAAATTAAAAGTCTCTACTTCCAGGGTTTGAATACGCAAAGCCTCACAAGATTTAAAAGTATCTTTGAGCTCTACCCCGTAGGCTCCAATATTCTGTACTGGTGCAGTACCCACATTTCCGGGAATGAGCGAAAGATTTTCCAGTCCGCCGTAGCCGTTTTCTATACAATAAAGAACAAATTGATGCCAGTTTTCACCGGCACCAACTTTTAAAATTACCTCTTCGCNACTTTCAGAAATAAGTTCAATCCCTTTAATGGCAATGTGAACTACTGTTTTATCTATATTTTTAGTGAGTAGCATATTACTACCACCTCCCAATATAAATAATTCTGAAGCATAGGTTTGCTGTAAAACCTTTATTAATTCTTCGGAAGTATGGACCGAAATAAACTTTTTAGCCTGTACATCTACTCCAAAGGTATTGTACTCTTTTAGGGAAAAATTTTCAGCAAACTGCATCGCCTTTATTTGTTGTATTCTTCTAATGCTACTTTAAGAATGTCTATTGCTCTTTCCAGGTTCTCCTTTTTCAAAACATAAGCAATTCGCACCTGGTTCATTCCCGTATTTGGGGTAGAGTAGAAGCCTGTTGCGGGAGCTACCATAACGGTTTCTTTATTATGCTCAAAGTCTTCCAATAGCCATTTTGCGAAATCGTCGGCGTTTTTAACCGGTAATTCGGCAATACAGTAAAATGCGCCTTTAGGTTTGGCTACTTTTACTCCCGGAATGTTTTCCAGGCCTTCAATCAATAAATTTCTTCGTTGGGTATATTCTTCGTTTACCTCCTTAAAATATTCATCTGGAGTGTCTAGAGCGGCTTCTGCGGCAATTTGGGCAAAGGTGGGTGGGCTTAACCTGGCCTGAGCAAATTTCATGACAGTGGTCATTAATTCCTTGTTTTTGGAAACGAGGCAACCAATTCTGGCGCCACACATACTGTAACGTTTAGAAACTGAATCTACCATTATCGCGTTTTGCTCTAACCCGGGAATACTCATTATGGAATGATGTTTAACCTCATCGTAGGCAAATTCACGGTAAACTTCATCGGCTACAATAAAAAGATCGTGCTTTAGTGCCAATTGGGCAAGTTGCTCAATTTCTTCGCGAGTGTATAAATAGCCGGTAGGGTTGCCAGGGTTACATAAAAGAATCGCTTTCGTTTTACTGGTTATTAATTTTTCAAATTCAGCAATAGGCGGAAGGGCGAAATTATTATCTATGGAAGATTGAATAGGCAGGATTTTTACCCCAGAGGCATTTGCAAATCCGTTATAATTAGCATAAAACGGTTCGGGAATAATAATCTCATCCCCAGGATCTGTAATACTACCCATCGCAAAAAGTAAAGCTTCAGAGCCCCCGGTGGTAATGATAATATCTTCTGAAGTTACCGGAATATCATTTTTTTGGTAATATTTTGCCAGCTTATTTCTATAAGATTCAAAACCAGCAGAATGGCTGTAAGATAACACGTCTATGTTGTTATTCTTTACCGCCTCTAAAGCTACTTTAGGTGTTTCAATATCGGGTTGACCAATATTTAATTGATATATTTTTTTTCCTTTTTTTACTGCCGCTTCAGCGAACGGCACTAATTTTCTAATAGGAGATTCGGGCATATTTTGCCCTTTTTTTGAAATACTTGGCATAATATCGATTTTAATGATTGCAAAAATGCAAAATTATTAGAAGATTTAGGCCGCTCTCCAGCTTTATTCTTCAGCGAAACGAAAATACCATTTTAGGGCATAAAACCCAAGTTTTCCGCAGAATGGGTGTAAAAAAAGCCATCTGGTTTTGATGGCTTTTTTATAGTAGGCAAGCTGAGCCTAAAATATGCTCAAGCTTGTTTAATACATTTTATTTGTTGTCACCTTCTTTCTCAACTATCCTTCCTTTTATTTTTAAGGATTTAGGAGATTCCCCAGCATTAGAATAAACGCTTACGGTTTTTCTAATAGGTCCCACAAGCTCGGTGTTATATTTTACCTCAATTTCGCCGTTTTCTCCCGGTTGGATTGGGCTTTCCGGTTTTTTCGGAATAGTACAGCCGCAGCTGGAAGTAACATCAGAAATTACAAGTGGGGCATTTCCGGTATTGGTGAATTCAAAGATGCGAATCCCGTCGCTTCCTTTTTCTATTTTACCGTAATCAATGGTTTCAGATTTAAATTCTATTTTAGCGGTTTCCTGTGCCATTGCAGTACCTAATCCAGCAGTCACAAAAATGGCAATTGCAATTAGTTTTTTCATGATTAATAGTGTTTTAGAACAAAAGGTAAAGATACGCTGAAATGAGCCTGCTTCAAAATTTTAATCAAATCAACTTCTTTTATAATCCTTAAGTTATAATTACTTTTGCTTTATTTTTCAAAAACCAGACCAATATGGCGATCGCATCCCAATACAATTCGAAAGAAGTAGAAGATAAATGGTACAACTACTGGATGGAAAACCGGTATTTCCATTCTGAAGTGGATGAGCGGGAGCCTTATACCATAGTAATCCCGCCACCCAACGTAACAGGAGTGCTGCATATGGGGCATATGTTGAACAACACCATTCAGGATGTGTTGGTGAGACGCGCCCGTTTAAAGGGCTATAATGCCTGCTGGGTGCCGGGAACCGATCACGCGTCTATTGCTACGGAGGCTAAAGTTGTGGCAAAACTTAAGGCTGAAGGTATTGATAAAAATGATCTTAGCCGTGAGGAATTTCTACAGCACGCCTGGGAATGGACGCATAAACACGGCGGCATTATCCTGGAACAATTAAAAAAACTAGGCGCTTCTTGTGATTGGGACCGGACTAAATTTACCATGGATGAAGATATGTCTGCCTCGGTAATAAAGGTATTTGTAGATCTCTACGAAAAAGGACTGGTTTATCGTGGTTACCGAATGGTAAACTGGGATCCCGAAGCTAAAACCACGCTTTCTGATGAGGAAGTGATTTATCAGGAGAAACAAGGGAATTTATATTATCTCAATTATAAGATTGAAGGCAGTGAAGAAGTGGTAACTATTGCGACTACCCGGCCCGAAACGATTTTGGGGGATACCGCACTTTGTATTAATCCTAATGACGAGCGTTTTGCTCATCTAAAAGGAAAAAAGGCTATTGTTCCCGTTTGTAACCGGGTTATCCCAATTATTAAAGACGACTATGTAGATATTGAGTTTGGTACTGGTTGTTTAAAGGTAACGCCGGCGCACGACGAAAATGATAAAATGCTTGGGGATAAACACAAGCTGGAAGTAATAGATATTTTTAATGACGATGCCAGCCTTAATGCCTACGGAATGCATTATGAAGGCAAAGATCGTTTTGAAGTTAGAAAAGAAATTGTAAAAGAGTTGAAAAAACTCGGAGTTCTCAGTAAAATTGAAGAGCATCCCAATAAGGTAGGGACTAGTGAGCGCACCGGGGCAGTTATAGAACCAAAGTTGAGCGATCAGTGGTTTTTAAAGATGAAAGAAATGGCCAAACCGGCTATTGAGGCGGTAGTTGGAGACGATATAAACCTTGTGCCCGAAAAATTCTTGAATACCTATAAACACTGGATGGAAAATGTGCGCGATTGGAATATTTCGCGCCAGTTGTGGTGGGGACATCAAATTCCCGCGTATTACTTCGGAAATGGAAAAGAAGATTTTGTAGTCGCTGAAACTATCGAGAAAGCTTTAGAAAAAGCTCATGAAAAATCTGGTGATTCGTCTTTAGAATCGGAAGATTTAACTCAGGATAAAGATGCTTTAGATACCTGGTTTTCTGCCTGGTTGTGGCCTATGAGTGTTTTTAATGGTATTCTGGAGCCAGAGAATAAGGAGATTGAATATTATTACCCAACCAACGATTTAGTAACAGCGCCCGAAATTTTATTCTTCTGGGTTGCCCGTATGATTATGGCAGGCTATGAATATCGTGGGGAAAGACCTTTTAAAAGCGTGTACCTTACGGGAATTGTTCGTGATAAACAGCGGCGAAAAATGTCTAAATCCCTGGGGAATTCTCCAGATCCGCTTGGTTTAATAGAGCAATATGGCGCCGATGGGGTTCGGGTGGGGATGTTATTAAGTTCTCCCGCCGGCAACGACCTGATGTTTGAAGAAGATCTTTGCAAACAAGGTGGTGCTTTTGCCAATAAAATATGGAATGCTTTTAGGCTGGTAAACGGCTGGGAAATTTCCGAAGAAAAAGAACAGGACGAAACGGCTAAAATCGCAATAGATTGGTACACCGCAAAATTTAGAAAAACCCTGATAGAAATTGAAGATCATTATTCTAAATACAGGATTAGTGATGCTTTAATGGCAACTTATAAACTGGTTTGGGACGATTACTGTTCCTGGTTTTTGGAAATGGTGAAACCGGGTTACAGAGAACCTATAGATGCAAAAACCTATAAAGCGGTAATCGCTATTTTGGAAGATAATCTAAAAATTCTTCATCCTTTTATGCCGTTTGTTAGCGAAGAGATTTGGCAGGAAATTACGAGCAGGAAACCCGAAGAAGCTTTAATAGTAGCCCAATGGCCCGAAATTAAAGAATTTGATGAAGAAATTATTTCTGACTTTAGTTTGGCTTCAGAAGTAATTGCGGGGATTAGAAAAGTGAGGAAAGAGAAGAATATTTCGTTTAAAAATACCATAGACCTTATGGTGATGAACAATGAAAAAGCCTCAGAAATATTCGATTCCGTAATCCTGAAAATGGGGAATATTGCTAACTTTAGTTATGTAGATAAGCAGGTGGAAGGGGCACTTTCTTTTCGTGTAAAATCTAACGAATATTTTATCCCAATGCTTGGCGCAGTAGATGTGGAAGCTGAAATCGAAAAGCTCGAGGAAGAATTAAAATACAACCAGGGTTTTTTAAAATCGGTAGAGAAAAAGCTAGCTAATGAGCGTTTTGTGAATAACGCTCCAGAAAAAGTTGTAGCTATTGAAAAGACTAAAAAGACTGATACTGAAGCGAAAATAGAAGCAATAAAATCTAGCTTAAAAGGCTTGAAGTAAAGTAAGAAAGGCTGAATCTTCATTTGGCCTTTAAAACATCGAGGGCTTGAAATACATTGGCTATAATTTAAAGTAGCGATTATCTTTTTAAACCTACTATTTCCAGTCCAAATTGAACCGTCACCCTGAACTAGTTTCAGGGTCTAAGTTCTGCTTAAGTACTCTTCCTCTTAGATTCCCGGAATAAACCCGTTTGAATGAACGGGCAGGTTCGGGATGAAATTTGAAACAAAGTTTTCGGGATAGCCAGGTGCTTACGGCGAAGGTTTATTCAACTATTTCGCCAATATGATCTTCTACGAGTTCAATGTACTTTAGCCGGGCTTCGTGCTTACTTAAATTTTTTACCTGTACTAAGGCATTAATTTTAAAGGCACTTCTTAGATCACCTTCATCGGTGGGAGTAATATAGAAACCATTAGTCTGCGTAGCTCTTTTGTAATAGGCATAGAAATACAACAAGACATCTGGCGCAAATTTTTGCTCGGTTTTGTTAGCCATGTCATAGGCTTTTAAGAATTTATCTTCTGTGGGTTTAGGCATAGCTTTTTCCTTATTCTTCAACGTTGGCTATTACACTTAGTCCGCCTTTAACCTTTTGATTTAAATCAACTAAAAGTGGGGTGTTAAGCGGTAGAAAAACATCTACCCTGGAGCCGAACTTTATAAATCCGCTGTCACTTCCCTGAACGACTTCAGTCCCAACTTCAGCATAATTCACAATCCTTTTGGCCATGGCGCCGGCAATTTGCCTGTATAGGATTTCTCCGGCTACTTCGTTTTCTACCACTACGGTGATCCTTTCATTTTCTTCGCTCGACTTTGGGTGCCATGCTACTAAAAATATCCCTGGATGATATTTGCTGTATTTTACTTTTCCACCTACCGGATGCCTGGTAACATGCACATTTATAGGAGACATAAAAATAGATATCTGTAGGCGTTTTTCCTTAAAATATTCTTTTTCAAACACCTCTTCAATAGCCACTACTTTCCCATCTACCGGAGCCACAATATGAGCATTGTTAAGCAGGGTGTCCCTTTTAGGATTTCTAAAAAACTGGACTATCAGTAAAAATAGAATAACCGAGACAACAAGAATGGCGAATTTTATCCAGTACGTATTTATAAACGAAACTGAAACGATATTTATTGCGATGAGCAGCAAAGCTATCACCACCATTATTTTGTAACCTTCTTTATGAAACATAATCTAATATATATAGATAAGCATAGACAAACGGACTTGAAAAGATAATACTATCTAACCTATCAAACAATCCGCCGTGACCTGGCATGAGACGACCGCTATCTTTTACACCGGCCTGTCGTTTAAACTTTGATTGGATTAAGTCTCCCAGCGTTCCAAACACACTAAGAATTACAGCCATACCCAACCAAATAGGAAAAGTGAGAAATCCTGTGAAAGATGCAATGGCGTAGCTTATACCGCAACTAAAAATAAGACCACCAAGGAAACCTTCAATGGTTTTATTTGGAGAAATGCGTTCAAAAAGCTTTCTACGGCCAAAATTCTTCCCCACAATATAGGCAAAAGTATCATTGGTCCAAATCAGGACAAAGATACCTACTACCAGTTTAGGGATAAACACTCCTTCTATGGTTGGGATTAAAGTAAGGAATATTACGGAAGAGATGAGGTAAAAGATGATAATAATATACTTCTTCTTTTCAAAAACCGGAATCTTACGTACTACCAGTAAATCTTTTACCAGAAATAAGTTTACGAAAATTGTAATGAAAAGTAGAAGGATTGTAGCATCCTGATTAAATTTTAAATAGCTGAAAAGATAGAAAAGTAAGGCCTGTACCCCATAAAGCGCATAGCTTTTTAAATGAAGAAGTTTTTGCATTTCTATAAGACACACGAGACCTAATAAATAGAAGAGGCTAATAAAGATAAACTCTGAAGAGAGAATGGAAGCTACCAATATGGATATATACAATAATCCTGAAATAGTTCTAATAATACCTTCCCTCATATTTATTATAAATCTTCCAATAGAAGCAAATATAGGTTTTTTGTGCTACTTCCATAGCTCATAAAATCTCCTTCTTTTTGGGTTTCAAAATTTTTTATGGTAGTAATATTCGAGGGAATTCGTCGTTTATTTTTAAATTTAATGCCACGAAGCCCTTCTCCTATAGAATCTATTAATTGACTGGTAGATGAAATAATAACAAAATTATCTGGTAAATCTTTCAGTTTTGCTTCTTTAATCTGGTTTGATGAAATTAGAATTGAACCATCATTAGCTATCAGATATTCACAAGTAGAAAGAAAAAAAGACGCTGCACCAGAGCGGTTAAAATTCAAATTAAAACCTTTAAATTTATTTTCAAGATTGGTGTCCAGACAAAAACAATCATTTTCATACCAATCATTCTCCAATAAAATGTTATCGAAAGCTTCTAAAACCTCTTTTTGGTCTTCACAATACAGGAATTTACCACCATTATTTTTAAAATTAAGCATAAATCGCTCGTCGGTAGGTAATTTTACCTCCGGCATGTATTTTCCCCGTTCAGCTTTTTCAGGAGTTTCCTGTTTTTTGTCTGATTTAGATTTAGGATAAAGAAATTTTCTAAATAGACTCATAGAGTTTTAGGTGTGGTTCTAACTGTCATGTTACCAAAGATAAAAAATCTTAATTTAGGACTTACCTAAATTAAGATTTTTTAAAACCTGGTTATACACTATTTGTTAACTGAATTGTTTTCCGTTAATGAATTTTCTTCAGAATCATTTCCTTTAGAATCATCTCTTTTGGAATCCTTTCCCGGAGTGGGATTCTGTTTTTCGGTTTCAGAAGCCTGTTCCTCAACCTTAGGAGTCGCTTTTTTACCAAGTACTTCAGTTTTCTCCTTTTCCTTGTAATAAGGTCTTTTTCCAAAGATGCGTTCAAGATCGTCTTTAAAAATCACTTCTTTATCCAATAGAATTTCAGCTAATTGGGTTAGTTTATCTTTATGGTGCTCCAAAAGATCTATAGCTCGTTGATATTGGGTTTCAATAAGATTTGAAATCTCCTTATCAATTAATTCTGAAGTACTCTCACTATAAGGTTTGGTGAAATTGTATTCTCCTTGTCCTGAAGAATCGTAATAAGTGAGGTTTCCTACCTTCTCATTAAGACCGTAAATAGTCACCATCGCCTTAGCTTGTTTGGTTACCTTTTCTAGATCGCTTAATGCTCCTGTAGAAATTTCATCAAAAATCACTCTTTCGGCTGCACGTCCACCAAGAGCTGCACACATTTCATCCAACATTTGGTCTGGTCTTACAATTAGACGTTCTTCCGGTAAATACCAGGCTGCGCCTAAAGATTGTCCACGCGGTACAATGGTTACTTTCACCAGGGGAGCGGCGTGCTCCAACATCCAGCTTATTGTGGCGTGACCAGCTTCGTGAAAAGCGACTGCTTTCTTCTCGTCTGGGGTAATTATTTTATTTTTCTTTTCAAGTCCTCCCACAATACGATCTACTGCATCTAAGAAATCCTGTTTTCCTACTGCTTTATTCCCTTTTCTGGCAGCTATAAGGGCAGCTTCGTTACAAACATTGGCAATATCTGCCCCAGAGAAACCGGGAGTTTGTTTTGCTAAAAAATCGGTATCCAGTTCGTCTGCTACTCTTTTAAGCGGTTTTAGATGGACTTCAAAAATCTCCCTACGCTCATTTAAATCGGGTAGGTCAACATAAATTTGGCGGTCAAAACGCCCGGCACGCATAAGTGCTTTATCAAGCACATCTGCCCGGTTTGTTGCCCCAATTACAATAACGTTGGTGTTAGTACCAAAACCATCCATTTCAGTTAATAATTGGTTTAAGGTATTTTCACGCTCATCGTTGGATCCGCCAAAATTACTTTTTCCACGCGCCCGGCCTATAGCATCTATCTCGTCAATAAAGATGATAGAAGGCGATTTTTCTTTGGCTTGTTTAAACAAGTCACGAACTCTAGAAGCACCAACTCCTACAAACATCTCTACAAAATCTGATCCTGAAAGAGAGAAGAAAGGTACTTTTGCCTCACCAGCAACTGCTTTTGCTAATAAGGTTTTACCTGTTCCGGGAGGTCCTACAAGTAAAGCTCCTTTTGGTATTTTACCACCAAGAGAAGTATATTTATCTGGATTTTTTAGGAAATCTACTACCTCCTGTACTTCCTCTTTAGCGCCTTCTAATCCGGCAACATCTTTAAAGGAAGTTTTTACATCGGCATTCTGATCGAATAATTTCGCTTTAGATTTTCCTATGTTGAAGATTTGACCGCCTGCACCGCCACCGCCACCAGCGCTCATTTTACGCATAATAAAGATCCAAACTCCAATAATTAAAATAAAAGGAAGTAAGGCCCAAAAAATTTCGCCCCACATATTACTTTGGGTATTGTAGGTTACTACGGTATCCAGATTATTTTCGTCTTTAATTCTTTTAATATCGTTTTCAAGGTTTTGAAGATCCCCAAATTCAAAACTATAGGCAGGGGTTTCGCTACCAGAAGCAAATAATTCTGGATCGTTGGAAGATTTGTGAATACCTTTTTCTTTGGCGTCTTCGGTAAGATAAACTTTAGCTTGTTTTCTATTTACAATCTCTACTTTCTCTACGTCTCCATTTCTGAGGTAGCTAAGAAACTCGGCAGGATTGGTTTTAGCCGGTTCTGTAAAACCGCCTCCGCTAAAGAAATTAATTCCTAGAAATATAATAATTATACCAGCATAGATCCAGTAAGCACTAAATTTGGGCTTTTTAGGATCTGTGTTCTTTTTGGGTTGTTGTTTCGCCATTATTGGTGATTCTTATAAATTTTTAATAATTAGTTTCTATGGAAGTGATTTTTGCATCCCCCCAAAGGCTCTCAATATCGTAAAACTCTCTTATGTGTTTTTGGAAAACGTGTACTACCACATTTACATAATCTAACAGCACCCATTCTGCATTTTCGCCACCTTCTACGTGCCAGGGTTTGTCTTGAAGTGCTTTACTAACAGTTTTTTGAATGGAATTCACTATGGCGTTTACCTGCGTGGTGGAAGTTGCGTTACAAATAACAAAATAATCACATACTGTATTTTCTATTTGTCTAAGGTCTAGAATATCTATGTTGTTTCCTTTTACTTCTTCAATTCCTTTAATTATATGTGCAATAAGTTGATCGTTGTTCGGTTCTTTTTTTGCCATTAAAATTGATTATTTTTGCAAAGTTATTACTTTTTGGCTGTTTTAAGGCTTAGTTTACATAACATTTAACGCCCTTTTCACTTCTATTCATCTGTATGCGTATAATCAAAGTTAATGCCATCAATTCTACCAACGAGTTCGTGCGTGAACTCTACCGCGGAAACACCTCTTTTAAACCGGTATGCGTGGTTGCCAGAGAGCAAACAAAAGGCCGCGGACAACGTGGTGCTGGCTGGAGTTCTAATGTAGGGGATAACCTTACCTTTAGCGTTTTATATCCTAAAATAAAACTGGGGATTAACCATCAATTTCTAATGAGTGCCAGTGTTTCTGTAGCGGTGCTAAATGTGCTGCAAACATTTAATATTCCGGCTTTAACCGTAAAATGGCCCAACGACATTCTGTCAGCACGTTATAAGATAAGTGGTATTCTTATTGAAAATATTCTAAAAAATAATGAAATAGCGGCTTCGGTGATAGGCGTAGGCCTAAATGTGAATCAAACAAATTTCCCCGATCTCCCACAAGCAGGTTCCCTCAAACTAGCCACCGGAAATCATTTTAATCTAGATGAGTTGTTAAAAAAGATTACCGATGAACTGGAAGAAAAATTAAGCAACATTTCTGCGGAAGATAAAAGCAAAATTTTGGAAGAATATGCTGGCAGGATGTTCCGTAGAAATAAGGTGTCCACTTTTCAATATCCCAATGGAGATTATTTAACCGGAATTATTCGCGGAGTCACCACTTCGGGGAGGTTAAATATTGAAGTGGAAGACTCCGTCTTTAAAACATTCGATCTAAAAGAGTTGAAATTGATGTATTAGCAAGAGAAAGTATATTGTATGCTACACCAAACACCAAACCAATAAACTACGAACAACAGATTGCCATATCGCTCCGCTCTTCGCAATGACGAGTCGGATTGAAGCTTGACGACTGCCGAGAACCGACCAATCCAGTTGGCAGTAGCAGTTTGCAGTAGGCATGGACAGACGCACAACCCACGACCGAGAACTCAGAAAACCATGAACACCAAACAAACAACCGACAAATTAGAAACACCAGATTGCCACGTCCGGCTATGGCCATCCTCGCAATGACAAACTGATAACCGAGAACCGACAACTCACAACCACCAACCGAAATTCCCTAAAGCTTCCCGATATTTTCGGCTAAAGTGTTGATGAATTTCTTCAACGGACCTTTAATCATCATAGCCATCATGGCGTTGAATTCTCCGCTGAATTCCATAAATACCTGACTTTTATTTTCTTCTGCTTCAGAAATATGTGCTTTCAGGGTGAAATCGAACTTCTCTGAAGTAGAGCCTAAAACTACCAGTTCTGGTGCTATGCTTTCGGTTTCCTGAATTCGTAATTTAATCTCTGGCATGCCTTTAAGCGCGAAAATGAATGTTTTCTCGTCCCTCACCTCAAATTTCTCTTTACTTTCGGGCATTAGTTGCTCATAGTTTTCAACATTAGTCAAAAACTCGAACATTTCCTGCTGACTTTTATTAGCAGTTACTTTTGGGCTTTCTATATTCATTATTTTTTCCAGTTTGCGGGATCCTGTCGCCATTCTCTAAGTATTCCGGCTTCAGTAGTGTTAATATAATTAGTGCGTTGGGCTGTTTCCAGCAGATAGTCGTAATCACTAAGGGTATGCAGTTCTACACCTGCTTCTTTAAAGTTTTCTTCCGCAGTCTTAAAACCGTAAGTGAAGATTGCCAGCATTCCTTTTACGTTTACTTTGGCTTCTTCAAGCGCTTTTACAGCGTTTAAGCTGCTTCTACCAGTGCTTATCAAATCTTCTATTACCACCACATTTTGGCCTTCAGAAATGCTCCCCTCAATTTGATTTTTTCTTCCGTGGCTTTTAGCTTCGGGGCGAACATATACAAAGGGAAGGCTTAAAATTTCTGCGACTAATACTCCAATTCCAATCGCCCCGGTGGCTACACCTGCCACAACGTCTGGCTTGCCGTAAATTTCTTCTATTTGGCGGGCAAACTGTTCCCTTATGTGGTTTCTAATTGGAGGATAGGAGAGTACTATGCGGTTATCGCAATAGATTGGAGATTTCCAACTACTGGCCCAGGTGAATGGTTCTTGTAGGTCTAATTTAATTGCTTTAATTTGCAATAATAATTCAGCGGTAGTTTTGGCTGTTTCTTTATTTAAAATCATACTGCAAATGTATAAAGTTTTTGTAAATGATATCCCCTTAATTCTCTCTACAAAGAAAGATTTTGGTGAAAATTATGTTTCGCTTCCTATTAAGAAAGTGAGGATCAAACGTATAATCAAAAAAATACTTAAAGGAGAGTTGCAATATGTAAACCTTTATCACGAAAAAGAAGAAAAATTACTAAAGCATCTTTTTAAAAAGTTACGAGTGGTTACCGCAGGTGGCGGAATGGTTTTTAACGATGATAACGAGATTTTATTTATTTATCGCAAAAAACGTTGGGACTTACCCAAAGGAAAAACAGAGAAAGGTGAGCGTATAGAAGCCTCGGCCATTCGCGAGGTAGAAGAGGAAACCGGGGTGGAAGGACTTGAGATTACCCGATTTTTGCAAAAAACTTTTCACATTTTTAAGCGCAAAGGAAGATTAAGGTTAAAAGTAACTTATTGGTACGAAATGCGCACTTCCTATACGGGTAAACTGCGTCCTGAAACCAAAGAAGGCATAGAAAAGGCTAAATGGAAAAACCTGGAGAAAAGCCGTAAGGCTCTGCAAAAGTCTTATGGGAATATTAAATTACTTTTTCCTGAAAAATATTTACCTGGGCACTCTAAAGATCGGGTAGCGTAGGTGCGCCGCTTCATAATACTTAGATTGTTTGTGCAGCCAGGCTAATTGTGCGTACCAATCTTGAGAAAAATCGGTATCATTTTGTTTCTTTTCTTTAAAACGCTGCTTTAGCTTTGGGTTATTATCTAATAATTCTTTGGCAAGATCTTCAAAGACGTAGGGCGAAAAGCCTTCTTTTTGCTGAAGCACGGTATCGAAAAAGTTCCAGTTAAAAAACGAATCGGGTGCAGTGGGTTCCAGGGTTTCTATTAGATAACGTACGCCATCCTGAAAGGTGCTAACTACAAAATCACCTTTTCTAAACTTCACAGAATCCATCTCTTTTGAGATCTTTGTTTCGCTGTGCATATAATGCCCTTCATAGGCTTTATTTCGGGTCTTAAAATCGGTAATTTTTAAAGTTTCAACGTATAAAGTAGTGTCCCGGGATAAGGGTTCCAGTTTAATCTGGTTCATTTTTAAAAGATCAATTAGTTTCCACCAACCTTGAGGGACTATATAAGCGCGGGGAATTTCTATGGTATCCTGGGCTATAAAATTATTGTAATAGTCAATTTCCTTTGTAAAAGGACGTTTGCGATCGTATTTTAAGCGTTTTCCGCCGGTAACTTCGCTGGCAATCATTTCGCCTTCATAGCCTTTAAATTCTCTTTTGCTGGGATTTTCCCTATCGGGTTTAAAATTGATAGGGTACCAACGCTCGGTAAGGTATTTTTTGGAAGTTCGGTTTCTTAACTCTTTTATCTTAAACCTGTCTTTTTCAGCAATACCTATCATACTGTGTAGCAACTGGTAGGTTCCTTTTACCCTTTTCGAGTAAGGTTTTAGCATATGTGTTTCCACCATCATTCCCAGGGTATTCCATAAAGTTGTATAGCCGGTCGAATATCTGGGAAGATCGTTAAATTGAGAAAAACCGGTTTCTGGCACTTCATTAAAAACATTTACATAGGGCGTAATGTCCCAGTCTTTTTTCGCCAGGGAATCCTCCAGGGCAGGCATCATTTTTTTATCGAGATATTCTCCCAGTTCTCCACCTAATTTATCGTGCTGCGTAAATAAATGAGTAAGCGTGTATTGATAATCCGCACCATTACTTACGTGATTATCGATAAAAATATCTGGTTTTACGTAATGGAAAATCTCGTAAAAACTTTGGGTATTTCGGGTATCGGCTTTGATAAAATCACGATTGAGGTCATAATTTCGCGCGTTTCCCCTAAACCCATATTCTGCCGGACCGTTTTGATTAGTTCTCGAAGTGGAATTACGATTTAAAGCCCCTCCAATATTATATACAGGGATAGTGGCTAAAACCGTATTTTTTGGCGTAGCAATAGAATCCCCGGCAAGGTCTCTAAAAAGCATCATAGTGGCGTCTATTCCATCGCTCTCCCCGGGATGAATCCCATTATTTACCAAAATTATGCTATTGTCTTCTCTTATTTTTTCAAAATCAAAGTCTTTTGAAGGACTATAAATCGCCAAATGCAAAGGTTTTCCGCTATCGGTTTTTCCAAATTCTTTCAAACTTACCCGACTTGAACTTTCGGCTAATTCGGTATAAAAATTAATTACTTCGGCATAAGTGTCGGTTTCTTTTCCCTTGCTTTTTTCAAAACGGGTTTCGAAATCATAGTCACTTACCAATTGATATTTCTCCAAATCGCAGGATATCAATAAACTTAGTGCCAGGCTCAAAAGAAGGTATTTTTTCATAGTATGCTAGGTAATTCAGGGGATAAACTTACTTAAAAGCGATAAAGCGACCAAAAAACCAGCCTCATAAGCTCTTGTTAAAGTAAACCTAATTTGTAATAAAATTTTTTCAGCCCTCAAATTTAGACCTATTTTTAAGCTTAAATACTATAGTAATGAAGAAAATTACCACTATCCTCACCATCACACTCTTACTTGTTTTTACTGCGGAAGTTGCGGCTCAGGTAAATGAAGATTTAAGTAAAGAAAAGAAAGAAGAACTTGCCAGCCGCCCGGCAGATGTGGTCCAAACTGAAATTGGCGAATTGCGCTTAGTGCCTCCATATTCTTCAGAATCTATAGCCAAAGAGAGCGAAGTTATAGGCTGGGGAGATAAAAAGCCACAAGCACCCGCCGGCTTTAAAGTAACCAAATTCGCCGAAAACTTACAACACCCACGGCGTACTTATATCGCCCCAAATGGAGATATTTTTGTGGTAGAATCCAATACTCAAAATAGCGCAAACCGCGTTAGTTTACTGCGGGATACCAATGGAGATGGGAAAGCCAATAAATCGCAAGTGTTCATAGAAGGGCTCAATCAGCCTTACGGAATGTTGGTGTTAAATGGCTACTTTTATGTAGCCAATACCAATGGACTTTTTCGTTATCCTTATTCCGAAGGTGATACTAAAATTGAAGCCGAAGGAGAGAAAATTCTCAGTTTGCCGGCCGGTGGATACAACCATCACTGGACGCGGAACTTAATTTCGAATAAAGACGGGAGTAAAATTTATATTTCTGTAGGCTCTTCCAGTAATGTTGGGGAATATGGAATGGAGAAAGAAGAAAGACGCGCGGCAATCCTCGAAATCAATCCCGATGGAAGTGGCGAAAAAATATATGCCAGCGGATTGAGAAATCCGGTAGGAATGGATTGGAATCCCGTGACCGGGGAACTTTGGACAGCGGTTAATGAACGCGATAAACTTGGAAACAATTTAGTGCCAGATTATATTACCAGTGTAAAGGAAGATGGCTGGTACGGTTGGCCGTTTTCTTATTACGGGCAAATTCAAGATCCCCGTTGGGCAGAAGATCCGCATCTGAATTTAGTTGAAAAAGCGATCATACCAGATGTATCGGTGGGACCACATACGGCTTCCCTGGGACTGGCTTTTTATACCGATAATAAATTTCCCGAAAAATATAAAAACGGAGCTTTTGTAGGACAACACGGTTCCTGGAATAGGGCTGTCTTTTCCGGCTATAAAGTGGTTTTTGTGCCGTTTGATGAAAATGGAAACCCGGGACAACCCGAAGATTTTTTAACCGGATTTATTGCCGATGAAGCGCAAAGTAAAGTTTACGGAAGGCCCGTAGGGATTAGCCTAACTCCAAATGGTGATTTATTGGTAAGTGACGACGACGCGGGTGTAATCTGGAAAATTTCAGCAGAATAAAAAAATAGACTATTGGAAAGAAAAATATTGTTAAGCTTGTGCCTGTTGTGCTTCGGAAATCTATTCGCCCAGGAACATCAATTCAAAATCCTTAGCGCGGCTACTGAAGCACCTTTAGAAAAAGTAAGTATTTATAAAAACGCAAACCTGGTTGCCGTATCTAATAAAAACGGCAATTTTACCCTAAAAGATGAAGTACTTCCCGGAAATTATCAATTAAAAGCGCTTGGCTTTGAAACCCTGACCATTCGTCTTGAGATAAAGAATAAAGAGCAAGTACTTTTTTTAACTCGTACTATGGAAGCTCTTTCGGAAGTAGTATTACGCAGTACGGTAATCCCTAAAACTCTACAAAAAGTGCCGGCTTCTATTGGCTTGATAACAGCATCCGATTTTAACAGAACCGATGCTACTAATATCGTGGAGAGTTTCAATAATGTTCCCGGCGTTTATGTAAATGAAGGTGCCTTAAATACCAATAAAATCAACATTCGGGGTATTGGCGCTAGATCTCAGTATAGCACCAATAGAATTCAGGCTTATTTTGATGGTATCCCGCTTGCCACTGCAGAAGGGGAACTCACTTTAGACGATTTTGACCAGGAGGCTTTAGATAGGGTAGAGGTGATTAAAGGCCCAACTTCCAGTATCTATGGCGCCGGACTTGGAGGTTCCATTAATCTTTACTCAAAAAATGCCAAAAGCCCGGAGGCGCAGGCTAAAATAAGTAGTCAATTTGGGAGTTTTAATACTCAAAAACACGTGTTACAGGCTTCTAATATTACAGCCAAATCTTCGTTATTTACTACTTTTAGTAGTCTAACCAGTGATGGTTACCGAGAAAATGGACGCTATAAGCGAAAATCGGCTTTGGTAAATGGAAGTTTAAACACCGGCGAAAACGGGAAGCTTTCTTATTTGGCGAATTTCACTCGGCTTAAAGCTTTTATTCCGAGCTCGTTAAATAAAGACGATTTTATAAATAATCCTGAATCAGCTGCTTTTACCTGGGGGCAAGCCAAAGGCTACGAATCTTACGATCGCGGACTTCTTGGCGGTTCTTATACGCATTCACTTTTTGAAAATTTCAGAAACACCACCAGTGTTTTTATAAGTTTTAGGGATGCATACGAACCCCGGCCTTTCGATATTTTAAAGGAAGAACGCGTTTCTGCCGGGATTCGAACAAAGTTTAATCTGGATACTCAGATCCTGCAAATGCCTTCAGAAATTAGTTTTGGGGCCGAATATTACAACGAATGGTATGAAACCGGTACTTTTAAAAATCTGTATGAAGATTTTCCTGACGAAGGTAGCGTGCTGGGCGACCGTTTAAGCAACAATGAACAGGATAGGAATTACGCGAATTTCTTTGCCCAGATTAATCTTGATCTTACCGAGAAATGGAACCTGGAAGCCGGATTCAATTTGAATACCACAAATTACAGTTTAACCGATTTATATACCCGCGATGAAACAGACCAGACCGGAGATTATAGTTTTGAAACGGTTTTTTCACCAAGAATAGGAACCAGTTATGAGCTTGCAACAGGAAAAAACATATATGCTTCGGTAAGTCAGGGGTTTTCTACCCCGACTGTAGCGGAAACTTTAACACCCGAGGGACAAATTAATACCAACCTGAAACCAGAAACAGGAACTAATTATGAAATAGGTTTTAAAGGAAATTGGCTTAAAAATAAATTATATACCGAAATATCGGTGTATTCCATTCAGATAGATAATTTATTGGTGGCACAACGTGTTGCCGAAGATCAATATGTTGGGATAAACGCCGGGAAGACCAATCATAATGGAATAGAATTTCTCGCTAATTACCGCTTTCTTGTCGGCAGGGGAATTTCTATTAAACCTTATGTGAATACTGCGCTCAACTTTTTCGAATTCGATAAGTTTATAAATAACAACGAAGATTTCTCCGGAAATGAGTTGCCCGGAGTGCCAAAATATACGATGAACTTTGGGGTGGACCTTCAAAGTGAAAATGGTTTTGAATTTTTTGGGAATTTTAGAAGTGTAGGGGAAATTCCGTTAGATGATGCCAACTCCGGTTATACCAATCAATACAACTTGCTGAACTTAAAAGCCGGTTATACTTTCAAGTTATTTCAGGATTTAGAATTGAATTTATACGGAGGTGTGAATAATGTTTTAGATGAACATTATGCCGCGAGTATCGTGACCAATGCGGTTGGCTTTGGCGGAAAGGCTCCCAGGTATTATTATCCCGGAAATCCCAGGAATTATTACGGCGGACTTCAATTGAATTATGTTTTTTAACACCTGGAAATTAGACCTCACAGGTTTTCAAAACCTGTGAGGTCTCCAATTATTTCTTCCGCACCACTTTTGGTACCATAAATTTATAATCGCCATTATGGCGAATCACATCCCGCACTACGGTAGAAGAAATATGGCTTTTTCCCGAGGAGGTTATAAAAAAGAGGGTGTCTATTCCGCTCATTTTATAATTGGTTTGGCCAATGGCCTTTTCAAATTCAAGATCCTGCCCATTTCTAAGTCCGCGCAATAAAAAACCAGCACCTCGTTCTTTACAAAAATCTACGGTTAACCCCTGATAGGTGGTTACCCTAATTTTTTTTTCCTTTTTAAAAGTTTCCTTTAGAAAATGAAGTCGTTCTTCCAGCGAAAACATATACTTCTTGTCAGAATTGGTGCCAATGGCTAAAATAATTTCATCAAAAAGAGGGAGGGCTCTTTCAATAATATCGGTATGGCCTAAAGTGATAGGATCGAAAGATCCCGGAAATACTGCTTTTTTCATAGTAACAATTTAATCATTTCCGTGCAGACGGAAATCTAATTTAGTCATTTCAAAATTTGGAAAAAATATACTAATTATTAAATGTGGGGAAAAATAATTATTATCCCTATCAATTCAATAGGCACCCAATTTTCTGAGTTCTGTTTTGCGTCAAGGAACTTGGTTCAACTTCCAAATATATTGATTTCAGAAGATTATACGCTGAAATAAATTCAGGAGGTCGGCTGAAGAATGTCTTCGTCGCCCAACTGGACATCACCAATAAGACCTTCTAATTCCCCCCTTAGGGGGTTAGGGGACTATTGCGGTTTCAATGGCACTACCGTAAAGATCGGTTAGACTTATGCCGGCTGCTTCTGCTTGTTGCGGTAAAATACTGGCCTTGCTTAATCCCGGGGTAGTGTTCATTTCTATAAAATGCGGCTCTCCATTATGAAAAATAAACTCCGATCGGGTAAATCCGCGCATTTTTAGTTTCCTATAAATTCTTTTGGCTAACTTTTGTACTTCTTTTGTTTTTTCTTCGGAAATATTTGCGGGAGTTATTTCCTGCGATTTCCCTAAATATTTAGCTTCGTAGTCAAAGAATTCATTTTCTGAAATAATTTCGGTCACCGGAAGGGCGCGCACTTTTCCTTTCCAGGTAATTACGCCTACAGAAACTTCGGTGCCGTCAAGAAAAGATTCAATAATAATTTCATCATCTTCCTTAAAAGCGGTTTTGGTAGCTGGGATTAATTGCTCTTCGGTCTTAACTTTAGTAATTCCAAAACTGCTACCGGCCCGGTTGGCTTTTACAAAACACGGCAAACCAACCTTCGCAATTATTTCTTGGGGTTTTACTATATCTTCTTTATTGAGAAAATAATTCTCTGCCGATTTAATTCCGTAGGGTTTTAAAACACTTATAAGATCCCGTTTATTAAAAGTTAAGGCCGCCTGATAATAGCCGCAGGTAGTTTGCGGAATGCCTATTAATTCTAAATAAGCCTGTAAGAGTCCGTTCTCCCCCGGCGTCCCGTGAATGGTGTTAAACACACAATCGAAAGAAATAATTTCACCGTTCATTTTTACGGTAAAATCGTTTTTATTAATCGGGTAGGGGGTATCATCGTCGGCCACTACAAACCATTCTTTCTGTAAAATATGCACCCGGTAAGGTTCGTAAACCTCCCGGTCAAGATGTTTATAAACCATATTTCCACTATTAATAGAAATGCGATATTCACTGGAATATCCGCCCATAGCGATAGCAATCTTCTTTTTCATTTTCTCGGTTATCAGTTATCAGTTCTCAGTTCTCAGTTCTCGGTTCTCAGTTCTCGGTTCTCGGTTGTTTGAAGGTTCTGACAACCCAAAACCCAGAACTCACAACTGATGTAACAAATCTACAAACAATCTGCCACCAAAAGCAGACGTTTCATATCTTTGCTCCTTAGAAAACAAAAGTATGGGATTCTTTAAATTTATTTTCAGTAAAACATTTTTAATTCAGCTAGTCATCGCTGCGATCCTCGTAGTTGTGATTGTATTTTTAGCCTTACGTTGGCTGGATTACTCTACCAATCAGGATCAGCGTATTGAAGTGCCAGATCTTGCTAAATTGTCTTTAGATGTGGTAGATGATCGCCTCGCGGCAAAAGATTTGCGGTTTGAAATCATTGATTCAGCAAATTTCAACCCCGATTTTCCTAAATATTCGGTGATAGAACAGGCTCCTGAACCGGGACAACTTGTAAAAGAAGACCGGAAAATTTACCTAACGCTTAATCCTTCGGGATATCGAAAAATAATGATCCCCGATTTAATAAGAAGAACCCGAAGACAGGCCGAACCTACTCTTAGGTCTTTAGGCTTTGAGATTGGCGATGTCACCTATAAACCCGATATTGCGAAAGAAGCGGTCCTGGAGCTACGGTATAAAGGAAAAAAACTGGAACCTGGAGACGAGCTGATGAAGACTTCAAAAATAGATTTGGTGCTGGGAGATGGTTCCGGAAGGTATCGTGCCGAAGATAGTACCACAAATTCTGCTGAAGAAGAAATCGAACTGTAATGAAAAAAGAAGAGCAAAACGAAGTAGAGGCGCAGGATGAAACCTTGTATGAGCATCATAAATTTGAAGCCGGTCCCGGGCAGAAACCCTTACGGGTAGATAAGTTTTTAATGAATTTTATTGAAAATGCCACCCGAAATAAAATTCAGAAAGCAGCGAAAACAGGGAATATTTATGTGAATGAAGAGCAGGTAAAACAGAACTATAAAGTAAAGGCGGGCGATGTAGTGCAGGTGATGTTTGAGCATCCGCCGTATGAATTTTTGCTTACACCAGAAAATATTCCGATAGATGTTGTTTACGAAGATGATACGCTCCTGGTGGTAAATAAACCCGCCGGAATGGTGGTGCATCCCGGACACGGCAATTACAGCGCAACACTTATAAATGCGCTGATTTATCATTTTGAAAACCTTCCCAACAACTCGAGCGATCGCCCGGGGCTGGTGCACCGAATAGATAAAGACACCAGCGGACTTTTAGTTATCGCTAAAACCGAAGATGCCATGGCCCATCTTTCAAAACAGTTTTTCGATAAGACCAGTGAGCGGGAATATGTGGCGCTGGTTTGGGGAAATGTGGAAGAAGATGAAGGTAAAATAGAAGGAAATATAGGCAGGCACCCTAAAAACCGGCTGCAAAATACCGTTTACGAAGGTGAGGATGCCGAGAAAGGAAAACCTGCGGTTACGCATTATAAAGTCCTGGAACGTTTTGGTTATGTCACGCTTCTTTCCTGTAAACTGGAAACCGGTAGAACGCATCAAATTCGCGTGCATTTAAAACATATAGGGCATACCCTTTTTAATGATGAACGCTATGGCGGAGAAAGGATTTTAAAGGGCACTACCTTTACTAAATACAAACAATTTGTAGAAAATTGTTTTAAGATCCTTCCGCGGCAGGCTTTACACGCCAAAACCCTGGGATTTATACATCCCAAAACCGGAGAGAAAATGAGTTTTGATACCGAAATCCCGGAAGATATTCAGGCCTGTATCGAAAAATGGCGCAGCTATGCGAAAAACCAAAAAGAGGTTTTGTAAGGATTTTTTATCGTCAGCCTGATTGGTTTCAAAGACTGCTCCGAAATTTATTTCAGATTGGGCTCTGAAATGAACCTGTCTGACAAATGGGGCAGCTTCAGGGTAAGGAATCATTAAAAAACCCTGAACCTAAAAGCATAAACTTTCAAATTCAGGGATTCAAGACGTAGTCAACTTACAACTACTCTAATTCTTTCTTTTCCTGTTCGGCCATTGTGGTTGGTTTTACCTTAAACTTTTTACGTTTAGGGCGTAATTTTCCATGGGTGCCGATAGCTATTTTTCCTCTTTTCGTTTTTTTGTCTCCACGTCCCATTAATTATTTCTTTTTTTGTTGATCTTTTATAGTTTTTTCATTGTAATCTACCTTGTTGGTAGGTTCGTTACCATCTCCGGTTGGATTGGTAGGATTTTCTTGCTTCTCAGTTCTTTCTCTCTTGTTGTCTTCAATAGGGCCTCCCATAATCTTTCTTTCATTTTGGATTCTTTTAAAGATAATCATTAAGAATCTTAAAACCTGCCAATATCTTGTTAGAATTTGGTTAAACCTACCGGATATTTTTTATAAAATCACTAATTCCGTTTTTCCCGTGTGCATTCAGGGCTTTGATAAAGGCCGATCCAATAATAGCTCCTTTCGCATCTTGAGTGGCTTGATTAAAGCTTTCCTTGTCGCTAATTCCAAACCCGACAATCTGCGGATTTTTGAGCCGTAGTTCACTTACTCTTTTGAAGTATTTTTTGGTTTCGTCGCTAAATCCTGAAGTAGAACCGGTGACACTCGCGGTACTTACCATATAAATAAAGCCGTTGGAAACCGAATCTATAAACCTGATGCGCTTTTCGGAAGTTTGTGGCGTAATAAGAAATATATTCTGCAGTCCGTGTTTTTCAAATATCTTTTTGTATTCTTCGTTATAGACTTCCACCGGAAGATCGGGGATAATAAGCCCGTCTATTCCTGTTTCGGCACATTTTTTACAGAAATTTTCTACTCCGTATTGAAAAATGGGATTAAAGTAGCCCATAATGATTAAGGGTATTTCTACAGAGCTCCTAATATCTTTAAGCTGATCAAATAATTTATTGCTCGTCATTCCATTCTTAAGCGCTTTGGTAGAGCTTTTCTGAATAGTAGGGCCATCGGCCAAGGGGTCGCTAAATGGCAAACCGATTTCCAGAAAGTCAACGCCATTTTTTTCCAGTTCCTGAATAATAGAAACGGTATCTTCAATTTCAGGATAGCCCGCGGTAAAGTAAATGGAAAGCAATTTATGTGTTTCCTGAAGTTTTTTATTTATTCTGTTCATTTTCAGTATTTTTTTCTTGTTCTCGAGCGTAGTCGGGAACCTAATGTTTTGCTTGTAAGACCTCACAGGTTTTGAAAACCTGTGAGGTCTGATTTTAAGTTCTTTAAATTCTACAAATCAAAATAATCAATATAAGTACTCAAATCTTTATCGCCTCTACCGGATAAATTAACAACTACCACCTCGTCTTTTTTGAATTTTCGATCTTCAAAAATGGCCAGTGCATGAGAAGTTTCAATAGCCGGAATAATCCCTTCCAGTTTTGCTAATTCGAGTCCGGCCTTCATTGCAGCTTTATCGGTAATAGAAATAAATTCCGCTCTTCCGCTCCTGAAAAGATTAGCGTGCATAGGCCCAACTCCCGGATAGTCGAGCCCGGCAGAAATGGAATAGGGTTCGGTGATCTGGCCGTCTTCCGTTTGCATGAGCAAGGTTTTGCTTCCGTGGATAATACCTTCTTTTCCCAGAGCAGAGGTAGCAGCGCTTTCGCCACTTGTAATGCCTTTTCCGGCAGCTTCTACCGCGATAATTCCTACTTCAGGATTATCTAAGTAATGATAATAAGCCCCGGCCGCGTTACTGCCGCCGCCTACACAAGCCACTACGTAATCTGGGTTCTCCCGATTTTCTTTTTCTTGTAATTGCGTTTTTATTTCTTCAGAAATTACCGCCTGAAGCCTCGCTACCATATCGGGATAAGGATGGGGTCCAACTACCGAGCCAATTATATAATGCGTATCTAGCGGATGGTTTATCCAGTCTCTAATCGCTTCATTGGTAGCATCTTTAAGTGTGCGACTTCCCGATTTTGCCGGAACAACTTCTGCGCCCAACATTTTCATTCTGGCTACGTTTGGGGCCTGTCGCTCAATATCAATCTCGCCCATATATACAATACACTTTATTCCCATAAGTGCGCAAACCGTGGCTGTGGCTACCCCGTGCTGGCCTGCACCGGTTTCAGCGATAATGCGATCTTTGCCCAGACGTTTTGCCATTAAAATTTGCCCTACGGTATTGTTTACTTTGTGGGCACCGGTATGGCAAAGGTCTTCCCGCTTTAAGTATATTTTTGTGCCATATTTTTTGCTAAACCGTTCTGCGAAATAAAGCGGGGTGGGACGTCCCACATAATCCCGCAATAAAGCTTTAAATTCTTTCTGAAAAGATTCCTCTTTCATAATATCCAGGTACTGCGAACGCAATTCCTCTACATTAGGATATAACATTTCGGGAATAAAAGCCCCGCCAAAATCGCCGTAATATCCTTTTTCGTTAGCCTGATAACTCATTTTATTCATATTTTATTTAGTCCTACAAGGTTTTTCACACCTATAATTATTGGAACTCTATGACTTTTAATCCCTCCAGAGGGTTTAATTCCCCGAGGCTTGCCTCGTAATTTTTGAAAAGTATTCTCCAATTCATACCTCGTGGGCTTGCCCCGAGGTCCTTGATTTTTGTAGCTTTTGCCACGTATACACGAATTATTTAAATCATCGCAAAGTTATTCTGTGGCATCTTTTACTTTATTTTGTTGTGCTTTGTTTTCCAGGTTTGTAATGACAATTTCTATAATTTTAAACTCACAACTCACAACTCACAACTCACAACTCACAACTTCTTCACAAACTCCTTTAATTTTTCTACATTCTTCAATCCGGGTTCATCTTCAAATTTGCTGTTTACATCTATCGCGTACAGCAAATCTTTTTTCCCATTATCCCGAAAATACTCCTGTAATTCTTTGATGTTTTTTATGTGTTCTGGGCCGATACCGCCACTTAAAAAAAATGGTTTTTCTGAAGGATAATCCTGTAGGATTTCCCAATTAAAAGTAATACCGTTTCCGCCTTTATTCTTGCCTTTGGTGTCAAATAGAAAATAATCTACCACTGCTTCGTAGGGTTTGATTTGTTCAAAATTAAAATCTTCTTTCACCGAAAACACTTTTATAAGTTCTATCTTCATCTCCCTCGTTAGCGTATTGAGTTCTCCACAAAACTCCGGACTTTCATTTCCGTGTAGCTGAAGGGCATTTAGATCATATTTTCTAATCTTTTTTAAGATATAGTCTATATCAGCATCTACAAAAACTCCGGTTTTCTTTACTTCGGAAGGGATTTCTGGTATTTCCCCTTGGAAATATCGGGCAGTTTTTTCATAAAAAATAAATCCCATATAATCAGGCTGAAGCTTTGCTAATTCGCTGATGTTAGTGGGATGCTTCATCCCGCAGATTTTTAGATTTAAGTTTTTCATTTTCTATATTTTCGATCTATGCGTTATGCTACTAGTTTGTTGAAGCATTCTTACCCGTCAGGCTGAGCCTGTCGAAGCTCACTAACTTACTATCTTTCTAATTCTTTGATAAACCTTGCCGCGGCTTCTCCGGGATTGTTGGTTTTCATAAAATTCTCTCCGATTAAAAATCCTTTATAACCGAATTGTTGTAGATCTTTAATCGCCTTAACCGAACTTATTCCGCTTTCTGAAACTTTCACAAATTCGGACGGGATTTTTCCAGAAAGTCTTTTGCTAATTTCGGTGCTTACTTCAAAAGTCTTTAGATTGCGATTATTTACGCCAAGCATATCTAAGCTGGGCATAATCGATTTCTCTAATTCTTCTTCATTATGAACTTCCAGGAGTACTTCTAGCCCCAGATTTTTAGCAAATTCTGAAAACTGTTTTATCTGTTTCTGGTCTAAAACTGCTGCGATCAATAGAATAACATCGGCTCCATTTGCTTTAGCTTCCAGAATTTGATATTCGTCAATTATAAATTCCTTTCTTAAAAGTGGCATTTTTACCGAGGCTCTGGCATATAGTAAATCATCTAAGGAGCCACCAAAATATTTACCATCGGTTAGTACTGACATTCCTGAAATCCCGGCGTTTTCATAACCTTCAGCAACATCCTTAACATTTAAGCTTTGATTGATTACCGATTTTGAAGGAGAGCGTCTTTTGTGCTCGGCAATAATTCCGGTATCACTGTTTTCCAATCTTTGAGAAAGCGACACGCATTCCCGTTCAAATAATGCAGCTTGTTCTAACTGCGAAATCGGTACCACCAGTTTTTTTAAGACCAGTTCTTTGTGCTTATCGGCTATTATATTGTCTAAAATGTTCATAATCCTGTTGTCGGTTATCGGTTATCGGTTGTCAGTTGTCAGTTGTCTGTTCTCGGTTATCCGTCATTGCGAGAGACGGAGGAGCGCGGCAATCTTATCCTTAATTTTCGAATTTTCTTCAAAAAAGATTGCTTCAGCTGCGAAAAAAAATCTTTACAATGCCGCTTATTTACTCAGTTCCTGTAATTTTTCAAGCGCCTTTAAAGCTCTTCCCGAATTTATGGATTCTTTGGCAGCTTCAAAACCTTCCTGAGCACTTATTTGCTTTGCCGTAGCGATGGCCATTCCGGCATTGGCGCATACCACATTGTTCTGGGCTTTTGTGCCTTTCCCTTTTAAAATATTCAGAAAAATTTCAGCTGAACTGGCTATAGAACCTCCCCCGGCAATTTCTTCAGGCTTTAAAGCTTCTACCCCAAAATCTTCCGGACTTAACATGCCTTCAGTAGTATTGGAAATAGTTTTGGTATTTCCGGTAAGGGAAATTTCATCATAGCCGTCTAAGGCATGAAGGATAGTGAAATTCTTATCGGTATTTTGATAGAGATAGCCATACATCCTGGCAAGTTCCAGGTTGAAAACCCCTACCAATTGATTTTGTGGAAATGCAGGATTTACCATGGGTCCCAGCATATTGAAAAAAGTCTTAACAGCCAGAGATTTTCTTATGGGCGCCACATTTTTCATTGCGGGGTGGAAGAGGGGAGCGTGCAACACACAAATTCCGGCCTCATCTATACATTTTTCTAAAAATCCGGGATCACTACTAAATTTTATTCCCAGGCTTTCCATAACGTTAGAACTTCCACTTACGGAAGAAACCCCGTAGTTTCCGTGCTTCGCGACATGTATTCCTGCGCCTGCGGTCAAAAAAGAGGACGTAGTGGAAATATTAAAAGTGTTCTTTCCATCGCCCCCGGTGCCACAAAGATCTATGGGGTTATAGGCTTTTAGATCTATCGCAACACAAAGTTCTAAAAGGGCATCCCGAAAGCCTTCCAATTCTTCTATGGTGATGCTGCGCATCATATATACCGTGAGGAAAGCCGCGATCTGACTTTCGTTATATTCGCCGTTAGATATACTGAACAAGGCCTGTTTGGCTTCATCTTTAGAGATGGTTTCGTGGTTGATTAACCTATTTAAGAGTTCTTTCATAATATTAGCCCCCTCTAACTCCCCCAAAGGGGGGAGAATAAGTGGAGTGATTTTGTTGATTATAATTTAGTGTTCGATTCCCTTTTCTTTGCTCCCTTCCCTTTGGGGAGGGTCGGGGAGGGGCTTGTTTACCCAATTTTGAATCATTTTTTTGCCCTCGGGTGTTAAAACCGATTCGGGATGAAACTGCACTCCGCGAACATCAAATTCCCGATGGCGTAGAGACATTATTTGTCCGTTTTCATCGTAAGAAGTTGCTTCCAGGCAATCGGGTAGTTCTTTTAAAACTATCCAGGAGTGATACCTTCCAACGAGCATGCTTTTCGGGAGGTCTTTGTATAGTGGTTCATCATTAACGCAAAGCTCCATTTTGGTCGCGATTCCGTGATAAACCGATTCTAGATTTCCCAGTTTTCCGCCAAAAACTTCCCCAATAGCTTGTTGACCTAGGCAGACTCCCAAAATACTTTTAGAGGAAGCGTATTTTTCGATAATTTGTTTTAATAAACCGGCTTCTTCGGGGATTCCGGGACCGGGCGAAAGTAAAATTTTATCGAAGTCTTCCACATCTTCCAGTTCCAGTTGGTCATTTCTTCTTACCGTAACTTCGCAGTCCATTTCTTCCAGGTAATGCACCAAATTGTACACAAAGGAATCGTAATTATCTATTACTAAAATAGCCACACCCCGGCCCTCCCCAAGGGGGAGGGAGGGGGAGTTATTTTTATTATTGCTGTTCTCCATTTTCATATTCATTTTTTGTTTTTATTCTCCTCCTTTGGAGGGGCTAGGGGAGGCTTTTATATATTTTCTGCTAGTTCAAGGGCTTTAGTGAGGGCGCCCAGTTTGTTGTACACTTCCTGTAATTCATTCTCTTCTACAGATTCTGAAACCACTCCGGCACCAGCCTGATAATGTAATTGGTGATTTTTACTCACAAAAGACCGAATAATGATTGCGTGATTAAAGTTACCGTTGAAATCCATAAAACCAATCGCACCTCCGTAAGCATCGCGATTTACATTTTCATATTTCTCTATAAGTTTCATTGCGCTGTGTTTTGGGGCACCACTTAAGGTTCCCGCGGGAAAAGTATCAGCGACTACCTGCATGGTGGGCGTATTTGGATCTTTAGTGCCGGTAACTTTACTTACCAGGTGAATAACGTGGGAGAAAAACTGAATTTCCCGATAATTCTCTACTTTTACATTACTCCCGTGTCTGCTTAAATCGTTTCTGGCAAGATCTACCAGCATCACATGCTCTGCATTTTCTTTTTCATCTGCGGCTAATTCTTTGGCTAATTCTGCGTCTTCTTCATCGTTTCCTGTACGTTTAAATGTGCCGGCAATAGGATGAATTTCGGCCCGTCCATCTTGCACTACAAGTTGCGCTTCTGGAGAACTGCCAAAGATTTTAAAATTTCCGTAGTCAAAATAAAACAGATAAGGAGAGGGATTTACGCTACGTAAAGCGCGATAAACATTGAATTCGTCACCTTTAAATTTTTGCGAAAACCGGCGGGAAAGTACCATTTGGAAAACATCACCACGATAACAATGTTTTTTACCCAGTCTCACGTTTTCCTTAAACTCCTTGTCGGTAAGATTGGAAGTAGGAGCTTCCTGTCTTTCAAAATTATAGGTGGCGAAGTTTTTCACCTTTATAAGTTGCTCAATTTCTGGGATTTTGGAATCAGTATTGTAATTGTGATCAAAAATATAAGCCTGATTATTAAAATGGTTTATCGCGATAATATTTTGATATACGGCATAATACATATCGGGTAGCTGTAAATCGCCATTGCGTTTCTCGATCTCTAAATCTTCAAAATACCGAACGCCATCATAAGCGATATAACCGAAAAGGCCATTGTTTATAAATTTAAAATCTGAGGTTTCCGTTTTAAATTGCTTCGCAAATTCCTGGATTTTATTCGGCACATTGATGTCTGAAGTGATTTTAATGGAATTTTTACTTCCGTCGGGAAAAACCTCGGTGATCACTTCATGCTGTATTTTTATGGAAGCGATGGGATTGCAGCATATATAGGAAAAGCTATTATCGTTGGCGCGATAATCACTACTCTCCAGCAATAAACTGTTCGGGTATTTGTCTCGTAATTTTAAGTAAACACTAACCGGGGTAAGTGTATCGGCAAGTAATCTTTTATGGGTGGTTTTTAATTGGTACATAAATAAATTTATTTTGTCACTCCCGAAAAGGCGGGAGTCTATTTTTTCTATTTAAATTTTACGGTAAAGTCTTTCCAGTCTGAATTAAAATCGTTTATCAGATTGATTTCCCAAAGTTGGTTCCACTTTTTAATTGTTTTTATCTTCTAATTGCCAACGATGGATATTCATATTTTTCATAATACTAGTTAATTGAGTTTCTATGTACTGCGAAAGCTTCTTGAATTTCAATTTTATATTATTTTTCATTTACTTCGTAGCCTTTGTTGTCTCTGGTTTAGCTTGTATTATTTCAGATTTCCTCCTAATCGAAAATGACAAAATTATATATAAAAAAAGGCTTGTCGTGAGACAAGCCTTTTGTATAATTTTATACTATAGCAGTGTTACTTCACGACGCATTGACGTAAATTATTCCACCACCAGGTATTTGCTATTCTATTTTTCATCTGTTCAAATATAAAGAGCATATTTAGAACTACAAGTGAAAATTATAAAAAAATGAAGCCGAAAAAGTAATTTTAACTTTTTCGGCTTCAGTAAAGTTTTTTAATCTAGAAAATCCTCCAAGGATTCTACCAGGGGAAAGTCTGTAGAGATGGCTTCAGGCACTGCCTTCGCAATGATCCTACTAAAATTTTAAGTCAATGTCCAGCTCAAAATTATCGTAGATAGTTTTATCTCCTAAATCGTCGAAGAAACTTCCTGAACCATAACGCACATCATATTTTGAACGGTCTATAGTTATTTCAGCTTCTGCTTCGTTCTCTTTCACTTCCATATTGAAAGTTACCGGATTGGTTTTTCCTTTAATGGTAAGTTCTCCAACTACCCCATAAGTATTACCGCTCTTTTTAGAGGCATTTTTAATTACCAATTTTGCGGTAGGATGATTTTGTGCTCCAAAGAAATCATCTGACTTCAAATGTCCTTCTAATTTACCTTTATCTTCCCCGCTAAGGTCGGGGTCGGTTACAGTAATGCTGGTCATATCCATTACAAACTCCCCTCCTTTAAGTTTTCCAGCGTCCATAAGTAGAAACCCATCTTTAAGTTGGATTTTTCCTTCGTGAAAGCCGGTCACTTTTTCCCCTTTCCAGGTTATTTCACTTTTCTTCACTTTAACCTCTTTTTCCTTTAAAGAATTTCCAACAAATGAGATCATAGAAAATACAACTACGAAGGCCATGAGGCTTTTAAACATATTCTTTTTCATAACAATTTTTATTTTTGGTTTATATTAAATGAAATAATTCCTGTGTTTCTTTTCTAACTTTTTTGGCATGCTGCAGTGCGTCTTCTTCACTGCGATACCCTGCTGCGGCTACTACCGCTGTGCTGAGATTAGTACCATCAATTCCCAAAATCTCATCAATTTTTTTCGCATCAAAGCCTTCCATAGGGCAGGTATCTACTTTAAGATTGGCAGCAGCCGAAAGCAGATTGCCAAGGGCGAGATAAGATTGTTTTTGAGCCCATTGTTTTTGCTCTTCTTTTGGTTGCTTCACAATGTTTTTGATGAGCATATCTTTTAACGCTCCCAAATCCTGAACGGGAATATCTCTTATTTTGCTAATGTTTTCCAGATAGGAATCAATGTAATTTTCATCTAAATGCTTTAGTCCGGCAAAGATAAAAATGTGTGAGGCATCTGTAAATTGCGCTTGGTTCCAACCGGCAGCTCTAAGTTGCTCTTTGGTTTCTTTATCTGAAACTACAAAAACCTCATAAGGTTGAAGCCCGTAAGAAGAAGCCGAAAGCTGAATACTTTGCAGCAAACCTTCTACCGTTTCTTCACTTAAGCTTTTTGTTGATTCAAACTTTTTGGTCGCATAGCGCCAATTAAGATTATCAATATAATTTTTCATATTAATTTCTTATTCCATCCAAACAGCTCGTCATGTATTCTATGTCTTTACTGTCCAGTTGTTTTATCAATTCTTTTTCTACGGAATCAACTTCGGGATCGACTTCGTTTAAAAGCCGAAGTCCGTTTTCTGTGATGCTAATCTCCACTTTTCTACGGTTGGTTTCGCAAATAATTCTTATGACCAGGTCTTTGGCGATAAGCTTATCTACCAATCTGGTGGTATTGCTCATTTTACTCACCATACGTTCCTGAATGGTGCTTAAGTTTGCCGGTTTTCCTTTTTGCCCCCTTAAAATACGAAGCACATTAAATTGTTGAACACTAAGTTCAAAAGGCTTTAAAGCACCAGCTACTTTCTCGTCAATAAGATGTGCCGTTACCAGAATGCTTAAACTAAGCTTTCTGGCCGCAGGTAGGTTATTGGTTTTTAAATGCTCTTCAATATTCATTTGTGCTAACAATATTTGTAGGTACAAATATAGATACTTTCTTTGCTGTTTATCCCAAAGGGATGTTAATTTTTATTAGAAAATAAGCTGTATAGAATAGGGCTTATGCGGAGAGAGTAGTGATCTTAGAAATATGTAGAAGTCAAACCAAAACCCTATCACGAATTTTGGGCTTCAACCTAAAAAGTAAACTGGTTTGAGGTAAGTAATCTAAAGAATTTCCCGAGGATCTGCCTCAGTTGTAGCGTCAAGATAATCATGATATAAACGGGCACTAAGAGGCAAGAATCAAGAAAGAGCAAAGACAAAAAGTCTATTTTCTTGGTTCTTGCAGCGCAGCGGTCTTGATTCTGATATTTTGAAGGCTCTG
>JGI1221J13441_10000109_pt1 | contig 42378 bp, 41 predicted proteins | sample LakVidmifraction_4_FD_13441 | JGI IMG/M metagenome (IMG submission 13441) | reverse complement strand
GGTCCCCCAGCCAGTCNCGCGCNCCCTCGATCTCCTGCGCCACCTGCAGCAGCGGCGGCTCGGCCTGCCCGGAAAAACGCAGCTGGCCGTAGGGATCATCCTCGATCACGATGAACTGGTAACGCACCGCCAACGTGAGCAAATGACGGCGGCGCGCCAGCGGCAAGGTGGCTCCGGTCGGATTGGCGAAACTCGGCACCAGGTACAGCAGCTTGGGCCGGGCGCCCGCCAGCAGCAAGGCTTCCAGGGCATCGGTATCCATGCCTTGGGCGTCACCGGGAATCTCCAGCAATTCGGCATGCGCCAGGCGCAAGGCCTGGATCGCCGCCGGATAGCAGGGCCGCTCGATGACCACGCCATCACCCGGCTCCAGCAGGATGCGCAACAGCAGTTCAAACCCTTGCTGTGAACCGGTGGTGACAATCAGCTCGCCCGGATCGGCACCACCGATGCGCGCACGCGTGACCTGCTTGAGCACTTGCGCAAGTTGCGCCGCCCCTTCGGTGGCCCCGTATTGCAGGCAGGCCGCCGCTGCACTGTCGAGCAGGGTGGCGGCGCTCTTTGCCAGCCCTTGCGTATCGAACAGCGCCGGGGCCGGATAGCCGCCGGCAAAGGAGATCATGCCGGGTTGCTGCGTGTACTTGAACAGCTCCCGGATGGGCGACCCCTGGGGCGACTGGAAGGCCGGATTGAAACGATAGGCTGCGGTCATGATGGATCAGGGTTTATTGCTCGATCATGCGGTTCCAGCGGTTGTTCCACTCGGAGCGCTTTTCGTTGACGGTGTCCCAGTCAACCGTGTTGAGGTTCTTGGTCAGCACTTCGCTCTTGCCCAGCTTGGCTTGCGCGGCGTCCGACAGCGGCACGTTGCGGTTGACCGGAATCGAATTGGCCAGCGCCATGCTCTTGGCCTGCACCGCCGGGGTCAGCAGGAATTCCAGCAGCTTCTGCGCCAGTTCCGGTTCGCTGTTGCCCTTGATCGGACAGGCGCCGGTCATGAGCAGCACGCCGCCTTCCTTGGGGGTGGCGAATTCAGCGGGGATGCCCTTGTCCTTCAGGTTGGCGATGCCGGTCACGGTCAGCGGGAAGATGGCCGCTTCATTGGTCTGCACCATCTCGGAAATCTTGGCCGAGCTGGAGAGATATTCGACCACGTTGGGGCCGATGGTGCTGCCCCACTTCTTGAAGCCGGGGTCGACGTTCTTGTCGGTACCGCCCACCAGGCGGTTGAACATCATGAAGCCATACAGGCCGAAGGTACTGGCGGAGATCGACTGGAACACCACCTTCTGCTTGTACTTGGGATCAGCGAAATCCATCCACGAGGTCGGTGCCGGCCAGCCCTTCTCGGCGAACAGTTTCTTGTTGTAGCCGATGCCGAGCACGCCCATCTCGATGGCCACGGCCTGGTCGTTGGCCAGGCGCGCGAAGGGATAGACATCCTTGAGCACGGCGGCGTCCTTGACCTTTTCGCACAGGCTCATGTTGATGGCGCGGTACATGATGCCGTCATCGAGGAAGGCCACGTGCATCTGCGGCTTGTCGCGCTGGGCCTGCATCTTGGCGATGATGTCGGAGGAGGTGCCGGGCACCACCACCACCTTGACGTTGTTGGCCTTCTCGAAGTCGGGGAAGATCGAAGCGGTATAGTTCTTTTCCATCGTGCCGCCGTTCATGCCGACGTAAATGGTCTTGGTCTGCGCCTGCGCGCCGGTCGCGATCAGGGTCGCAGCGATTGCACAGGTCACTGCCAGGGTCTTCATCTTCATTACTGCACTCCTTGCCGGTTTGCCGTTGTGGATCCCGCTTGCGCGGGTGTGGGTCGTGGGATGCCATGCCGGATTCCCAGGTGGAGCAGGAATCCGGCAGCGGTGCTGCATTTTTGCTTGGGGTACTGCAGGTGGACGTGGCCGTCGCTCAGTCGATATCGAACTTCACACCCTGCGCCAGCGGCAGGGTCTTGCTGTAGTTGATGGTGTTGGTGGCGCGGCGCATGTAGTTCTTCCAGGCGTCCGAACCGGATTCGCGGCCCCCGCCGGTTTCCTTTTCGCCGCCGAAGGCACCGCCGATTTCGGCCCCGCTGGTGCCGATGTTGACGTTGGCCAGGCCGCAGTCGCTGCCCACGGCCGAGACGAACAGCTCGGCTTCGCGCATGTCATTGGTGAAGATGGCCGAGGACAAGCCTTGCGGCACGGCGTTGTTCATGGCGATGGCATCGCCCAGTTCATCGTACTTGACGATGTAGAGGATGGGCGCGAAGGTCTCGTGATGCATGATCGCGGTCTGGCCGGGCATGGTGACCAGCGCCGGGCGCACGTACCAGGATTGCTGGCCCATCACGTCCACCCGTTCGCCGCCGGTGACTTCACCGCCCTGCGCACGTGCTTGCTTGAGTGCCGCCTGCATGGCATCGAAAGCAGCCTGGTCGATCAGCGGGCCGACCAGGGTATCGCCCTGCAGCGGATCGCCGACCTTCACGCTGGCGTAGATGCGCTTGATTTGCGCCACTACCTGGTCATGAATGCTGCTGTGGACGAACAGGCGGCGCAGGCTGGTGCAACGCTGGCCGGCGGTGCCCACGGCGGAGAAGGTGATGGCGCGCAGCGCCAGGTTCAGGTCGGCCGAGGGCGCGACGATCATGGCATTGTTGCCGCCCAGTTCCAGCAGGCTGCGGCCCAGGCGTTCGGCCACCACGGTGGCGACCTTGCGGCCCATGCGCACGCTGCCGGTGGCGCTCACCAGCGGCACGGTGGCCGAACGCGAGAGGGTCTCGCCCAGGTCTGCACCGCCGATCAGCAGGCCGCACAGTTGCGCCGGCACCAGGTTCGGACGCTGTGCCGAGAAACGCGCCACGGCCTTGGCGAACAGGGCTTGCACGGCCAGTGCCGTGACCGGTGTTTTTTCGGAAGGCTTCCACACCACGGCATTGCCGCACACCAGCGCCAGCGCGGCGTTCCAGGCCCACACCGCGACCGGGAAATTGAAGGCGGTGATCACGCCGACCACGCCCAGCGGATGCCAGGTTTCCATCATGCGATGGCCGGGACGCTCGGAAGCGATGGTCAGGCCGTGCAACTGGCGCGACAGGCCCACGGCGAAGTCGCAGATATCGATCATTTCCTGCACCTCGCCCAATCCTTCGGAGAGGATCTTGCCGGCTTCCTGGGTGACCAGGGCACCGAGTTCGTCGCGATGCTCGCGCAGCACTTCGCCCAGCACGCGCACCAGTTCGCCGCGCACCGGCGCCGGCACTTCGCGCCAGGCCAGGAAGGCCTGTTGCGCGCCGGCGATGGCCGCTTCGGCGTCGGCCGGCGTCTGCGCCTTGAGTTGCGCGATGACCTCGCCATCGCGCGGCGAACGGATCACCAGATCGTTGCCGGCGCAGGCCGAGAAGTCGGCACCCAGGGTGGAGAAGATGCGTGGAGAAGACATGGGGTTCCCTTGAAAAGTGGAGTGGGATGGGTCTGGAACGATGGAGTATAAGGACAGCCGCCCCACTTCTTAAAACCAAAAAATTTCACCACATCATGAGTTTTTGGAATGCACTGGCCTGGCGCGCGAGAATACGGGAGGATGTGCAAGGATGGTGCAGCGCATCACTTCATATCGGCTGCAAGCGGCGTGGCAAGGCGCTTCCCGCCGCAGTGCTGGGGCCGCCCGGGTGGCGGCTCGCGACGCCCTCAGGGAATGACGCGTGATGCATCTGCCCGCAAGAAAAAAATGCGTGGCCATGAGTTTTTGTCAGCCTGGGAAATCGCTGCACCGAATCGATGCAGCGCGATGGAAGCCCTCAGCCGCCCTGCGCTTCGCTCAGGATCCACTCGCGGAACTTGAGGATGGCCGCCTTGCCGGCGTTCTTTTCGGGATAGACGAGGTAATAGGATTGCGGGCTCTTGACCGCCAGCGGGAAGGGCACATGCAACTGCCCCAGGCTGATCTCGGTCTCGACCATGAACTTGGGCATGAGCGCCACGCCCATGCCGGCGACAGCGGCCTGGATGACCATGGCCAGTTGCTCGAAGCGCGGGCCCGACAAGGCATTGGGACAATCCACCCCGACATGGCGGAACCAGTCCTGCCAGGCCTGCGGGCGCGTGGTGTGCTGGAGCAGCGTGACGTTGGCCAGATCCCCTACCGAGCCCAGGCCTTCGGCCAGCGCCTTGCTGCAGACCGGCACCACTTCTTCGCCCATCAGCCGCACCATCACTGTATCGGGCCAGTCGGGTTCGCCGAAGTGGATGGCGGCATCGACCTGGCGCGTATTGAAATCGAAGGGCAGCACTTCCGTGCTCAGGTTCAGCAGCACATCGGGATAGGCGGCAGCAAACTTGGCCAGGCGCGGGATCAGCCACTTCACGCCGAAGGTCGGCAGGATCGCCAGGTTGAGCACGCTGGCCAGGCTGTTGTAGGTCATGACCTGGAAGGTCGCCATCTCGATCTGCTTCAAGATGGTGGAGACCTGGGCGGCATAGTCGCGGCCGGCTTCGGTGAGGATCAGGCGGCGGTTGATGCGCTCGAACAGCTTGACGTTGAGGTACTCCTCCAGGATCGCCACCTGGCGGCTCACCGCGCCCTGCGTCATGTGCAATTCATTGGCCGCCTTGGTGAACGACATGTGCCGGGCCGACGTATCGAAGGCGATCAGGCAGGACGTTGACGGGATGAAACGGCGCATGGGACGAAGACCGCTGGCTGAAGGCGGGGCAGAAGGTGAAGGAGCCCGCACTATAGCAAATGGCGAGCCCTCCCCTCCAGAGCGTCCCTGCACGCTGCCCGTCATGTGAAGCGCGTATTGCCCAGCAGGCAGTGCGGATCGAACACGTCTTGCACGCGGCCGGCCAGCGCGCGTTGCTCGGGCTGCGTGTAGCGCTGGTAGTAATGCTGGTTGAAGGGACCGATGCCGTGCTCGGCGCTGAAGCTGCCTTGGTAACTTTTTGCAACCAAGTCATACAGCGCAGTGCGCAAGGCCTCGATGCGCTCCGGCGGGAACTGCGGCTGCTGCGCCGGCGGGATAGCCAAGTTGAAATGCACGCCGCCATCGCCCCAATGGCCGAAGTCGAACACCTCGGCACCGGCGAAGTCCCGCTCCACCAGGGCCAGTGCCTCCGCACGGAAGGCCGGCATGCGCGAACGCGAGACGGAGATGTCGAAGGCGACGATCCTGCCCTCCTGCTTGACGCTGTCGCTGATGGCATGGCGCAGGCGCCACAGGGTCTCGGGCTTGTCGACCACGGCATCGACGATGGCATCGTCGAAGTGGCGTTCCAGCCAGGCCATGAAGAGCTGGTCGAGATCGAAGTGCTCACTGGCCGCCGATGACGAACTCAGTTCCACCAGCAAGGCATAGTCCGGTAATGGATCAAAGGGTGCATTCACCTGCGGCAGGTGGCGCAAGACCGACGCCAGCGCATTGCGCGAGATACCTTCGAAGGCCGTGAGGAAATCGGCGAACTGCGCCTGGGCATCCTGCAGCAGGCGCAAACCCGCTTCCAGCGAGGACGGCACGATCAAGGCGGTGGCGCGCTGGCGCGGCAGCGGATGCGCGCGCAGTACCGCTTGCGTGACGATGCCGTAGCTGCCGGCGGTGCCGATGAAGAGCTGCTTCCAGTCCGGACCGGTATTGTTCTTGTGCAGGCGGTTGCCCATCTCCAGCAGTTCGCCGGGCGGCTGCATCAGCAGCGCCTGCAGGCCCAGCGTGTTGTGGCGCACGTCGCCATAGCGGATCAGGCGCGCGCCGCCGGTGTTGGCGGCCAGCATGCCGCCTACCGAAGGATCGGCGCCCAGGTCGATGGGGAAGCACAGCCCGTGCGGGGCCAACGCCTGGTTCAGGTCCGACAGGCGGGCGCCGGCCCAGGCCTGGATCACGCCATCGACCGGATCGATATCGATCACGCCCTTGATGCGCTCCATGCTGAGGATTAGTTGCAGACCTGAACTATCAGGCGAAGCCGCACCGACCAGGCCGGTGTTGGCCCCCTGCGGGATCAGCCGGATATTTTCGGCGGCGCACAGGCGCATGAGCTCGGCGGCTTCGGCCACATTGGCCGGACGCGCCACGCACAGGGCCTGCCCGGCCCCGTAGCGCGGGCCGTGCTCATAGGGCTGGCGCTCGGGTGCGGAGGTGATCAGGCCGGCGCTGCCCAGCAGGTCCTGCAGACGCGCCAGCGTGGCCTCAGCAGACACTGGCCGCCTCGCCGCCGGCTGCGCCCGATGCCACCGCCTCGGTCATCTTGAAGATGCCTTGCGCATTGCCGCTGTCGAAGGTCAGGTCCAGCTTGCGCTGGCCGGCCTCGTCGGCGAAATAGTCGCGCGAGATGAATTCGTAGAAGGAACCCGGCACGGTGACGGCGACCGGCTGGCCATCCTCGCCCTGCAGCTGGTAATCGACCTTGACGGCGCGAAAGGCGGTCTGGCGCACGCGGCCATTGCGCGAGACTTCGACCTGGTCCTTGATGGGACGTCCCAGCTGGCGCTGGCGTTCGGCGGTGGCGACCACGTCGGAGACCCGGTCGGTGGCGTGATTGAAGGCATTGCCTTCGGTGGAAATCCAGGCCATCTCGGCGGACTCGGCCTTGAGCGTTTCGTATTGCGCCAGGGTCGGCAGCTCGTGATGGCGGGCGAAGCACTTGAGCATCGCGGGCAGCAGGCGCTTGGCCTCGTCCATACCCAGCTTGCCTTGTGCGGACAGCTTGGCCAGCAGGGCCAGCACCTCATCGGACAGGGGATTGCGCGACGTGGTCAGCACAGCATCCACGGTCTGCTGGAATTGCGGCGAGAACTGTTCCGGATGCAGTTCGCTCACGAAGAACTGGGCGATCTGTTCGGCGTCGTCGATGTGGGTATAGACGCGGCCGGTCATCTTGATGCGCGCCAGCGGGTAGGTGCCGGTCTGCTGGTAGCCCAGCGGCAACAGCACGCTGGTGAAGAGCGTCTCGCCATCGGGGAAGCCGCTGTCGCGGCCCAGGCGCACGGTGCGCACGGCACCGTGGTCGAAGCAGATCTTCACGCCTTCGCGCTCGGCATCGGCCACGTAGTCACGGCCGGTGGCGACCTGTTGCAGCAGGCCTTCGAAGAGCAGCATGTTCAGGGCCTGCGCCAGTTCAAGGCGCGAGACCTCGGACGCCGCGGGGCGCAGGGTCGAGGCGGGGACTTCCAGGCGCGCGAACTGGCGCTGCACCAGGGCCTCGTCGCCGTAGTGGGAAAGCAGGAGTTGATGGAGATTGCTGTGTTGCGCGGAGATCGTCATTTGCGTGCCTTTGACCGGGTGACTATGAGATAGCCTCATGGTAAGGGCAGCGCGGGGGGCAAATAAAACGATAAATTCTGGGGCTTCGATGCCTTTTACTCATGCAAGGGCAGGAGCCGGGAGTGGCGCGCACAAGCCGGCTGACGGGGCTGGGGCAGCCCAAGCGGTTGATATGCCAATGTCGATCACGATGCCGAGCAGATGCTGATCTGTCCATTGACGGTCGTCCCAGAGAGGAAAGGCGGGTGCATCCTGCGCTTGTCGGCATCGCCCTCTTCCCTCTACCGTGTTGCGCCACCGAAAACCCCCTCCGCGGTAACGCAACGCCGGCGCGAGCTTGCAGCCCGCAGTGCCCCCCGACACATGACCGGCAGGGAACGACAGCGGAACTGTATTACAAGCGAAGCGATTTGATTAGCCGTCGTTTTGCGAACGTACTCGTTAATCAAATTGAACAATGCAAGCGCCGCAACGCTTTACCGCGCAGCCGTTTCCTCGTCCTCGGCTGGATGACGGCGCGCGAAATAATCCTGGATCTGGGCGATGCAGGCCAGGATCTTGGCGGGCACGGCGTCGCGATGGCGGGTGGTGATGAAGGCGCAATAGCCTTCCAGCGACCAGTCCGGCAAGACTTCCACCAGCCGTCCCGACTTAAGATCATCTTGCACCTTACTGCGCAGGAAGCGGCCTACACCATGCCCCTGCACGGCCAGCTGCCGGATCGAGCGGGCGTGGTTGGCGGTGACGCGGGGACCGAGGCGCAGTTGCGCGCATTGCCCGGCGCGATTGGTCAGGGAGAGATCGACCACGGCATCCGGACCATGCGGGGTGAAGAACAACATCTGATGCTGAAGCAGATCCTCGGGACGGCGGATGGCGGCCCTGGCCTGCAGGTAATCGGGGGACGCGCACAGCACGGCGCCCATGCGGGCCAGCGGGATATCGCCGGGGCCGGGAGTCTTGCCTACCCGCAAGGCCAGGTCGACGCTGTGATCCATGAGATCGACGTTGTGATCGCTGACGTGGATGCTGATGCGCAGCTGGGGATGGCTGCGGATGAAATGGTCGAGGGCGGGCACCAGGTATTCGGGGGCCATGAAGCTGGAGGAGGCGATGCGCAGTTCGCCGACCAGTTCCTTGTGCAGGCTCTCGGTGGCATCGCGCGCTTCATTGGCCAGCGCGACGATGCGCGCGCAGTGGGCATAGAAGCCCTGGCCGGCTTCGGTGAGGCTGAGCTTGCGGGTGGTCCGGTGCAGCAGGGTGGTACCGAGGATGGCTTCGAGCGCACTGATGTGCTGGCTGACCGACGACGAGGTCAGCCCCAGTTCGCGAGCGGCCTTGGAAAAGGCTCCCAGCTCGACGACGCGGGAGAAGATCACCATGCGGGGCAGGTAATCCATGGCTTGGTTTTTCATCGTGGCATGCAGGAGGTCGATGGGTCAGCGTCGACTATAGCGCGGGATGTTGTGTGATGAGCAGACGAGGTGAGGTGGAGATTGGGGCTTGTTTCCTGTTTGGTGGGAAGTGGTTGGGGGTTGGTGAGATAGTCACATACGTTACTATTTCCGGGGAGAACTGTTGGGCTTGCTTTCGCTGGCTGGCACCTCGCACGCCTTGGCAGCCATGGATGCCCTATCCTGCAGCAGGCTGGAAGATGGGGTCGATCAACGACAAGAGAAACGGCGGCGAGCCCTTCCAGAGTGCATCATAGAGATTACATTAAGTAGAATAAAGCAATATTTATGAGGCATGGAATTGCAAACATCAGAACATAGATAATGCATTAAACTCTATAATGTCACATCTATGAACGGAGAAACGCATGCCCAAGAAACTCTCGACGGCACAGGACTGGCCGACACTGGTACAAGAACGCCTGACGACCTGGGGCAAATGTATTGCCACCCAGCGCCTGCGTCAGCGCATCACTGCCATTGATTTGTCTGCCCGGCTGGGAATCTCGCGGGTGACGCTGGCCAGATTGGAAAAGGGCGATCCCGGTGCCGGCGTGGGTGCTTATTTGACCGCGCTTCTGGCGCTGGGCATCTTCGACCAGGCCATACCGGCATTGCCTGCCGAACTTTGGCAAGGCGACTATGGCCAGCGTGTCAGACTCAATCGGGAGCAGAAGGGGGCTGGCGACGATGACTATTTCTAAACCGGTCTATGTCTATCTGCAGCGTCCTGACAATGGCGAGTGGCTCACCGTTGGCCGGTACAAGGCAGGCGATCCCGGAGAAGGATTTTTCAGGTATGCCCCGTCTTACATTGAGGCCGGGCATACCTGGGCCATTGATCCGCAGAACTTGAAATTTTTGCCCGAGACGGATTTCCGGGCACAACGCTATCAAGGTCTGCATGACGTATTGCGGGATGCCTGCCCGGATGCCTGGGGACAAGCGCTGCTGCGTCGCGAACACAATCTTTCGGAAGATGCTCCGCCGCTGCAATATCTGCTCAAGGCCAGCAATCTGGACCGCTGGGGGGCGCTGGCCGTAGGAACAAGTGCCAAGCCGCCCGCTGCGCAAATGAACACCCCTGGCCTGCCTCAACTCGATGAAGTGATCGAAGAACTGGCGGCGCTCGCGGAGCATCGTCCTGCTATCCGGGCCAGCATTCGCAAACGGCTGGTCCAGACCGCCAGCGTGGGCGGTGCGCGGCCCAAAGCGACGGTACGGGGCGACCACGGTCAGTTCTGGCTGATCAAGCCGGAGATTGCCACAGACGCCGGCCCTGTTCCGCTGCTTGAGCACGTGGGCCAGCAATGGGGGCTGGCCAGTGGATTGAATTTTGCTCAAACCGTTTATCACGCTGACGCAGGTGGCAGAAAGTCGGTACGCGTTCTCAGGTTTGACCGCACCGGACAACAACGCCACCTGTGTGTGAGCGCCGCATCCTTGCTGCAGGCTGAATATCCCGGGCGTCATGAGACGGACCGCTGGAGCTATCCACGTCTGGCCGAAGAACTCAGGCTGGCGGGCGCACCAAGTACTGACCGTATCGAACTTTTCGGTCGCATGGTCTTCAATGCCGTTTGCGGCAACGATGACGATCATGTACGCAATCATGCGATCGTCTATGCGGAGGAGGAACGCCGCTGGCGTCTCGCACCAGCGTTTGACGTGGTTCCGAATCCGGTGGACACGCCCGCGCGCCTGCACATGCAGCTATCGCAGGGACGCTTCGACATTTCGCGCGACGCAGTTTTAGCTGACGCACATCGTTTCGGATTTGCCAGTAGGGAGGAGGCCGCGAGGTGTCTCGACGCGCTGCTGGCGCGTATTACGGGCAGCTTTGATGCGGTGGCAAATTGCCTGGATCAGGAATGGCAAGCCATGTTGCGCGAACGCTTGTCTCACAACGTTGCGATTCTGCGCCGAGGGCGAGAGCGCGACAATAGTTAGTTGCAGCGCCGTCCATCTCCTCCCTGATGAGCCGGCGCATCCTCAAGCACAATCTCTTCGATCTCGCGCATATCAAGTCGTTTGTGACGATACCCAGAATCAGTACTTGGCTAAAATAGGAATTTGTTTTTATTGGGTCGTTACAAAACTTTGATTAGCGGGATATTTGAGGCCCTATTCGATAGCCTTCGAGAATCAAAAGGATTTGCACCATCAGTTCTTTTCAAGATATTCAGGTCAAGCTTGCGGCGAAAAATGGATCGCAGGAACAAATAAAAAATACAGCATAATGAAATATACGTAGCGACTCTTGCTTGAATAAAAAACCATAAAAGGGGGAAGGAATACATGGCGATTAAGGCCGATGATATCAACACAATTAATGTTGGCGAACTCCTCGCAAAAAAACTCAGAATCCCCTCCTATCAGCGCCCATACAGCTGGGAGCCAATGATGGCATTGCAGTTAGTGGATGACATTGTAGAGGCTAAGGAGGATAAGGACGGTATTCCCTATGTCCTCGGAGTGATCATTTTAAATCGAAGCTCCAAGGGCCTTGATGTTGTTGACGGCCAGCAGCGCTTGCTAACCTTGCGGATGATTTGTGCAATTCTCGATCCATTAGATAACTTCAGTATTTCTGGAAAGAACGACAATCCAGTTCTTATAGTTTGGAAATCATTAAATATCCGATTGAACATAATAAGCTCGCATGACGATCGAAAATCTCTGCTCACGTTCATTCGCAGCCAGTGCCAGGTAGTACAGGTCGTCACAGAGGATATTGACGAAGCTTTCCGAGTATTCGATTCACAAAACTATCGAGGAAAATCACTCGTACCGCACGACCTTCTCAAGGCGCATCATTTGCGGGAGATGCGATGTGAAACTAGCGCGATGAAATCCGCTGTCGTCGAAACATGGGAATCAGTCCGCGATGAAGACTTGGATAGGCTTTTCTCTATCTACCTCTATCGGATTGCCCGTTGGTCGCAGGGGGAAAGTGCGATCGACGGATTCAAAATGCAAGACGTAGGGATGTTCAAGGGAATAACACCAAATGATTCCTTACCGCCAAGCTCACGCTATCACCTTGCCGCACAGGCATCAATTTCAATGATGCGTTCGTGGACGGCTCACAGCGAACGCGATGATCGCGATAGCGGACGCAGCAGATTCCAACTCGATGCGCCCATAATTGCCGGCCGCTGCTTTTTCGAGATGGTTGAATTCATGCTACGCGAATTAAAAGAGATAACAAAAGCGGCGTTTGAAGGCGGTTTTGAAAAATATGCCATATACGATCTGAAAGAGACCCGCGACTCTGAAGCGACTCTTACAGAGATTCCCTCACGAAGCCGCTATCGTTACGTCTCTGAACTCTATTTGGCAGCTGTTCTCTATTACACGAACAAATTTGGAGACGAGAATTTAGAGGAAGTGCGCAAGCTACTCTTTTCTTGGGCATACCTCCTCCGTATCGAGTTACTCCGTGTCCAGTTGCGCTCGGTAGACAACCGGGCAAGAGGGGCTGAAAGATCATCGCCCTTTGTAATGTTTAGAAACTCTTTAAGCCCGCGGATCATTCACCAGATTCAGAATGAAAGTGCCTCTCCAGCGGACGAACACGAAAGCAATCTCGTGGCTTTCCTCGATGAGCTGGTCCACGGTAGCGCATCTTCATAGCATCCTGATAAAATCCAAAAATTGAGAAGAATAATGAATCTAAAACATGCGATTGTGTCGGTTGCAACCACGGCTTTACTAAAAAAAATTATCAAGAAACATGACGTCGAAGTTACTGACTGGAGGATGCGTGAACTTTTGGAGAAGACAATAACCTCAAAAAAACGCTTTAAATCTGGTGACCTTCTACAGGAGTTGAGCGAACAAGAGGTGAAGACTGTTTGTGAGTCCATGCGGGTAGATAGCAAAGGCAGAAAGCAGGACCTCATCGCTCGGCTTGAAAGTATAGATGCACGACCTTCAACGGATGCATTAAAGACAGATCTATTGTCCGTCGGCGCTCTGTTCGGCACCTCAGAATCGAGTTACACGATACCTGTCTACCAGCGCAACTACGCATGGCGTGCAGAGCAGATTCAACAACTCATCATTGATATTCAAGATGCACTTAGAGAAGCGGAAAGCAGCTACTTCCTCGGGAATCTGATTGTCACTGAAAGAAAGGACGTAAATAGTTTCGAGGTGATAGATGGTCAGCAGCGCCTAACCACTTTGTACCTTCTTCTTACATTCCTCTCTCAAAAGATACGAGACTCTGATGCCACCCATCGGGATCGCTTAAAGTATGAATCCAGGCCACGGGCTACAGAAGCGCTCCGGCGAGTTTCTGAGCGTCATACACAAGTAGAGTCTGTGAATCACGAAGATGCCGGCATTCACGAGGGTTTCAATGTCATACAGCAATTCATTGGGGCGCATCCTGAACTGAGTCACCAAAAAGGCCTCGCCACGTTTTTCACCTTTCTCCAACACAAAGTAAACTTTGTTCGCGTTTCGCTTCCTGCGGAAACAGATCTTAATCGTTACTTTGAAATAATGAATACTCGTGGAAAGCAATTAAGGCAAGTGGACATCATCAAGGCACGCCTAATGAGCGTTCTCGACGATGAGGATCGTGCGTGTTTCGCCTGGATATGGGATGCCTGCGCCGAGATGGATTCTTATGTCCAAATGTCATTAACGAGGAATAATCCAAAATCCCGGGACGAAATTTTCGGCAAAGATTGGAAGTTCTTGTTATTGAATGACTTCGAGGAGCTTCGCACCATCTATGAGCATGCAAGAATTGCTTCTGCCGGGAATTTTTCTTTAGGAGACTCTTTATCTGTTGAAGGTGCATTGCAACAGTATGCACAACTGAATTTGTATTTAGATGAATCCGATCAGGAAAATGTACGGTTCCGCTCGACAATCGAATTCTCCTCATTTCTTCTGCACGTTTTGAAGATTTTCAAGGGAAATGACGATGAGGATGAAGGTGGCCTTGACGATAAACGACTTATTAAGCTATTTGACGAAGATCTGCCCTCATCAAGCTCTAAGAAATCTGAATGGGTTAGAAACTTCGCAATCACGCTCTTGCGTTGCCGCAACCTATTCGATGGTTTTATATTGAAGCGCCAATATACAGCCACCAATGACGTTGATGGTGATTGGTCCATTTGCAGTTTAATACGGCGTAAGTCAAAGGATCGCTTTACCCCGGGTTATGTTTCCACGCTTTATAAAGGAAAAAGTAATGTTGAGGAGGATGGCAACATTGATGCGGATACGATTGATCTGCTAATGCTTCAATCAATGCTACGAGTAACCTACACGTCGCCACGTACGATGCACTGGATCACCCGGCTACTTCGGTGTCTACATGAAAGTGACAACGTTGCATCGCTATCGGGAAAAATCCTTGCTGACGAACTGCGAACGTACGCCAGGGATAAGGTTAGGGAAGCGTTTTTTGCTGAGACTGAGGGTCAACCAGAGGGATTCAGCATCAACCGGATTGTGTTTACTTACCTAGACTACCTATTGCTCGGAAATGCGGATAAATCGGTGTTCAGGTTCACCTTCCGGAACTCGATCGAGCATTTTTACCCTCAGCATCCCGACAAGGAGCAATCCGGACAGATCGTTTCTCCTCAGTTTCTGAATGTACTGGGGAACCTGGCACTGCTGAGCGTTAGCGCAAACTCAAAATTCAGCAACAACATACCTGACGTTAAGGCGAAGAGCTTTGAATCATTTCAGGAACAAAGCCCGAAGTTGAAGAAAATGGCAAGCATCACTCGAAAGGAAGGCTGGGGAAACGACCAAGTGAGACGGCATCACAGCGAAATGCTGCAATTGTTGGCTGATGATTTAGGCTTAAGCCAGATTTCCGGTATTTGTCAACCCTGAGAGTACGTCACTTCAAGGAAAGAGATTCATTCGCACCAACGTCGATTCCAACTTGAGTCTCATCGCGTCCGGCAAAGCTCTCTGCATAAAAGGAAAAGGCTTTCAACGCAAACAGCGTTGAAAGCCTTATTTACTCTGGTGGCCCCCCCGTGAGTCGAACACGGCACCAACGGATTATGAGTCAAAAGCGTATATTGACGGTACACCGCAAAGCCTTATGCGACGCGGCCCACTGGCTATGCATACAGTGCGCTAATTCGGGGTTTTGCGCTAGTTTGGGCAAAATATTCCCCAGCAAGAAAGCGGTAGATTGTCTCTCGAAATCCCGGGCGGGATTTGTTGTTCAGAAACAGCGAATAAAACTGATCTAGCCCTACTCTTTTGTCCAATAAAGGCTCGAAAATAGCGAAAAAGCTATAGGAGGTGTCGCGTGAGTAGCGAGGGCAGCCGAGTCTTCATAGAGTAGTTGAGGAATAGAATGCTGTGCCATGCGTCGGGCCATATTAACTCAACTGCATCATGCAGCCACTCAAGGCGCACCTTGGTTAGTGTCCGATGGCAAAACGGTAGGTGTCTGAGCAGCAATATCAGACTTCATTTCGGATGTAGGCGTTTCTTGAATGGCCCCAGAAACAGATAGTCGAGACGAAATCAGATTAATGAGACTTTGATCCAGTTTTCGCGTCTCGGCGTTAATCATATTGACTTCGCTGACCGCTTCCGATTTCCTTGACTCATCGGGTACCCCGTTGCTATCGACCTTTCCCGCCGGCTCGGGAAGCGGGCGTCTCACTGCAACAATTTGCGCAAGTTCTCCAAGATGCCGCATGGCATCCTTGTCACGTTGGACGACCGGTGACATCGTGACGTCAATACCAGCTAGATAATCTCTGAGCATGGTCGGCTGGGCTGCTGCCAAATCCGCGTCTCGTTGAGACTTGCGTCCAGCAAAAAGACTTGCGCCAATTGCTCCCGCACTCAGTCCGACGAAAATAAGGCCAAACAGATTGTCGGCTTTTAAGAGATCGAAACCTCTGTCCGCTGTCCAGACCGCAAAGCTAACAAGAGACAATACAAATATCTGGCCGCCCGTGGGAATCCCCTTGAATGGAATTGGCATGCATCATCCCCCAATGCTGATCGTTCCGTCTGGATTTCGCCTAGGGATAAACGAGCCCCATATATTTGGATCAAGGCCGAGGCTACTGGTAAAAAGCTGAATAATATTGATCGTGGTCCCACGATAGTAGATTCGGCATTTAGGGTCTACCCAGCAGTCGATGAGCTTAAACTGCGGCGTTGAGATCCCAAGGTCACAATTGTCAAAGCGACACCTCACAAACGTGTAGCCGTCAAGTTCAAGCCGTGCGCCATTGAACCATTGGCCTTGCACGTTGGGATTTAAAGGGTTGAATGCTGCAGCGAGACTATTTTGTGACGGAGGCGCTGGTGGTGTCAGTAAGCCGGACATCTAGCTCTTTCTTTGAATTTAGGGTCAATGTATTTATGACGCCGCAGTCTCTCTGCTGACGAGCATCGAACGATTTTATATTCTAAAGAAGTTTCTATCCGCCGAGCACCCTCCAAATACCCCAAAGCGCCCCCAGCTTGCCCGACTAGCGCGAACGGCTATACCTCGAAGAGAACACTGGACCAGCGCTTTAAAGTCGGAACAACGCGGTGCACCGGCTGCTCTCCCGGTAAGCTGACACTTAGGCGCTCAAGGAAGAAATTACTACCAATCAAAATTGCTCAAAATACGCATAAACTAGCGCTTTAAAAATGGAAAAAAAGTACATTTTTTGCTATAACGACAGGCATTTTCAGAAAAAAAGCGCAGTTTCTTGTTTGAATAGGGACATGAGGCTTGTTTGCGCACCATTTCCCTACAGAAATTCGAATAAATTAAATCAATGCGCAATATTTCAGATCGTTTATCAGCCGATTGGCCGTCTGACATCATAGACAAGCATCCAACTCACGCAGCCACGCCAGAACTACAGGAATACGCAGCATTTCGACAAAGCGTCATGCAAGCTAGGCTAGGGTTCTCACCAACTTCGCCCAAACCGGACGTTACAAGTCTACTCAACGGGGCAGCCTCTCACGCGCTCGACAAATTAGTGGAACGAAAATTTCGATCCTCTTTTGGGATGTTCTTTTCGGGACAAGCCATAGCTTCACTCGTCGCCAGTAAGATTAAGAATAAGCTACAGCAGGGCGCGAGTGTTGCCGATCCTGCATGTGGAGCGGGAGATCTCCTCCTTGCATGCCTTGAACACATGCCTATCGTAAAGGATAAGTCCTTTGCGAAGTGGGGTGAGAAAATATACGGCTTAGATATTCATTCTGAGTTGGCAGCTGTTACCCGAGAGCGTATCGCTTTGTTTGCCACAATAAGCGGCATAGGGGACGCGCTGCCCGACAGCGAGCAAGTCGACTGGGATAACTATCTGCCGAGCATTCGAGCAAATGATTACTTCCATGAACCACAATTCGTTGCAAGCGCCGATTGCGTCGTTATGAATCCGCCGTTCCTGGACGTCCCTGCACCTGGGAAGTGCGAATGGTCCAGCGGAAAGGTACAGTTAGCAGGACTATTCATGGAGTCCGTGGTAATAGCAGCAAAAGCTGGCCAGGAAATTGTTGCAATTCTTCCTGATGTACTCCGTAGCGGGAGTCGTTATGGAAAATGGAGAAAGAAAATTGCACAGTACGCCGAGATATTGGAAGTCGAGGTATACGGTCGATTCGACGCAAAAACAGACGTTGACGTCTTCATTTTGCATCTTGAAAAGCGCTCGCAGATCCTGTCAGAAGGTCGAGAGTGGAAAACAGCTAGTAAGAGAAATGATCGGAAAAGCAAAAAAATTGGGGACTGCTTTGACGTTTCTGTCGGTGCAGTTGTCCCCCATCGACACAGTAATAAAGGAGCATGGTTTCCATACGTGGATGTGGCCGGGGCACCGAGGTTCGGCGAGACATTAGTTGAGGCAAAACTGCGGTGGGATAAAACAGCTACACAAGGACCGTTTCTCGTGGTGCGAAGAACGTCCAGCCCAAGTGATCCGCAAAGACTAGTGACCACCGTAATATTGAACACAGAGCCCGTAGCTGTAGAGAATCATTTAATTGTGCTTCGCCCCAAGGACAGCTCGGTAGAAACTTGTCGACGGATAGCATCGTATCTACAAAAACAGTCGGTTACTAATTGGCTGAATAAACAAATTCGATGTCGACATCTAACAACAAAGGTAATCAAAGAACTACGTGTTCCAGTGGAGGAACTTGCATAACTGCACGCACATTTACTTCAAGCTTTTAGCAGCAGCGAGGATCTCGATATTTACCTACTCATACGATTTATTCGAACTTAACTTCTAAAGCGGATTACGAAAAAAATGGCGGATAAATATTTTAAGGTAGATGCAAAAACGGTCCTGACGCTCGGTCGGAACAGCATCAAGGACGCTACCACCGCGGTAGTAGAGTTAGTAAAGAATGCATATGATGCGGACGCAGACAGGGTAGATTTATCAATCAAAAGTGAAGAAGCGTTCGGCACCATAATAATTTCCGACAATGGTCACGGCATGTCCGCGGATGACATCGAGAACGCATGGCTGCGCATTGGCTTCTCTGGCAAAGTCTTAGACACTAAATCTCCATATTTTGAACGGCGAAAAACTGGAGAAAAGGGAATTGGTCGTTTATCAGCGGACCGCCTCGGCGAAGTGCTGCAGATTAAGACAAAAAAAAATGAAAGCCCGTCTACCGGACTCATAGTGGACTGGAATCTGTTCGAGATGCCTGGCCAGGAAATAGGTCAGATAAAATTACGTGAGCTCTCAAATTGCACGCCAAAAACGCCTCCGTCAAAATATCGCCCAGACACTCAATCGGGTACAGAACTTACGATTACTAAGCTTAGGCAAGTATGGTCTGCTGACGACATCGAAAAACTACATCATGAATTAACACTGCTACTCCCCCCTTACCCTGAGATTGCAAAAACATTCTCCATCAAATTCCACAACGATATTGATGCTCAATATAACGGCACAATTCGATATGGCTCTCGCACCCGGGGAGAAATTGAACTAGCTGCAAAGTTATCTACCGACGGATCGCTGAGTTACACCATGACTCATTTTTCTGCAACAGATCGAAATAGACGTGTAACTACCAAAAGAACTATTCCTTGGTCAGAACTGGCTCCAGATGCCGCAAAGGCAAGAAAGAAGGCGTCTGCCTCATATTTAGGCGATCTGGAAATAAGATTATCCTTCTTCGTCCGTCGTAATGATTTACTTGAGGGAACAGGGCTAAGCCTAAAAGAGCTTAAACAATACCTCGGAAACAATGCTGGCGTAAAAATCTACCGAGATATGGTTCGCGTAAAACCGTATGGAGATCCGAACGGTTCTGAGGCTGACTGGTTAGGATTAGGACAGCGGAAGATAAGCGACCCTGCAGGCGCAAGACGAAGTTCTTTCAAAATCGCCCCAAACCAGCTTGTTGGCGCCGTCTTCGCGGGCCGCGATACCACTCCGCTGCTCGTAGATAGTTCATCACGCGAGGGCTTGATCGAGAATGATGCGTTTCGCCAGCTAAAAGTGATTCTCCTTCGTTGTATCAACTTGATCGAGTCAAAGTATCACGAAATTTCTTCGCAGCAACCGAAGCAAAGTAGCGCAGCACGCGCGCAGGAATCCGTAAAAAAATTAAGCGGAAATTTGTCTTCGTTGACCGTTGAATTAAGCGATCTGCAAAAGCGAATTACAGAGGATTACGATGATGATTTCGCTGCAGTTACTGAGCAAATTAATCTCGTCATTGAACAAGCCCAGGCCGCGCAGAAAGAGATCGACGAATTAGCGGACCAGAGTACAGTCTTTAGAGGATTGGCAACTGTGGGAATTGCGTCGGCGATTTTTGGGCACGAAACGGCAACATCAATTACTCAAGCAGACGCGAAAGTCCGTATCGCGACGAAACTATTAGAGAAGTCTCCCCCGGACATTGCAAAGTCAGTGGGGCGATTGGGGGAAGCAACTCAGTATATGGAACGCGTTGCAAGCTGGGGGAAATTCGCGCTAAGTAGAGTAAATAAAGACAAGCGGCAACGGCGCAGAATTTCAGTTTCACAGATTGTTACCTCCGTCTTGAACGATATAGAAGGTCCTATGTCGAGCGCGAATGTAGAACTCAAGCGCTCCGTCGCGGATGGCATAGAAGCGAAAACGTTTCCTATGGATATAGAGGCGGTACTGATCAATTTCATGACCAACGCATATCACGAAGTCAAGCGCCACGTAGGCGACCGAGTTATTCGAGTACGCCTATCCGAAAAAAAAATTGGTGATCGTGACGGCTTTGAGTTAAGTGTTGCCGACAATGGCCATGGGATACCTCCCGAGCACGCACAGAGTATCTGGGAGCCTCTTTTCTCGACGAAAACTGATGAGAGAGGCAAAGCAACAGGAACAGGCTTGGGTCTAGCAATTATTAAGTCAGCGGTAGATGAGCTCGGTGGCGAGGTAGGTTTACGTGCAAAAGGCCCTATGGGTGGGGCAATCTTCAGTGCATGGTTTCCAAAGGGGATAAAGTAGTGACTTTGCGTATATTGATAGTTGATGATCGAGAGGATGTTAGAGAAACGCTGCGAGAAATCATTGAGCTTAATATTTCTGGTGGCGATATTTCGGTGGAGGATATGTTTCCGCTCCCCAGCGTAGCCGACTATCCTTCGTATGTTCGAGAGAACGATGTAGCGGCGATTGTGCTAGACGAGCGTCTCAACGAGTCCAGGGACCCTGCTACCGGTATCCATATCGATTACTTCGGACACGACGTGGTTGACTTGTTGCGTAGAGCACTCCCCGACTTTCCGATATATGTTGTTACGACCTTTGGGAAGTCCGTTGACTTGCTCGCCAAAGAGGAAAAGTTTGAGGATGTCGTCGAACGCGATGAGTTCATGAGAAAAGCAGAACTTTACAGCCATCGTATCCAGCGTGCTGCATCGCGTTTTCGCTCATCCATGCAGCAAAGTTTGGTTGAGCTAAATGACCTCACACTGAAAGCTGCCGAGGGAAAAATTAGCCCGGAGGAAATGGAAAGGCTAACAGCGGTCCGTCAAGTTCTAGGACTTCCATTCTCTGGGAGCGCCGATTTACTGATTTCTGATTTAGTTTTCGAGGCAAGATCTTTGGCGCAAGAATCTGAGGACTTACTTCGTCTGCTTCAGACTGAGGAAAGAAAATGAAATGGCGCGTAGTTGACAAAACAAAGAGCAAAGTCCCATCCACAGGAACTTATCGAACTTGGAAACCGCAACTAGCGGATGAGGCTCGGCTGCAGTGTGTCTACTGCTGCATTCATGAAAGCAACTTTGGCGGTGTAAGGAACTTTCATGTAGAGCATTTCAAACCTAAATCGTTATTCCCTGCACTAGAAAATGATTACGCAAATCTTTTTTATGCATGCGGAGTTTGTAACGTATTTAAGAGCGACGATTGGCCAGCAGAATTAGATGACAATGATTTTAATTCGAACGGTTATCCGAATCCGGCCAGAGTGAACTACGCCGACTTCCTCGTTGTAGATACAAGCACGGGTAAAGTGGTAAGTGAATTCAAAACTGGTAAATACGTCATAGAGCGTCTCCACCTTAATCGGCCTCAAATGGTAGGCGTTCGATCGCTAGCAGCCATCATGGACCGTCTTCAGGCATCTATGACTAGAATTCGCTCTATGCATGAATCCGGATCGATTCCCGATCATATGAAACATTCTGTGATTGAGGTTCTATTTCGAACAAACGATTTCTTGACGAAGCGATCTGGAGCGCGTCCATACGGATCTGATCAATTGAAATAGATTTTTGGCCAAGCCACTCCTCTAAAACATCTCGTGCGTGCGTCAAAGTGCGTCAGGTTTGATTACGATTGAGTCGGCGCAGAGACCAGCTTGGGCGGGCCTTGGCACCAGATGCAAATTTGAGTCAAAACCGACCTATGTAGCGGGCAGGCGCGGGGTGGGGGCAACCGCGCGCGCTGGGTTGAAAAAAGACAAGATAGTTGTATTTTGATAACTATTCTATGCTCCCCCCTCCCTTCCAAGCCCCTCTACGGGCTCGTAGGATGCGCCACAGCGGCTTTCCCGCGCACTGGGAACAAATTCTATTACCCCTCGTCAAAGCCAGCACAACAGCGCCCCCCTTGCGCACCATGTATAACCTGGCGAGGAAATCATGAGTCGTCCCTTCATTACCCTTGGAGACAAGACCAGTCACGGCGGTACGGTCATCAGCGCCGACCTCACCAGCAGCATCCACGGCAAGTACATGGCCCGTGTCGGTGACATGGTGGTATGCCCCAAGTGCAAAGGCGTGTTCGCGATCAACTCTGGCGCATCTGACATGGTGGACGGCGAGGGACGCGGCTATGCCCGCCACCTGGACACGACCGAGTGTGGCGCCCTCCTGCTCTGCACGCAGGCGACAACAACCTGGTCAGACGAATCAACGATTGGCGATTCAGCAGCGGACGCCAAAGCAGAGGCGCTTGCTACCGCATCACAGGTCGCGGCTTCGACCGACTCCGGCATCTGCCTAGATTGCCTCCGCAAAGCCGCACACTTCGGCAGCCCAATCGTCATCCGGGAGTGACAATGCTCGACGTGCAATCACGGTTGGAACAACTGCACCACTCCATTCCCGCGCTTCGGCTGTACGCGCTAGTCGATGGTGTGCAGTACCAAGCCCAGCTCTGTAAGCGATTCCACCCGAGTAGCGGGCTGTTCCCCCTGTTTGGGCGGACGACGGACGCAGCGCTGGCCCATGCCGGCCCTTGGCTGGTAGACACATCCATGGCAGACGAGCCCACCATTGCCGAGCTGACCACCCTCGAACGAGATGCGCCGTCACTTACTTGGCTGATCGCGCCGCAAGACCTGGAAGGCCTCGGACAACTGCTGCAACTGCGAATGGACGTGAATCTCCCAGACGGCCGCCGTGCCCTGCTTCGTTTCTGGGATCCACGTGTCCTGGTCAACCTGGCGCGCACGCTCGATGCGCCACAGCGTGAAGAGTTCTTCGACCACATTCATGAGTGGCACCTGCTGCATGAAGGCAGGCGCGTTTGGATCGGGAGGCAACATGCTGACGCTCACTGAGGCGCAGTGGCAGAACCTGCAACAAGGTGAAGCCCGCCAGTTCGTTGCGGCCGTGTGTGATGAGTTCCTTGTCAAGCACCCCGAAATGCGTGACGAACCGGGACGTGAGGTAGTATTGCAGCGCATGCAAGATGCCTACGACTACGCTGCCCGAGCGGGTTTTACCAGCACACCGCACATCGTGCGGCTGATGTACCTGTCTGCGGACGCTCCGCGCATCCAGGATGATCCCTTAGTCGATCACTACCTGCGTAAGCCCGGCGCGACGCCTGAACAACGGCTCGACGACCTCGATGCCGTCATGAACCATATGCTCAAGGGAGATCGTTGATGGCGTCATTGGCGGTACCCCTGATCGAGGGCGTCGTCGCCCGTATCTTGACTGCACTCGGTGTGGGTGTCGTCGCCGGCGCAGCGGGTGAGGCAGCGAAGGAGCAGGCGCGCAAGCGCCAGGAAGAGGCTGAAAAGGCAAAGTCCGCACCCATTGCACGCACCGAAGCGCAGACCAAGGAACGCAAGAAGTGCCCAGATTGCACGCCAGATCGTGGCGCACCGTTCAATCGTTCGACCGCCGGGTGGTCAGAGGTATCGATCACCTACCAAGCTCGCATCAGCGGCATGCCTGTTGGCCAAGGTTTTATCACAGAGTGGTTGTTCAGCGGCGTCACGTTTGATGGCTTCGATTCGAGCCAATGCCTCTTGAAGGAGGCCAAAGCAAAGTACGACCAGTTCTTCGATGACTTCGGTGACCCGCACGAGTGGTGGAAGGGTGACGAGCCGATCATGGCCGAGGCAACCACACAATCTTTGGTAGCCAAGCCTCTCCCTCCTGTTCAGTTGAGGTGGTACTTCATGCAGCCCATGAGCTACCGCTTCTTTTCCAAAATATTCTCCGCAATGCGGCTACCCATTGAAACGGTATTTGAGCCATGAAGCGACCCTATGAACTGACCACCATCTTCCGGCAACCTGGCCCGCTGCATGTGCCCGCCATGTTGACCGAGCTGCATTCAATCCGACAGGAGCTCAAAGCATGTTCTCCCCTGCTCGATGAATGGCTCTTAAAGGGCAACACTAAGGATGAGGCCTACCGTTACGAGGTCTTCGATTCCACAGGCCCCACGACAGCGGCCATCGCAGTACTTACCGAGTCATTGAAGACGGCCGTCGATCCAAAGATTGTCAGCATGTGGAATGGGAAGGAAGGCCCGGAAGGTGCCTCGCTGCAATACGTTGGCCGGGTTACTCCTGAGACAAGCATGATCTCCCTAAGAGCAAAGCCAGGCGCGTTTTCTATGACTGCTGAACCGGTCTTGAGACTTGTCCTCAAGAATGTTAATTTGCTTGCCCCGTCTGTGGTAACGCTGGAAACAGCAAGCTACTTCGACAGAAAGGTCTTTAAGGATCGTCCGGGAGTGGGGTGGATGCTGTACCTCCCTCAAGTACTGGTCGCTCAACAAGTCCCCGAGGCCCGCGCACTTCTGCCTGTTATTGGCCAGGACGAAAAAGGCAAAGATATGCAGATCGGCACGATCGTGGTCAGCGTCACCGACGAACCGTTTTCTGATGAGAACCCAGAGCACGTCAAGATCGCTAATGCCATCGAAATCCGCATGGTTGATCAGGATTTGCTCCCCCGCTTCACGGACTTATGAAGGAGATCGTAGCTAGATTTGGCGCGATTGGATTGTTGCTCAAAAGATCAAGCGTGGGACAGTGGAGTTTGCTCAGGCACTGCTATGTGGGTGGAGCGCTCTTTTAAAATAGCGGGGGGATTGCAGCACTAAATCGTTCTGTTGCGTCATTTGGGGCAACCGGGCTGCAAAGAACTGCCGAAAGTTGATTACCAGAATTGTTGATAGAATCCCTACTCATATATATGACAAATTCTACAATCCCTCAGGACCCATGCTACAGCCGACTATTGTGTCCCCCGCAGAATTCGTGAGCTCTTTGAACAAGCTGATCACCTCAGATCCGAACCATAAAACTGGATGGGCCGTCACTTTGGAGAGCAACATGATGCCTGGAACTTTCAAACTAGTCCCACATGGCGGCGTGCCGGAAGCTCTCGTAAGAGGACACTGCAAGAAATTAATGATGCAATTTCATCCGGCCACACCGATCGGCTTACATGATTTGTGATCTGGCATGAATTAATGCATGATGCTGCATCCTTCGGGGGTCCTCCTATGGCCCCATTCGGTCCCGCAGAATGCACACGGCCAATCCGCTCGGATAGGTTTCACCAGGACAGCTCACATCGCCGAACAGCGCATTCGCGGTCAGCACTTCATCACAGAAATGGCAGCGGCAATCGGCCGGCAGTTCGGGCACTCCCCGCGCCGCCTCCAAGCCGACGGAGATTGCTCGATAATTTCGAGTATCCGCGTTGTCGGCGTGGTCACTCATGGCATCCCCATGGTGCGACAGAGCGCCATGGGGATGATGTGCACTCGTGCGAAATCAAAAGCGATAGCTCAATGCCACGGTACTTACAAGTGGGTCCAGCCGAACATCTGCAGTGGCCGAGCTACCACCCAACGCGGGCAAAGTGCCGGTCGCAGTGGTGCTGGCCCAGATTTTCTTTACGTCCAGCACGAGACTCCAGTGTTCCTTCAACGGCACGCTGACGCCCACTTGCAAGACCGGCCCGAACGCACTACGGGTCTTCAGTCCCTGTACGAAGCCATCTTGCGAGCTGAATACATGGGTGTAATTGATACCGGCACCGATGTAGGGCTGTACCAGGCTTTGTTTAAAAAAAACATAGCGTACCGAGAGGACAGCAGGGCCGTATTTGACCTTGCCGAGCGTACCAGCACTGCTCAGGGTCCCGCTTCCTGTAAGGGTTGTGGTCGGCGGCAGGCCCAGAGCCAGTTCCGCGCTCCAGTGTTCGTCGAAATGGTAGACCACGCCGAACGCCATCGCGTTATTGCTGGAAGCGCTGGCACCGCCATCTCTTACCTCGGCACCATTGACCTTCACCGAGGCAGCGGTAGCGAAGGCAATGTGACCAAGCCCGCCATAGAAACTCCACGAAGATTCCTGCGCCAACACCTTACCCGCCTGCGTGACCAGAACGGCCGTCACCAATATCATTTGGATGATTTTCATATTGCTCTCCCCGCCTCAGTCGCGACCGGCAAGGAGGATGGCCTCTGCCAGCCCGGCCGGATCAGTGAACATGACCTCGTGGCTACCTTCTGCCTCTACGTAGCGGAACAAGCCTAGTCGCTCCGAGAGCCGGGGATGCCAAGGCAGGCTGTGCGGCAACGCGGTGTCCTGGCGGCAATTGATGTAAGACTTTCCGATCGGAAGTTCCGCGGTAGGCTTGCGCAAGAGTAGTCGATCGGTCAGGCATCGATAGGGCTGGGGATGCAACCGCTGGAACGTCTCCTGCGCCAGTGTTTCATCGGCATCGTTGATGAAGTTTTCACGCCAAATCGGGTAGGGCAGCATGACGGCACCTTGGTTGGCCTGAGCCAACGATTCGAAGAGCGCCCGATAATGGGGCGGGGTCATGTCGGCCAGACTTTCGCCGGGCAAGGGAACAAAGGCATTGAGGTAGATGAGGCGCTGCAGACGATGCAGCACCAGCTCGGCAACGCCCGAGATCAGCATGCCGCCATAGCTGTGACCGAGCAGACGCACCTGCCGTAGGTCGTGCTGGTCGATGTAATGCGCCAGCGAAGCGACACACTTCTCTAGGGTTATTGCCTGGTAATCTTCATGCGGGCGGTTTCCTGCCAGGGTTGGGCAATGGACGATGTGTCCTCGCTCTCGCAAGCAAGATGCGGTGGCCTCGAAGGTTTCGCCGGTATGCCACGCGCCGTGTACCAAAACATAGGTATCGGAAGTCATGTTTGTCTCCTTGGTGTAGTTATCGGAGACTCAATGCTGCCTCACGATGCAGGAGATAAATCGGCGCATCGTGCCGTGGCAATGGCTGATTCGTGCCAGGCTCAGCGATGCTCTTCTGAATGCTGACGTGTCTGGCTAGGCAGTTGTCCAGTGTAGGCCTGCCATGTGCGGGAGAAATGGGATGCATCCAGCCAACCAGCGCGTCGACCGATCTCGGCGATGCTCAGTTGCTGGTAGTTAGGTGAGACCAGCATTCGTCGCGCCGCCTCAATGCGCCGCTGATTCAGCAGCGAGGAAAAAGTCATGCCCTGACGCGCCAGCGCCCGATACAGCGTGCGTACCGAGACGCCCAGGCTGGCGGCAACCTCTGCTGCTCCCAGGCCCGGCTCGGCAAAATGAGCCCCTAGCAGTTTTTGGACGTGCTTGACTAGCGCACGATCCGCACTTCCATCTGCCTTTTCAACATGCCCCTGGTCGAAGACGGCGGCGATCAGCCCGCCGAGGTGATCCCGGTGCTGCTCTGCCGGCAGAATCAATGTGGTGAAGGCGATCTGGCGCAAATAGGCGCTCAACACGGCACCCCAACCGCTGCTGCCGTCAATGCGCTTGCCTAGCAACGGTTGGGTATCTGGAAGCCACGAATCGAGCCAACTGATAGGCAGCTGGAGCGAAAGCGTATCGACACGTTCCGGAAAATCCAGCTGGTAACAGCGTCTCGAGTCGATCAGCACCATGTCGCCGGGCAGTAGCCGGGCCTGGTTCATATCGTGCTGAATGACGTTACAAACCGTAGACTGCTTGCAAAGCAGGTAGTAGTAGTTGCAATCACCGCGACTGATGGCGCGGCGTGATCGAAAAACCTGCTGCGCGTTACCGCTTACTCGGTTCAATTGCAACCCTGCCAGCTCCCTGGACTCCAGTCTGGCAGAGAAATCCTTACGGGTTCTGGACTCGGCAGCCATTTCCAGAAAACATTCACAGATCGCTCCGATCCAATAGTCAAAACGATGTTCAGGCTGAACTACTTCCGTCGTCCAGATTCTGGTGCCGAGTGTCATTCCCTGTCTCCGTGAAAATATCAATCAAGCAGGACCACCTCTTTCATTGCGCCGAGGTTGACACGCCCGCTCCTGCAAACGCGCATATTTGCAGAGCTAATCAAAACGTATGCCTCAATCCGCTCATGACCCCCAATTGGTTCTTGCCCACCCCCACCGTACCACCTGCATCGACGGCAATGGCCGAGCTGCCAACATTGCGAATGTAGCCCAGCGAACCGTACAGCGCGGTGCGTTTGGAAAGGCTGTAGGTCAGCCGCGCCACCGACATGGTGGCGTCATTACTGCTGTTCTTGACGTTGAGTCGCATCAGCTGCGCATCGAACACCAGCGCGGCGGAGAAGGGATAGCTTACGCCCAGATAGTACAGATCACTATCGGTATTGAGATTCCCGGCCGCGCGGATGCGGCGGTCTATCACGCCACCTCCCAGCTTGACCTGCCCCAGCATGACATAGCCATTGAGAGTCACGCGCTGGTCCGTGTTGTCGCTGCTATTGAGACCATTGGACGCGCCAGCATTGCCATAGAGGATGTCATAGGAAGTGGTTACGCCATAGCCCTGTCCGTCATAGCCCAGCAAGCCAGTGACCTGACGGCAGGCCTTGCTGTTACCGGCGATCTCGCCCGGACAATTGGTCGCCGCCGGGCCACCCGTGGCGGAGCTGTCGCGACCAAAACTGTAAGTGCCACCGATGGTGAAGCCATTGAAACTGCCTAGATAACCGATGGCGTTATCGCTGCGGGCATTGGGCAGATAGGGATCGATGCTGCTGATGGAAAACAGGCTCGGCCCGATCACATCGCTCTTGGCCGTGGCCAGGAAAGTCATGTTGACCTGTCGTCCCAGCGATACCTGCCCCCAGCCACTCTTGAGACCGACGAAGGATTGCCGCCCGAACAGGCGATTGCCCTGCCCCATTGCGCCGGTGTCCGGGCCGAAGCCGGACTCCAGCACGAACAGCGCCTGCAGGCCGCCGCCCAGATCTTCGATCCCCTTGAAACCGATACGCGAAGGGAAGGAACCCGTCAGCGTGGGCATTTTCAATACCGAATTACCAGCTGCATTGGCGTGGGTGGTGTAGGCCACCGCCGTATCGATGATGCCGTAGATACTCACCGATCCTTGCGCCTGCACCACACCGGGCGCAATCATCCCTGCCAGCAGCGCAAGCGCGCCGGCCATTTCCGTCTTCTGCATGTCTTTTCCTCCTGTTCGTTGAATATGTTTTCTTGTCAGCTCTTGGATGGCGTACTTTTTGTTAGAACTTACTCGGCATCTGGCTGCCGAGCCGGATGGGCGGCGGCAAACGCGTCGAGCTGCTCGCACTCGGCTGCAATCGCAAGCAGCGTCGGATACGGTGTGAGATCAACATCGAAGCGCTGCGCATTGAACAGTTGCGGCACCAGGCAGCAATCGGCCATTCCTGGACTGTCGCCGGCCAAGAAACGGCCGCGCCAGGGGGAACTGCTGACCTGCTGTTCCAATCCCTGCAGACCGAGGCAGTTCCAGTGATGGACCCACTCCTTCTTCTGCTGCTCGCTCAGGCCCAGCGTGCCAGTGAGATACTTCAGCACGCGCAGGTTGTTCAGCGGGTGCATCTCGCAAGCAATGGTGTTGGCGAGCTGGCGCACATGGGCGCGCGCGAACGCGTCGTCGGGTAACAACGGCGCCTGCGGATACCGTTCATCGAGATATTCCAGAATGGCCAACGATTGACTGATCAGCGCGCCCTCCTCCTCCAGCACCGGCACCAGCGCCTGCGAATTCATGGCCTGGAAGGCAGCACCGAACTGCTCACCGCCATTGCGGTTCAGATGCACGGCGCGATAATCAAACGGCAGGCCCTTCAAGTTCAGGGCGATACGCACACGATAGGAAGAGGAACTGCGGAAATAGTTATACAGGATGCGCTCGGTGACGGTGTTGCTGCTCATGGTACTCAGACTCCCAGATATTGATGGACCAGCTGGCTCTGCTGACCCAGTTGCGAAGATGTGCCGGACCAGACCACGCGCCCCTTCTCCAGCATGAAGTGACGGTCGGCCAGCGTGAGCAGCGGCTTAATGTTCTTGTCGATGACGATCTGCGCCAGTCCCTCCTGCTTGAGGCCGGACAGCGAATCCCAGATCTCCTGGCGGATCAGCGGCGACAACCCTTCGGTGGCTTCATCCAGTACCAGCAGCGTGGGGTTAGTCATCAAAGCGCGACCGATGGCCAGCATCTGCTGCTCCCCTCCAGATAATTGCCAGCCCAGATTGCGGCGACGTTCTTGCAGGCGAGGAAAAAGCGCATACACCCGTTGCAGCGTCCACGGTGCCGCGACGGTCTTGTGGCGCGGTGCGCGGGCGGTGGCGATCAGATTTTCTTCCACGCTGAGGTTGGGAAAGATCTGTCGCCCTTCCGGCACCAGTCCCAGCCCGAGCCGGGCGATCTCGTGCGACGGTGCGGCATGGATTTCCCGTCCGCCCAGGCGGATGCGTCCGCACTGCGCACGCAACAGGCCGAACAGACATTTCACCGTGGTCGAACGGCCCATGCCATTACGGCCCAGCAGCGTCACCACCTCGCCGACTCCCACGTCGAAATCGACTCCGAACAAGGCCTGCGCGCGACCATAGGCGGCCGTCAGGTTTTCCACTTGCAGCAAGGCGGCCATTACGCTTCCTCTCCCAGATAGATGGCCTTCACCTCGGGGTGATGGCGGATTTCCTCAGGCGTGCCGCAGAACATCACGCGGCCATAGACCAGCACGCTAATGCGATCGGCCAGGGCGAATACGGCCTCCATATCGTGCTCGATGAGCAGGATGCCGTAGCGCCCCTTGAGCCGTTGCAGCAACGCCACCACGTCAGCCGACTCCTGCGCGCTCATGCCCGCCATGGGTTCGTCCAGCAACAGGAAGCGTGGCCCTGCGGCCAGTGCCATGGCCAGTTCCAGCTGGCGGCGCTGGCCATAGGCCAGCTCGCCAGCGACCGTATCGACAAGCGCAGCCAGCCCCACTTCCACAATCACCGCCTCGGCCACGATGGCTAGGTCCGGCTGCTCCAGCAAGGCACGCCAGAAGGCAAAACCATGCCGGCGCGCCCCATGCGCGGCCAGCACCACATTTTCGCGAACGGTAAATTCCTCGAACACGGCAGTGATCTGGTACGAGCGCAGCAAGCCACCACGCGCGCGCTGCGCAATACCCTGCGCAGTCACGTCGCGGCCTGCGAAGTGGATCGTTCCGGCATCAGCGCGCAGCTCACCTGAGAGCTGGTTGACCAGCGTGGTCTTGCCGGCACCATTGGGGCCGATGATGGCGTGCAGCTCGCCCGGGCGGATCGCCAGATCGACCTGGTCGGTCACCAGCAAGCCTCCATAGCGCTTGCTGAGGCCGCGTGTCTCCAACAGCATCTGGCTCATTGCGATTCCTCCTTGAGCAGTCCGGCCGGACTGGTCGCTGCAGGCCGTGCCGGACCTCGCGCCAGCAAGGTATCGATGCGCGTGAGCAGACCCGCGATCCCGGCGCGCCCCATCAGGGCGATCAACACGATCATCGGGCCGAATACCACGGCCCAGTGGTCGGTCCAGGACTTGAGTACCTCTTCCATGCCCAGGAAGGCCAGCGCACCCAGCAAGGGCCCAGAAACCGACCCCATGCCGCCCAGCACCACCATCACGATCAGGTCGCCCGAGACCGACCAGGCAAGGGTACTGGGCGAAGCAAAGGCGTTGAGATTGGCAAACAACACGCCGGCCACGCCGCACAGCACCGCCGAGATCACGTAGGCGGCCAGTTGATAGCGCGACGCCGCGAAACCCAGTGCATGGATGCGACGCACGTTCTGTCGTGCACCGCGCAGCACCATTCCGAAGGGCGCGCTGCGGATGCGCCACATCGCCAGCAGCGCCATGCACAGCAGCACGAAGGCGCTGTAGTAGAGCGTCTTGAGATCACCCAGATCGAGCGGCCCCAGGCGCGATGGCGTTGTGATGCTCATGCCATCGTCACCGCCATAGTTCTTCAGGCTGACGAAAACGAAGTAGCCCATCTGCGCAAAGGCCAGCGTGATCATGATGAAGGCGATACCGCTGGTGCGCAGGCTGATCAGCCCGGTCACCGTGCCCAGCAGCGCACAGACCACGATGCAGACCAGCAGGTGCAGCCAGCCTGCATCGATGCCATGGAAGGCCGGGATTGCCACGCAATAGCTGCCCACGCCAAAGAACAGCGCATGGCCGAAGCTGACCATGCCACCATAGCCCAGCGCCAGATTGAGTGCCACCGCTGCCAGCGCATAGACCAGCATGCGCGCCACCAGCGTGATGAAGAAGCGCTGGTCCAGCCAGTCAGCCAGGGCCGGCAGCGCCGCCAGCATCAGCAGCAACAGTACGGGCACCCAGAAGGCCAGGCCGCGTGCAGCCGCGAACGGAGTGGTTCGCATCATTTGCCTCCCGCAGGAAACAGTCCGTTGGGCTTGACTGCCAGCACCAGCGCCATGAGGATATAGACCAGCATGGACGCTACCGCAGGCCCGGCCGCCGTGGCCGTCTCGCGTTCCATGACCAGACGGAACAGCTGCGGCAGGAAAGCTCGTCCGAGTGTATCGGCGATACCCACGATCAGCGCGGCATACAACGCACCACGAATCGATCCGATGCCACCGATGACGATTACCACCAGCGTGGCGATGAGTACCGGCTCGCCCATGCCCGACTGGATCGACAGGATGGGACCTGCCATCACGCCAGCCAGTCCGGCCAGCAGCGCACCGATGGCAAAGAGCAAACCGTTGAGCAGGCGGATGTTGACGCCCAACGCACCGACCATACCCGGATTGACCGAGCCGGCACGGATCAGCATGCCCAGGCGGGTACCGTTGATCATCCACTGGCTCCCCAGCGCCACCGCGATGCCGGTGACGATGANGGNGAGCCGATAGACCGGATAATCCAGACCGAACAGCGAGACAGTACCCTCGAACAGCGTCGGCAGCGGCAGAAAATAAGGCTGCGGACCGAACACGATGCGCACCAGCTCATTGAAGAACAGCACCAGGCCGAAGGTGGCCAGTACATGATCGAGGTGATCGCGCCGGTACAGCCGCACCACCACCAGCCGCTCCAGCAGCATGCCGACGACCGCGCTGCCACCCAGTGCGGCCAGCACGGCCCAGAAGAAATTGCCACCGTACTCATAGCCGAGCGCAGAGAAATACGCGCCCAGCATGTACAGCGAACCGTGCGCCAGGTTGACGAAGCTCATGATCCCGAACACCAGGGTCAGGCCCGCAGCCAGCAGGAACAGCAGCACTCCGTATTGCACGCCATTGAGCAACTGCGTGGCAATCTGCGTGAGGAGATCCATGGCTTACATCCTCTTGCACAGGGTCACGTAGCTGTCGGCATGCTTGGCCAGAGCTACACCACTCTCCTTGACCACGATCTGTCCAGCGTCCCTGGCCACTTCGAACATGTAGTAGTTCTGTACCGGCATGTTGTTCCGGTTGAAGCTGAAGGGACCGCGTACCGAACGGAACTCGGTGCCGGCTGCCTTGACGGCAGCAGCGAAGGCCTTGCGATCGGAGCTCTTGTCGCCGACCTTCCTGACTGCGACATCCAGCAGGCGCGCCGCGTCGTAACCGGTAGCGGCATATTCGCTGGGTACCCGCTTGTACCTGACTTGGAAGGCCTCGACGAACTGGCGGTTCTCCGGGGTCTGCAAGGCAGCATCCCACATCGCGCCATAGACGCTGCCCACCGCCGCATCACGCAGCGCCGGCATGGTGGTGCCGTCGACGGTGAACACCGAGAACATCGGCAGCTTACCCAGCAGACCGGCCTGGCTGAACTGCTTGACGAAATTGACGCCCATGCCGCCCGGATAGAAGACGAATACCGCATCGGCCTTGGCCGCCTGCACCTGGGCAATCTCGGCGGAATAATCGGTCTGGCCGACCTGGGTGTAGAGCTCATCGGCCGGCTGGCCCTGATAGAAACGCTTGAAGCCGGCCACCATATCCTTGCCGGCCTGGTAATTAGGCGCCATCAGCACCACCCGCTTGTATCCCTTGGACTTGACGTATTGGCCTACCGCTTCGGCGCTGCCATCATTCTGCCAGGCCACCGAGAACACATTCGGCGCACAGGCGGCACCGGCCACCGGTGAAGGACCGGCATTGGTACCGATGGCCACCACCCCGGTATCGACCACGGCCTTCAGACCCGCCATGAAGACATTGGAAAAGCCCATGCCGACGATGACATCGACCTTGTCCTTTTCCACGAACTTGCGCACGATCTGCGCACCGATCTCGGGCTTGAGCTGATCGTCTTCCTTGAACAGCGTCACCGCCCGTCCGCCCAACTGTCCCTTGGACTGTTCCAGTGCCAGGTTGAAGCCATCGATCTGATCCTGCCCGACCACCGCCTGGCTGCCGGTCAGCGGTGCCGACAGGCCGATCTTCAGCGGCTCGGCGGCGACGGCAGCGGTGCTGCCCGGCACTACTGCCGTCAAGGCGGCGCCGGCTGCCAGCGCGGCGCGGATATGCTTGCTCAATGTCATGTTGTCTCCTCTGTTCTCTGTGGTATGCAGGGTGCGCATGGACGCGCCTACCGTTGACGAGCGCTTGCTCTCGTCGATGGTGGACGCTGCCTGGCCATTTTTGTTTTCAGGACTTGGATGCCGGTTCTCTTCTTTGGAAAACGCGGTACAGCCGGTTCATAGGGCGACGAACACCTTGCCCTCTTCGATACGGATCGGGTAAGTGCGCACATCCACCGTCAGCGGTGCGCACATGGCGCGGCCATCGCGGATGTCGAACTTTCCCTGGTGCAGCGGGCACTCGATCTCGTGGCCTTCCAGGAAGCCATCGCACAACCTTGCATGGCCATGCGTGCAGATGTTGTCGGTGGCGTAGACCTGGCCATCGACGCGGTACAGTGCAATCTCTTTTCCGCCCACATCCACGCCGATCACCTCCTCCTCGGGAATCGCCTCGACACTGACGGCCTGAACCCATTGGTCGCTGATCTGTTCAGTCATTACTGCTCCTCATATCGGATAAATCATGGAGTTGGGAATCATCTCGGTGTCGTAGATGCACAGCTTGCTGGCAAAGCGCAGACCGTCACCGGTGCGCACTACCTGATCGAGATAGCGACCGGTGTTGAAGACGCTGCTTTCCTGGCTGAGCTTGGTACGGAAGATGGCATAGTTGGCTTCCACTTCCAGTGCCTCGCCGCTGTCCGCTCGCAGCAGCGGCAGGCCGGTGACGTTGCGCTGGTAGTAGGGATCATGGAACAGCGTCTCGCGGATGCCATAGACTCGATCATGCAGCATGCCCTTGCTGATGAAGGACATGGTCGCCAGCGGAAAGCCACGCTCATGGTTCTCGCGCGGCTGCACCTTGTAGGTACAGGCATCGGTGAAGAAATCGGGCCACTCTTCCCAGCGACCGCTGCTGACCACCTCGGCATAGCGGGCATAGAGCTGGCACAGTTCGATGTACAGGCTGGCTTCCATTCAAACCTCCATGATCTTGCGCCAGTAGGCATACATGCCGCGGATGAGCGTCTCGGTCACCATGTGTTCAGTGTCGTGACATTCGAGGCCATCCAGTTCGGCCAGGGTGCGGTGCACCGGCTTCTGTTCGAAACCCGCCTGCGAGAATTCGATCACCTCACCATCGTCCGCCGAAACGAAACCGGCCGGTCCGAACAGGTTGGCCTGAATCAGGCGGCGCTCGGTCATCTCAGGCGTGTCATCCTCGAAACCGAAATGGGTCCAGACGAAATCGAAGGAACCGGTGCCGTTGGGCTGGATGTGTCGGGTGGAGACACTGTTGACCTGTTGCTGGAAGATCACGCTGGGGAAAACCGTCATCATTACTGCTGTGGGGCCTTTCCACCAGTCTTCCTGGACGATGTCGAGCAGACGCTTGTCATGCACCTGCATGCTTTCCTTGAAACTGGAGACGCCAGCGGTCACCTCGCTCTTGACGCCGCCGGTGCCGCGCGTGGAGATCATCGCGGCATGCCGGAACTGCTCATCCATGCGCAGCTGCGACTTGTTATCGGCGCGCCAGAGGCCATAAGTGACGAACCAGGTATGCAGCAGACCGGGGTGATACGGGTCCTTGATGTTTTCCTGCATCAGCTTCCAGTTACCCGGGATGCGCTGACGGTTGTAGCCCAGGATCCTGAGCTGGCGGCCATTGAAGAGACGATCGAAGTATTCCAGCATCTGCGGGCCGAGGAATTTTTCCAGCGGTTCCACCTCGTGATCGAAGGATGCGAACACCACGCCACCACGACGTGCCACCTTGAGCTTGGTCAGGCCATGCTCCTCGACCTTGAAGTCGGTCGGCATGCCGCCATTGACCTTTCCATCCTGCTTGACGCCCCGACGGAACGGCACGCCCTGCAGGTCGCCATTGAGCCGGTAGTTCCACTGGTGGTACGGACAGACCAGCTCCTTGCGGTTGCCGTGGCGCTCGCGGCAGAACTGCATGCCACGATGGGCGCAGACGTTTTCCACCACGTGGATATCACCGTCGGCATCACGTGTCATGATGACCGAGCGCTCGCCCACCACGGTGCGCTTGAAGTCACCGTGCGCGGGGATTTCCGCTTCCAACCCGACATAGTTCCAGTGGCCGCGATAGAAGAACCGCTCCAGCTCGCGCTGATACAGCGCCTGGTCGGTATAGGCCCAGAACGGAATGCGGCTGGAGCCGTCACCGTTCCATTTCTGCTCGCGCGGGAAAGCGATGGTCGCTTCTTGCATGATGTTCTCCTCCAGAATGCGTGGCCGCCTCAGCCCGCCACGCGCACGCGGATCGTACCCAGCCCGGCGACGTGACCTTCCATCAGGTCACCGGCCACCACCGCCTTGACGCCCTCGGGGGTGCCGGTCATGATCAGGTCGCCCGGTTCCAGTGACTCGAACTGCGAGAGATAGGCGATGCTCTCGGCCACCGACCAGATCAGTTCGCGTACATCGGAACGCTGGCGTGGTTCACCGTTGACGGTCAGCGCGATCTCGCCATCGACGATATGGCCCACGCCACTCACCGGATGGATGGGGCCGATGGGTGCGGAGTCACGGAAGGACTTGCCGAATTCCCAGGGACGGCCCTTGTCACGCGCCTCCAGCTGCAGGTCGCGGCGGGTCATGTCCAGACCGACGGCATAACCGTAGACGTACGACAGCGCGTCCTCCACGGGGATGTTGCGCCCGCCCTTGGCGATGGCGGCCACCAGTTCGATCTCGTGATGGAAGTTGGCCGTCATCGCGGGATAGCCGATGCTGCTCTCGGTCGCACCAGCACGCACCGCGGCGCAGGCCGGCTTCATGAAGAAGAATGGCGGATCGCGTTCCGGATCCTTGCCCATTTCGCGGGCATGCGCGGCATAGTTGCGACCGACGCAGAAAATGCGATTGACCGGAAAGGTATCGACGCTGCCCGCCACTTCCAGAGTGGTCAGGGGCGCGGGGGGAAGCACGTAGTTCATGAAATCTCCGAAGCAGGGTTGAGCCGGGGCCTGACCGCCGAAGCGGCCCTGGAGACACCGGGAATGACGAAATGAAAAATCAGGACGATGGCCGCGCCGGCACTATGCCGGCGCACGCGCCATGCGCTCCTCGCGCCAGAGACCGACGGCCTGCTGGGCCGGACGATCCGAATAGCTGAACAGGATGGCCTGGCGCTTCGCGCGCAGTTGCAGGCTACTCCACGACGGCACCACGAACACATCGTTTTCCTGGAAGTGCAACAGCTGCTCACCGACCAGCGCCTCGCCCTCGCCTTCTAGGCAAACGTAGACAATGGCATCGGTACAGCGGTAGGGCAGACTCTCGAAGCCCTTCGGCAGCCACTGGATGAAAGCACCCATGGTCGGCATCGGTGATGCTCCCGTGGCCGGATTGACGAAGCGCTGCTTGTACCCGTGATGGGCATCGATGGCACCCTGCGCGACCTTCTGCAGCGCCGCGCGGCTCTGCGCGTATGGATAGACGAAGACCTTGGTCGGTGCATTGGCCGGCTGGCTGAAATCGACCGGCACCATGTTGCTGCCATAGCGCGCCAGTGCATCGCCCTCGTGGCGGCTGACGCCCTGCGACAGGTCATGGCCCGGTTCGGCAAAGCCGGCATCGAAGAAACGCACCAGCGGAATATCCAACCCATCGAGCCAGACCACTGGCTGCTCGCCGAGGTTGCCGTGATCGTGCCAGGTCCAGGCCGGGGTGATGATGAAGTCGCCGCGACGCATGGTAGTGCGTTCGCCATCCACAGCGGTGTAGGCACCCTCGCCATCGAGCACCAGGCGCAGTGCCGATTGCGTATGACGATGTGCCGGTGCGACCTCACCTGGCATGATCAGTTGCAGCCCCGCATAGAGACTCTGCGTTACCGAGGAGTTACCGCGCAGACCGGGATTCTCCAGAATCAGCACGCGCCGCTCGGCCTCTTCGGCGCTGATCAGACGGCCCGCCAGCATGACCTGCTCGCGCAGTTCGGCATATTTCCACAGCACCGGCTGCACCAGCGGCGCAGGCGATCTGGGCACCAGCCTCCCCAGCACTTCCCACAGCGGTGTCATGCTGAACTGGTTGATATCGGCGTAATACTGCGCACGGGCCGCGCGGATCTGCTCAGAGATTTCCATTTTCATCATCATTACTCGGCTTAGTTGGGACTGGCGTAGAACGCATCTGCATAGATGTGCTCCATGGAGATGCCCTTGGACTTGGCGATCAAGGTGGCGGCTTCAACCATCGGCGGCGCGCCGCACAGATAGGCGCGCCAGCCGCTGAGGTTTTGCCAGTCGGCGGCGACGGCATCGGTCACGAGGCCGACGCGATGACGCGTGCCGGCTTCATTGGTCGCCAGTACGACGTGCAGGTGCAGATTCGGATTGCCGCGCGTCAGTTCAGCCAGCCAGTCCATGCCATACAGGTCGCTCGAGGAACGCACGCCGAAATAGAGATGGATGGGATTGGTCATCTTCAGGGCCGTCGCCGCACGCACGATGGAGAGTACCGGAGCCAGTCCGGTACCACCGGCAATGCACAAGAGCGGCCCCTCATGCTTCTTGCGCAGATAGGCCGTGCCCATGGGGCCGGATACGCGCACCTGGTCACCCACCTTGAGCTGATCGAACACATAGCCGGTCACGCGGCCACCGGGCACGCGGCGCAGATGGAATTCCAGCGTATCGTCTTGCGGCAGCCCTGCCATCGAATAGGGACGCACGTGCTCGGGCGTGAATTGCAGCAAGGCATACTGGCCCGGCGAGAACGACAGTGGCTTGGTCGATTTGAGCACCACGCGGCGGATGTCATGGGTGAGCTCTTCCAGCGCCACCACGCTGGTCTTGAGGATGCGCGCGGGATGCATGACGATCTCGTCGGGCTCGGGGATCTCGACCACGCAGCTTTCGGTGATGACGCTCATGCAGGCCAGCACATGACTGCCTTCGCCCGGATTGGTGAGCTTGGCATCGCCGGCCGATTCCAGCACGCGGCCTTCGATAAGCTTGCAGCGGCAGGTGCCGCAGCGTCCGGCACGGCAGCTATAGGACACCGGCACGCCATTGGCCTGCAACGCATCCAGCAGGTTGTCACCGGCCTTCACGGCCAGCGCACGCCCGAGCGGTTGCACCACGAGTTCCATGCCTGTCTCCTTCTGCCTGTCGTTGTTTTTGAATGGGTGAGGCGATTATAGGAAGCGGCACTTTATAAACATAGAGTATTCTCTGAATTTTCAACATCACCGTGAGTGATATTACGAACACATAAAAAACCGGAGACAAGAACGTGGAACTCAAGGATATCGACCTCAACCTGCTGGTCGTCTTCAACCAGCTGCTTATTGACCGACGCGTGTCCATCGTTGCCGAAAAGCTCGGACAGACCCAGCCGGCCATAAGTAATGCGCTCAATCGTCTGCGCCGACTGCTGGGGGATGAATTGTTTTTGCGTACATCCAAGGGGATGGAGCCAACCTCGCTGTCGATCCAGCTGGCCGAACCGATTGCCTATGCGCTCAGTGCCATCCACAGCACACTCAACCAGCAGGCCCTGTTCGATCCCGAGCGCACCAACCGCACCTTCACCATCGGCATGACCGACATCGGCGAGATCTATTTTCTGCCCCGTCTGATGGATGCCCTTGCCAGCGTGGCCCCCAACATCGCGGTCAACACGGTGCGCAACACCACGCTCAATTTGAAGGAAAGCATGGAGTCCGGTCACGTCGATCTGGCTGTGGGGCTACTGCCGCAACTAAAGGCAGGATTCTTCCAGCAGCGCCTGTTCGAGCAGAAATATGTCTGCCTGATGCGTCGCGGCCATCCACTGGACAAGAAGAAGATCAGTGTGGAAGAGTTTTCCCAAGCCGACCACGTCAAAGTAGTGGCCTCCGGCACCGGCCATGCACGGCTGGACGAAGCGATCGAACGCAAGGGCATACGCCGCAACATCCGTCTGACCGTGCCGCATTTCGTGGCGGTCGGTCACATCCTCTCCACCACCGACATGATCGCCACCGTTCCAGAACGCTATGCACGACAATGCCTGGAGCCGTTCGACCTACGATTTCTACAGCATCCAGTGGAATTGCCCGAGACGGGCATCAACTGTTTCTGGCATGCCAAGTTCCACAAGGAACCGGGTAACCAATGGATGCGAAGACTGATTTTTCAGCTATTCTCGGACAAGAAACTTAAGAGCGAAATGCTAGAAGAGTGAACATCGGAACGACTAACGTTCCATATGGCTCGTAACGTATCAGTCATATGTGGCAGTCCTTTTTTGACCGAGCCAACGATACTGATAAACTGTTGCTACGGCGTTTCACCACTCTAATTAAAGGAGAACTGCATGGGCAGACCAATGGGATCGAAGAATAAACCTAAGCAAAAAGTACCTGGTTTCATTTCAGAAGCGAGTGGTAGGCTGAACGTCCGCGTCAGTTCAACGACGCGCGAAAGTTTAATGCAACTGAAAGAGGACTTTGGCTTGAATACTCAAGAGGAAGTTTTAGAGAAAACAGTCGCAATCGTAATGGCGTTACGCAAGGCGCTAACTTCGTAGATCGAATGCGGATTAGTTTTCTCCTATTAGTCGCAGCAGCGATCGAAGAGAAAGTAAGGGAGATTTATTATTCTGTGGCATATACCCTCCCCTCAAAATAGGGGGAAATGTTGTTGATTTGCTCGCAGAATTGCCCCTTTCCGTTTGACCCACCTTCCATTGCCTCCCGAAGGCTGCCACACGGTCGTACGACCCTTCATATCCCAGCTCCCTTAGTCCAGGAACATCTGTTTCAGAGTTCGTCTCTGCTTGCGCGATTTGACCGCCTCGGCGCTGAACCAGGCTGAAAGTCGAGGCGCGAATTCATCTCGGGCACTGGATGATCGCCTGGATGGGTAGGATGGCTCGATCGCTCCGGATCGGATATAGCGACGAACCGTGTTTCGAGAGATCTCCAGCCGGCGGGAGATTTCCCAGATCGAGATGCGATCGCGGATGTACCAGCGCCGAATAATTCCAAGTAGGGCCACGTCTATAACTCCGTTCTCCCGCTCGCTGTCATGAGCAGGATTGTGGTCTAAACATGGGTCAACTTAGGATGCAATTTTCCGGGGAATGTCAGTTTGGGATGCAACTCAACACAGCTACCGTAGGCACTACCGCCTGGTCCTGCCGACGGTTAGATGATTCTGAATAAGCGAGGAATCTAACCGCCACCTCAATCCACTCTATTTCACTTTTACTTTTTTGCGTCCCATTATGATGTTCTGCGGAGCAGTGATATCCCCAGTAATTTGCTGACCAACTGATCCGTGGATCGTCATTTGGATATTGCGCTTGTGTGTTTGCGAGGGGGCCGAGGTATCTGAGGTGCCTATCCCTTCAACCATCCCAAGTAAGCGAGCCTTTCCCATTAGGTCCAGATTGCGGAATCGAGCGAGTAATTGTTCTTCATCCAAAGACAGTGCTTGACCACTTCTTATACCTGTCACGACAAACTGCACGTCCACACCCAAACGTGCCACAGCTTGCAAATAACCTGCATCCGGGCGACGTTCATCTTGTTCGTAAAACAATTGCGCGCGGCGCTGCACGCCTCCTATGGCTGCAAATTCAGTTTGATTAAATCCCAGTCGGGTGCGTTCCGACTTGAGGCGTTCCCCAATTGTGTTCATAAAGACGCATAAATCGATTGACATGGGTCCATTTGGACTCTATATTCACGCCATTGCTAAGTGACGTGTACAACGATTATCCCATATGCCTACCCTCTCCAAGCACGTAGCCCGCCCCCATACCGATACTTCGGTGGCCGTTACCTTCCGCCTTGAAGCTGATGAAGAACAAAGACTGGCTGAGTTGGCCCGCCAGGATTTGCGCACGCGCTCGTCCTTTGTGCGCCTCCTGATCTTGCGCGGCATGGCTACCTACGACAAAGACGTCAAGGCCGGACGGGCTTGAGCATCGGAGACCGCCATGTACGACGATCCCCGCAAAATCCGTCATCGCCGCATTGTAGTGCGCGTCAACGACGACAACTACGACATCATGAAGGCCCTCGCGCAGTATCAGGGCGAGAACCTGGCGACACTGGCCCATGATCTGCTGATGCATCAGGCCATCGCCCTGGCGCAATCCTATTCGATGCCGATCTTATCCGAGCAGAACGTNCAAGNCNNTCA